>Ga0079997_116118_pt1:432500-821973 | contig 821973 bp, 761 predicted proteins | sample PerSpoCPS_CMetaG_FD_69200 | JGI IMG/M metagenome (GOLD analysis project Ga0079997, IMG submission 69200) | Archaeal communities from Yellowstone National Park, Wyoming, USA - Perpetual Spouter C (PS_C) MetaG (SPADES assembly) (version 2) | ecosystem: Environmental > Aquatic >... | reverse complement strand
GGTAGTTTGAGCGCTTGGCTTTAAAATCTATAGCAAAGGGCGGATCGGTGATGATAAGGTCTATACATTCGTCAGGTAATTTCTTCATAAGTTCAAGCGCATCACCACAATAAATGTTATCAACCTCAAATTCACCAAGTTTCATAATAATTCACCTGCTTATTTCAAGTATCTTATACTTTACAACTCCAGCCGGGACTTTCACCTCAACTATCTCACCAACCATCCTGCCAAGCAAACTTTTGCCTATCGGTGACTGAACGGAAATTTTCCTCTCAGCGGAATTCGCCTCTTGCGAAGAGACGATAATATACTCCATCTCCTGATTGGTGTTAAGATTCAAAACCTTAACCTTAGAGTAAAGATAAACTTTATCCGTTGGTAAATCTTTCGTATCTATTATCCTCGCCTTTGCAAGCGTTTCCTCAAGCTTTTGAATTTTCATCTCAAGTAATTCCTGTTCATATTTCGCTGTCTCATATTCGGAGTTCTCGGATATATCTCCATGCGCCCTTGCTTCAGCTATTTTTCTTGCGACCTCAGCTCTACCTTTTGTCTTGAGCTCCCGAAGCTCGCGTTGGAGCTCTTCATATTTTTCTCTCGTCAGGTAAATCACATCTTGTTTGTCCTTCGCCATTTTCAAGCATTCTTTTGTTTTTACTTAAACTCCTACTTTTAACCAGTGTTTCTTTATAGATTCAATTGATGGCTTACCATAAGGTGAAAAACCTTTCCTATCTGAATCACTTTTTAAATCAGCGTTCCAATTCCAGATGAAAACACCGTCAACAAAATCTAACCCAGATATCATTTCAAGCGCCACATCATAGCACAAACTTTGTTCGTCAAGGTCAAGGACTTCACCAACTCGCCACGGTTTCATACTTGCACTATCAGTCGCTGGATAACCAAGCTCGGTGAAAATCAACTTTTTATCAATTTTTGACTCATTGAACCAAGCTTTTAAATCATTTAAATACGGTTGCCAACCCAAAACGAGCTCATCATAAACCGGGTCCGGTTTATTTGAGACAGGAGCGAAGAAATCTATCCCGATGAAATCAACTTTATCCCAAAACGAGACATTTCTATACTCATCAAAATTTGAAGCATAGATAATTTTACCGCTGTATACATCCCTTACACTGTCAATCAAATCTGACCAATGTTTTCTCTCACCGCTCAATCCTGAAAGTTCCGTGCCTATGCAGAACAACTCAACGCCAAGCATTTCGCTAATCCTCGCATAATTTAAAACATACTTTGAATAATTCCTAAACCAAGCCGAAACATCAAACGGTTTTATCTTTGTCCTTGAAACATCATCGTCAGTATCAACATGGATTTTGAGCATCACACCAAAACCTTTCGCATGGGCATATTGAACGATTTGAGAAATAGAGTAAACGCTCGGGGTTTTATTAACATCTTCAAACACTGCTGTATCGGAGAAATTTTTCTGATAAAGTGTGACGACAATTGAAACCCAGTTTGCGCCAGATGTGCTCATTGTGTCAAACGACGCCTTTGCGTAATCACTTCCATATTCAGTTCTTTTCCAAGAGACGAAGTTAAAACCTCTTTTATAAATCTGAACCTTTTCTGTTTTCCCATCCTTGACTGTTACAGCAAAATCACATCCAATTAAAATTAACAGGATGAAAATTGAAAATTTTTTCAATCCGTGGTAAATCAAACTTGCGTCCCACCAACTGTCATTTCACTTACAAGGATTGTCGGCTGTCCCACCCCGACTGGGACATATTGACCATCCTTGCCACAGGTTCCGGTTCCTTTCTCAATTTCAAGGTCATTTCCAACGCCGATGACTTTTCTCATAACTTCTGGACCGTTGCCTATCAAATTTGCGCCTCGGATTTGATGAGTTATCTCTCCGTTTTCTATCAGATAGCCCTCATTTATCTCAAAGACGAAATTACCGGTCACTATATCAACCTGACCACCGCCGAGTGATTTAGCGTATATCCCGAACTTAACACTTTTAATGAGGTCGGATGGGTCGTCTTTTCCAGCGTCAATAAATGTGTTTCTCATCCTCGGGAGAGGATAATGTCTATATGATTCCCTGCGACCGTTTCCAGTTGATTCAAGATTTAAAAGTTTAGCGTTCAATTTGTCAAGCATGTAATTTTTGAGGATTCCGTTTTCAATTAAAACCGTTCTCTGCGTTGGTGTCCCTTCGTCATCAATTGCAACTGAGCCCCTTGAATTTGGCACAGTTCCATCATCAATTATCGTTACAAGCTCCGAACAAACTTTCTGTCCCAATTTACCCGAATAAACAGAGATACCTTTCCTGTTGAAATCACCTTCAAGACCGTGCCCAACCGCTTCGTGTACAAGAACACCACCCCAACCCGATTTTATCAAAACCGGGAAATTTCCCGCAGGCGCTGGTTTAGCATAAAGCTTTGAAACAGCTTGTTTTGCTGAGTCAACGCCAAATTTTTCAGGCGGGTTTTCAAGCAAGAAATCATATCCGTATCTTCCACCAAGATAACTTACCCCCATTTCACGCAAGCCATCGGAGATAGCGACGGAAGTTATAAAAATTCTAAACAAGGAATCATCGCTTTCAACATACACTCCTTCAGAATTCGCAATCCAAAAATACCTTGCGCTTTCAAAATAATTTATATCAACTTGCTTTATCCTTCCGTCATAACCTCGGGCTGAATCATTCGCACGCCAAAGCCATTCAATTTTTTTATCAAGATCAAGGAGATAAATCGGCTTCTCAACTTTGAAATTTTGTCCCGCTTTCCTTTTCTCCTCAAGATTTACTGCCTTGTTCCCAATCCCTGAATCAGCGACATAAGATGCCACATCTGCGACCTCAAGAATTTTCTCAAACCTGAAATCATCAGTGTAAGCGTATCCGGTCTTAGACCCTGAAATCACCCTAACCCCAAGCCCGGGGGATATGCCATAGTTTAGGGATTTTATCTTGTTTTCTGATAAATTTATAGCGAGTTCAATTCTATACTCAAAATATATCTCAGCGAAATCGCCACCCTTTGAAAGCGCTCTTTCTATCACTTTTTTTATTTGGGATGGCTCAAGTATTTCGGGATAGGAAAACTTCATTTCTTCTCGTTATCGTTTTTTTCGTTCATCAGGATCAAATGACCGAGTTTATCCCGCTTTGTCCTCAGATAATTTATGTTGACCTCGTTCGGTTCAATCTCAATCGGAACTCTCTCAACGACTTCAAGACCATAACCAGCCAGTCCGACAATTTTTTTTGGATTGTTCGTCAAAAGGCGCATTTTTCTCACTCCAAGATCAACGAGTATCTGCGCGCCAATTCCATAATCCCTCAGGTCAGGTTTGAAGCCAAGCATTTCATTTGCCTCAACTGTATCTTTCCCTTCGTCTTGCAATCTATAAGCTTTAATTTTGTTGACAAGTCCAATTCCCCTTCCTTCTTGTCGCATATAAAGCAAAACACCTTTGCCTTCGCGCTCAATCATCCTCATAGCCGAGTGAAGTTGCTCCCCGCAATCACATCTGAAAGAACCAAAGACATCACCAGTTAGACATTCGGAATGAACCCGGACAAGAACCGGCTCGCCATCGTCAATTTTACCTTTGACAAGAGCGACATGGACTTTCCCATCGGTTAAACTTTCATAAAGATGAAGTTCAAAGAAGCCATATTTCGTTGGGAGTTTCGTCGTCGTTATTTTTCTTACGAGTTTTTCCCTTTTGAGCCGATAGCTTATGAGGTCTTTTATAGTTATAATTTTCAAGCCGAATTTTTTTGCGATTTTAAATAGGTCTGGGACGCGAGCCATCGTTCCATCGTCATTCATAATCTCACAAAGTACGCCAGCTGGATAAAGCCCAGCAAGGCGGGCAAGGTCAACCGCTGCTTCGGTATGTCCTGCTCTTCTCAAGACCCCACCTTCAACCGCTTGAAGTGGGAAAATATGCCCTGGTTTGGCAAAATCGCTCGGCTTTGTGTTCGGGTCAACGATCGCTCTGATTGTTGCTGCTCTATCAAAAGCGGAAATCCCAGTGGTTGTTCCTTTAAGATAATCAACGCTCACAAGGAAAGCTGTCCCATGCCTTGCGGTGTTAAACTCAACCATCGGCTCAAACTCAAGCTCGCGAGCTCTTCCCTCGGTTATCGCAACGCAAATTAAACCGCGACCATATTTAGCCATAAAATTAACGCTTTCTGGCGTCACTTTTTCAGCTGCCATTATAAAGTCACCTTCATTCTCCCTGTCCTCATCGTCCACAACTATTACAATTTTCCCAGCGCGTATGTCTTCAATCGCTTCATCTATCGTGTTGAATTTCTCCATCGGCATCATAACTTCACCTCCTCTATCTTTGATTAAAAAAATTTTAGGGACAGATAAATCTGTCCCTTAAAAGAAAAAACAGTGAGAGAAATAAAGATTAATTTTGACCTTCACGAGTCACAACGGCGATCGCTGCTTTCTCAAATTTTATCTTAACCCCGTCATCAACTTCAAGCAGAACTGTCTTATCATCAAGCCCGACAACTTTCCCATGGATACCACTTGAGGTTATCACTTTGTCTCCCTTTTTGAGGGATTCAATCAATTTTTGATGCTCCCGAGCTCTTTTTTGCTGTGGTCTTATTATGAGGAAATAGAAAATCAAAAATATCGCAAGAAACATTATAATCGTGCTGATCAAACTGCTCGTCGCATCCGGTTGTGCCTGAATTAAAAAAAGCATAGTTTTTGTCCTCCGAAATTAAATTTGCATGCTGATTTTGGTTTTAAAATAAAAAAACGGAACAACATTTCAAAATTTTTCTTGCAAAAAGCACATCAAATTTGTATATTTTAGTAAAATCATCGGCAAAGAAAGGTCTTGGAAATGGACGAGCTTGGAGATCAAATAAGTTTGATTCAATCACTGTTCGTTTCTTATTTCGTCTCCTTCCAAGTTTGCTTTTACGCCTACTATTTCGCCCAGTGGTGGCGCAACCACTGGGCATAAACACTCCTCACAAAAATACCGCCTATTTTTAAATTCATATCAAATCAAAAACAAAATTAAAGGAGGTAAAAAACAAATGATCGTTGTTATGGAACCTGATGCAACCGAAGAACAAATCCAAAATGTCATAAAAGTTTTGAACGACTACGGCTTTGATGTCCACAGGTCAACCGGCGTCTCAAGGACAGTCCTCGGAGCAATAGGTGTAAAGCCGGAATTTGATCACAGGAACATCCAACTTTTACCCGGGGTTGCGGAGGTCTACCGAATCACCGAACCTTACAAACTTGCGAACCGCGCTTTTAAACGTGAAGGCACAGTCATTGAATTAAATGGTGTCAGAATAGGAAGTAACATTGAAGAGGTCGTTGTAATGGCAGGTCCTTGTGCAGTTGAAAGCGAGGAGCAAATTTTCACGATCGCTAAATTCGTTGCCGAACAAGGGGTCAAAGTTTTAAGAGGTGGCGCATTTAAGCCAAGAACTTCACCCTATTCGTTCCAGGGACTTGGTGAACAAGGGCTTAAACTGTTAAGAAGTGCAGCTGATGAATACGGGCTTCTTGTTATAACCGAGGTGCTTGATACAAAAGATGTTCAACTTGTGGCTGAATATGCTGACATACTTCAAGTAGGTGCGCGAAATATGCAAAACTTCGCGCTCTTAAAAGAACTTGGAAAAATTGATAAACCAGTTATGTTGAAACGCGGGATGTCAGCAACAATTGAAGAGTGGCTAATGGCTGCTGAATACATCCTCTCAGGCGGTAATCACAAGGTGATATTGTGTGAAAGAGGGATAAGGACATTTGAAACATCAACAAGAAATACGCTTGACATAAACGCAATACCTGTGATACACAAGAAAAGCCATTTGCCAATTGTGGTTGATCCATCCCATGCTACAGGGATAAGGGATAAAGTCATTCCCGTTGCAAGAGCAGCTGTTGCAGCTGGTGCGGATGGTTTAATCATTGAAGTTCACAATCAACCTGAGAAAGCTAAATCCGACGGACCACAATCGCTTTACTTTGAACAATTTTCACAACTTATGAAAGAGGTGAGAAAAATAGCCGAAGCAATAGGAAGAAAAATAGTGTAAATTTGCCATGTTTAGAAAAATTTCAATTATTGGAACAGGTTTAATTGGCGGTTCACTCGGCTTGGCGTTCAAACAAACCGCAAAAAATTTAAAAATAATCGGTTTTGACTCCGATATAAAAGCGATAGAAAAGGCAATTGAACTCGGCGCAATTGATGAGGGAACAAATTCAATAGAAAACGCCGTAAATGATTCCGATGTGATTTTTCTGTGCACCCCGCTTGATGAAATCATAAAGTTACTTCCTCTTGTTTCAAAATTTGCCAAACTTGGAGCAATAATAACAGATGTAGGAAGCGTAAAAAAAGCGGTTCTTGAATCGGCAAAAAACATAAAAGGCAATGTCTATTTCATCGGCGGACACCCGATGGCAGGATCAGAAAAAAAAGGCGTTTCATACGCTGACCCGTTTCTCTTTCAAAACGCCGTCTATGCACTTTGCCCAAGCCCAGATGTACCGATAAAAATCATAAACGATTTGACAAGCTTGATAAAATTAACCGGAGCAAATGTCGTATTAATTGACCCCGAGGTTCACGATAAAATAGCCGGGTATATAAGCCATTTGCCTCAATTAATCGCTGTACTGCTTGTTAACACCGCTGGTGATTTAGGGGTTGAATACTTAACACTTGCCGGAGGTGGTTTCAAAGACCTCACAAGAATAGCATCAAGCCAATTTGAAATATGGGGCGATATAATTTCACTAAACAGGGAAAAACTCCTTGAGGCAATTGATGCCTTTATAGTCGGACTTAACAAATACAAGTTGTATCTTCTGAGCAACGAAATTGAAAAATTTAGAGATGAATTTGACAGGGCTTTCAAACTCAGAAACGAGATACCTTTAACTGCAAAAGGTTTCATACACAAACTATACGATGTCTTCGTTATGGTTGAGGATAGACCTGGGGTTTTGAGCAAAATATCCACCGCACTTTATGAGGGCGGGCTAAATATAAGAGATATTGAACTCCTGCGCGTCAGAGAAGGCATAGGAGGTACTTTCAGAATTTCATTTGAAAGTGAAATGGACGCAAACAAGGCAATTGAAATAATAAAATCACTCGGTTACAAGGTCTTCACGAGATGATTGAAAAATTTTTGAACATATTCAGGAAAAAGAAAGAAGAGGAAACATTTGAAATAAAATTAACGCCACGAACACTCGTTGTTCTATGTGGCGTTGCAGGTAGCGGTAAATCAACATTTGCCAAAAAGTTCTTCAAAAAAACACAAATCGTCTCTTCCGACCATTGCAGAGCGATGATATCAGATAACCCAGCAAACCAGGCGGTTTCAAAACATGCTTTTGACTTGTTTTATTTCATCATTGAAAAAAGATTGCTCGTGGGTCGGCTTACCGTAGCGGATGCAACATCTCTCTCCAAAGAAACGAGGCAAAAACTGATTGAAATCGCAAGAAAATATGGCTTTAAAGTCGTCATTATTGTTTTTGACATACCCATGGAAATCTGCATAGAAAGAGACCAAAAAAGGAAACGAAAAGTAGGTGAGGAGGTGATCAAATATCAATATGCAAACTTCATTGAGGCAAAGAAATCAATACCGACGGAAGGATTTGACGAAATTTTCATCCTTAACGAAAAAACGCTTGACACCGCAATAGTTAAGATCATCCCTACTCAAGCAAGTCCAAATAACTCAGCGAGTTTTTGATTCCGTTTTAAAACTGTCGTCAAGAAATTTTGCATTGAATAAACTTCAACGGCAAAAGCAAGAAAACCAAGGTATCCGAGAAGTGGCATTTCAAAAATTTTCGGTCCAGCAAACGGGATCGGCACAGTATAAATCCACTTTCCTACAGCCCAATAATTCCAAAACTCCCACAGGACTCCACAAATCAAGCCAGCTACAAAAAGTGACAAAAGCGTTGTCATTTTCCCGGATTCAAACTCTCGGAATAAGCTCTCGCCCCCAAGTTTATAATTTATCGGCTCAAGCAAAAACGCAAACCCAACCCAAACAAGCGCAAAAAGATAAGAGGCAACTTCCGAGGGTAAAATCAAAGGAACAACAAGACATAAAACTCCAGCGATAAAGTAAATGGTCAGCTTTGCGTCGGTTGTTTTAGATGGTTTTTTATTAAAATTCTTAAACAAAGGATTGACAAGTTGATTCGTTTCAAGTATCGCCGGGAAAATAGTCGCAAAAGACCAAACATAACCAAATGTCCTCGCAAGAGCGCTATCAGGTAAACCGATATAAAACCAATTTTTAAGGTGAAAATTATACGCTTCAAAAATCAACCAACAAAGCACAGACCAAGGCAACATCAAGATGAATTCATTTTTACGATTTTTTATAAGTGAGTTTCCGTAAAGCTTGAAATTCAACGCATCAACAAAGAGAATGTAACCAGTCCAAACTATCGGCGTGAAATAAATTCCAACAATTTTTACCCCCATGAAAAGTAAAATTTCAGCAAGTATGATTATAAAAACGCCGATGTATCCATAAAATGGCATACCCTGCTTCCAAATTTTTTTAACTTATTTCAACATCATTGGGAAGTTCGTTAATATCATCCGGTCTTATCGGAAAATGTGCGGAGAGAATTTTACCAACCTCATCCAAACCGAAAAGAAGCCCATCAAGATATTTACCTTCTTTAAATTTCTCAACCATCCCGTCGGCGATTTTTTGCCATGTTTCATTCTCAACCTTTGAGTTTATGCCTTCATCTGCAATTATTTGTAGCTTCCTTTCGGATAATAAAAGAAAAATTAAGACGCCTGTTTTGTCCCTTGTTTTATCCATTCCAAGCCGATAAAACTCCCTCAATGCGATGTCAAAGATAGAAAGTTTTCTTTCAATCAAACTTCTTTTTTCACGGATTGAGACGCGAACCTCACCGCTTGTGCTTTTCTCTATCTGCGCGATCTTCTCCGAAATTTTTTTCAGGTCATTATTTGTGAAGATTTTTTTAACCTTGAGCATATGGTGTAGAAATTTGAGTTAATTTTTTCACCAGCTACTACTTGCTCCTCCGCCTCCAAAGCTTCCGCCACCGCCTGACCATCCACCACTACCTCCAAAACCGCCAGATGAAAACCCACCCCACCCTCCTCCTCTCCTCCTTTCACTCATTGAACCAAGCAACCACATCCAAAATAAAGCTGAGTCATACCCCGACGAATGAACGCTATAATGTCTAACGCCACGGATAAGCGACAAAATAAAAGTCAAAAAAGTTAAAACGATAATGACCAGGACGAGAATCGCTCCGAAATTTGTCTCAGGGCGTTTGCGAGGATCGGCTTTAAACTCGCCTTTTGTAGCGGAAATTATCGCATCAATTCCTTCATTTATGCCGTTGAAATAATCACCCTGCCTAAATTTAGGGCGAACTATATTTCTCAAGATTTGATCGCAAAGCGCATCGGGCAAAGCGCCTTCAAGACCATAACCAACTTCAAGGCGCATCTTCCTATCTTGAATCGCTATCAGAAAAAGAACACCGTTGTTTCTTCCTTTTTGACCAAGCTTATTTTCCTCAACAACTTTCATTGAGAAGTCCTCAAGGTCTTCTCCTTCAAGTGAAGGTATAATCAAGACAGCAATTTGATTCGTCGTCTCTTCTTCAAATTTTCGCAACTTTTCCTCAAGGAAATTAACCTGTTCCGGTGTCAAAACACCGGCAAGGTCGGTCACGCGTTGTCTTAACTTTGGGATCTCAATAGCAAAGGAAAACGATACAATCAATAAAAGAGCTAAAAAAGCGAAATTTAATCTTTTCACATTGCAAATGTTTTTGTTGTAGAGCAAAATTTTATCCTCGCCCGTCAACTCTTTCCTTTTCAATCGCCTCCGCTACTGCAATAGCTGCCATGTTGACTATCTCGCTAACCTCAGCGCCCGTTTGAAGCACATGGACTGGCTTCTTCATCCCCATAAGTATAGGACCAATTACATCAGCACCTCCAATTCTATAAACAAGCTTATAAGCGATGTTCGCTGAGTTCAGGTCTGGGAATATCAGAACATTCGCTGGACCTTTGCCTTTAAGAGTTGAGAACGGATACATTTCATCAATTATCTCTGGAACGACGGCGGTATCTGCCTGCATCTCACCATCAACGATTAAGTCAGGGGCTTTTTGTCGTATGATTTCAACTGCCTTTTTAACTTTAAGCGAATACGGGTTCTCGGTGCTTCCAAAGTTACTAAACGAAAGCAAAGCCACAACTGGCTCAATATTAAATCTCCTTGCCGTCTCAGCCGAAGCTATCGCAATTTCTGCGAGTTCTTCCGGTGTTGGGTCAATGTTTACAGTCGTATCAGCAAAGAAAAATGTCCCTTTCTTTGTAATCATTATGTAAAGACCCGAAACCCGTGTAAATCTCTCATCCATTCGTATTATTTGAAGCGCTGGACGAATTGTGTCCGGATAGTGAGATGTCAAACCGGATATCAAACCATCTGCATCACCCATTCTCACCATCATTGAGCCGAAATAATTTGGCAAAGTCATAATTTTATACGCTTCTTTCAATGTTACACCCTTGCGCTGACGCAAACGATAATACTCTTGAACATATTCCTCAAATCTCGGATACTTCAGTGGTTCAACGATTTGAATCTCTTTCAAACTTAATTTGTTTTCCTCAATCCTTTGCCTTATCACATTTTCAGAACCGATCAAAATTGGCTTCGCTATCCCTTCATCAATGAGGATTTGACTTGCCTTCAAGATTTTCACCTCTTCACCTTCAGGGAAAACGATTCTCTTTGGATTTCTCTTAGCTATAGCAAATATCGGTCTCATTATTTCCCTTGAGATACCAAGGCGAACCTCAAGTTGATGTTTATATTCCTCCCAATCTTTTATTTCAACTCTTGCGACACCGCTTTCAATTGCTGCTTTAGCCACGGCTGGCGCAACCCAAGTTAAAACTCTTGGATCAAACGGTTTAGGAATTATGTAGTTTCTTCCGAATTCAATTTTCTCTCCGCCATAAGCCCTTATCACTGAATCCGGGACATCTTGTTTCGCAAGTTGTGCCAGTGCACGAGCAGCTGCAAGTTTCATCTCCTCGTTTATAGACCTTGCCCTAACATCAAGCGCCCCTCTAAATATAAATGGAAAACCAAGGACATTGTTAACTTGATTCGGATAATCCGACCTTCCGGTTGCCATGATGATATCGTCTCTTGCCTCAATTGCATCTTCATAGGAAATTTCTGGATCTGGGTTCGCCATCGCGAAAACAATCGGATTATCAGCCATCGTTTTAAGCATTTCCTTCGTAACGACATTTCCAACCGAAAGTCCAACGAACACATCCGCTCCGACAAGCGCATCTTTAAGCGTTGCCCCATCGGAAAACTTATCCGTCGCAAATTCTTCCTTATAAGGATTCATATCCTCTTTTCTTCCCTTGTAAATAACACCTTTCCTATCGCACATAACTATATTTTCCTTTTTAACCCCAAGCAATACATAAAACCTAGCACAAGCAATTGCAGATGCGCCCGCGCCGTTAAAGACGACCTTAACTTCATCAATTTTTTTACCAGCAAGCTCGAGTGCATTCAAAAGCGCAGCTCCACTTATTATCGCAGTCCCATGCTGATCATCGTGAAAAACGGGGATATTCATCCTTTTTTTCAACTCCTCTTCAATGTAAAAACATTCCGGCGCTTTGATATCCTCAAGGTTTATTCCGCCAAATGTCGGTTCAAGCGAAGCAATTATCTCAATCAACTTATCAGGGTCTTTCTCGTTTATCTCAATATCAATAGCATCAATATCAGCAAACCTCTTGAAAAGAACCGCCTTCCCTTCCATCACTGGCTTTCCAGCAAGAGCCCCGATATCCCCAAGTCCCAACACCGCTGTCCCGTTTGAAATAACCGCGACAAAATTACCCTTCATTGTATACTCATACGCAAGGTCGGGATTTTTATAAATCTCCCTGCACGGCTCTGCAACTCCAGGGGTGTAAGCAAGTGAAAGGTCCCTTTGCGTCAAACACGGCTTTGAAGGGATAATTTCAAGTTTTCCTTTTCGCCCTTTGCTGTGATATTCAAGGGCTTCTTCGCGACGAACTTTAACTGCCATGGTAGGTCCTCCCCTTTAAAATTTGTTTTTTAAGATGTGCGAGGTGCTTCTTTAAATTTTTCAAATCTTTTTCCATTTCCTGCGAAATTATGTTTTTCACAGATAATTTATCAAATCAATTCATCTCTTCAAAACTATCTTTGCCCTTGTAAAAGTCGTGTCAACGGAAACAACTTTATCAGCATCAGCGATGTAAATCATACCATATTTTAAATCAATGCTCCTTGGAAATTTCAACCCGCCAAATTCATCTGCTTTAAATGTTTTTTCAACTTTTTCACCCCTGACCTTAGCAACAGCTTTAAGCCCAACATCGGCAACATAAATTGAATTTGAAACGGAATCATATTTCAAATCCACGGGAGCGACAAAGTGACCCTTGATGCTTTTTAAAAATTTATTTGAACTTTTTGAATAAACTGCTATGTGACCAAGCGTCGGATCAGCGCAATAAATGTTGTATTTATCTGAAGCAACAGCTGTTGGAAACTTCAAATTATCTGGATCCGTAAAAGACGACACCAATCTGAAGTCCTGGGTGAAAATTTTAACAGCCGAACCATCAATCACATAAATTTTGTTCCCATCGGAAAAAATATAATTGGGCATCTTTACCATAAACTGAGCCACTTGCATAGTTCTCTTTGGATAAACGACAACTATTTTGCCAACATCACCGATGTATAACCCGTCGTTGTAGTACATCAATCCCCCACTCCACCTCAAATAAGCGAACTTATTTAACAGATTCCCCGCTGTGTCAATTACTTGAACGAAGGAATAAACATCGCTTGATAAAGCAAATCTTGAGCTATCAATTATGGCTATTGAGCTTATGTGATCTATTATCGGCTCCTTGAGTTTTTTCAATTCATCAGCGTTTTTATACCTTTCGTTTGAAGAAATTATGAAATAATCAAACTCCGTTTTCCCCTCTCCAACGCCGATGGCAACATATCCCGACTCAAAATACAACTTCTCCTCAAGATATTTCTTCTCGTTAAAATAAATGGAGCATCTACCGTTTGAGACAATTACCTCAATCGTGTTAAAATTTTTTCGGGAATTTGGAAGCGAGACGAATCTATTTATTTTTTCATCGCCATTAAGCTCAATTAAACCGGTGTAAAGCGCATTTTTATAAAACTTCACGAAATTCCCCGTCATCCATGTGAAGATATCATAAAGGTTAAACATCAAAATCGCGCTTTCCCCGGAGAAACTCAATTTTATTTTATAATTTGACCTTGGCGGGATTACAAAGTTCAAGCCGAGATAGTTTGCCTTGCCGACCGCTGAAGACAACAAACGCCCTTTTTCAACCGACCATTTCCCAGATATCTCAATCCACTCGCTTCTCAAACTCGCGGAGAAATCATCCGAAAACCATATATTTTGTGAGATCAATTCGGTACATAGGATTAAAAGCAGGAGAAAAAATTTTGACATCTTCACTTGTTTCCGAAATTATTTTTTGCCATCTGTTGTTAAAATGCTGAAAAAATGCGATAAATTCAAGCCAAAGACGGGTCAATTAGTCCAAGTTTTATCAAAGCGTTATAAGCAGCTGACTTTTCTGCTTCCTTTTTGCTTTTGCCAGTTCCAATTCCCACGACTTCTCCCCCGAGTAAAACTTCAACAGTGAAAGTTCGCTCGTGCTCTGGACCCTCAATCTTTACAACTCTATAACTTACATCAAGATTAACCTTGTGGGAGTACTCAATCAGTATGCTTTTGTAATGTTCCCTTGTCGTCTCATAAAATTTTGAATCAAATTCGCCGATTTGCTCTTTAAAGACGCGCGTCAAAAAACTTTTCACCGCTTCAAATCCAGAGTCAAGATAGATTGCAGCAACTACCGCTTCAAAGGCATCCGCAAGTAGGGAATTATATCCTTGCATAAGTGCTCTTCGTGCGGAATAGCTTAAAAGTATGAACTCGTCAAGTTTAAGCAAGTATGCATACTTTATCAAAATCCCCTTGTTTATTATGCGAGACCGCAGGCGTGTCAACCTCCCCTCCGACGCCTGCGGATACGCCTTGTAAAGCAATTCCCCAGCAACAAGATTTAGAATTGAGTCACCGAGAAATTCAAGCCGTTCATTTGATTCAAGCCGTAGCTTGAACTTGTTTTTCGCTATCGGCACAAAAGAACGATGAGTCAACGCCTGAACAAAAATATCCCTATTCTTTATCTTCAACCCGAGAACCTTCTCAAGCTCTTTGAACTTTTCATCGCTTATTATATCAACCTTCGGCTTAAAAAGCGATTTTAACTTTCGTATTAAACTTAACAAAATCACTCTTCAAACTTTTTGAAAACTATTGAAACATTGTGACCACCAAAGCCAAAAGAATTTGAAATCGCTGCTTTTACTTCTCTATCTATTGCCTTGTTCGGAACATAAAACAGGTCACATTCCGGATCAGGGTTTTCATAATTTATCGTTGGATGAATTTTTCCGGTGGTAATTGAAAGTATCGTAGCTATTGCCTCAACAGCACCTGCTGCGCCGAGAAGATGCCCTATCATTGACTTCGTTGAATTAACAGCAAGTTTATAAGCGTGTTCCCCGAAAACGGTTTTTATCGCTTGTGTCTCGTTCTTATCATTTTCTTTCGTTGAAGTTCCATGAGCGTTTATGTAATCAATATCCTCGGGCAATAGCCCAGCATCTTTTAAAGCCATAGACATTGACCTTGCTGCACCTTCGCCGTTTGGAGCTGGCGCTGTTATATGATATGCATCCGCTGTAAGACCAAAACCAGCAACCTCAGCGTAAATTTTCGCTCCACGATTTAAAGCATGTTCAAGCGATTCAAGTATTAAAGTTCCAGCTCCCTCACCCATGACAAAACCATCACGATCCGCATCAAAAGGTCTACTTGCCTTTTCGGGAGCATCGTTTCTCGTTGAAAGAGCTCTCATAGCATTGAATGAACCGATACCCATGGGGCAAATCGCCGATTCTGTCCCACCAGTTATAACGACATCAGCAAGACCGCGCTCAATCAACATGACCGCATCAGTAACGGCATTTGCTGAACTTGCACAAGCTGAAACAGTTGCATAATTTGGTCCCTTGTATCCATATCGTATAGAAATGTAACCAGCTGCTATGTCAATGATCATCATCGGAACGGTGAATGGACTTATATGCCTTGGCGATCCAGTTTTAAAAAGGAGTTCATGTTGCGTATGATATGTCCACATTCCGCCTATACCAGAGGCATAAACTACAGCGACCCTTTCTTTATCTATTTTTGAATCGGAATTTAACCCAGCGTCTTGAATTGCCATCTCAGTTGCTGCCATTGCAAATTGGGTGAAAATATCCATCCGTTGCGCAAGTTTTCTATCCATGTAATTTACTGGGTCAAAATTCTTTACCTCAGCTGCGAACTTCGTTGCAAAATTTGTCGTATCAAACTTCGTTATATATCCAACTCCACTTTTCCCATCAAGTAGATTTTTCCAAAATTCTTCAATTGTTAATCCAACCGGCGATATTACGCCCATTCCAGTTACGACGACCCTTTTACGGTTTCGCATAGTTTGATACTTAACTTTTGTTTTAACAAAAAACAAGGGGCGATTTAAATCGCCCCCGCAATAATTACGCTTGTCCGAGCTTTTGCTTCAAATAGTTGATAGCATCGCCAACCGTCCTTATCTTCTCAGCATCTTCATCGGGAACTTGAATCCCAAATTCCTTTTCAAATTCCATCACAAGCTCAACCGTGTCAAGCGAATCAGCACCAAGATCGTTGATGAAAGATGCCTCCGGCACTACCTTATCCTCACTGACATTAAGCTTATTCACGATTATCTGCTTGACCTTTGCTTCAATGTCCATTTTCTGTCCTCCTTTTTGGTTTTTATTTTTTTGTTATGCGGTCAAACCACCATCAACGACGATTACTTGCCCGGTTATGTAATCTGCTTCAGGGGAAGCGAGAAATTTAACGACATAAGCTATTTCCTCTGGCTTTGCAATCCTCTTGGCAGGGATAAGCTCAAATAGACGCTTTTTTTGTTCTTCGCTCAATTTTTCGGTCATCTCGGTCTCAACATAACCTGGCGCAACAACATTGACCTGTATGTTTCTTGAAGCAACTTCCTTCGCAAGCGCCTTTGTAAAACCAATTATACCTGCTTTTGAAGCTGCGTAATTTGCTTGCCCAGGGTTACCAATTAAACCCACAACTGAAGCGATGTTTATTATCTTACCTGACCTTTGACTTATCATATGCTTTATAACCGCCTTAGTGAAGTTAAAAACACCTTTTAAATTCGTCTCAATAACTTCATCCCAATCCTGTTCGCTCATTCTAAGTAAAAGATTATCGCGAGTAATTCCTGCGTTATTAATAAGTATATCAATTTTGCCAAAATTTTTCAAGACCTCATCAACAACCCTTTGTGCGTCCTCAAACTTCGCCGAATCGGCTTGAATAGCCACCGCTTTTGAATTCATATTTAAAATTTCACTGACAAGTTCCTGTGCCTGTGCGGAGGAGCTTTTATAAGTGATAGCGATTGAACATCCTTCCAGAGCGAGCGTTTTTGCTATCGCCCTTCCGATTCCCCTTGAACCACCAGTGACTATAGCAACCTTATCCTTTAAAGACGCCATAAAAATGCCTCATTTATTTTTTAGTTTTTTCCATTCCTCGTAAATTCTCAACAACTCAGCATACCCATCCTCACCAAGGACATAGATAAATTCATCCTTGCATATCTCAATTACCGGTCCAGCGTGATTATGCGTTGCTTTTAATCCACAATACGGTAGGTCTTCAGCGTGACCATCATCGTAAGTTAAAACGCCTTCCCAAAAAGTTAAAGGATAAATACAACAATAAAACGGCTTCAAAGCCCATTTATGCATACCGCTATTCACAGCGGTAACTTGCAGAACACAATAACCTTCTTTTGTTAAAAAAGCGCATTTATCATTATAAACATTCGTGCCTACACATCTGCCTGAGGGAAAATCTGAGTCCTCCCATTCCTCTTTCTCAAACCAGAGCTCAACATCTTTTGGTTGTGTTTCATCCATAAACTTTAAAATAAAATCCTTATGCGCCAAAATTTTCTCCCGTTCTCTCACATCAACATAAACTCCCCAGTAACAACAATTAGCGCGACAAACTGGAACATTGCAAAACGGGACAAACCCAGCACTGAAAACGATCGTATCTATTTTAAAATTCTTGACATAGACGAATTTATCCAGGGTTGCGCTCCTTTCGGGCTCAACATTAACATTTAACTGGCTCATACAAGTTCATCTTTTAGATTTTGTATATCGCTGAGTTTGTCAAAACCGGCTACTTCAACATCGTCAAGTGTTCTTTTTATCAAACCTTGAAGGACCTTCCCCGGTCCAATTTCATAAAACTTCACAGCCCCATCAGAGCGCATGTTTAGGATTGTCTGCGTCCAGAGAACTGGTTTCGTGATTTGATGGTAAAGAAGGTCTTTTATTTCTTCTACTTCAAATGTCGGTTTAGCGGTTACATTGAAATAGACGGGGATTTTGGGTTTTCTAAATTCTACCTCATCAAGGATTTTTTTGAGTTCCTCTTTCGCACTTTCCATAAGTGGGGAGTGGAAAGCGCCACTTACAACAAGTTCTTTTACCATTTTCGCACCTTCACGCTTTGCGATTTCCATCGCCATCTTTACCGCTTCAACCTCCCCAGAGATAACCACTTGACCTATAGCATTAAAATTAGCCGGCTGAACTATTCCATCTTTAACCTCATCACATATTTTTCTAACTTTTTCATCATCAAGTCCAATAATTGCTGCCATCGTTCCTGGGTTTTGCTCCCCGGCTTTTTGCATCAATTCACCACGAACTTTCACAATCATAAGAGCTGTTTCAAAATCTAAAGCATCCGCATAGACAAGAGCTGAATACTCCCCAAGCGAATGCCCCGCTGTCATATCCGCTTTTAACTTACCATCAAGAAGTTTTGAAACAACATAACTATGGACGAAAATAGCTGGTTGTGTTATCTTCGTCTGCTTAAGCAATTCCTCGGGTCCTTCAAAACAGATTTTCTTCAACTCAAAACCGAGAATTTCCTCCGCCCTGTCATAAATTTCTTTAACTAAACTATTCCCCTCATATAAATCTTTTCCCATACCGACATATTGAGATGCCTGACCCGGAAAGACAAAAGCAACTTTCATTTAGCGACATTGTTCTTTATTTTCAATTCCTCCGGAATCTCAAACCTTCTTGAATCCATCTCCTCGCAATATCTTGCGACATCTGGTCTTGGATGCGGAGGATTTGGAAGCGACCATCTCATCAAAACAGCTCCCCAAGTGTAACCAGCACCGAAGGCAGACATAACTATCCTCTGCCCCGGTTTAAGCTTTCCACATTCCCAATACTCTGACAAACAGAGTGGAATTGTCGCAGCTGTCGTGTTCCCGTATCTATCTATATTTATCATCACCTTTGAAAGATCAAGCCCCATTCTTTCAGCTGTAGCTGTAATAATCCTCAAATTCGCCTGATGCGGAACAAGCCAATCTATATCGTCACCCTTTAACCCATTTCTTTCAACTATCTCAGCAGAAACATCCGCCATTCCGACAACGGCAACTTTAAAGACAGCTCTTCCATCTTGATAAATGTAATGCATTTTCTTATCAACTGTTTCGTGGGTTGGCGGATTTAAACTCCCACCGCCTGGCATGTAAAGATATTTTCCACCGGTCCCATCCATATAAAAAATATGGTCAAGTATTCCATACTCAGGGTCGTCGCTTGGTTCGAGCAAAACTGCCCCAGCACCATCTCCAAAAAGAACACAGGTGTTTCTATCCGTATAATCAACAATTGCGCTCATCTTGTCAGCACCAACCACAAGGACTTTATTATAATTTCCCGATTCAATAAACTGTGCCCCCGTTATCAAAGCATAAATAAAGCCAGAACACGCAGCTGATAGATCAAATCCCCAAGCCCTCTTCAAACCAAGCTTCTCTTGAATAACCGCAGCAGTTGAAGGAAAGAACATATCTGGAGTAACTGTCGCAACTATTATAACTTCAATATCTTCCGGTCCGACACCGCTATTTTCAAATAATCTCTTTATCGCTTCAACCGCAAGGTCGGATGTCGCTCCCTTCTCAAGAATTCTCCTCTCTCTTATCCCGGTTCTCGTCCTTATCCATTCATCGCTTGTATCAACCATCTTTTCAAGATCAAAATTTGAAAGAACTTTCTCCGGAACATAATGACCAACAGCAGTTATAGTCGCCCTCCGTTGCCCCAATTTTACACCTCCGTTTTAATTTTATAAGTTTTTAACGCTTCCTTTATTTTTTGATTGATCTTCCTATAAACCGTTTCCTCAGCCCTGTAAATCATATTCTTAATCGCAACTGCAGTTGAACTCCCATGACCAATTATCGCAACGCCATTCACGCCCAAAAAAGGAACACCTCCATATTCTTGATAATCAAACTCCTTCAACGCTTTCCTCAAACCACGCGCAAGCAAACCAAAAGTCAACCTGCGAAATATATTCCTCATCGCATAATTCCTTAATTTCCTTTTCAAAACCCCGAGAACACTTTCAGCGAACTTCAAAACTATGTTCCCAACAAAACCATCACAAACGATGACATCCGCTTTCCCTAAGAGAATATCCCTCCCTTCAACATTGCCGACGAAATTCAACTTGCTCTCCGATAAAAGTTGATACGCCTGTAATACAACATCCCCACCTTTTGTGCTTTCCTCTCCTATGTTTAAAAGCGCAACCTTGGGATTTTTCTGTCCAAGTATTTCACTTGAATAAATGCTCCCCATAATCGCAAATTCAAATAAATGATTCGGCTTACAATCAACATTTGCACCGACATCAAGCATTATACTTTTTCTTCCCGATTCGGTCGGGAAAACGCTCCCGATCGTCGGTCTTGAAATCCCTTCTATTCGTCCAAGTATAAAAGTCGCTGCTGTCAAAACCGCCCCAGTGTTGCCAGCACTTGCAAATGCGTCAACTTCCCCATCGCTATGAAGTTTCATCCCAACAACTATTGAGGAGTTCTTTTTCCTCCTCAAAGCCACCGTAGGAATATCATCCATCCCTATCACCTGAGGCGCATCAACAATTGAGTAATTCAACCCGATGGTATCGTACTTTCTCAGTTCATTTTTTATCTTCTTCTCATCGCCAACAAATACAATCTCAAAACGATTGTTAGATTCCCTTAAAGCCATGATTGCACCCTCAATCACATTCTCGGGTGCATAGTCCCCACCCATCGCATCAACAGCGATTTTGATCTTCTTTGAATTTTCCATCTCACAAAATGAACTCAATTGGAATTTCAGGGAATGTTGAAGGGGATATTAATTCAATGCCATATTTTTGAGCTTCCAATCTCACATCTGGATAAGCAAGCGCAACAATCAAAACCTTACGCTTCGCCTTTACACCATTTACACGCTCATAAGCCCTGACATTATCATAAAACTTAATGACATCTGCTTCTGAAGCGCTACCTTTTATCTCAACTAAAATCACCTCGCTATCGCTTATAACGACATCAATCTCATACTTATCCCTCTTCGGGTGAATATCCGATAAGATGCCTTCATATCTCCACTTCGTAACTTTCCAACCAAACTCTTTTTCAACAATTGTTTTCATCCCTTCTTTAAATGCCATCTCTGCATTTATTCCCCATCGGTTCCCAACTATGCTCAATCTTATATTGAAACTTCGCTCAAACTGTTTTAAACTTTCGGTAAATTCCTCTCTGAACTTATTCATTTCACGCCAAAATTCAGCCCTCATCGCCTGATTCTCTTTCGCCATCTCCTCTCTCAACTTCTTTATCTCTTCCCAAAACTCAGCCCTCATCGCTTGATTTTCCCTCGCCATCTCCTCCCTCAATTTCCTTATCTCCTCCCAAAACTCAGCCCGCATCGCTTGATTTTCCCTTGCCATTTCCTCTCTCAATTTCCTTATCTCCTCCCAGAATTCAGCTCTCATCGCCTTATTTTCCTCGGCGATTTCCCTTCTGAGCTCTAAAAGTTTATCATCAAATTGCTTTGAAAGTTTTATCAAACTTTCATCAAGATAACTTCTCGTCACTGGTTCCTCACGAAGCAAAAGCACAGATATCTCCCTTCTAAAATCAGCGTCTTCAGACATCAGCTCAAGCAAAACATTTTTCAGTTCCTCCTTATTTATCGCTCGCCTTGTCTTCATAAAATTGAAATTATTCTTTTGGAGTTATCACGGTTCTACCGTGATAATAACCGCATTTTGGACAAGCACGGTGAGGTAGCTTCGGTTCATGACATTGTGGACATTCGCTTAATGTTGGCGCTGTTGGCTTGTAATTAGCTCTTCTCTTGTCCCTACGCGACCTTGAATGTCTACGCTTTGGATTTGGCATGTCAAATCACCTCAATTTTAGTTTTCACTTTTAAAATTTTCATCTTCCATAAGTTTTAAAAGAGGAGCCCAACGCGGGTCTATCTCCTCAACTTTACAAGTACAAACCTCAAAATTTAAATTTTTACCGCATCTCGGACAAAGCCCAAGACACTCCTCATAGCATAGCAACTTCATCGGAACCGAAAGCAACACCATCTGTCTTACATCATCGGATATGTCAATCTCATTCGTCTCAGGAGTTATAACCATAACCTCGTCCGGCTCGTACTTCTTTGATTCCTCCTCGCTGTAAACATAGTACATCCTATAGGTATTCTCAAGCACTAAATCAAAATCCTCAACACACCTATCGCACTGGAATCTACCAACGGTGTAGACATTTGCTTTTAAAAAGATCTGTCGTCTTGACTTTTCAAGAGTAACCTCAACATAAACTGGTTTATTAAATCTCCTCTCGTCAATTTCAAGTTCCGATGGTTTCGTTATAAATGTGTAATTGTGTTCCCCATCGGACAACTTTGAGATGTTGATCTTCATTAAAACCTCTATCGGCTTTTTGAAAAATTTTTTAAAATATAAAGAAAAAATAAAACATAAGCAAGACAAATCTCATCCGATATACTTCCTAAACCTGAAAACGCTGAAACCGAAGATTAAAACCCCAAAACAGAGGAGAACAATTATATTTGGATAAAGTAGTTCAAACCCCGCCCCTTTGAGAAAAATCCCACGAAGGATCAAAAGGAAGTACTTCAACGGGATAAAATTAGTGATGAACCTTATCAATGAAGGCATGCTTTCAACTGGAAATACAAAGCCAGAAAGGATTATATTTGGCATCGCAAAAAAATACGCTGTCATCAGCGCCTGTTGTTGTGTCCTTGAAACAACTGACGAAAAAATTCCTAAACCAAGCGTCGTCATAAGAAAAATAAATGTTGAAACGAAAAGCAAAAACAAACTCCCACGCAACGGAACTTTAAACCAAAACCTCCCCACAAGTATAATTGCTACCGCATCAAATAGACCAATTAAAACAAATGGCAAAATTTTACCTATCAACAACTCGTAACTTTTAATCGGTGTGACGAGCAACTGCTCAATCGTCCCTTGTTCCCTTTCCCTAACCATTGACATTGAAGTCATTATCAAGGTAACGGTTATAAGTATCATCCCGATCAAACCCGGGACAATGAAAACTGCTGACCTCATTTCAGGATTGAACCACACCCTCACTTCCGGCTCGCACACAGGAAGGGTTTTAAAACCCATTGATAATAATTTTTTCTCAACCTCTGAGATAAATTTATCCCAAATCATGCTCACAAAAAATCCAAGCGCAATTGTAGCCGAGTTGGCATCGCTTCCATCAACAACGACCATAAGTTCAACCTTTTCACCTTTGATAATTTTTTTCTCAAATTCACTCGGGAAAACTATAACTAAATTCGCCTTACCAATTTTCAAAACCTCATCAATTTCTCTTGAACTATCAATATAAAGCACGACATCAAATGTCTCCGTTGAATTTATCGCATTTACAATCTCTCTTGTCAAACGGCTTTTATCTAAATCAAAGATAGCAACGGGTAAATTCTTCACCTCAAATGTAGCAGCATATCCAAGTATGAAAAGCTGTATCACCGGAGCTATTATCATAATCCCCATAAGAAGCCGATTTCTGCGTATCTGTAAAATTTCCTTTTTGAAAACCGAAATTATTCTAAACATTAAATTTCACGCATCAATTTTCTTAACCTTAACGAAGCAACTACAAAAGTGGAAAAGATAAAAAACAAAAGAATAAAGACATACTTAACATGCTCAAAAAGTCCATTCCCTTTCAAAATTATACCTCGTATCACATCAAGATAATACCTCGCTGGGACGAGAAACGAAAGCAGTTGCAAAACCCAAGGCATATTTCTTATCGGAAAAACGAAACCAGAAAGTATGAAAGTAGGAACAACCGTTGAAATAAAAGCTATCGCCATGGTTGATTGCTGAGACCTTGCAACGGTTGAAATTATCAAGCCGATGTTTAATCCACAAAAAATAAAAATCACCGTCACAAATAAAAGTGAAAACAGGTCACCTTTGACTTTGAGGTTGAAAAGGATATAACCTGCAAGAAGTATTAGAACCGAATCAATAAAGGCAAGGACAGCGTAAGGGATTAATTTCCCAGCGATGATGAAACTTGGAGAAAGCGGTGTTGATATCAACCTCTCAAATGAACCCAGTTCCCTTTCCCTTGATATTGAAAGCGATGTCATCAATACAGTCATAACCATCATGATCAATCCCATAAGCCCCGGGATGAAAAAATTTACACTCTTAAGTTCCTGATTGAACCAAATTCTCGGTTTCAGGTCAATCGCCTGGATATTTCTTCCAGTGATTTTAAAAATATAATTTTCAATTTCACCTCTTGAAAAACCTTGAACGATTTGTTGAACATAGCCAAGCACAACATTTGCCGTATTTGCATCGCTACCATCAATTATTATCTGAACCTTAACGGGTCTTCCCATCGCAATTTCGTTTGCAAAATCGTGTGATATAACTATTCCAACTTTTGCTCTGCCCGACACAAGAAAGCCATCTATCTTCCTCAAATCATCAACATAGCCAACCAACTTGAAAAAACCAGAAGAAATGAACTCCCTTATGAATTCATCGCTTAAACTTGTTTTACTCTGGTCGCATACGACAAGATTGATATTTTTGATGTCCATTGTAACCCCATATCCAAAAACTACGAGGAGAAAAATCGGTATGAAAATAATTATAAAGATGCTTCTTGGGTCGCGACTTAGCTGGACGAATTCCTTTTCAGCGATATTAAACAGCGTTTTGATTTTTATTTTTCGTGAGAGCCACGAAAACATCTTCAATTGACGGTTGAATTTTTTCAACTTTCACATAAGCCAGTCCCTTTTTAAGCAAGAAATTGAATATCTCTGGCATCTTCTCATCCGCATTTTCAACGACGATATGAATTGAATCACCAAATATACCGACATCCTCAACAAAATCAAGTGACCTGAGTGCATCGTAACATTTCATCAAATCCTCTGGGATTATGCTTACGACTTCACCACGCAGATATTTTTTCTTTATGTTTGTCGGTGAGTCAAGAGCGATTATCTTCCCAGCTGAGATAAACGCAACTCTGTTACATCTTTCCGCTTCATCCATATAATGAGTTGTCACAAGCACAGTTTTACCCTTAGCCGAGAGGTTGTATACAAGTTCCCAGAATTGCCTTCTTGAGACGGGGTCAACGCCTGAGGTTGGTTCATCAAGGAAAACAATTTTCGGCTCGTGGACTATTGCTGTGGCGAATGAAAGACGCTGTCTCAACCCACCCGATAGATGCATCGCAAGTGTCCTTCTATATCTTTGAAATGAAAGCTCTTCAATTATCTCTTCCGTTCGTTTTTTCGCTAACTTCTTATCGTTGAGGTAAATGCCGGCATAAAAACTTATATTTTCCTCCACGGTCAAATCATCATAAAGCCCAAACCTTTGAGACATATAACCAATTATTTTCTTGACTTCTTCCGGTTCTTTAAGTATGGAAAAGCCACCAACAAGCGCATCCCCAGATGTCGGTTTCAACAAGCCACAAAGCAAACGCACGAGGGTCGTCTTACCAGCTCCATTTGGTCCAAGCAAACCGAAAATCTCCCCTTTTTCAATTTTCAAGCTGACCGAATCAACCGCAACCACCTCTCCAAAAACCTTCGTAAGTTCAAATGTCTCAACATCAAACATCTTTTCCCCATCATTTTATTATTTCAACATCAGCAGGCATTCCAGGTTTGAAAATACCCTCCCCATTTCTCACTTTTACTTTTACAGCATAGACAAGTTTTGTTCTTTCTTCCTTCGTTTGAACATTTTTCGGTGTGAATTCCGCTTTGGGTGAAACAAAAACAACCACACCTTTAAAAACCCTCTTCGGGTAAGAGTCAATTTTCACATCAACGCTATCACCAAGTTTTACAAAGCCAAGCTCATTCTCAGGCAGATAAATGCGAATGTAAACCTCATCAAGGTTTGAAATCTTCGCTATTGGAACCCCCAGGGAAACAAACTCACCCAACTCAACGAACTTCGTCGTGACAAAACCGGATATCGGCGATAAAATTTTTGATTTTTTAATCTGCAATTCAACGCTTTTCATCTGAGCAAGCGCTCTTTGATAGTTGGCGAAAGCAATTTTTATCTCTTCTTCTCTCGCACCACTTTTTAAAATTTCCAACTTTTTAACCGCCTCTTCATACTGTGACTTACTTGACTCATAAAGCGTCTTCGCATTATCAAACTGTTCCTGAGTCGTGACATTTTCTTCATACAACTTTTTAATCCTCTCAAAATGTTTTTTGGCGTTTTCAAAATTTACCTTGGCACGCTCAACGGCTTGCTCCATTGCTTCTATTTCCTCACGCCTTGCTCCTTTAAGAAGCAATTGATATTGCGACAAAAGCGCCTCCGCTTGCGACTTCGCTTCAAGATACCTCTGATAAATCATCTCGGTATCAACACGACAAAGAACAAACCCACTATCAACCCTGCTACCCTCGTCAAAATTTAACTCAACAATCCTTCCGCTCACCTCTGAACTGACTATAACTTCCCGAGATTCAACTATTCCACTCGCATAAATTTTCAAATCCTTGTCCCCCTTACCCCCAGAACAGGAATTCAACAATAACCAAACCAAGAGGAAAAAAATGTGCTTTTTCATCGCGTTTCTCGTTGAAATTAATTTTTTCAGCGGTCGCTTAAATTTATAAAAATCGGATTAAAATACACAAAATAAATTTGAACTTGTCAAATCAAACCCATAATTTTATATTGCAAAAACAAAAATGCAGAAAAACAGATGACCGAACATATCGTCGTTTTAATTACAACCCCAAATGTCATTGAGGCGAGGAAAATATCAAAAACGCTCGTTGAAGAAAAACTCGCAGCGTGTTGCAACATCATTCAAAAAGTTAATTCAATCTACTTCTGGAAAGGCAACATTGAAGATGATTCCGAATCTTTGATAATAATTAAAACGAAAAAAGAAGTTTTCCAACAACTTGTAAAACGGGTCAAAGAACTGCATAAATACACGGTCCCTGAAATAATCGCTTTGCCAATAATTGACGGCTCTGAATCTTATCTCCAATGGATAGATGAAACGGTCACAGGGAAAGAGACATAGAATTCTAAAATTTTATACACTTGCGATTTACTTCTTTCTTTACCTTCCGATTTTAATTCTCGTCTTTCTTTCATTCAACAAGTCAAGATGGACAACCATTTGGGAGGGTTTCACATTTCAATGGTATTTGAAACTTTTCAAAAACGAACTGCTTTTAAATTCTGCGAAAAATAGCTTGATAATAGCGACGGTTTCAACATTGATTTCAACAATTTTGGGAACGCTCGGAGCGATAGCACTTAGAAAAATTAATTTCAAAATAAGGGAGAGTTTTAAACTGCTCGTTTATCTTCCGATAGTGATACCTGAAATAGTACTTGCCGGGGCTTTGCTTAGTTTCTTCGGTTTCGTCAAGATAACCCTTGGTTTTACAACAGTAATTATAGCGCACATCGTATTCAGCATTTCATATGTTATTTTAATTGTTCTGGCGAGATTACAAAACATTGAAAAGGAAATTGAAGAATCAGCCCTTGACCTTGGAGCGAATGAATTTGAAGTCATAAAAAGAGTGACAATTCCACTGCTTCTACCAGCCATAACTTCGTCAGCACTTATCGTCTTCACACTTTCAATTGACGACTATTTGATAACTTCTTTCGTCGCTGGCGTTTCATCAACGACCTTGCCTCTTCAAATTTATTCAATGTTAAGGACAAGTGTAACCCCCGAGGTAAATGCCATATCAACCATAATGCTTATCACGACTACGATCGCTATATTTCTATCACAAAGGTTGCTAAAGGAGAAATGATAAAGAAATTCCTTATTCTTGCTTTTGTCTCAATTTTCATCTCTTGCGGAAGGAACAAAAACCAAGTGAATGTCTACATCTGGTCGGATTATCTCCCAAGTGATGTGATTGAAAAGTTTGAAAGAGAAACCGGGATAAAGGTCAACATTGACACTTATGATTCTAATGAGATTTTGCTTGAAAAACTATTAACAGGGGTGAGCAAATATGATGTTGTGGTCCCATCCGATTATATGGTTCAAATTTTGATAAAACAAAATCTCCTGCGAAAGATTGAGAAGTCAAAAATTACAAACTTGAAAAACATCAACAAGAAATTTCTAAATCTTGAATTTGACCCGGGGAATGAATTTTCAATACCTTTCTTCTGGGGGACTACTGGATTTGCCTACAGAAGAGATAAGCTCGGTGAATTACCCAACACATGGCAAGTTTTATTTGATGAAAAATACGCTGGGAAAATTTTAATGCTTGACGATATGCGAGAGTGTTTTGCAGTGGCGCTTAAACTTTTGGGGCGTTCAATAAATGAAACTGATACGACGATTTTATCAAAAGCTAAGGAAGTTTTAATTGGTCAAAAAAAATTGGTAAAACAATACAACAGTTCTGGTTTTGACCAAGCGATTTTATCAGGCGATGTTTGGATAGCACACGGTTGGAGTGGTCAACTTGTAAAAATTGCTGAAACCGATACCAAAATCGTATATGTTCTTCCAAGAGAAGGTGGAACTTTATGGATTGATAATCTCGCTATTCCCAAAACAGCTGAAAACATAGAAAATGCCCACATTTTCATCAACTTCCTTTTAAAACCAGAGATAAGCGCAAGGGTCAGCGAATTTTCTGGATACGCAACCGTAAATGACTCAGCTAAAAAACTCATAAATCCAAAATTTCTCTCAAAACAAAGATACCCAAGCGATGAAGAGCTCAAAAATTTTGAACTCATGAAGGACCTTGGACCGGTGACGAAACTTCTTGATAGATACTGGACTGAGATAAAATCACAGTGAGTTTGACAAAAGTCAATTTTTATCTCATTCTTTATTTTTAACTTTTAACGAGTCAATTCAAAAACAAAAAAGGAGAACCTCAAAATGGCTTACATTATCTGTGAACCCTGCGTGGGCGTTTGCGACACCGCCTGCGTTCAAGTGTGCCCGGTGAACTGCATCTACGGACCAGAGGGATATGATGTGACGAATGAGGAGCATCTGAAAGAGATGAGAGAGAAAAAGATGCAGCTTTACATCCATCCACAAGAGTGCATTGATTGTGGGGCTTGCCAACCGGAGTGCCCAGTTGAGGCAATCTTTCCAGAGGCAGAAGTGCCCGAAAAATGGCAGAATTATATCAGGATAAACTACGAGAGATTCGGGCTGTGATGTTTATTAAGCCCGACCCAGAATTGGGTCGGGCTTTTTGTTAAAATAAATACGCATTGAAAACTATGAAAACTTATAAAGACGCAGGTGTTGACATTGAAGTCGCTGATAAACTTGTTGAAAAGATAAAAAAAATCGCCAAAACGACATTTAATCAAAGAGTTCTAACGGATATCGGTTTATTTGGCGCTTTCTATGACATCAAGTTTGATAAATTTAAACACCCTGTTCTTGTCTCAAGCGTTGATGGTGTGGGGACGAAGTTGAAAATCGCTTTTATGACAAACCGGCACGACACTGTCGGTCAAGACCTTGTGAATCATTGCGTGAATGACATACTCGTCTGTGGAGCTGAACCGCTGTTTTTCCTTGATTACTTCGCAACCGGGAAATTAATACCCGAAGTTGCAGAAAAAGTAATCTCAGGGATGGCAAAGGCGTGTGAAGAAAATGGATGTTCATTGATAGGCGGAGAAACTGCAGAAATGCCAGGTTTCTATGCCGAAGGCGAATATGATATCGCCGGGATGATAGTTGGAATAGTTGAAAAGGAAAAAATCATAAAAGGGGATAATGTTAAACCTGGTGATATCTTAATCGCATTACCGTCAAATGGCTTGCACACAAACGGCTATTCGCTTGCAAGAGCTGTTTTACTTGAAAAATTTAAAATTGATGAATTTATCCCCGAGTTAAATTCAACTCTTGCTGACGAACTTTTGAAAATTCACCGTTCCTATTTAAAACCAATTTTAAAGTTGATGGAAAAATTTGACCTGCACGCAATATCTCATATCACCGGCGGTGGTATCATAGGAAACACGAAAAGGGTCGTCCCAGAGAATTTAAAAATAAAAGTTGATTGGAACGCATGGGAAAGACCGACTATTTTTAAGTTAATCCAAGAGATCGGTAAAGTTCCGGAAGAAGATATGCGACGAACATTTAACCTCGGTGTTGGACTTATTTTGATAGTTGATAAAAAAGAAGCGGATGAAATTTTAACTGAATTAAAATCGCTTGGTGAAAATCCATTCATAATTGGTGAAATTTCAAGCTGAGCTCACTCCTGAAACTTTTCTTCCCTTACTCTTTGTAAAAGAATTAATCCCACGACAAAAAATAAAGCGACGGAAATAACAGCGACCCTTTGACTTCCAGTCAAAGACGAAACTGCGCCAAAGACAAGCGGACCCAGTATCGCCGACGATTTCCCAAAGAAAGAATAAAATCCGAAAAATTCAGTTTTCTTGCTCGGTGGAATTATTTTTGACATCAAACTTCTACTTGTTGATTGAGACGAACCCATAGCAGCGCCTGCGATAAATCCGATGATATAAAAGGTTGTTTTATCAACGCAAAAATACGCACCGATAGCTGTTATAACCCATAAAAGTAAGGTTATGCTTAAAGTTTTTTTCTGCCCGATGCTATCTGCGATTATGCCAAAAGCAACCGAACCAAGTATCGCTGTTGATTGAACCGTCAAAAAAAATGTCAATATCTCAACCAACGAAAAATTAAGCGTGTGGCGGGCAAAAATTGAAGCGAAAATTATAACCGTGTTTATCCCGTCAGCATAAATAAAATACGAAAGCAAAAACTTACCAATGTTACTGTACTTCCTGGCATTTGTGAAAGTTGATTTAACTCTTTCAATCCCGACCTTTAAATAAGAAACCTTATCGTCAATTTCAATTTTTCTCTCCTTTATCACGATAAAGAAAGGAAGCGAAAAGAAAAGAAAAAAAGACGCAGCCACTATAAAACTCAACCTGACATTAAAGAGATTCCATTCAGCAAACTCACCTTTTAAGAACGGGTAAGCAACAAGCAAAGATATAAAAGAACCGACATAACCCATTGCAAAGCCGTATCCCGAAACCCTTCCATAGCTTCTTTCAGTCGTTATCTCAGGAAGGAAAGCATCATAAAAAACAAGCCCCCCTTCAAATCCTATATTTGCCAAAATGAGCAAAACCATCCCAAGCAATATATCACCTCGTTCAACGAAAAACATCAACCCAGTTGATGTGATGCAAAGGATTGTAAATATGAAAAGGAAAAACTTTTTATTGGAACTGTGATCTGCTATTGCCCCGAGAAACGGTGAGATGAAAGCAACGATAAACATAGAGATGCTGAAAGCAAGCCCCCATAAAAAATCCCCAATTTGAGAATTCCCCGCTACAATTTCCCTGAAATAAACAGAATAGGCGGTTGTCAAAATTAAAACTGAAAATGAGGTGTTCGCAAAGTCAAAAAGCGTCCAGATGAAGATTTTAAATTTTCTATCCACCTTTAATCCCCTTCCTTCCTCAAACTTTTGTCAATTAAGCCACGCCCCTGCTTTACGAGCTGTCCCGTTTCTTTCAATTCATTATAAACCGCATCAAGAACTCCATTTACAAATTTACCGCTTCTTTCCGTGCTGAATTTCTTCGCAAGTTCAATCGCCTCGTTTATGCTTACCTTCGGTGGTATCTCAGGGAAATACTTTAACTCGCAAATCCCCATCCTCAAAACAATTCTATCAATTAACGCAATCCTATCAAGTTCCCAATTCTTTATCTTTTTCGCTATCATTTCATCAAGTTCACCGGAGTGCTCAATGACATTTAAAAATAAATTCTTCCCAAATTCATAATTTTCCTTATCCGAGCGAAATTCGGAGAACAAATCGTCCAAAATGAACTCCGGCGAACTTCCTGATAATTCATACGCATAGAGCATCTGAAGAACTCGTTCGCGTATTATTCTTCTCTTGTAAGGCACTTCTTCAGTTGTATTTTGTATCTCTCCCCGTGTTATTTTTCCACCGATTTATTTTTTTAAAAGGTCCGCCCCAAAACGGGGCGAACCAAAAAGTTAAACGGAAATTTTCTTTATCTTCAAAACACTTGCTATCCTTTCTTCAGCAATTCTCGCAGAAGCCACATGCGTTGGGATTTTCTCCTTCTTTGAGACCTCAAAGATTTTCATCAAAGTATCGTAAATTCCCTCTGCTTTTTTCATGGCGTGCTCTTTGCTGTAACCTTCAACCTCCCTTCCAACATTTATTAAACCGCCAGCGTTTATAACATAATCGGGAGCATAAAGAATGCCATGTTCCATCAACATTCTATCGTGCTTATCCTCGTCAAGTAGCTGGTTATTCGCACCGCCAGCGATTATCTTGAACTTAAATCTTGGGATTGTCTCGTCGTTTATAATTCCACCCAGCGCACAAGGTGCGAAAATATCCGCATCAACATCATAAATTTTCTCTGGTTCTACAAATTCAACTTTATATTCATCAACGCACATCTTAACTTTTTCAGGGATTATGTCTGTTATATAAACTTTTGCTCCGTCCTTTACAAGATGCTGGCATAAGAAACGCCCAACTTGACCCGCACCTTGAATTGCAACTTTTTTCCCAGCGAGTGACTCATTTCCGTAAACTTCCTTAACACATGCTTTTATCCCAACATAAACTCCATACGCAGTCACAGGGGCTGGATTACCGCTACCGCCAAGCGATTCTGGTATCCCAGTGACATACTTTGTTTCAGCATAAATCCATTCCATGACTTTTTCATCAGTTCCAACATCTTCAGCCGTTATATATCTACCACCCAAACTTTGAACAAACCTTCCAAAAGCCCTAAAAAGCGCTTCGTTCCTTTGCTTCTGCGGGTCTCCAATTATAACCGCTTTCCCACCACCGAGGTTAAGTCCAGCAACCGCAGCTTTATAAGTCATCGCTTTTGAGAGGCGAAGCACATCATAAAGTGCGTCCTCTTCCTTCTCATACTTCCACATCCTAACCCCACCAAGTGCTGGTCCAAGAACAGTGCTGTGAATTGCAATTATCGCTTTTAACCCCGTTGATTCCTCATGGCAAAAAACAACCTGCTCATGACCTTCTTTGTGGATCAGTTCAAATATGTTCATGATTTCCTCCATTTTTGATTTTAAGTTTATCGGTGAACTGCCCAATTTTGTTGGGCAGGAGTGTAATCCTCGGCGAACCTGTTATTGGATTGGTATCAACTATAACTTCAGCCCCGTAAACATTTTTTATGTTATCGCTTGTTAACACAAAATCTGGCTTCCCGATTGCGTACACTTCACCGGAAGACAACAAAATTACTTTATCGCTGTAAGATGAAATCAAATTCAAATCATGCGAAACAGCTATGACAGTGACACCTTTTTCAATTGATAAGCTTTTAAGAAGCGAGAAAATCTCAACTTGGTGGGAAATATCAAGGTGAGCATTTGGTTCGTCAAGTAAAATTATCTGCGGTTGCTGGGCTAAAGCTCTTGCGATCAAAACACGCTGTCTTTCTCCAAAAGATAAAGCTGTAATCGGTTTATCAGCCAAATCAATTGTATTCGTCAACTCCATAACTTGTAGGGCAATTTCAACATCTTTGCGATTTTCAAAGCCAATTCCCTTTAAATATGGCGTCCTTCCCATTAAGACAACCTCAAGCGATGTGTACGGAAAAGCAAAAGTATTATCCTGTGGGACAAAACCTATGAGGCGTGCGATTTCTCTCCTTGAGTATGATTTTATATCACGATCAAAAATTAACACTTTCCCCTTTTGTGGTGTGAGAACTCGTATTAAAACTTTAAGTAGTGTTGTCTTCCCGGAGCCATTTGGTCCTATCAAACTTACAAACTCACCCCGGGAGACATCAAAGCTTATATTTTTAAGAACGGGCACATCGCCATAGCTGAAGCATATTTCCTGGACTTTTATCGCCATAATTATGTCACAGTTTTATAATCCATTCAAATTTAACCAAAAAAGGGAAATATCCCAAATTCACCCCCTAAAATAAAAAGTGGGCAGGCGCGGAATCGAACCGCGGACACACGGCTTTTCAGGCCGTTGCTCTACCAACTGAGCTACCTGCCCAAATTTCACATAAAAGATAAAAAATTTGGAAAACAAAATCAAATTTAAACATCATTCACTGTAAACTCTCAACTAAAACATGCCGAAAATCTCTTTCTTCTCCAAACTTTTTTCCGCATCATAAAATGGTTAAATTTATCAAAAAAATTCCACCGATGATGGAAAAAGCTCCAAAGGTCAGCATAATCATCCTAAACTGGAATACAAAACATTTCCTTGAGAAATTCCTGCCCCCGTTACTTCAAACTGACTATCCAAACTTTGAGGTTATCGTCGCTGATAACGGTTCAAAAGACGGAAGCACCGACTTGATAGAGGAGAAATTTAAAAATGTTAAGCTGGTTAAATTTGATAAAAATTATGGATTCGCTGGCGGATATAATCGCTCTTTTAAATTTGCGGATGGGAAATACATCGTATTACTTAATTCGGATGTTGAAGTAACACCTAATTGGTTGAATCCTATCATAAACTTTATGGAGGAAAATCCAGATGTTTTCGCGTGTCAACCCAAAATTCTCTCTTTTTACGAAAGAAATAAATTTGAATACGCCGGAGCATGTGGGGGCTTCATTGATGTGTTCGGCTATCCTTTCTGTCGTGGCAGAATTTTTGACTTTTGTGAAGAAGATAAAGGTCAATATGATGATGCAATTCAAGTTTTCTGGGCAACAGGCGCTTGCCTCGTTGTTAGAAAAGAACTTCTCAAAGAGATAGGTTTTCTTGATGAGGATTTCTTCGCACATATGGAGGAAATTGACCTTTGTTGGCGCGCAAATCTTAACGGCTATAAAATTTTTTGCCTACCGCAGAGCATCGTCTACCATGTCGGTGGTGGAACTTTACCCAAAATAAACCCCTGGAAGACATTTCTAAATCACAGAAACAGCTTGATAATGTTGGAGAAAAATCTTGACACCCCGAAACTTTTTCTCATCATCCCAATAAGATTAATACTTGATTTAGTAACTGCGTTCACTTACCTTGTCAAAGGTGACATCAAAAATTTCATCGCTGTGTTAAAGGCGATCTTCGTCTTTTTATTTTTTCAACCGAAATGGATTCGCAAAAGGATTGAAAACAGGAAAAACCTTAAAAGGAGAAAAATTGAAGGTAAATTGATTTATAAAAGAAGCATCGTTTTTGACTACTTCATTTTGGGCAAGAAAAAATTTTCCGATTTGAAATTTTAAAAATAAACCCCACCTAAAATCGTCCTCTTAACAGCGCCAGTTACCGATTTTATATTAGCCGGATTTCCCGAAATTGTTTCATTTGCAAGGACTGCGAAACATATCGCTTCCTTAGCGTCCGATGATATACCAAACTCATCGCTTAATTTCACCGGAACTTTGAAATATCTCTCAAGCGCGCTCACCATAAACTTATTTTTAGCTCCACCGCCACTGACTATTATCTCGTCAATTTCAACATTCGGCTTTATGAAAAACTCGTAATTTTTATATACCGCATAAGCTGTGAACTCACTCACTGTCGCTATTATATCTTTCGGGTCTAATGAAATTTCTTCGGACCATTTTAAAATTTTCTCAACAAAAGCCGAGCCGAATTCTTCCCTTCCCGTTGACTTCGGTGGTTTTTTAGCGATGAAAGGATGCTGGCTCATTTTACTTAACAATTCCTGCGATACAGTTCCGCTTTGCGCTATTTTTCCATCCTCATCATAATCTTTCCGAAAGAAAATTTTCACTAGAGCATCAACAACCATATTCCCAGGACCCGTATCAAACGCGATTACCTCTTCAACATCACAATTTCTTTTTAAAACCGTGAAATTAGCTATCCCTCCGATATTCAGAACAAGGCGATTAATTTCATCTGAGCCGAAAATTAAATAATCAAAATACGGGACAAGTGGAGCACCTTCCCCACCAAGAGCGACATCACCGATTCTGAAATTTCCAACGGTTGGGATACCTGTGAGTTTGGCTATCACACCAGGGTCGCCAATTTGCAATGTGGACTTCACTCTATAACCGAACATTTCAACAGCGTTTGGCAAATGCTGGATCGTTTGCCCATGGGAGCCAATAAGATCAACTTCAGATGGTTTCAAATTCAGTTCTTCAAGCGTCTTAAAAATTGAATCCGCATAAATTTGAGCTATCAAAAAATTTAATCTGCAAATTTCATCCACTCTGCTTGTCTCGGGTTGTGAGTTTTTCAATATCAACCATTTCAAATCCTTTTCAAACGGGAAAGTCCTCCACCCGATCGTCTTAATTTTTGTACCCTTGCCGTTGCCTTTAACCTCAACTACAGCGACATCAACACCATCGGCGGATGTCCCCGACATTAAACCAACTATTACTTTGGTCTCCTTCTTCCTTAACTCAAGTAACTTTTCAAGCATAACTTCTCAAGTATTTAAAAGTTCAATTTCAATTTTTTTAGGTATTAAACCTTTTTCATATCCAAGGTCAAGAAACAACTGAATTGCTTTTTTACCTACCTCTCCGCAGTCAAGCGTCAGCTCGTTAACATACATTCCCACAAATTTATCGGCGAGTTTTTCATCCATACCTCGGGCAAATTTAAGAGCGTATCTAAGTGCTTCATCTCTATTTTCCATCGCATATCTTACGCTTTCCCTCAAAAGATTTGAAATCTTCCTCGCAAGTTCAAAGCCAAGTTCTTTCTTGACAACATTTCCACCAAGAGGCAAAGGTAAACCAGTTTCTCTCTGCCACCAATTTCCAAAGTCAATGATTTTCTTAAGCCCGGAATTTGAATAAGTCAATTGCCCCTCGTGAATTAAAAGACCAGCATCAACCTCATCATTAATCACAGCTTCAATTATTTTGTCAAATTGAATGACCTTATATTTAACCTCTGGCTCAAAAATCTTCAAAATTAAAAATGCGCTTGTCAATGTCCCGGGGACCCCAACTAAAAAATTTTTCAAGTCCCTTGGTTCAAATTCCTTCTTTGATACCAAAATCGGTCCATAACCCAAACCCATACTTGAACCGCTCGGAAGGAGAATATACTTGTCCGAAACATAGGCATAAGCATGAAAAGATATCGCCGTGACATCATAAACACCTTCAAATGCCTTGCGATTTAAAGTTTCAATATCACTTAAAACATTGACAAATTTCAAACCATCGGATTTAATTTTACCATTTACAAGTGCGTAAAACATAAAAGCATCGTCTGAATCAGGGCTATGTGCAATTGTTATCTCCTTCATTTTGATCACAATTTGTTTTGGATTAAAGCTTTGCGGATGGACACAATTTATTTATCTTACAAATTGAACATTTCGGTTTCCTCGCTTCACAGACATATCTTCCATGCTCACCTATCAGATGAGAGAAAAGCGTCCATTTGTCTTTCGGGACGATTTCCATGAGCTCAAACTCAATTTTATCGGGATTTTTACTCTTAACCAAACCAAGCCGTGCAGTTACTCTTTTCAAGTGTGTATCAACTATTATACCTTGTTTTCCAAACGCATTTGCAAGAACAGCGTTGGCTGTTTTTCTTCCGACCCCGGGGAGTTTGACGAGTTCTTCAAGCGTGTCAGGAACTTGACCGTTGTATTTCTCAACTAAAACTTTACAGCAATTTTTTATCGCCTTTGCTTTATTCCTATAAAATCCCGTTGGCTTAACTTCCTGTTCAAGTGTCTTAAGATCAGCATTTGCGTAATCGTCCGCTGTGCGATACTTCTTGAAAAGATATTCCGTGACTTTGTTAACCCTTTCATCTGTACATTGCGCAGCGAGGATCGTCGCAACGAGAAGTTCAAGGGGATTTGTAAAATTTAAATGTGTCTTCGCATTTGGATAAAGTTTTCTCAATGTTTGAACTATCTTCCTCACCCTCTTCTTCTTGTCTTGTAATGTTTCCCTTGCAAATGCCGAAACCTTCTTCGCCATCTTTACATTTGAAATTTTATTTTTGAATCGGTTCAATTTTGGCGCTTAACATCAAATCAGGGTTGAACTTTTCATCTTTTATCATGAGCTCATCAACAACCTCTCCGTTTACAATATGGGAACTTATGATTTTCTCAATATCCTCCTCCTTAACCCCACCATACCAAATTCCTTCGGGATAAATCACAATGCTTATACCATGTTCACATGCGTCAAGGCAACCGGATGAATTCACACGGACAATTTTGTTTAAGCCGAGTTCACTTATTCTTTTTTTAAATTTGGCAACGAGTTCCTCCGAACCTTTCTGAGCACATGAACCTCTTGGATGCTCCGGGGGACGACGGTTCGTGCAGATGAAGATATGTTTTTTAAAACGCATATATCAAAAAATTTTGTTTTCAAATTTAAAATTTCTTCAAATCTATCAATAGCAAAACATCGCCCGACTTGGTGCCTTTGCTTGAAAGTGTTTCGTTATTTTCATACTCAAATTTTTGAGTTAAATTGAAAAGGACGAAATTTAAAGCATCTTCCCGCTCACCGTAAATTTCACGAACGAACTTCTTTATCAACTCCCCGATGTTTGATTCATCATCAACTTCATACCTGAAAATTTCTCCGCTAAAATCTTTTCCCACAGCAAGCGTTATTTTTGTCATTTACCAGTATGAGGTTGTTATTTTAATGTTCCCGTAAATTTTAACAGCGCACGCAAGCCGTTCGTCAATGTCAAACTTATATCTTAGCATAATTTTTTCTTCTTCTTCACTCGGCGCTGACAACGATTCAATACCTTCAATAACTTTTACTCGACAATGTCCGCAAATTTTATCTCCACCGCATGACTCAGCTATAGGTATGGACTTTTCCTTTGCGACATCAAAAATAGTTGAACCGCTTTCACATTCAACTTCTACTCCAAGCGGAACAAAATAAACAAAAGGCATCCAACTATCCGTTTTAATTTTGTTGTAAATATAGCCAAAAGGAACGAATCATCAAAGTTTTCCGACCGGATTTTTGAACTTTTTAACGAATTTCTTTATCTTTGTTCAAAGTAAAGAAAATTTTCACCACGATGAAGAAGGTTCTATTTCTAACTTTGCTGACATTTTCTATTGTGATGGCTGGTGGAAAATCAACATATGAATTTTTACGACTGGATATAAGTCCGAGGGCTTCAGCGCTTGGTGGAAATTTTATAGCCATGCTTGACGACCCAACACTTTTATTCTATAACCCTGCTGGATTATCTTCACTTTCAAGTGATTACGCAAGCATCGGATTCTTTAAACACCTACTTGACATAAACCTTGGCTACGGAGTTTACACATTTAAATCAAAGTATTTCGGTGACCTCGGAATAGGAGCAATTTACATCAACTATGGCAATTTTACTCAAACCGATAGATACGGAAATCAACTTGGGAACTTCTCGGCGGGCGAATTGGCTATCATCGGCGGGTTTGCGAGAGAATATGGCAATTTAAAATATGGTGCTAATTTGAAGCTGATTTATTCATCAATAGCCGGGGTAAGATCAACAGCAATTGGATTTGACCTTGGGTTGATGTATTTGATTGAAGGACAAAATTTAAATTTCGCTCTCACACTTAATAATTTTGGAACTCAACTTAATAGATACCTGACGCTTAAGGAAAACCTCCCATTTGAAATCAGATTTGCCATTTCAAAAAAGCTTGAACATCTACCGCTTCGCCTGAACCTCGGTTTAAACAAATTAAATGAGACAACTCCGAAAATCACGGACAAGATAAAAAACTTCACACTTGGTGGCGAATTTAACATATCCGAAAATCTTGATGTCAGGATTGGGTTTAATAACGAGAAAAGACAGGAAATGAAAATTACCCCAACGCTTGACTTAACTGGTTTCTCGTTTGGCGTCGGGTTAAAAATTCAAAAATACAAATTTGATTATTCACTCGTATCTCTCGGTAAAATCGGCTCACTTCATCAAATTGGTTTGACAATAAAAATTTAGAGACCTTCAACATTTATAACCTCGCCTGGAACGGTGAAAAATTTACCGCCGAGATGATGTATCGTCTTCGCTTCCTTAAGTTCAACTTTCAAGCGCTCATCAAACAAACTTTCCTCAACTATCGCCCTTAAAACCTTGCCTATTATCAAATTGTGATCACCAGCGGGATGAATTCTCTCAACTTTACATTCAAGGTTTGCTATGCAATCATCCACCAACGGTGCTGAAATAAACTTCGCCTTTAAACGTTTTAATTTCGTCGCTTTAAATTTGTCAATTTCCCTGCCCGAATTTTTCCCACAGAAATATACCTCCTTTAAAATTTTCAATGTCGGCAAATTGATGCCAAACTCACCGCTTTTCTCAATCAATTCATAAATAAACCTTTCCGGCGCTATCGCAACAGCAACGAGAGGTGGTTCCTTGCTTACAGGAACATTCCAAGCAACAGGTGTTAAGTTATCCCTTTCTTTAAATTTTGCGCTGACAAGAACAACACCACCGATGTTTAAAAGTCGGCTTGCTTTCCCAAGGTCAATTTCTTTTTTCATTTCAATTAAATTTTTTTATTTTCCAAGTGCTTACTCAATTTCCTCTGAAGGTAATTTCGGCTCAACCATAATTACTTCCTCACGCTCAACAGCTACAGTTCCCTCAGGAGCTCCTTTTGGCTTTCGGACATATTTTCTTTTCGTGACGACGACCGGAACAAGACGAGATGTCCTGGCTTGGCTGAAATATGCAGCGATGCTTCCAGCTTGTTCAATGGCTTTTTTACTTGGTTGCCTTCTCCCCGTCTTCAAAACCACATGGGCACCCGATGTCCCACGGGCATGAAACCAAAGGTCTTCCTTATCCGAAAATTTAAAAGTCAAAAGTTCATTGCTTTTCGCATCCTTCCCAACCCAAACCTCAAAACCACCATCAACAATAAACCTCCTGAACTTCCCACCGATTTTTTCAACAATTTTATCTTTAACGATCCCAAACTTTTTCAATTCCTCCAAATTTTTCTCCTTGAATTTTTTAAGCGCATCAAAATTTTCGCATGAAGCAAGTTCATCAAGTAAATTTTCAAGTTGTTTAATTTCAAACTTCAACCTTTCAAGTCGTTCTTGAGCGATTTTCAAAGATGCCCTTGTCTTTTTCGCTTTTTCAAAATACATCTGCGCATTTTCAACAGGTGAAAGCGATGGGTCAAGTTTAACTTTTATCTTCTCCCCTTTCTCAGAAAACACATTGACAAGCTCAACCTCTTCCAAACCTTTTTCAATCAAATTTAAATTCGCCATTAAAATTGAACCGAAAATTTCATACTGTTGCGCTCTTTGATTATTTTCTATCTCCTCAACGACCTTTTCAATCGTCCTTCTTCGCTTTTCAACAAGTTCATTCAACTTTGTTTCAATTGCTTTCTTCTCATCGCGATAACTTTTGCCAACCCTCGTTTCAATTACAAACCTCCTTATCGCCTCATTTATGTCGTCAAATTCAACCTTGCGCAGATTGATATGTGTAAGTTCTATAATTGAGAAAAATCTCGGGAAAGAACCCTCATAATAAATTCTCGCTTTCGGATTCTTAAGTTCAGCGCCTACCTCAACGAGCGCTTTCCAAATCCTTTCCGCTTCCAACTCACCAGCTCTGTGCAAAATCTCCCTCGCTGTCAGCATATCAATCGTATCAACGCTTTTTACAAGTCGCAAAACCGGATTTTCAATTTCATTTGATTCCCATACATTTTTAAATGCGTTGAAATCGCTCAACATCAAATTGTAATTTGAATCCTTTTTCTCACCTTCAAATATTTTCCCAATGTTATCTTTTGGATTCTTGAAACTCGCAATTATCTCACCTTTTTGATTCAACAGAAAGAAATTAACTTTGCCCGTGAAAAATTGAAATATCAATTTCAATCCAGAGGAAAGCAAAATTTCAATTATTCTGTCGGCTTTGTAGATCAAAACATCCCTAATTTCGTCGCCAAAAATTTCGGGGAAAATATCAAGTGAGTTCTTTCTCGCCCTTTCAAACTTTGAACGCAAAAAAATATATCCCTGACCTGTGGCGTTCAGCTCAAGCGCTAAAGCTTCTTCCCCGGCAATTATAATATGCAATGTATCCTTCTCCTGCGTAAACGCCTCAACGATTTGCGAATGGACAAGTTTTGGCTTTATTTGGACGATCAGATTTTTAAGCGTGTGATAGTTCGTCAGCATTGCTTTTATGCCACAATTTTGACCTGAATGGGGAAAATTACGACTTTAAAGACAGGGTTTCATTTGGAAAATTCATTAAAAATTGATAAATTTTTTTGGCACGAAATTTGAAGCTCTAATATAATGAAGACGCACCTAAACGAGCACCTTTAGGTGTTTTCCGTTCTTTTAGATTTAGCCCGCCGTAGCACCTCCGTTGGCGATCGGGCGACTCAATTTGCGAGCGCCCGATCGCTTTTTTATTTTAATTTTAATCCTCATCCCGAATTTTTCCCTGTAAAACTTCACCTCATCAGCTACCTCTCTTATAATCAAAAGCCCACGTCCCGACTCTTTAAGAAGATTTTCATCTTTCCTGGGGTCTGGGACTTGTTCCGGTTCAAAACCTCCACCTTGGTCTTGAACATCTACACGATAGCTTCTTTTGAATTCCTTGAAATCCACTAAGACCTTCCTCTCGGGGTCAAGCTTGTTCCCGTGTATCAAAGCGTTTATAAACGCCTCATTTGAAGCAAGATAAATTTTATCAAATTCCTTCGGTGGAATCTTAAAACGCCTCTTCAAATTGAAAAACCACCTCTCAAACTCCCTAACAGAATCAACAACGGAGATGAACTCGCGGTGAGCTTCTCTTATCGGCTTTGTCATAATTTTAATGTCAAATTTAAATTTAAATTCGGAACGAAATTAATTCTTTCGCCAAATTTCAAATTTTCCACCCAACCGTCAAATCTAAGGATAAATTTACTGCCCTCAAACTCAATTTCGCAAGTTGGACCGTAAGCAGTTATCCTTGAATCAGGGACTTTTTCAAGGTCAACAAATTTAAATCTTCGCTCATCAAAAAGATGATACCCGCATGAAAATCTCAAATTTTCCCGCGCAGAGTGAACCAGCTTAAATCTTAACTCCTTCGTATCAATGAAAATCGTCGGTCTCTCCTTAAACTCCCTCCATTTCATTCTACCGCTTTCGGAGTTTATAATTTGCACCATTCCCTCAAAACTTAACTTATCAAAAATTGGGAAACGAACTGAATCGGAAAAATAAAATTGCCTGAAGACATAACTTCTAACGCTATAAACTTTCTCTTCAAAATCGTAAATCGTATAATTTGCCAAAACTGAAAAATTCGCCCTGTTGCGTATCTTTCCCATCTCAAACATAACCGAAGGAGAAAATCGTATCACTCTGTTCCAATTATTATTTGCGCTTCTCGTAGCAAAAATATAAACAAGATGTTGATTATTCAAATCAAGCGGAAACTCAACTGTAATTTCCTTTGATAACTTAACAATGGCAAAAATTCTGAAAAGCTGCAAAAGTTCATCTCTGTCGTCGTCATTTAAGGAGCTTGGGGTGTCATATCTGAAAAGTGAAACCGAAAAAATGCCACCAATTTTAATTCTGTATGATACATCATAAGAAACCTCACCACTTAAACCGCGTCTTAAAGCATAATTATTTTTTCTCTCTTCGTTCTGCTTGCTCCTTAAAAATCCGCCCTCGGTCATTAATTCATGTCTTTTCGGCGAGTGCGTTTCATTTCGCTCGGCATAGTCAAACGAAAATTTAAACTTGAACCTGCTTAACTCGTAAGATATACCAGCCAATGACTTTAAAATAAACTCATCAATTGAGACATCGTAAAGAGACATAGTTTTGTATCTCACCGCTTTGAATATATTTCTGCTGTTTGCGCTGAAATTCAGATTTATCATAAATTGTTTTGAAATTGGATAAACAAAGTTAATTTGACCAGAAAATAATTTTTCATCGCGACCCTCAATGTTATAATTTACGCCATATGTTGCCTTAAGCGTTGAGTCGGCGAAAAAATAAAAATCCCTTTTCAACCTTTTTATGAAAAATTCAACTTTACTTTCAACATCTGGCGTAAATTTTCTCCAGAGCGTCAAATTTAAATCCGTGGTGATATTTTTTCTTGGCTTGATGAAGTCCTCTGAATGTGTCAAGCTCGTCCTCAAGTTGTAGTTTGAAATTTCAAAATTACTCGTATCAACGGAGAGTTTGTAACCCCAGCCGTCGTCTTTTTGCCCCATTTGATAGTCAATTTTATATCCGGCAACCGTTGTGATTGAAAAATTTTTAAAAAAGTCAAACCTTCCACCGGTCATCAATTCACTTGAAGATGCTCTGTTTAAACCACCCAATTTATCATCTGCAAATGAAATTGAATTCAAAACAACGGCTGAATTAAACCACGATGAAAAACGCCTGAAGAAAATAAATCTAAACTCGTTGTCATCCCTTATGAACTTTCTGTCCGTTTTTATAATCATTTCGGAAAACCGTTCGTATAGGAAAATTTTGCCGATGTTTCTTTCAAAACGATAGGTTAAAAAACCATCCCAGTAGAAGTTAAACAACTCACGCCTAACTCCAAATTGCAGGGAAGTTTGAGCTTTCAAAATTTGAAAGGCGAAAAAAGCGAATAGGAAAAATTTTTTAAGCCAATACCGACTCAATTATGGTTATCTTTTGTCTTTTTGCGTCAACTCTTACCCTTGCTCCAAGTGGAAGAGTTAATTTCTGAGGGATATGCCCATAGCTCAAATTTGAAATGACGGGGATTTTTAAATTCCCAAGATAATCATTGAAGATTTGTTCAAGCGTTAAGCTTTTCTCTGGCTCTTTCGGAGCGCAGTCGGTAAACTGTCCAAGAATACAAGCGTTTATTTTGTAAAGCACGCCGGAATTTTTCAGCTGTGAAAGATAGCGATCAATCCTGTAGGGTTCTTCGCCGATGTCCTCAATGACAAGAACTGAGCCATTAAAACTCGGTTGATATTTAGTTCCCATAATTGAAGCGATCAAGGATAAATTTCCACCAAGCAAAGTTCCAGTCGCCTTTCCCGATTTGAGCGTATTTAACTCAACGCCATTTGGATTTTTTATCTCAATTTTTTTCTCCCTTGATGTCAAAATCCTCCAGAAAAATTCTTCTGCGAAGCTATCAAAATTTGAGTAAATGTCAACTGCAAGCATAGGACCTGAAAATGTCACAAGCCCAGTTTTTTTAAAGATCGCAAGTTGAAGAGCGGTTATGTCGCTATATCCAACGAAAATTTTCGGTTTCTTCTTTATCAAGTTATAATCTACCTTATCAAGCAAGCGAGGGGTCCCATAACCACCGCGCACACATATAATCGCTTTAACTTTTTCATCGGCAAACATCTCGTTTAAATCGTCAGCTCTTTCATCATCGGTAGAGGAAAGATATCCGTATCTTTTGAAAATATGTTTTCCAAGCTTGACACGATAACCAAGCGACTCAAGATATTTAACTCCTTGTTCAATCCGTGTGAAATCATCGGGAGAGCTTGCGGGAGAAACTATGCCTATAACATCGCCCTTTTTTAAAGCTGGTGGTTTAAGGATTTTCATTTACCAATTTCATTTTGTGGAGATTCTATGACTTCAATTTTAACGAGCGCCGTTCCATCGTTTAAAAAGCCGAGTTGTTTCGCTGCTTCATAAGATACATCAATTATTCTGTTCTTCTTGAAGGGTCCTCGGTCATTTATCCTGACGATGACGCTTTTATTGTTAGCAAGGTTTGTCACCCTTACCAATGTCCCAAGTGGTAAAGTCGGATGAGCAGCGGTTAATTCACTCATATCGTAAATTTCACCGCTTGATGTTCGCCTCCCGTGAAATTCCGGTCCATAATAAGATGCGACGCCAATTTGGACTTTTTCAGAATTTTTAAAGGTGTCCTGAGATGAAAAGTGAATTGCGCTTGCGCATGAATCAAATAAAAATGTCAAAACAAGCGGGAAAATTTTAAAGGACTTCATAGATACTTCTCCATATTTTTTCGCTTAAGATAGCTCACAATGTTTCTCACATCTTGAGCCCTATCTCGTTTGCAAATTAAAATCGCATCATCAGTGCTAACAACGATCAAATCTTCAACTCCGATCATCGCTATCAACGATTTATTCGCCTCAACAAGGCAATTTTTTACATCCATAAGTATGACTGATTCATTATTTGGGCTGACATAGTTTCCATTTTCATCTTTCGGGGCAAGGTTATAAACCTCTTCCCAGCTTCCGACATCGCTCCAACCAAAATCGGCTTTTATAACATATGCCTTATCCGTTTTTTCCATAACCCCATAATCAATTGAAATTGCCCTCATCCTCCCATAAGCACTTTCAAGAACAGTTTTAAATTCATCGGTGCCAATTGCGGAGTCAATTTTCATCAACTCCTCATAAATATCGGGCAGATGTCGTGCTATCTCCTCAAGTATCACATCAGTCCTCCAGATGAACATACCGCTATTCCAGAGGAAATCACCGCTTTCAAGGAAACGCTTTGCTGTCTCAAGATTTGGCTTTTCAGCAAATGTTTTGACCTTAAAAACCCCTTTTTGCGAGAGCTCGTCGTTGGAATCCTCAATGAATTGTATATATCCATAACCAGTTGATGGATAAGTTGGCTGTATCCCGATCGTTATGAGCCCCTTGGTCTGATATGCAGTTTCAATTCCGATCTTTAAAACCTCAAGGAACTTTTCCCCATCCTTAATTAAATGATCCGATGGTAAGACAACCATGACCGCATCGGGCTGAACCCTTTTTATAAATAAGCTTGCAAGCCCAATGCACGGCGCTGTGTTCTTGGACATTGGCTCAAGGATTACATTTTGAATCGGAAATTTCGGAAGGACTTGAACAAGTTCAGCAGTTTGATTTTTGTTTGAAACGATGAATATATCCTCTTCCGGGATCAAAGGATTTATCCTTTCAATTGTCTGCTCAATTAAAGATTTTGAGGAAAGTATGTTAAGAAATTGTTTTGGTTTTCTTGAACGACTTTTGGGCCAAAATCTTGACCCAATCCCGCCCGCCATGATGACAGCAAATGTCTTAACCATAAGAATTTCCTTTTTGTTTTTTAATCCCTTAAATAAACCCTTGGAACTCTCGCTGAAACATTGCAACAAACTTCATAAGGGATCGTCCCTATCAACTTTGCAACATCCCAAGCGGTGATTTCAGAATCTCCGAATAAAATCACATCATCGCCGACTTTTACTTCATCTTCTAAACCGACATCAACCATTATCTGATCCATCGTCACAGTCCCGACAACTGGGAAAATTCTCCCATTTATAAGCACCTTACCACGATTTGTAAGCAAGCGGTTGTAACCATCGGCATAACCAATCGGTATAGTGGCGATCCTTGTTTTCTTTTGAGTTATAAATCTTCGCCCGTAGCTTATGCTCGTCCCTGGTTCAACCACTTTCAAAAAAGCAACCTTTGACTTCAAAGTCATCACAGGGCGAAGCCCAACCTTATTTAAAACATCAAGCGACGGATGATAACCATAAAGCATTATGCCAGGTCTAACCATATCAAGATGTGTCTGCGGGAGGTCAAGTATCGCTCCAGAATTTGCACAATGTTTAATTGGTATTTTGATACCGATTGATTCAAGCGCTTGAATAAGTTCGGTAAACCTCTTGAATTGAAGATTTGCATATGTTTTGTCTTTTTCATCAGATGTAGCAAAATGCGTGTAAATTCCCTCAATTACAAGATTTTCGTATCTCTCGTTCAAATTTCTCACAAATTCAAACGCATCTTTAAAATTGATGCCAACCCTTCCCATCCCTGTATCAACTTTGATATGACATTTTATCTTTCGCCCAAATTTTTCAGCAAATGAATTGAACTTCTCAGCTATGTCAACTGTGAAGATCGTCGGCGTTAAATCATACTTAAAGAACAACTCAATTTGATGTTCAAAAGGTGTTGTGAAGACAAGAATCGGTGTTTCAATTTCATTCTTGCGAAGCTCAATCCCCTCCTCCGGGATGGCAACGGCAAGATATTCCGCACCGAGCGAAACAGCAAGTTTTGAAATTTCAACGGCTCCGTGTCCATACGCATTCGCCTTTACAACAGCCATAACTTTGGTCTTATCCCCAACGAGCTTTTTAACTTGGTTAAAATTAAACTCAAAAGCGGAAAGATTAATCTGTGCAACAGTGGGTCTCATCGCTTGATTTAAATTTTCTTGTGAGAAAAATTTTCAAATCGTCAAAATTATAAAAAATCTCGTCAACACATCCAATTATCCAGGATGGAATTTCCTCAAAATCAAAATTTGAAACAAGGTAGATCGGCTTGTTAAGAAACTTCGCAATCGTTATCTCACCCTGCGTCCCTGCTCCTTCCCTTGCACTTTCATCCCAGTAACAAATGACATAGTCACACTCAGCTATTGCCTTTAAATCCCTTTCAACGATATTTTTGATTATCCCTTTGAAAATTTCCGGAAAATCTTTTTTAGTCCCCCTCAAATTGATATTCGGATGATGCTCAGAAAGAAATTTTTCGGTTTCAATGACTGGATTAAAAACATCGTGTTTCAAATTTTCCCGAAGCCAATTTTCAATTTCCCAGCGCCACCTTAAACCACCATCTTTTGAATGTTCCATCCCTCCGGAAAGATAAACTTTCAACTTTTAACCAGAATTTGTTGAGAAACCAAGTAAAATATACGCCTATGGACCCTTTTAATCAAGCGTTTACATCGTCGGGAAGCGTTTCAATCTTCGCACCACACCTTGGACATTTATAACCGCTGGATGTTTTTCTATTTGGCTTTACTATAAGCGGATAATCACACTCTGGACATGGCTTTTCAATCGGTTTGTCCCAAAGGATGAAATTACACTTGGGATAATTTGAACAGCCATAAAAAGTCCTTTTCCGCTTTGTCTTCCTTTCAACGAGCTCCCCTTCCGAACATTCAGGACACTTTATACCAGTGGTGATTGACTCGGTATATTTACAAGTCGGATAATTTTCACATCCGTAGAATTTTCCAAATCTTCCTCTTCTTAAAATCAATCTTCCCCCACATTCAGGACATATTCTAACTTTTTCAAGTTCTCCATCAGTTGGAAACGCCATCGTAAACGAACACTCAACATTTGAACAAGCGAGATATTTCCCATACTTATCCACTTTAACAACTATTTTTGAACCGCATTTCTCACATATTATTTTCGTCTCTTCCTGGATCAGCTCCCTTATTTCGTCTTTCCGCTCTTGAAGATTTTGCAAGTGTTCCTCAAAGGGTTTAAAGAATGAGTCAACAACTTTAACATATGTCTTTTTTCCTGAAGCTATCTCATCAAGGTCCTCCTCCATCCGAGCGGTAAATTTATAGTCAAATATATCCGGGAAATTCGCAACCAAAATTTTATTCACAGCAAAACCAAGATCCGTTGGGACAAGTTTTCTCTCTTGAAGTTCAACATATCCACGCTCAAGAATCGTACTTATGATTGTGGCGTATGTGCTAGGTCTACCGATTCCCCTTGATTCAAGTTCTTTGACAAGCGTTGCCTCTGTATATCTTGAGGGTGGTTTCGTGAAATGCTGTTCGGGGACTAAATTAGTTAGTTTTAAAACCTCACCGACTTTTATGTTAACGGGGATTTTATACTCCCTCTCATCGTTTTCTTTTTCCTCAACGCTCGCTTCTTGATAAATTTGCATGAACCCATTGAACTTAACAATTGAGCCAGTAGCCCTGAACAGATAATTGTCCGCAACTATGTCAACAACCGTTTGATCAAGAACAGCCGATGTCATCTGACAAGCGACGAAACGATTCCATATTAACTCATAAAGCGCAAATAAATCATCGCTAAGATATTTTTTTACAGCCCTCGGTTCATATTTCATAGATGTTGGTCTAATTGCTTCGTGAGCGTCTTGACTAACCTTTGATTTTTTATAAATTCGTGGCGATTGCGGGAGATATTCCTTGCCATAGTTGTTGAAGATAAATTCCCTAACCGCATTTATCGCCTCATCACTTATCCTTGTTGAGTCAGTTCTCATATAAGTGATCAAGCCAACCCTACCTTCTTCCCCGATATCAACGCCTTCGTAAAGTTGTTGTGCAAGGAGCATCGTTTTTTTAGCTGAGAATTTCAACTTGTTGTTCGCTTCTTGTTGAAGAGTGCTGGTTATAAACGGAGGAGCAGGATTTTTAAGGACTTCCTTCTTTTGAATATTTGAAATCGTGAATGTCTTATGTCTTAACTCCTCAAGGATTTTCTCTGCGGTTTCCTTGTTCGGGATTTTCGGCTCTTTACCTTCAATCTTGAAAAGTTTTGCTTTTAAAATTTCCCCAGACACCGTTTTAAATTCCGCTTCAATTGTCCAGTATTCCTCCGGCTTAAAATTCCTTATCTCTTCCTCTCTTTCACAAATTAGGCGAAGTGCAACCGATTGGACTCTACCAGCAGATAGTGAAATTTTCTCATTAACAACCTTTTTCAGGAAAGGGCTTATTCTGTAACCGACTATTCTATCAAGAACTCTTCTCGCCTGTTGCGCATCAACAAGATTCATATCAATACTGCGAGGTTTCTTCATCCCCTGCTCAATCCCCGTGCGCGTTATCTCAGTGAAGAGAACACGATAAATGTTTGGGTTTATCCTCTCTATCTCAGTTTTAATATGCCAGGCGATCGCCTCACCTTCCCTATCCGGGTCAGTTGCTATGTAAACCTTGTTGACTTTACTTGCGAGATTTTTTAGCTTCTCAATTATCTCTTTCTTCCCACGAATTATAACATAGCGAGGTTTGTAATCATCCTCAAGATCTATCCCAAGCTTTGATTTATCCTTCGGGTTCTTCGGGAGGTCTTTAACATGCCCAACGGAAGCTTCAACGATAAAATCAGGACCAAGGTATTTGCTTATTGTCTTCGCTTTTGCGGGGGATTCAACTATGAGAAGATTTTTAGCCATTTTTTCAAACTACCTTTATTTTAACAAAAAAGCGACGGCTAAAAATTCGCCGTCGCCATTTATAACTATTATCGGCGCAAATTTGCCATTTTCATTTTCATCACAATGACGCTGTCTTCTTTTCCCTTTCTTCAACTTCTTCTTCCTTGGTTTCAACCTTTTCAAATTCTTCTTCCTTCACCCTCACTATAATTCTGCGATAATCTTTATCTTTGCTTCTAAATCCAGTTCCTGCTGGGATCAATTGACCAACAACGACATTTTCTTTCAAGCCCCTTAAATAATCAACTTTCCCTTCAATAGCAGCGTCAGTCAAAACACGCGTCGTCTCTTGGAAGGACGCTGCGGAAATCCAGCTCTCGGTTGTAAGAGCAGCGCTTGTTATACCAAGCAAAACGGGTTCAAATTCAGCTGGTTGAGCAGGACGATACTCCGCCGGTTTCTTTCTCTTCTTTTTCAGCTCAGCATTTTCTCTATCAACTTCTATCTTCCTCCTCAATTGTCCAACTTTGAACTTTGAATCTCCCTTGCTCGTTATAACTACCATCTCTCTGATCTTCGCATTCTCCTCATCAACCACATCCTTATCTACTATGTCCTTCTCAAGGAACTTCGTGTCACCTGGTTTATTTATCTTAACCTTTCTCATCATCTGTCTAACGATGACCTCAATGTGCTTATCGTTTATCTCTACACCTTCATTTCTATAAACATCTTGAATCTCATTAACAAGGTATTGCTGAACGGCGTTAAGTCCTTTTATCTTAAGAATTGCGTGTGGATCAATCGGTCCATCCGTCAATCTATCACCAGCATACACTCTATCACCATCTTCAACAAGTAAATGTTTCGTTTGAGGTATTTTATATTCTTTCTCAAAACGACCATCATCGCTGACGATTTTAACGATGTAGTAATTTCCTTCGGTTTTTACACTTACAACGCCGTCAATTTCAGCAAGCTCAGCTGGGTTGTTCGGTGTTCTCGCTTCAAACAGATTAACGACCTTCGGCAAACCTCCAGTTATATCTCTTATCTTTGCTTGTTCTCTTGGTATCTTAGCGATTATATCACCAGCATTTATATGCCCGCCTTCTTTTAAATCAGGATTAATCAATGCTCTAACTGGGATCGGCTGGAAGTATTCCTCACCTTTTGAATCAACGATTTTAACCCTGGGAACCTTGCTTTTGTCCTTTGACTCAATTATAACTTTTTGCAAATGACCTGTTGTCTCATCCGTTTCCTCACGATAAGTGACATCTGGGATAAGGTCTATGAATTCAACTCTACCGCTTTTTTCGGCAATTATAACGGAGTTATACGGATCGGTCTCATAAAGTTCATCATTCTTTTTGACGGTTTGACCATCTCTGACTTTCAAGTCGGAGCCATAAGGTACTGCATACTTCTTCTCCTGACCATCTTTGCCGGTGATGAGCAGATATCCCTGCCTGGAAATCACGCGCAGGACAGTTTGCACTCCTTCGTCATCCACTTTTTCATAAGGTATGTACCTTATGTTCACAAACTTAACAACGCCGTCATTTTTCGCATAGATTTTTGAAGGTCTATATCCGCCTCCAGCAACGCTTCCGCCAGTGTGGAAAGTTCTAAGTGTAAGCTGAGTTCCCGGCTCACCGATTGATTGAGCAGCGATTATTCCAACCGCTTCTCCAACCTCAACCATTCTCCCAGTTGCAAGATTTCTACCGTAACATTTCACACATACACCGTATTTTGCCTCGCAAGTCAAGACCGAGCGAACTTCCACCTCTTCAATGTTGGCTTCTTCAATTTTATGTGCGATTTCCTCATCAATTTCCTGACCAGCTTGAACAATGATTTCTCCAGTTGTCGGGTTATAAATATCGTGCAATGAAACACGACCTACAATTCTTTCAGCCAATGTAACTCTTATCTCTTCACCACCTTCTTCCTTCAGGGCGCTAAGTGTTATTCCTCTTACAGTTCCGCAGTCCTCTTCGGTCACAACAACATCTTGCGCAACATCAACAAGTCGTCTTGTGAGATAGCCAGCGTCCGATGTTTTTAAAGCGGTGTCGGCAAGACCTTTCCTTGCGCCGTGCGTTGATAGGAAGTACTCCCAAATTGAAAGACCTTCACGGAAGTTAGATAAAATTGGATACTCAATCATTTCATACGGCTGACCCGTCATCCCTTTCTGTGGCTTCTGCATCAATCCTCTCATACCACCTAATTGCCTGACCTGATCCTTTGAACCTCTTGCACCCGAATCAAGCATAACAAATAGAGGGTTGAAACCTTGATTGACCCTTGAAAGCTCATCAAACAAAACCTTCGCAACTTTTTCAGTCGCAGCTGACCACTCATCTATAACCTTGTTATATCTCTCCGAATCTGAAATCGCCCCCTCAAGATAATCTTGCCAGTGTGCATCAACCCTGCGTTGATATTCCTCAATTATCTTGTCTTTTTCCTTTGGTACAATTACATCTGGAACACCAATTGAGATACCCGATTTAGTTGCGTAATAATAACCCATATCCTTCATCTCATCAAGAAACTCAGCTGTTCGGACATTTCCAAACCTCTTGTAAATTTTCGCTATCAAATCAGCCAACTTCTTTTTCGTCAAGAGCTCGTTGACAAAGCCGATTTCCTTTGGGACTATCTGATTAAATAAAACTCTTCCAGTCGTCGTCTCAATAATTTCATATTTCCCCGTCTCGTTGTTGAAAATCCTAACCTTTATTTTAGCGTGCAGTCCAAGCTTCCCACTGTTGTAAGCGATTATAACTTCCTCGGGCGAATAAAAAGTTTTTCCTTCCCCAGGTTCACCGCTTCTTTCTTTTGTCAGATAATACAATCCGAGCACGATGTCCTGCGTTGCAATGGTAATTGGCTTACCATCTGCTGGCTTGAGAAGATTATGACTTGAAAGCATAAGAATCCTCGCCTCAAGCTGTGCTTCATAAGAGAGCGGAACATGAACTGCCATCTGGTCACCGTCAAAGTCGGCATTAAATGCAACGCAGACGAGCGGATGCAATTGAATTGCTTTGGCATCTGTAAGGACTGGTTGAAATGCTTGTATGCTAAGACGGTGCAAGGTTGGAGCACGATTCAAAAGAACGGGATGCCCATCAACAACCTTTTCAAGTATCTCCCAAATTATTGGGTCCTTTCTCTCTATTATCCTTTTTGCCGTTCTCGCTGCTTTAGCATAACCGCGCTCCATAAGTTTTCGTATTAGAAATGGCTTGAACAATTCAACCGCCATATCCTTTGGCAAACCACACTGGTGAAGCTTAAGTTCAGGTCCAACAACTATTACCGAACGCCCAGAATAATCAACCCTCTTCCCAAGTAAGTTCTGCCTAAATCTCCCTTGTTTACCTTTGAGTATATCCGAAAGCGACTTCAAAGGTCTATTCGTATCAACTTTAACTGCACTTACACGCCTTGAGTTATCAAGCAAAGCGTCAACCGCTTCTTGAAGCATTCTTTTTTCGTTTCTTAAAATTATCTCAGGCGCTTTTATCTCCTTCAAACGTTTCAATCTATTATTCCTAATTATCACCCTGCGATAAAGATCGTTCAAATCGCTTGTCGCAAACCTACCACCTTCAAGAGGAACAAGCGGTCTTAACTCCGGAGGAATCACAGGTATATGCGTCAAAACCATCCACTCCGGTCTGTTGATCTCTTGCTCAGTTGTTCTACCAGTTCTCGTTTGAACTTCTTTTGGTTTAAAAGCTTCAACAACTTTAAGTCGCTTCAAAATCTCTTGTTTCTTTTGCTCAGATGTTTCACTGGCAAGTTGTTCTCTTAACTCGGCGGAAAGTTCCTCAATGTTGATGCTTTTCAAAAGGTCAAGTATCGCTTCTCCACCCATCTTTGCGATAAATTTATCGGGATGATCGTTCGGAAGCTTGTCATTGTCAGGAAATCTCTCAAGTATCTCCTGATACTGTTCCTCGGTTATCAAATCTTTTTCCTTTAATCCCGTCTTCCCTGGCTTAATCACAACATATGATTCATAATAAACAATTTTCTCAAGGTCTTTCGTAGACATCCCAAGAAGTGCTCCAATTTTGCTCGGGACCGACCTCAAGTACCAGATGTGAACAACGGGAACTGCAAGCTCTATATGACCCATCCTTTCCCTTCGTACGCTCTTTTGTGTAACCTCAACTCCGCACCTGTCACAAATGACTCCCCTGTATCTGATCCTTTTATATTTACCGCAATGGCATTCCCAGTCCTTAACAGGACCAAAAATTTTCTCACAAAAGAGACCGTCCTTTTCGGGCTTATATGTCCTGTAATTTATCGTCTCCGGTTTTGTCACCTCACCTCTTGACCACTGGAGTATCGTATCAGGCGAAGCAAGACGAATTGAAACCTTTGTGATCTGTTTTTTCTTTAAAAGACCTTCTTTGACGATCGGGAGTTTTTCCATTTTTAAAACCTCCTAAAGAAAATTTATTTTTGTTTATTCAACTCTCACATCAAGACCAAGTCCTTGAAGTTCACGCACAAGCACATTGAAAGATTCGGGGATACCCGGCTCAGGTAGGTTATCACCTTTGACGATCGCCTCATAAGCTTTTGAGCGACCTTGTATATCATCAGATTTATAAGTTAACATTTCCTGCAATGTATATGCTGCGCCATATGCTTCAAGCGCCCAGACCTCCATCTCCCCAAGACGCTGTCCTCCAAACTGAGCCTTACCTCCAAGAGGTTGCTGAGTGATGAGCGAATAAGGACCAATTGACCTTGCGTGTATTTTATCTTCAACCATATGGATAAGTTTCATCATATAGATGTATCCGACGGTTACCTCTTGATCAAACGGTTCGCCAGTTCTTCCATCATAGAGAATTGTCTTGCCTGTTTCGGGCAATCCTGCTTTTCTTAGTTCCTCTTGGATATCTTCCCAAGTTGCTCCATCAAATATCGGGCTTGCATACTTAACACCAAGCTTTTTAGCAGCCCATCCAAGCGCCGTCTCAAACAATTGCCCGAGATTCATCCTTGAAGGAACACCAAGCGGATTCAAAACAATGTCAACAGGCGTTCCATCAGGAAGGAAAGGCATATCCTCAACGGGGGCAACTTTCGCAATTACACCTTTGTTCCCATGGCGACCAGCCATCTTATCACCAACCTGAAGCTTTCTCTTTTTCGCAACATAAACACGAGCAAGTTGAACAACCCCTGGTTGAAGTTCATCAACCTGAATCTTGTATTTCTCAATTTTCGCCTCTGTTTCTATGTCCTGGAGCTTTTTGAGATAATTTTGATAAAGTTGTTTCTTCAACTGATTCTTCTTTGAACTTTCAACCCAATCAGCATCATAATCAAGCTCGTCAAGCTCTTTGATGTGCGACTTGAAAATTTCCGGTTTAAGGATGACATTTGCCCTAATTACAGTTTCGCCTTTCTTATTCTTAATTCCAAGCGATGTTTCCCCCTCAAGTAAAATTCCAAGCTTTTCGGCGAGTTTTTCCCTTGTTTCTTCAATTGCTTTCTTTCTCCTTCTCTCAATACTATCAAGAAGTTTCTTTTCTTGCCGTTTCGTCTCGGCATCTTTCTTCCTGCGCTGGAAAAGTTTAGTCGCTATAACAACACCCCTCAATCCAGGACTCGCTCTTAAAGACGCATCCTTAACTTCGCCTGCCTTCTCACCGAAAATAGCCCTTAAAAGCTTCTCCTCGGGTGTTGGCTCTGTTTCTCCTTTTGGGGTTATCTTACCGATTAAAATATCCCCTTCCTTAACATATGTCCCCACCTTAACTATACCATCTTCATCAAGGTCTTTGATTGCTTCCTCGCTAACATTTGGAATTTCACGCGTAAACTCCTCCTCCCCGCGCCGTGTATCGTGAACCGCAAGCTCAAATTCCTCTATATGAATTGATGTGAAGGCATCCTCAGCGACGAGTTTCTCGCTCACAATTATAGCATCTTCAAAATTATAACCCCTCCATGGCATAAATGCGACAAGGACATTTCTACCAAGCGCAAGCTCCCCATGGTCAATCGCTGGACCATCAGCGAGGACATCCCCTTTCTTAACACGCTGTCCAACTTTTACGACCGGCTTTTGATTTATACAAGTGTCCTGATTGGTCCGAGCGAACTTCGTCAGTTTGTATTCAACCGTGTATTTATCATCAAAGCTTAAAATTTCCTCAATGCTTCCCTTCTTATGATCATACTCAACGACTATCTTAGTCGCATCTACATACTTAACAACCCCATCACCTTCAGCAACTATCATCATCCTTGAATCACGAGCCACCTTGTCTTCAAACCCAGTTCCAACAAGTGGCGCCTCAGGTCTTAAAAGTGGAACCGCTTGCCTTTGCATATTTGAACCCATAAGTGCTCTATTTGCGTCATCATGCTCAAGGAATGGTATCAAAGAAGCAGAAACGCTGACAATCTGGTTCGGGGAAATGTCCATGTATTGAACTTCCTCAGGTTTAACGATAACGAAATCCCCACCTTTTCTCGCCTTGATTTTATCAGTCAAAAATCTTCCATTTGAATCAATAGGAGCGTTTGCTTGAGCAATTATAACCTCTTCTTCACGATCAGCAGTCAGATATTCAATTTCGTTTGTAACCCTTCCGTTTTTAACTTTTCTGTAAGGCGTCTCAATAAATCCAAACTCATTTACCCTCGCAAACACAGCAAGCGAGGCAATAAGCCCGATGTTTGGACCCTCGGGTGTCTCTATTGGGCAAAGACGACCATATTGAGTATAGTGGACATCTCTAACCTCAACCCCAGCTCTTTCTCTCGTCAAGCCACCCGGACCCAATGCACTGACTCTGCGCTTATGAGTTATCTCAGCAAGTGGATTTGTTTGATCCATAAACTGGGACAGCTGGCTCGTTCCAAAAAACGAATTAAGAGCATTGGCGATTATCCTTGAATTGACAAGTTCTTGTGGCGTAAGTTTCTCCGTCTCCCTTAAATTCAACCTCTCTTTTATCGTCCTCGCCATTCTGGCAAAAGCAGCGTTTAAAACTTGCCCCAATTGCTCAGCAACAGTCCTAACCCTACGATTACCTAAATGATCAACATCGTCAATTCTTTCCCTACCGCTTTGCAAACGAACAAGATACTTAATAATCGCAACTATATCCTCCCGTGTTAATGTCGTCTGATTTATAGGTACATTAAGTTTCAAGCGAGAATTAATTTTATACCTTCCAACCTCCCCAAGGTCATATCTTTTAGGATTAAAAAACCACTTTTCAATTATGCCCCTTGCCGTTTCAGCTTCTTGAGGTTCACCAAGACGTAACTGTTTATAGATATGCTCAATTGCATCTCTCTCAGATTTTATAGAGTCCTTATCCATCGTCTTTAAAATTATCTCCTTAACATCGGAGTCGCCTTCCTTCCAAACAAGCAACTTCTTTACATTTGCCTCCCTAATCCTCTCCAATGCCTCATGAGTTAATTCAGAGTTTCTCGTTAGGAGGATTTCCCCAGTTTTCAAATCAACGACATCGCTTGCAACAATCTTACCGATCAAACTTGTCATTTTAGAATCGCTGACGGGAACTTCTTCAACGAGTTCAAATAACTTCAAGATATCTTCATCGCTTGAAAACCCAAGAGCTCTCAAAAGCGTCGTCACATAAAATTTCCTTCTCCTGTCAATATAAACATACATCATATCCGTAACATCCGTCGTAAACTCAAGCCAGGAACCCTTAAGCGGTATAATTTGCGCCTGATATGTCTTCAAACCGTTCGGGAAAACCGTCTCGTCAAAGAAAACGCCCGGAGACCTTTGAAGCTGATTGACAACTACCCTTTCAGCGCCATTTATGATAAATGTCCCTCTTTCTGTCATATACGGTAAATTCCCAAGGAAAACATCCTGTTCAATCGTTTCAACATAATCAACATGGCTTGGGTCTAACTTTGACGATAGGCGAAGTTTTGCTTTCAATGGCACTCCATATGTCAATCCGCGCTCTTTGCATTCCTCAATCGTGTATTTCGGCTTGTCAATGTAGTATTCAATGAAATCAAGAACATAAACTTCCTTTGAATCAGTTATCGGGAAATTCGCCTTAAATACAGCTTGCAAACCCTTATTTTCACGCTTGCTGGGCGGGACATCCTCTTGAAGAAATTCTTTAAACGATTTAAGCTGAATCTCCAGTAAATCCGGATAATCAATCACATTCTTAATACGCCCGAATGAAATTCTTCCCGATGCCGTGATTTCTCTCTTTTTACTCAATTTTTATCACTCCTTGAAATTTTAATTTTAAAAAAGCAACAAGCCGATAACCCCAAAAGTTCATCACTTTTAGGAAGTTACCGGCTTGACGAAAATTTAATTTTTTGTTTTTCAAAATTTAAATCTTCGGAAGAAAATTTTATTTAATTTGAACTTGAGCGCCAGCTTCTTCAAGTTCCTTCTTTATCTTCTCCGCCTCTTCTTTAGAAACACCTTCCTTTATCGGCTTAGGTGCACTATCAACGAGGTCTTTTGCTTCCTTAAGTCCAAGTCCTGTTATTTGCCTGACTATTTTTATAACATTCAACTTTTGAGCCCCTGGATTCACAAGTATAACATCAAATTCCGTCTTTTCCTCAGCTGCTGGTTGCGCCCCTGCTGGAGCTGGACCAGGAGCACCCGGTACGACGACTGGAGCCGCAACCGCTGCAGCACTTACGCCAAACTTTTCCTCAAGGATTTTCTTTAACTCAACTGCCTCAAGCAATGTGAGTTTCTCAATTCTTTCTACGATCTCCTCAACTATTTGTGATGGCATTTTTCTCCTCTATAATTTTTGTTTTTAAAATTCTTTTATGAACCTTTTTCTTCAAGTTTTTTGGCGATCGCATCAATTACAAGAACAAGTTCAGATAAAACAGCATTCAAAGCGAAAACTATACCACTGGCAGGCGAAGCTATACTTCCAATTATACCTGCGATAATATCCGCTTTTGAGGGCAAATTTGCAAGTTCATCAAGCTTTGAACCATCATATACTTGCCCCTCAATGAAAATCGCCTTAACCGATGGCTTGTCAATTTTACCCTTCACCTTCTTGATCAATCTCACCGGCGTGATTGGGTCATCGTATCCAATCGCAACAGCTGTTGGACCTTCAAGATATTTAAACAAACTATCATAGCCACCGACATTCTGCATCGCTATCCTCAAAAGGGTATTTTTCGCAACCTTATATTCCACACCAGCGCTCTTCAGCTCTTTTCTCAACTCATTCACCTCAGCAACTGTCATCCTTGTAAAGTCAGCCAAGACAATTCCTTTGGCTTTTGAAAATTTTTCAGCCATCTCAGATATGACCTTTGCCTTCTCCTCTCTCTTCATCTTGAACCTCAAAATTTTTTAAATTAAAATATCACCTCTCTTTCAAAGAGTGCGTCCTCTTTTACCAGAGATGTTGGCTTAGAAGCAACCCTTTCTATGATAAACTCATAATAGAGTTCTTATCAATCTTTATCCCTGGACCCATCGTACTTGAAATAGTGATGTTCTTTATATACTGACCCTTAACCGATGGGGGTCTCAACTTTATAATTGTTGAAAGCAATGTTTTGATGTTCTCAATCAACTTCTCATTTTCAAATGAAACTTTTCCTACCGAAGCATGGATATTCCCAGCTTTATCAACCCTAAACTCAACTCTACCCGATTTAGCTTCTCTTACCGCCTTTGCCACATCATTGGTAACGGTTCCACTTTTTGGATTTGGCATCAAACCTCTTGGTCCAAGTATTTTACCGAGTTTTCCAACTTCACCCATCACCTCCGGCGTTGCGATTATAACATCTACATCCGTCCATCCTTCCTTTATCTTGTTTATATACTCATCAAACCCCACATAATCAGCGCCAGCTTCAATTGCCTCTTTCTCTTTTTCTGGTTGCTTTGTCAAAACAAGAACGCGAACTTTTTTCCCCGTCCCATACGGTAAAACAACCGTCCCACGAACCATCTGATCTGCATGCCTTGGGTCAACTCCAAGACGAACAGCTATATCAACCGTCTCATCAAACTTCGCTGTTGCGGTTTCCTTAACCTTTTGGACCGCTTCTTCAAGTGAATACGCCTTTGATTTATCAATTTTCTTCAGCGCTTCAAGATATCTTTTGCTATGCTTTGCCATTTTCCCTTTTCAAAATTAAATTTTTAATCAACCACTTCAATTCCCATGCTTTTAGCCGTACCCTCTATCATACGCATCGCAGCTTCAATATCATCAGTATTCAAATCGGGCATCTTCATCTGCGCAATTTCCCTTATCTGCTGACGTGTGACCTTGCCAACTTTAACACGTTTTGGTTCGGACGATCCTTTTTCTACTCCCGCTGCTTTTTTTAGCAAGACAGAAGCAGGAGGTGTTTTTACAACAAATGTAAATGACTTGTCAGAATAAATCGTCACAATGACAGGCAATATCAAACCCATTTTATCCTGGGTTCGCGCATTGAACTGCTTACAGAACTCCATTATGTTTATACCTCGTTGACCTAAAGCTGGTCCAACCGGCGGTGCTGGAGTTGCCTGCCCACCAGGTATTTGTAACTTAACATATCCTACAACTTTTTTGGCCATCTCAATTAAAAAATTATTTTTTAATTTTCACCTTTCAACTTCAACTTGTGTGAAATCAAGTTCAACAGGCGTTTTCCTTCCGAAGATATTGATCATTACCTTCAATTTCATCTTCTCGGAATTAACCTCTTGAATCACCCCTTGAAAATCAGTAAACGGACCTTCAATAACTCTAACTGAATCTCCCACCCTAAACGGGACATCAACTCTTTCGCCTTCCTCAACACGCCCAACAAATCTTTCCACCTCATCTTCTCTTAAAGGCACTGGATTTCCTTTCGGACCAACAAAACTAACAACCGAAGGTATACTTTTGATAAAATTCTTCACCTCATCGTCCATTTCCGCCTCAATCAAGATATAACCTGGGAAAAATGCCTTGACGCGCGATTTCTTTTTACCTTCTTTTACTACTGTAACTTTTTCTGTCGGGACAAAGACACTAAAAATTTTATCCTTGAACTTACCCTCAGCAAGTTCATTTTCAATATACTTCTTAACTCTGTTTTCATGCCCTGAATATGTCCTCACAGCATACCATCTTCTTGCCATATCAAACATCAGAATATAACTTTTAAAATTTCAGTTACGATGATATCAATTATCCAAATCACAATTGTAAACAAAAGACAAGCAACGACAACAACCTTTGTTGATTCAATCAATTCATCTTGCTTTTGCCAGGTGACCTTTTGCATCTCTTTGTAGATATCGGTAAAAAAGTTGATGATTTTTTCTCTCATCAGATGATTTTTTATGAATTTTCTAAAATGCACGCCCGGAGGGACTCGAACCCCCAACCTGCGGTTTTGGAGACCGCTGCTCTACCAGTTGAGCTACGGGCGTATCCCATTTAGCGCGTTTCCTTGTGGATTGTATGTTTATTGCAATGTTTACAATACTTCTTATATTCAACCCTTTCAGGGTGCTTACGCCTATTTTTCGTCGTGGTATAATTTCTCCTCTTGCAAACAGTACATTCAAGCGTGATTATCTCTCTCCCTTCGCTTTTAGCCATTTAATGAAAATTGCTTTATTATAAAAAAATTTTTGAGCTCGCGACCGGGATTGAACCGGTGACCTCGTCCTTACCAAGGACGCGCTCTACCAACTGAGCTACGCGAGCTTTTGAGCGGGCGACGGGACTCGAACCCGCGACCACCAGCTTGGAAGGCTGGCGCTCTACCATCTGAGCTACACCCGCTCAAAACAAGTGGGTGGGGAGGGATTCGAACCCCCTCAGGCTTCACGCCACTGGGTTTACAGCCCAGCCCGGCTCTCCAACTCCGGCGCCCACCCATCACCAGAGCTGGCGCGGGGATTTGAACCCCGGACCTGCTGATTACAAGTCAGCTGCTCTACCAACTGAGCTACGCCAGCTTTAAAAGAACTCCTTGCTTAAGTGCAATCATAAATATAATCATTCAACTTAAAAAAAGCAAGAATTTCAACCCGAACTGGGTCCATACTTCAACATCCTCAACTTTATCTCCTTAACTATCGCATGATACTCCTCCAAATAATCCTTCGGCGGTGTCACCTTAACCCAATTCCCCAAACCCATACTCGCCTGAACTTCAAATTCCAATACGGTATTGTAAATCTGATAACTTCTAAAATAAACGCTTGTCCTACCACGAGGTATTATGTGAACCTTCACCCTATCGCGAAACAACACTCCTATCGTATCAGAACCAATCGCCATCTGCCCATCTCTCAAACGCCAGTATGTCTGCATAACATAGTAATCTTTCGTCGGATCAACTATTTCAATAGTATACTCATAAAGTTGCAAAATAAAACTCGTCTCGTTTATGATGTAATTCTTATCTGTGTTAAATGAAATTTCATAAGAAACCACACCAGTTCCGCTTCCTAAATTCCCAGCCCGACATCCAAAAATAAGCGAAATTAAAACAACCACGAACAAAAATCTAAAAAACATATCTATTCCCTCCTTTATTGTGTAGTCGGTGGCACCCCACTGTCAGATTCCGGTGTCCCGCTCAATCCCCATATCAATGTATATGTCCCAATGATAATTAAACCAAGTACAATGATGAAAAACAAACTCGTCATAATAGAAGCTCCACGCGGTAATATCTTCCTGATGAAATCTCTGTCTATCTTCTTAACACCTTCATCTATATTGTCATACCGCCAAGTTATATCAACAGTGTGAAATCTTGAATTTAACTTATCATAACACTCAAACCTTCCAACAAGAAAAACATCATTCGTGTCTTTACCCTGATTCACAAAACTGCCAAAAAAGAGATAATCAACACCAAGCATGTGCGACAAAATTATGACATCGTTCTCTGCTGGATATGATAATACACTGTTAATTTTATCACTTCCAACAAGCTTAACAGCTTCCTCTGGGGAAACAATTTCAATTGATGGTTTCTTAGCGAGGAGGTACAAAATTCCGTTTGTAATCTCGCGCTTCGTTTTTTCAGAAACACCGTCAAATTTAAAACCGATAAAACCAACCCTTGGTCTACCTCGTTGTTGGGCAAACATAAAACTTGGGATAAACTCATAAATCAGCAAAGAAAAAATAGCAAAAACAACTAAAATCCTATTTCTGAAAAATTTCATATAACCGAAATTTTTTATTTGATCGCTAACTTAGCGAAACTTGAAACTATCTCATAAAATTTTTCTACAGCATAATCAACATCGTCAATGGTGTTTGCTCTACCGAACGAAAACCTCACGGTTGAAAGAGCCGTCTTCTCATCCCGTCCAAGAGCCATGATAACATGCGACGGTTTTAAACTCCCTGAGGTGCAAGCTGAACCATTTGAAACAGCAATACCTTTTATATCAAGCCCGTAAATAAGAGCTTCAGCATCTATCTCTATTTTACTTGAATTAATTGAAAAATTCAATATATGAGGTATTGACTTATCAACCGAGCCATTCAAAAGAAGCACATCGCTAATCTCACTGAAAACATCTTTTATCTTATAAAGCATTCTTTCCTTCAATATCTTTGCGTGCTCAAAATCATTGATCATCCGTTCAGCGCAAATTTCAACCGCCTTACCAAACCCAACTATTAATGGAACGCTTTCTGTCCCCGCTCTTCTTCCCGCTTCCTGCGAACCACCGTGATGAAATTTTTCAATCTCAACCCCACTCCTGATGTAAAGGAAACCTATGCCTTTAGGTCCATAAATTTTATGAGCCGATGCGGAAAGCAAATCAACATTCAATTTCTCCACATCAACATTAATCTTCCCAAACGATTGAACAGCATCTGTATGAAACAATATGCCGTACTCCTTTGCAATTTGACCTATCGCCTCAATTGGTTGAATCGTTCCGATTTCATTATTCACATGCATCACACTTATAAGACAAGTCCTCGGCGTTATGACCTGCTTAACATCGTCAGGGTTAACAATCCCATCTGACCCAACTTTTAGAAAAGTTACATCAAACCCATTCCTCTGAAGAAACATACACGCATCAAGAACTGCGTGATGCTCAATTTGCGTTGTTATTATGTGATTTTTACCTCTTTTTAAATTTGCCAACGCAATGCCGAAAATAGCGAAATTATCCGCCTCAGTTCCGCCACTCGTAAACACAATCTCAGAGGGCTTAGCATTTATAAAATTAGCTATCCTTTCCCTCGCTTCTTCAATAGCGACTTTCGCTTCCCTGCCAAATTGATGAACAGAGGATGGGTTACCGAAAATTTCCGTAAAATAAGGCATCATCGCCTTTAGGACATCAGGTTCAATCGGGGTGGTTGCTGCGTGGTCAAGATAAACTCTTCTCATAAAATTTTCAAAATTGATTTAAAACTTAACACTTATTCCAAGTGTTGGCAAAATCGGAAGCGAACTTATCGCACGCCTTTTTATCTTTCCATCCGAAACACTAAAATCATAACCGACGATATTCTTCCTGTTGTAAACATTCATAACATCAATGTAAATGTCCATATCCGATCCGAAAAATTTCGTATTATAAGTAAACCTCACATCAAGCCGATGATAAGGTGGCTTTCTTGAATTGAAAAAATTTCTCAGCCCACCATAATCAACATCAAGTATAACTTTGTCCTTTACAGTCGCAATCCAAACAGAAGAATCCGTCACCATTATCCTCGGCTTTAACCCGACTGGCTCAGTATAAGGATAATTTGAACCATACATCCAGGTAAAACTCAAATCAAATTTTCTGCTCAACTTCCAATTCAGAACCACATTAAATGTATGCCTCTGGTCAAACATAAACGGCAATTCAATTCCGTAAATTTTTCTCCTCGCCACAGAGTAAGAATAAGAAACCCAGCCGTAAATCTTTGAATTTTTAACCTTTCTCTTTTCAAGAAAAATTTCAAACCCATACGCCTTCCCATCACCCATATTAACAGGGATTGATGTAACCGAGTCAGGCACAACCACAAGATAAGGGTCGCTCCAACCTCGCCTGTCAGTTATCGGATAATCAGGTATTCTATCCGACACCCATTTCGTCCCCTGAACACGCTTTCTTACGATGAGGTTATCAAAGTCCTTGTAATAACTTTCAACTCTGAAAAGAACATCAGAGGTCAGCCATCTTTCAACTCCGACAACATAATGTTTTGACATCTCGGCGTTTAATCCCTCCGCTTTTGTGAAATCAAAAAATGTGTTTTGATCGTAAATTTTCTCATAACCTGGCGATTGATAATACCATCCATAAGCAAACCTTAAACTCGTCAGAACATCAAAATTGTAAAGGATGTTCAAGCGTGGCGAAATGTAACTTTTCCCAATTATCCCATAATAATCAAACCTCAACCCGGGCTGAACGATTAATTTTGAACCAAATTTTATCCGGTCCTGAATGTAGAAGTTATACTTCGGATACCTTTCAGCATAGCTGAAAATCTCCGGGGCAGAGAAAAAGCCGAGCGATTTCAAAAACATTTTAAGTTGCTCATCCATTTTCAAAACATATCTTAACTCCGAATTTATAAGATGACTTCCGAAACCAAGTTCAATTAAATGCCGTCCGAAATCATAACTAAAGTCAAGTGAAAATGCTGTTTTACGAATTGAATAATCTGACCATGTATCAATTTTGAAGAAAGTTGCGTCCTCAGGGGCAACTTTTCCCTGCACATCATATGTTGGGTCAAGGATTTCGCCTCCGAACTTGCTCTCACCTGAATTCTCATACCAAGAAGCCATAAACTTAACAACGGAATTTTTCCCAAGGGAATAGCTCCAGGAGAAACCAAATGTTTTATTGTAAGATAGATCATTTACGGCTATGCTATCTGGACGATCAAAATTTTGACCCGTTATGACATTCATCGCATCACGGCTGAAGATTCCAATAAAGTTAAATTTATGTTTTTCAAACGGCTCAAAGGTTAATTTCGTTTGAAAGTCATAAAAATTCGGGAATGTCACATCACCACTTACAAGCTTCGTTTTTTCAGCTATCGGTTCAAGGATTAAATCATAATAAGTTCTCCTCGTTGAGAAAATCCAAGAGCCGTTTAAAGGTAGTTTCCCCTCAAAAATCAGATTAGCGTTTGTGAGATTAACATTTACCATGCTTGAAAAAATTTTATCTCTTCTTCCTTCACGAGCGCTCACATCAAGGACAGCCGACAATCTATCTCCATATTTTGCCGGGAAACCGCCACTCATAAAGTTAAATTCTCCAACCGCATTCGGGTTAAACATGCTTACAAAGCCATACAAACGATACGGGTTATAAACCTCTATCCCATCAATAATTATCAAATTTTCATCTGGCGAGCCACCACGGACGACAAAATTAGTTGCGAAATCAGCCGGTGCAAAAACCCCTGGCAATGTCCTTAACATCCTAAAAACATCTTCACCAAAACCAGCACCTACCTTTACACTTCTTGGCTCAACCTCAACGAAACTTGGTCTGACATCCACGATGCGCTTCGTTTTATAATCAGCCAAAACTTCAACTTCACTGAACTCAACATAACTTTGCTTCAATCGGAATTCAACATACGATATCTTCCCCTTTTCAAGCACAACTCTTTTTCTCTCAACTTCATAACCTATAACTTTCACCTCAACCTCATAAATCCCTGGCTTGACCTTTATCTCAAACTCACCATTATTGTCGCTTGATGAACCTATCAGAGTCCCAACAACTACAACATTTGCATTTGGGATTGGCTGTCCCGTCTCTAAATCAACAACTTTTCCTTTTATCAGCGATTCTTGAGAAAGCAAAGTAATTGAGGAAATTAAAATCAACCCCAAAATCCAGGTATATCTATTCCGCACTTATAGCACCTCCCATTTTCAATTTTATTTCTCACCACCCTAAAGCCAAACCTTTCAACCAACAAAGCACCGCAATTGAAACAATATGTGTTTTCATATTTATCAACATAACCGGGGATGTTTCCCGCATAGACAAACCTCAAACCTTCTTCATAACCTATTTCAGCTGCTCTTATAAGTTGCTCTGGTCTTGTATTATCGGGGTCTGTCATTTTATAATCCTTATGAAATGCAGTCACATGCCAAGGTATGTTCGGTGAAACACTGGCAAGGAACTTTGCGATGTCTCTCAACTCGGATTCCGAATCGTTAAACCCGGGGACAACAAGCGTGACGACTTCAACCCAAAATCCTTTTTCAACGAGCATCTTTATAGTGTCAAGGACAACGCTTAACCTTCCGCCAAGCTTTCTATAGTTCAAATCGTTGAATGTCTTCAGGTCAACTTTATAAAAATCAACATAGGGTCGCAAATAATCAAGAACCTCGGGCGTTGCATTTCCATTTGATACATAAGCTCCGCGGATTCCGTATTTCCTTGCTATTTTAAAAATTCCAACAGCCCATTCAGATGTGATAAGTGGTTCATTATATGTGCTCGTTATAATTTTGCTTTTGTATTTAAGCGCAATTTCAACCACTTCTTCCGGGGTTACAAAATCAGGAATAACACCTGCAACGGGGTCTCTTAACGCCTGGGATGTAACCCAATTTTGACAATAGTCGCAATGAAAATCACAACCAAGCATACCGAAACTCAAAGTATAACTTCCGGGATAAACATGGAAAAATGGCTTCTTTTCAATCGGGTCAAGCGCAAGCGATGTCACATATCCCCAAGGGACAAGAAGTTTACCGCCCGAATTGAACCTAACCTTACAAACACCGCTTCTCCCCTCAGGTATCTTACATCTGTGACCACAAGCGTAACACTCAATCCTTTTATCGTCAATCCTTCTGTAAAGCTCACCTTCTCTTGAGTTTTTGATCAAAACATCTCTTAATGTTTGAACCTCGCTGTACATGGACAACCTCCACTTTATCTTTTTCACTCAATAACTCCAACACCTCAAACACAATTCAAGTTTCAATCCGAAAGAGCAGAAATTATCGCCTTGCAAAAAGCGGGAAGGTCATCTGGATTTCTTGAACTTATCAAATTCCCGTCAACGACAACTTCAGCGTCAATATATTCAGCGCCTGCATTAACAAGGTCATCTTTTATTGAGTGGAAACCAGTCGCCTTTTTCCCCTTTAAAATTCCAGCAGATATTGGAACCCAGCCAGCGTGACAAATAAAAGCAACAACTTTCCCAAACTCATAAAATTTTCTCGTTAATTCAACCGCAACCTTACTCCTTCTTATTCTATCCGGCGCATATCCTCCGGGAATTACGAGTGCATCAAAATCATCAACATTTACATCTTCAAATTTAATATCCGACTTTACGGGATAACCATTTTTGCCCTTGAAAATGCGAACTTCCGGTCCAGCGATTTTGACTTCAGCGCCTTCTTCAATCAAACGATACCTCGGATAAAGAAGCTCTATTTCCTCAACCATATCCTCAACGAAAATGACTATTTTCTTCCCTTTCAGTTTCATCCTTCATCCCCAAATTTTATTTTAACAAAACCATTTTATTCACAGCGCTAAATTTGCCAGCCCTTACCCTGTAAAAATAAACACCGCTTGGAAGGTCATCCGCTCTGAACTTCACAATTTTCGTCCCGGCATCAAACTTCTCATTATTAACCAAAACTTTAACTCTTTTACCCAAAACATCAAAAATTTCAACGGTCACATCTGCTGTCTCTGGAAGGTCAAACTTTATATTTGTTTCAATGTTGAACGGGTTTGGATAATTTTGATACAGTGCGAAACTTCTCGGCAATGTTTGTTCAAGCCCCGTATCAGTAACTATTTGATTCCATCGCATTCTCGCTCTCAAAACCGCATTTCTTAAAACGCTCAAACTATCGCCACACACAATTGCAAATCCGACTTTCAAAGTATCACCATTTTTAAAAGTCCCAGCACCTCCCGAAATCACAACGGATACATCACCAGCGCCCGCTGTATTTCTCTTTACACCCTTATAACTCAACGCTTCCCATTTTTCATCCTTTGTAAAGCCATCATAAATTCCCCAAAAAGAATCACCTGCATTGTTTATCAGCCATATACCCTGTTCATTCCCGCTTACAAGCGCAACCCCAGCCAATGTCTTCTCACCGTTAGGGTCGGTGTCATAAACATAAACGAAATCACCAACTGGATCATACTTTACAACATTTTCATAAGCGCTACCGAGGTCAAAATCAAGGAACAACCCAGCCCTTATGTTCAAATAATCTTTCCCAGATTTATTTACAACCGAGTATTTCAAAAGGACGAAATTCATATCATCAAATGTTTGATCAAAAGAGAAACTATTTAATATGACATCAACTCCAACTTTATTTTGTGATGGCGCCAGTGAATCCGTGAAAACTGAAAATCCATCCTGTGCGGAAATGTTCCCCGGGGTTATCAACTTAAAAGATGTCTTTGAAGAGAAATCATCCCTTTGCTGTTGCCCTGTTTCATCCCTTGCTACATCAACGATTGAAGAACTGCCAACACCGACCATAAAAGCACCTTCAAACAACAAATTGTTCCCATCTCTGTAAATCAATCCCTTTCCTTGAGTATTATGAGGATAATCATTAAAAGCAAGGTTCCCACGACTTGTCACCGTTAAAGTCACGAAATTAGCGTTGTGATCTCTGTAAGTTGGTCTTACAAGGACTTTGAAATAAACGAAATCGTTATAAGCACCGGAGGAAATTTTAACGATGAACTTGATCGTGTAATTTTCTGGGGTCGTCGGTAGAATTTGAAATTTGAACGGCTCGCTGTAATTATCTTTTGATTGTAATGTCCCGAGCGAACCGATCGTGAAAGTTCCGTTTATTATCTGAACATAGGGATCGTTTGTTTCAACTCGCGCGATTAAATTTGAAGCTGGGTCAAGATAATTTTTGAAGACACCTTTAATTTGAATAACTTCCCCGGGGTCAACCGCACCATCCTTATTTCCGAGCGAATCATCAACAAAGAAATCCTCAAACCTAACAGCTGGGGAACTTATCGTCAGCGCCTTATAAGCATTCACTCTGCCAAAACCGAGTTGATATCTATAATACGGATTTTTATCGTCAATTGGGTCAGCGCTTACTCTAATTTTTTCAGCAACTTGCAAAGGTGAAAGCCCCGGGAATTTAGCTCTAACAAGTCCAGCAATACCTGCAACAAGTGGACTTGCCATTGATGTACCCGTTAAACTTATGTAAGTATCGTTATACCAAGTATTGTAAATCCCGCCATCAACAGAAAAAACGCCTCCCGGGGCACAAACATCAATCGTCTCACCGAAATTTGAATAGCCAGCTTTAACATCATTTGAATCAACGGAGGCAACACTTAGGACATATTTATATCCCGATGGCGAATGAAATTCATCGGTTCTTTCGTTGCCTGCAGCTGCTACAACGAGAGCACCTTTTGAAGTCGCATAATTTATAATTTCTTGCTCAAATCTGGAACCGCCACCGCCACCCCAACTGCAATTTATAACCTTCGCACCGTTATCAACAGCGTAAACTATACCTTCGTAGCCATAATAAATTAAATTCTCGTTATCGTCATCAATTGAAACCTTTACCGCCATAATTTTACATTTAAAACCAGCCCCTGCAACTCCAATTCCATTGTTCGTAACCGCCGACGCAATTCCAGCGACATGTGTTCCGTGAACCGGTTTTTTTTCGCTCGGGTCGTTATCTTGCTTCCTCCTGTCATTGTTGAAGTTATCCTTTCCGCCAAAGTCCCATCCGACGAAATCATCAACATAACCATTACCATCATCATCAATGCCATTGTTTGGAATCTCACGCCAATTGTGCCATATATTTCCAGCAAGGTCGGGATGGTCAAGGTCAACCCCAGTGTCAACAATACCTATGACAACATTTGTATCACCCTGGGTTATATCCCAGGCAAGTGGAAGCTGAACCTTGCGCAAATACCATTGATATGTCTGAAAATAAGGGTCGTTCGGTGTAAAATTCGGCTTGTAAATATAATGCGGTTCGGCATACTCAACACTGTTAAGTCGTGAAAGCTTTGACACAACTAAATTGACATCCAACATCTCCGAAAACCTAACCAAATAAAACAAACTCAAATCAACCTCTCCCCTTTTCAAACTTTTCCCAACTTTTTCCGGGAACATCGGCTCAACCGAAGTTATCCCAAGTTGTCCTGCGACCTTATTGAACTCATCTATCTCAATTTTTTTCAAACCGAGAAAACTTTTATATCCCTCTTTAAACTTGACAATGGCAACTCCGGGTATATATCTTCTCTCAACTCTTTGACCACTGCCTTGCGCATTAAGTTCAACCCCATAAATCTTAACAACCTCACCATCAATCTCAAAAATTGGTGAAATCAAAATTGAAAGCAAAGTTATGCAAAGCAAAAATACAAATCTCATCATACGCTAACTTTTATTTTTTAAAACGAAAAACCAAAACCAGCCGAAAGGACATTGACGCTTCCAACTGAATAATCAACATTTAAATCAAAAACTACGAGTTTAAGCTTAAATCCAGCCGTTGCCCTGAAATTATTCTTCCCTTTAAGCGAAAAACTCAAACTTTGCTCCTGCGCCCCGGCGATCGGTGGCTTATAACTATAATTTACATCTGCTGAGAAGGTTTCATATCCGACACCGCCATAAAGTGTAAAGAAAACAAAACTTTTACTTGCGTGGACATTGACATTTAAAGCTGTCGCTTTAAGATACGAACCAACCTTCAACTGCTGATAAACACCTTGAATGGCAACATCTATCGGAAACATCGGTATGTATTGGCTAACACTATGCCCCAAACCAATTCCAAGAAGATTTACTTTTCCAACCTCATCGTTGATCTTTATAGATGGGACAAACCTTACAAGAAGTTCAGAGTTCATAGTTGACACTGCAACCTGAGGGACAGCAAGTGGAGCGATTGTCAATCCTATTCCTCCCGGCAACTTAACATCCTGAATGTTTTTATACCTTGTTGTTGCACCAGCATCTTTATCGCCAAAGACCGTAGCCGTCTTAACAGTTGAAGGGTTATAATCGGAGCCAAGTTCAGCGGTGAAATCTTTCATTGATGACGGGATAAAAACAGCCATCGCTTTAACCCCGACATAAAATCCGAAAAGTTTACTCATTGAAGCGGTATGATAAAGCCCGGAGTTTAAGTTAGCCCCCATCACATCAACAAGCGGTTGGATATAACCTTTTGCAGCGGATTGCGGGAAGTTTCCGAGTTTTTGATCAACCTGAGCGAAAACAAAAGAAGAAAAAATTAAAAATATGCCCACTAATTGAATTGCTCGCCTCATTTTTACCTCCGTTTTTTGGTTTTTAAATTAGCTCACCCTTTCAAGAACGAAATCCGCAAGTTTTAAAAGTGATTCCCGCGCTGGGGAATCTGGAAAATCAAATATAAATCCCTTCGCTCTGTCAAGATATTCTTCTGCGACCTTCAATGTGTAATCAATACCGCCGTAACTTTTCACGAAATCAATCACATAAGAAATATCTTTCTTCGTCAGATTATTTTTTATGATTTTAATCACACGCCTTGCTTCTTTACGGGACGAGTTTTTCAAAGCATAGATTAACGGTAGCGTTATCTTTCCATCTTTTATATCTGCGCCAACTGGTTTTCCCGTTATTGAACTATCACCTGTGTAATCAAGCAAGTCATCCCTTAGCTGAAAAGCGACGCCTATATTTTCCCCGTAATTTTTCAATTTCATCCTGAGGAATTCGTCATCGGTTGCACTTGCTGCGCCTAGTTCGCAACAAGCGGAAATTAAAGATGCGGTTTTATCCGATATTATCCTGAAATAAACTTCCTCGTCAATTAAATTTGACCTTGAGCTTTGAATCTCAAGTAATTCTCCCTCGCTCATCCTTTTAACAGCATCGCTTGTTATGTGAAGAAAGTCATATTCTTTATGCCTTAGCGAAATCAACAACCCTTGCGCTAAGAAAAAATCACCCATCAAGACAGCAACTTTATTCCCCCATATTGCATTTATTGATGGAAAACCACGCCTCATGTCGGACTCATCAACGACATCGTCATGTATAAGCGTCGCTGTGTGAAGAAGTTCAGCAAGTGTAGCAGCATGATATGTGGCTTCATTTATCTCACCGACAAGCTTTGCAGAAAGTAAAACCAGAGTTGGTCTGATCCTTTTCCCTTTTTGTCTGAGGATGTAATGCGAAATTATATTCAAAAGTTTCACTTGTGAAAACATCGTGCGCTTAAAAATTCTCTCAAATTCAAGTAGTTCCTTTTGTATCGGTTGTATAATTTCCTTTAAATTCACAACTCCACCTTTTTTGTTTTAAACATTCGGCTTTTTACCTGTTAATTGAACGACAAAAATGCTAAGTTCATACAAAAGATAAAGCGGGATTGCAAGTGTCGCTTGGCTTGCTATATCTGGACCCGGGGTCAGGACAGCAGCAATTATTAAAATCACAACTACTGCATGCTTTCTGTAATGTCTCATAAAAGCCGGGGTTAAAATTCCGATTCGTCCAAGGAAAAAAGAAACCATCGGCAATTCAAAAACTATCCCCGATGCGAGAACAAGCCCGATGACAAAACTCATATATTCATTTATCGCTATGATATTTTTTATCTCATTGCTACCAAAACCGGCGAAAAATTTCAGCGATACAGGAAGAAGAACGAAATAGGCAAAGACAAGCCCAGCGAAAAAACAAAACGATGAAAAGGCAACGATCCATAAAACATACTTCCTCTCCCTTGGTAGAAGTCCCGGCTCAACGAATTTCCAGATTTGATAAAGTGTGAAAGGCAAACTCAAAACAACACCTGATATGACGACGACTTGCATATAAAGCATGAACTGTCCATACGGCTTGAGATTTTGGAGTGTAAAGCCAGCCCTTTTAGCCGGGACGATTAAAATACCGTTGACGATTTCATCGCTGAAGAAAGCACAAATTATAACCCCGATTAAAATTCCAAGAAGTGATTTTATTATCCTTGATCTTAATTCTTCAAGGTGCTCCCAAAATGTCATTTCTTTCTCATACACTTGTGCGGTGTTTTCCGTTTTCGCCTCAGCCATAATAAAATTGGTTTATCTTCGCAAAACTTTTTGATTAAGTTAATTATTTAGAAAGTTAAAATCAAAAAATCCCCCATCTTTTCGGAGTGATTTGTGCCCGGGGCGGGATTCGAACCCGCACGGGCTTATCGCCCACTACACCCTGAATGTAGCGCGTCTCCCAGTTCCGCCACCCGGGCAAAATTCAACTAAATTTATCGCTTGTGAAAAAAATTTCAAAATTTGCTTTTAAATTTCATTTTTGCAAATTTTTACTGCGTGAAAAACAAACATTTAAACCCCAAAAATGAAATACGAGTTTTTAATCTCGTTGCTAATTTTAACTTTGGGTTGCAAAATTGTTGAACAAGGAGATGAATTCATCTACGGAAAAATTTATATCCACTCAATCGTGGTAGATGACAGCGTAAAATTCGGCGAAACATTCACTGTTAAAATCTATGGCTCGTTCCCAACCCCTGGCTGGGAAATTTTTAAACACGAGATAAACGAAACGGAAAATGAGATTGAAATAACACCGATCGCAAGGATTCGCAAGGATATTTATGTTATCCAAATTCTGGCTCCTTGTTCTACTTCTGTTGATATAGTTTGCAAAACTAAATCCGACTCTTTGAAAATAGTTGCAGTGGGAAGAACATCAAAAATTGAAAAGACAATAAGAGTTGTAAAGTAAAACCTATGCCGGCAAAAATTGATATAGAAAAAAAGGACGAATTTTACATCGCAAGATGCTTTCAGCTTGCTCTAAAAGGCAAGGGTTATGTTAGCCCGAACCCAATGGTCGGTTGCGTTATAGTGAAGGACAATAAGATAATCGGGGAGGGTTATCACGAAAAATATGGTGAGGCACATGCGGAGGTAAACGCAATCAAAAACGCAACCGAAAGCGTTGAAGGCGCAACCCTTTATGTTAACCTTGAACCGTGCGTTCACTACGGCAAAACACCACCTTGTGTTGACCTGATAATTGAAACCAAAATAAAAAGAGTTGTCATCTCAACAATTGACCCAAATCCACTTGTCAACGGCAAAGGGATTGAGAAATTGAAAAATGCAGGAATTGAGGTCACCATTGGAGTCCTTGAAGAAGACGCAAAGAAACTAAACGAATTCTTCTTCAAGTATATAACTCAAGGAATTCCATTCGTCGGTTTAAAAATCGCACAGACGATTGACGCAAAAATTGCCGATATTGAAGGAAACTCAAAATGGATAACCAACGAGCAATCACTTCATTATGTCCATCAACTTCGCCATGAATATGATGCTGTCTTAATCGGTAGTCGCACCGCAAAACTTGATAATCCGAATTTGACAGTTCGCCTCGTTGAAGGAAGAAACCCTTATAGAATAGTGCTTGATTCAACTTTAAGCTTACCCTTTGAACTTAACATCTTTTCAGACAACAACAAGGATAAAACAATTGTTTTCACTTCGGCTGAGTCGTTCAGGGAAAAGAAAGAAAAAATTGAAAAACTTGACTCGCTTGGGATAAAAGTTATCCCTGTTAAATCATCAAGGAAAAAACTTGACTTGAAAGAGGTTTTGGAAAAGCTCGCACAACTTGAGATCGCTTCGGTTTTGGTTGAAGGTGGCGGTAAAATTTTCACCGAATTTTTAAAACGAAAGCTCGCCGACAAAGTTTATGTATTCATAGCCCCTAAAATTCTCGGCAAAGGGATACAAAGCATAGGCGACATCGGTATAAAATCAATAAAGGAAATCATCACTTTGAAAGATATATCAATACAAAATTTCGGAGAAGATGTTCTGATAACTGGCTACCTACGGACTGATTAAAACAGTTCTCTCCTATTTGCGTAAAAATTCAAAAGCAAGCCAACCATCGCCATATTCATCCACATTGCGGAACCGCCGTAACTTAAAAATGGCAACCAAATTCCAATAACTGGGAAAAGACCAAGCGTCATACCTATGTTAACAACAACATGGAAAGCCCAAGTTGAGAAAATCCCTATCGCAACTAAACTTGCAAACCTCTGCTTTAAAATTGATGCGAGGTTTAAAATTCGCCATAAGAGAATAAAATAAAGGATCAAAATTATAGCCGAACCGATGAATCCAAATTCTTCTGCTGGAACGCAAAATATAAAATCCGTCCACTGTGCCGGGACAAACCTCAATTGTGTCTGCGTCCCTTTTAAAAAACCTTTACCGGTTAGCCCACCTGAACCAATAGCTATTTTTGATTGTATGACATTATACCCCGCACCGAGAGGGTCACTTGATGGATTGAGAAAAGTAGCGATGCGTTTTTGTTGATGTGGTTTTAAAACTTTATGATAAATGTGTTCGCTTGTAAGCCCAACCATAAGATTAAGGGCGATGACTAAAAAAGTCAAAATCAAGGACCTTCTCATCAAAATAAAAACAAGCGTAGTCAAAATTAGAGCGATTATGAAAATCTTCACACTTAAAAAAGACGCCAGAATCACCACCATCGGCGACAAAATTAAAATAAGCCAAAATGCTGGAACACCAGCCCAAAAAGTCACACCGAGGAAAATGCTCCCGAAAACAATCGCAGTTCCAAGGTCGGGTTGTAAAATTACAAGAAAAATAGGAATGAGCGTTAAAACAGCTGAAACGATCAAAGTTATAATTCTGTCTGGCTCAACATTTCTTCTTGAAAGAAAATAAGCCAAGATTAAAATAGTTGTAAACTTAGCAAATTCAGACGGTTGAAATTGAAACCTCCCAACTTGTATCCAGGACTCTGAACCGGATGTTTTCTTACCGATAAATAAAACTATGACGAGGAAAATGGTGGACAAAATATAAAGCCAAACCGACAGTCGGATCAACTTTTGAACTGGGAAAAAATAGAAGAACAAAGCGACGAGCAAACCGCTGAAAATCCAAAGTACATGCTTAACAAAAATTGAATATTGCCCCGGCAAATTGGTTGCGCTATAAACCGAAAGCAAACTTATCAATACAAGCCCTAAAAATGGGATCAAAATTTTAAAGTCAATTTTATCGGCTATTCCTCTTTCCATTTCACAAGTTTAAACTCTGCTCTTTGATTTTTAAGTTCAAAGTACTTCTTAACTATTTCCCTTGCCATTGGTGCAGCAACTGCTCCACCGAATCCAGCGTTTTCAACTATGATAGCAAAAGCGATTTCCGGGTTTTCATACGGGGCGAAACCTATAAACCAAGCGTGGTCATTCCCGTGTGGATTTTGCGCCGTTCCTGTCTTACCTGCTACATTTACGCCTTCAACCCGCGCTGACTTACCAGTACCGTTAGGACCATTGACGACAAGATACATCGCCTCACGAACTATGTCAAAAGTTTGCTTTGAAACGGGGATTTGACGAGTATAATATGACACCTCTTCAACTTTACCGGTTCTCTTATTCACGACTTTTTTGACGAGATGTGGCTGATGATAATTTCCATAATTGGCTAAAGCCATGGCATAACATGCCATTTGAAGAGGCGTCGCGCTTATCTCGCCTTGACCTATCGCTAAACTTATCAAGTAACCCTTGGTCCATTTATTGACTCCATAAACACGATTGAAATAATCCGTTGATGGCAAAATCCCCGAAACCTCTTCCAATAAATCAACACCGGTTTTCTTACCAAATCCAAAAAGAGAACCGTATTTTGACCACTCATCAAAATTCACTCTTAACATCAAATTATAGAAGTAAACATTACAGGACACTTCAATCGCTTTTGTCAAATTAACCCAACCGTGCCCATGACTTGTATGGCACTTAAAAACTTTATTCCCGTAGACGAAGTAACCGGGGCAATAAACTTTCCAATTTAAGTCAACAGCTCCAGTTTCAAGAGCTGTAATCGCAAGGATCATCTTAAAAGTTGAACCTGGGGAATACAAACCAGAGATAGCCCTGTTCAAAAGTGGTTTGCGTGGGTCATTGTTAAGCGCATTCCAAAACTCGGGCGGTGTATAACCACTGAGCGAAGAAAGGTCATAGTTTGGCTTGCTGACCATTGCGAGAATTTCACCATTTCTCGGGTCAATCACGACAGCTGAACCCGATTTCCCCTCAAAAAGACCTTCAATAAATGATTGCAAATCCAAATCAACCGTTAAAACAAGATCAGAGCCCTCCGAAGGCGGTATATCGCTCCTTCCATCATTATATCTCCCAACGAATCTACCAAGCGCATCAACCATTACAAAACTATAACCTTTTTCCCCCTTTATTATCAACTCATAACTTTTTTCAAGTCCAGAATGCCCTATTTGATCCCCCGATTTGTAAAGTCCTTTGTACACCGAGAGCATATCCGGTGTGATTTCCTTGACATATCCAAGTATATGCGAGGCGATCGTTGGTTCTTTATAATTTCTCTTATGCTCAATCAAGTAATCAACCCCTTTCAATTCATCGCGGTGTTCTTCAATATAAGCTATAGCGCTAATCGGCGCATCGCGCCGAATCCTAACCTGGGCAAAAGGTGAGGGTGCAGTCTTGATTTTATCAACTATGTAATTTTTATCAACCTTCAAAATCCTGGCAAGAAGCTCAAGATTTTTCATATCAAACTCATAAGGTGTTATGATTACCGTATAAGCGGGAGCGTTGTCAACTATTATCTTGCCATTTCTATCAAGTATCAATCCTCTAATTGGATCGTGTTGAATTGCTCTTATGCTATTCGTTTGCGCTTGCTTTTTGTATTCAACATCACGATATAACTGAAGCTCATATAACCTGATAGCAAAGGCGAAGAAAACAAGCGAAATCACCGCTTTAAAGAACTTCAACCTGAAATTTCCGTTCATAACAACCGCGACCTCCTTGATGTTGCGAAAATTGGAACAAGTGACAAAATTGTCGTATAAATCGCCCCACCGATGAGCATTTTAATAATTTCACTTGTCTCAAATTCACGACCAAGTATATCAACCGAAAAATAAACTGCATTATTCACAACAGAGCATAAAAAAACGATCTGCGGAAAGCGAAATGTCTCGGTATTGACATCAATTTTTGACTCATCATAGAAAAAGCCAGCTATAAAGCCACATATCGTTTTTGAAAGAGCAGAAAGCCCCGGCGTGAAATCAACTGTGTAATCCAGAAGCAAGCCAGAGATGAACCCAGCAACGCTTCCCGCAATTTGCCCATTTTTCAAAGCAACATAAACGACAAATATAAGCATCAAATCAGGCGTAATCTGGCTGATTGACATCAAAGGAACAACCGCAATGCTCAAAAGCAGTATAATCAATCCAGTGATTAAGTATCTGATGTAGAGCATCAAATAAGAACTTTATTTTCCGTAAAACATTTCCTCAAACTTTTCCTTTTCGGGGTCGGATTTATATTTTACAACAAACACCTCCTCAAGTTTTGTAAAGTCAACCGATGGTTTAACTTTTATAGCTTTGAAAAGCCCTTTTGCAGAATTATCTGTTTCAACAACCACTCCTATCTCCATCCCTGGGGGGAAAATCGTGCTATATTCTGATGTTATTACGACATCCCCGGGTTCAACATCCATCGTCTTGGGGACATTAAGCATTGAGAGATATTCACCGCCTTCCCAAGCAATTATGCCGTCAACCCGACTTCTTTGAATTTTAACGCTTGCTCTGAAGTCCTTATGGAATAAAATCATCCCAACGGAATAATTTTCACCAACTCGGACAATCTTTCCAACAACGCCAGATTCGCAAACGATGGGCATATTAACCTCAACTCCATCGCTTGCCCCGACATTTAGGATGATATAATTTCTCAAATTGATAAGCGACTTACCAACAACATCAGCCGAGACAAGTTCATAATCGCTGTTTTTCTCTTTGAAACGAAGCAATTCGCGCAGACGTATATTTTCAAGTTTTTCCTCTTGAAGTTGATTTAACTGTGCAAGCAACATCATATTAATTTTCTTCAGCTCCTTATTCTCCGCCTGCAAGTTGTAAAAATTTGGAATGACATCCGTGATTGATTTCGTTAATCCGACAATTTCAAGGGCAATTTTGCCAATGAGATGGGACTTTGGTGATTTTGAGTTGAAAAGAAGGACAATTGATATCGCAACAAGAATTGAGAGGATAAGATATTCTTTAAGATGTCCGGTTATTTGAGTTAGAATTCTCAGCATCAATATCTTTGACTTTTAATGAGAACCTTTGAATAAGCTTCAAGGTTTTCAAGGACTTTACCAGCGCCTCTGACTACGGCGGTTAAGGGGTCTTCAGCCACATGAACCGGAAGCCCCGTCTCCATTCTTATCCTCTCATCAAGTCCTTTCAAAAGCGAGCCACCACCGGTTAACATTATGCCACGATCAAGTATGTCAGCTGCGAGTTCAGGAGGGGTTCTTTCAAGCGCAAGTTTTATCGCATCAATTATGGCGATTATCGGCTCGTTCAACGCCTCACGAATCTCAACAGAACTAACTTCAACGATCTTCGGTATCCCAGTTACAAGGTCTCGCCCTTTAACTTGAATTGTAACTTCCTCCTCAAGAGGCATTGCTGATCCAACTTCACACTTTATATCCTCAGCTGTCCTTTCCCCAATCAAGATGTTGTATGATTTTTTGAAAAGTTGAATTATCGCATTTGTCATCTCATCACCCGCTATGCGTATTGATTCCTGCGTTACAATCCCTGAAAGAGCTATAACAGCTATTTCGGTCGTCCCACCGCCAATATCAATTATCATATTTCCGTATGGTTCAGTCACATCAATTCCTATCCCAATTGCAGCAGCCATCGGTTCAGGGATTAAATGGACTTCTTTTGCGCCAGCATGTTCAGCGGAGTCACGAACCGCCCTTTTCTCAACCTCAGTCACACCACTTGGAACACTTATAACAACGCGCCTGCTTGGAAACCAATTCACATGAATTTTCTTTATAAATTCCCTTAACATCCCTTCCGCCATCTCAAAATCAGCTATCACACCATCTTTAAGCGGTCTTATCGTCTGAAGATCCTTATGAGTCCTTCCAAGCATCTCTTTCGCTTCATGCCCTATGGCGACAATTTTTCTTGTGCTTCTGTCGTAGGTTACAATTGATGGTTCGTTTAATACGATGCCTTTACCTTTCATCCATATCAAAGTGTTTGCAGTCCCGAGGTCAATAGCTATATCAGCTGTAAATAAATTGAAAAGTCCCATTTTCCCTTTCTTAATTTTTTAGTGTTTGAAATGTCTTATTCCAGTGAAAACCATTGCGATGTTATATTCATCCGCTGTTTTTATCACCTCTTCATCCCTGATTGAGCCACCGGGTTGAATTACAGCTGTGGCACCTGCTTTTATAGCTTCAATCAAAGCATCCGGAAAGGGAAAGAAAGCATCCGAAGCAACTACGCTACCTCTCAAATCGTGTCCCATTTCCTTTGCCTTCATAACTGCTATGCGCGAAGCATCAAGTCGCGACATCTGCCCAGCCCCGATTCCAAGCGTCCTATCTTTGCGAGCATAAACTATGGCGTTTGATTTAACATGCTTTACAACCTTCCAAGCAAAAATCAACGCCTCCATCTCATCAACCGTTGGTTTCCTTCTCGTGACGACCTTCAAATTCATCGGCTCAAGGTCAACATTGTCAACTTCTTGAACAAGAACACCCCCTATGACTTTCTTAAAGTCAAAATCAAATTTTTTTATATCAATGTCCTTATACCTTATCAACCTTCTATTTCTCTTGCGGGATAGAAAACTTAACACATCAGAGGGGAAATCCGGGGCAATTATAACTTCGCTGAAAATACCGTCAATTTCAATCGCCGTTTTAAGATCAAGCGGTCTGTTGAAAGCAATTATCCCACCAAACGGGGAAATCGTATCCGTTGCGAACGCCTTTTTAAAAGCTTCAAGTATTGATTTATCATCAACCCCAACGCCACATGGATTCGTATGCTTAACTATCGCACAAGCTGGCTTGTCAAATTCAAGGACAAGTTCAGTCGCTGAACTTATGTCAAGTATGTTGTTGTATGAAAGTTCCTTACCGTGAAGTTGCTCAAAATAATTGAAAAAATCGCCATAAATAGCTCCTCTCTGATGAGGGTTCTCCCCATAGCGCAAATTCCTGATTTTAACAAGATTCAGATGAAAAACGCTCGGTAGCACATCCTCGGTCAATTGCGAAAACAAAAAGTTCGCAATCCTCGCATCATAATCTGATGTGTGCTGAAATATCTCAATCGCAAGTGAAAGACGCGTCCTTTCTGAAAGTTCGCAACTGTTTGACTTAAGCTCTGAAATTATCTCCCCATATCTTTTTGGATTCACAACGCCCGCTACATACTTGTAGTTTTTTGCGCTCGCACGAAGAAGCGTCACCCCACCGATGTCAATTTGTTCAATCGCATCTTCAAGTTTAACATCGCCCTCAGAAATAAAACTTGAAAAAGGATAAAGATTGACAACAACAAGGTCAATGGGTAAAATACCAAACTTATTTAACTGCTGAATATGTTCGGGATTATCTCTTACAGCAAGAATCCCAGCAAGTATTTTCGGATGAAGTGTTTTAACCCTGCCGTTGAGCAATTCAGGAAATCCGGTTATATCTTCAATCTTTAAAGCATTAACCCCGTTTTGAATGAGGTAATTATATGTTCCACCCGTTGATATTATTTCCACACCAAGTTTTTGGAGTTCCCTTGCGAAATCAACTATCCCAGTTTTATCCGAGACACTGATAAGTGCTCTTTTAATTTTCATTTTTTATGATCACCTTTCTTCCGAAAACATTCACTTTTCCCTCAACGAACAACCTTATAGCTTCAGGATAAACCTCATGTTCAACTTTTAAAACCCTCTCCGCAAGCGTCTCCGGTGTATCATCATCTTTAACTTCAACCGCCCTCTGTAAAACTATCGGACCATGGTCATATTCCTCATCAACGATATGAACTGTCACACCAGTTATCTTAACCCCCGATTCAATCACCGCTTTATGAACATTAATCCCATACATTCCTTGCCCGCCAAAAGATGGAAGCAACGCCGGATGAATGTTCAATATCCTGTTTCTATATTCGCTCACCACTTCAGCTGGGATTTTTTTCATATAACCTGCAAGAACTATAAGTTCAACATTTCTCTTCCTAAGTTCGCTTAAAATTTTATCCGCATACTCCCTATCGCTTGAAAATTGCCTCCTGCTGATATGAAGCGCATCAATTCCTTTTGAGCGGGCTATCTCAAGGGCACCCGCGCTTGAGTTATTACTTATCACAACGACAACCCTTGCCTTTAACTTTCCTTCTTCAATGGCTTTAAGGATTGCCATAAGATTTGAACCACGTCCAGAGGCGAAAACAGCGATATTCATCCTAACTGATTAACGCTTTCATTTTCTGCTTAAATTTAATACTTGCACGATAAATTATCAAAAATCTCATCAAGCATAATTTTCGCCCTCTCGTTCCAAAACATCCATTTCTTTATCCCAGCCCTTTGCTTTAAAATGAAACTATCATCCCTTGAAACTCTCACCGCCTCATCCAAGCATTTCATAAATTTCCCCCGTTCCCTTGCAACGAAGACAAAATCCAATAATTCAGCGTTTATATAAATCCCAGTTGAAACGACCGGCTTCCCGGCGTAAATATATTCATACACCTTCATAGGATCGTTTGAGAGTGTAAACTCATCTACTATATGCGGAATGATGCACACATCAAAAGAAGCAATATAGTTGGGAATTTCATCATAATGTCTCTCACCAAGGAAGAAAACATTTTTTAATCTCTTCAATCGCCTCACCCAATCACCTACATTACCATAAAATGGACCAACAAAGACGAAACTATAATCCTTCCTATTTTGAGCGAGAAACTCAACAAGTCCGAAATCAATCCTCTCTGAGATGACGCCGACATAACCTATCATCGGTCTCTTAATACCCTGCAGGTCATCTGGACTCTTGACACAGAAATTCATTTCAGAAACACCGTTATGAATTACGATAACCTTATTTTTTGACGATGGAAATCTCTCCTCAAAAAATTTCTTCACATTTTCATTCACACAAAATATCAAATTCGCCTTGTTTGAAATCTCAAAATAAACATCACACAGATAGTCGTAAAGGTTTTTCAACGATGGATGTAAACAGAGATTATCAACGGCGTCAAAGAAGAAAAATCTCGGATTTAACGAATTAACGAGCTTTTGTGCAAAGGGGTTGAAAGACAACAAAACGAAATCAGAAATCCCAAGATGTTCAAGAGAAGATAAAAGTTTATCAACGAAATCCTTGCTCCCATAAACTTTATCAAACCATAAATGCTTTTCAAAAATTTGCTCTGCTCCAAACTTGAAATACTCAAAGAGATAAACCTTTTCATTCAACCTTTTTAAATTATCAAAAATTTTCAAAGCGCCACTTATGCTCAATTTCCTAAATTTAAAAAGCGTCAAAATTGACCTCGGTCTCTCCACAATTACAACCCTTCTGACCCTTTCGTCTTTAATTATCTCCAAAATCAAATGCAAATCCCTGTCCCTGAACCCGAGGTTTTCCCCCTTTAGAAAGTCGTTGTAAGGTAGGATGACAAAGTCAATTCCCATCGCTTTTGAAAATTAATTTATAAACGAGGACCTCTTTTTCAGTTAAACAATAAAGGATGGAGTTCTGATAAACGACATCCCTTATCGTCTCATCAAAGGAAATTTTAGCGACCTCCTTCCCATCGTAATCAAACATAAAAACATTTTTACCATCGGCAACGAAAATAAGCGAATCTGCGAAAACGCCCGTTGGTTTTTTAAGCAAACCTGAGCCGAATCGCTTTAAAAAATTCCCGTAATAATCAAAAATCAAGACATCATTCTCATCAAGAACCACTATTAAATTTTGCGGTGATATTGAAATTTGGATCGGATTTATCAACCTACCTTGACCAGCTTCAACTCCTCCGAAAACCTTTACAACTTGATTAAACTTGTTAATTTTTACGCATCTGACATTTTCACCGTCAATTAAAAACAATTCATCAAATTTTGAAACGGCGACGCTTCTTGGGAAAGCGAAAAATTTACCATCGTCTGAATCACCTTTAAAAGTAGCGATGTAATTTAAATTTTTATCAAATCTTTGAATCCTGTGATTGTTGTAATCAGCCACATAAATCGCGACACCTCTTCTTGCGTCAACATCGTATGGTTGGTCAAATTCAAGCGTTCCCCAACCGTAACCGCTCACATGCACAAGCAATGACCCCGTGCTTGAAAATTTTTTGATTGAATTATTCCCAGTATCAGCGACATAAATCTCACCAGTAGGACTTATTGAAATACCACGGGGATTTGAAAACTCACCAAATTTAAAGAGAAACTCAACTTGTATCTCAATCAAGGGGGCAAAAAGAAAAAGCCAAAGCATCTTAAAATCTGCAGTATAATTTTATTTTTCCAGGCAAAAATTGAATTGAAAGATTTTCACCAACATCAAAATTATAAAGGTGCGCGTCAACATAGGCATCAACTATATTGGCAAGATAAAGCAAGGCAAGATAAATGCCGAAAAGGTCACGCTGGTCTCTATAAAAATCCCTTAAACGCTTGTATCTATAATCACCGCCTGAAATTTCAATGCTTTTGACATAAAGTTCGCGGTAATATCTGTAGTTTCTGTCATTCTGTTTAAATTCATAGATGAAATACCCCGCAAGCCCATAAATGATTGGAATTTTCCAGTAAGATTTATTGTAAAATTGACCAAGCCCGGGCAAAATAGCGCTCATCAACATTGCCTTGGTTGGGGATTTGGGCTCAACCTTTTTGGCTGTTTTTGAAGTGTCGGTTTGAGAAAATGAAATTGAAAAAACAAGAAAGAGAAAAATTAAAATTTTGTCTTTCATTTCGCCTGCTTGACAATCGCTATTAAGTCAATTTCTATTCTAACATCCCTTGGAAGACGTGAAACTTCAACGGTTGTCCTCGCGGGAGGCGAATTTTTGAAGTACTCTGAATAAACCTCGTTCATCGCTGAAAACTCGTTCAAATCCTTCATATAAATCGTCACCTTGACGACATCATCAAATGTTGCTCCAACTGATTCAAGGATTGCCCTCAAATTTTCAAGCACGCGCCTTGTTTGTTCTTTTATATCACCTTGAACGACTTGATTTGTCGCGGGGTCAATCGGAATTTGCCCAGCTGTGAAGATTAAATTTCCAGCGATGATCGCCTGGCTATAGGGACCAATTGGCTTTGGTGCTTTTTCAGTAAAGACAACCTTTTTTTCCATTTTCCCTCCAGAAATTGTTGACAATAGAAAAAAGATTGAAAACATTAACAAAAAAGCCACACGCATAAAAATCATTTTGAATTTTTTTCTATTAGTTCAAAAAGTTCAAGCAACCTCTCAAACTCATCGTCAGAATAAAACTCAATTACTATCTCTCCCCTTCCATTGCCCGTATGTTTAATTTTAACTTGAGTCCCGAAAATCCTCTTCAACTTTGATTCAATATCTCTAAACTCCGATTGTGCGGTTTTCTTCTTGGTTGTTTTTTCTTCAGCGATTTTCCCTTTTGAAAGATCACGCACAATTTTCTCAACCTTTCTGACAGACCAACCTTGCTTCACGATTTTATTCCATATCTCAACCTGAAGTTTCCTACTTGGCAAATTTATCAGGGCTCTCGCATGTCCCATCGTTATCTCACCGCGTTTTAAACTTTCCTGAATTTGTTCGGGGAGTTTCAACAACCTTATGAAATTTGCAACAGTTGTTCTATCTTTGCCTATCTTTTTCGCTATTTCCTCCTGGGTATAGCCGAGTTCTTCAATTAACCTTTGATACGCTTTCGCTATTTCTATCGGATTTAATTTCTCTCGCTGTATATTCTCAATGAGCGATAACTCAAGCAATTCTTTTTCTGACTCAACCTCAATTATATACGCTGGGATATGTGTAAGTCCTGCTTCCGTTGAAGCCCTTACTCTCCTCTCACCCGAAATAAGTTCATACATCCCCCCTGGCAATCTCCTCACGGTGATGGGTTGAATGACACCTTTTTCAATTATTGACTGCTTTAACTCCTCAAGTGCGGTTCTATCAAATGTCTCTCTTGGCTGATATGGATTCGGTTTTATCTTCGCAATCTCAATTTTTGCTATTACACCGACGGACTGACCATCATCAAAGCGAATTTCTTTAGAGTCAATGCTTATCTCTTTCGTTACAGCTCTTGGTATAAGAGCGTCAAGACCTCTCCCCAATCGTTGCTTGCTCATATCTGTTTGATTTGTTTACTTTTTCATTCCGCTGTATTAACTCTTCCGCAACTTTAGCGTAGGCAATTGCCCCGGGGGATTTAGCGTCATATAAAAGGATTGGTTTGCCGTGGCTTGGGGCTTCGCTCAACTTTACATTCCTCGGTATCCTAACTTCAAAAACCCTGTCTTTGAAATATCTCTTTATTTCATCCGCCACCTCGTTTGACAACCTCAACCTACCGTCATACATCGTCAAAAGAACGCCTTCAATGTCAAGTTTCGGATTCAATCTTTCTTTGACGATCTTTATCGTGTTAAGCAATTGCCCCAGTCCTTCAAGCGGTAGGAACTCGCACTGAACGGGGATCAAAACGGAATCAGCTGCCGTTAATGCGTTCAAAGTTAAAAGCCCAAGCGACGGAGGACAATCTATCAAGATGTAATCATACTTGCTTTTCAATCTTTCAATCGCTTTTGCGAGGATTCTCTCCCTCCCCTGAAACTCAATTAATTCATATTCACTCCCAACCAACTCAATTTTTGCAGGTATAAGTTCAAGGTACTTCAAATAAGGGTCTGAAAAAGTAACTATAGCGTCCTCGGGTCTAATTTTGCCAAGCAAAACTTCATAAATCGTCTTTTCATATTCTGGTTCAACCCCTAAGGAACTTGTTGCGTTTGACTGCGGATCAATGTCAATTAAAAGAGTTAACCTCTCCAAAGTTGCGAGATAAGTTGCCAAATTAACAGCTGTTGTCGTCTTCCCAACGCCTCCCTTCTGATTAGCAATAGCAATAACCTTACCCATGGGAATTCACACTTTACTTTTACAGCGTTAAAATCACCTTTAATCTAACAATTTAAAATAAAAGTTTCAAGCCCTAAATCGCGTCCTCTCCTGTCTCTTCAGTCCTAACCCTTATCACTTCTTCAACGGGATAAATGAATATCTTACCATCGCCGACTTGTCCTGTCCTTGCCGATTTTATTATCGCATTGACAATTTTATCCACCATATGGTCAGGTGCAACGATCTCAATTTTTATCTTTGGCAAGAAATCAACTTTATATTCCGCACCGCGATAAAGTTCCGTATGACCTTTTTGCCTGCCGTAGCCCTTGACTTCGGTTATGGTCATACCCTTAACACCTATCTCAGTAAGCGCCTCTTTGACTTCGTCAAGCTTAAAAGGTCTTATTATCGCCTCTATCTTCTTCATATCCGAAATCTCTTTATCTTCTTAAAACATTTATTATCGCTGCAATTCCACCAGCTGCAAGTCCGATGTCCCTCAATATAGCAAGTATATCCTTTATCACATCAATTGAACCACCCGGGACAACCACCGTATCCCCAGGCAAAAGAATCGGGCTTGGTTCCCCATCCTCTATTATTTTTTCAACATTCACTTTTATGACCTTCTCAACTATCGTTGAATCCTCCCTGACATTTCTTATTATCTTGACATCCTTTAGCTTCGCTTCTTTTAAAGGTCCTCCGCCATATGAGATAAGTTGAACAAGGTCTGTTGAACTTGGAACTTCATACCGTCCTGGATTTCTAACGAACCCCCAAAGGTTAACCGTAATTGTCAATTCACCCGTCTTCCCGACAAAATAATAAGCGCTTGAACCACCACCTGTTACAATTCTTGTCCCGCTTTCAAACAATTGAGCAAATGAAATTGATGCGAAAAAAAGCAAAAGGATGATCGCCTTTTTCAACATAAATTTAGAGCACCTCCTCTATTTTTATTTGACATAAAACACTCCCCAATTTGACTTTGACCCGGCGCTTTGTCCAAATTGAACTCTATCAACACGCCACTTGTACTGTTGCCCCGGGATGAGATTCCCCTTGGCTTTGGAATCGTAATTGAATTTAACTGAAAAATCAGAAAAACTCCTAAAACTTGAAACCCATATCACGCTATCACTTTGCGCATTTTTAACCCTTATCACAAAATCCCCGCCACCATTTGGATCATCCCACCTAAAAATCAAAGTGTCAGGGCTAACTTGCGAATTATTTCCCGGAGAAATCAACCTCGGTTTGAGATAAAGCTCAAAGGAAATCGTATCCGATGGCTGACTTTCAACATTATCGCGATTATACGCTCTTACGAAATAAAAATATCGCTTACGAAACTCAACATTTCTATCAATGAAAAATGTGTCCGCCGTTCCTGCTTGAGCTTTGACATCATAATAAAAATTGAATTCAACTTTATCCGTTTTAATCTCCCCACGATATAATTTATACCCTGTTGCGTTCAAAACCCTCTTCCACAGAATTTTTATCCCGTCAACTTCCGGGGTCGCACCGCTTCCAACATCAATTTCAGACAATGGATCGGAAACTGGAACAATCTCAGGTCTTTCAGGGGCTGGCAAACTCTCACGGTTCGGGCTACAGGAAGAAATTAAAATCAAAGCGAAAAGAAGTATTTTCAAATTAAATTTCATAACCTCTTCAAAATTTTATCAATTGAAATTGAACCGCTTACCCTGTGAACCGCTCCAAGCTCGTGCGAAAGAAAAGCATAATCAACCACTAAAAAATCAATCTTCATCCCTGCGCCAAAACTTAAATTTTTAACATTTTTTCCAACCCGCACAAATAACAAATTTTTATATCCGTATTCAATCCCGTACATCTTGTCAGTAAGATAAGAATTTTGACTTCCATATGCAAATGTTATTTTTCCAGACAAGAAATTCACAGGCAATGAATATGCGATGCCGAACATAAGCGTTGGTTCAATAAAGTGTTCTCGCCTTGTGCTCCAGGAAATCCTCGTCTTTCCTACATCTTTTAAAGCGAGTGAAATTGAAACATCACCAACCCTTTCCCTCTGCAAAAAGTCGTCCATGCTAAACCTGAACATAAATCCAACATCAAAACCAATCCCTGTCGCCTTTTCACCGCCGATGTTTTGATTTATCAGTTTGAAATTTACACCCACAGGAAATGAAACAGGCATTTTATATCTTGACCAACCGAAATTCACATCAAATTTAAATTCCCTTGCAAAAGAAAAATAAAAAACATCCTCAACATCGCTGAAGAAAGCGCCACCAGTATAACTTTTCACAAGCTCTTCCCTTTCAAGTGCGGTCTCATACTTCGTGTAATCGGGCGTAAGCGGTATATCATCAACACTTAATCTGACCCAGTTGATCGCAACGCCTATTTTTTGAATCTGTTGTATGTAGCCAAGGTGAAAAAATGAAGCCAGTGGCGAGGTCAAAGCACCAAATTGAGATGAATACATGAAAGAAAAAAGCTCGCTTCCGGAAATTGCAACCCCAGCTGGGTTATAATAAAACGATGAACCATCGTCAGCTATCGCAATAAAAGCTCCACCCATGCCCAAAGCCCTGGCGCCAACAGGAATCCTTAAAAATTCACCGGCATATTTTGAATCATCCGCAAACGAAAGCGAAAAAATTAACAAAATAAAAATTAACTTTTTCATTTTTCTCTCCAAGTTTATCTTACCCTTGCGATTTTCCCAGTATAGCTTTGAACCTTTCCATCCCTTTTCACAGAAAACTTATAAAAATAAACACCATTTGCGACCTCGTTCCCATCCCTATCGGTCCCATCCCACCAAATCTCATGATAACCAATTGCAGTGGGAATCCCTGTCCCACCAACTTGAAACCCATAAACTTCCAAAGGATCGCCCGATGGAAACTTGAAGCTTTGTATCAATCTACCCGCAACGGTATAAATTTTAAATTCAACCTCCTCAACCTGCGAACCGAGAATCTCATAGGCGAAAAATGTCCTATCGGAAAATGGGTTCGGGAAATTGCCGTAAATCTTAACTTCAAAATTTGATGAAACCTTGAACGAAACTTTCACTTCGTCCGACCAATTGCCATTGACATCCCGCGCTGAAAAACTTGCGCTGTGCTCACCATCTGTTAACTTTAGATTCACCTTCACAAACAAACTCTTTGGATTTGACACGGTGTCGGGAATTGTTATATCACTATGTTTTAAATCCTTCCCGTCAATTTTAAACCTAAATGAACCATCAGACAAATCAACTCCCTCATCGTCCTCAATCAAGATGCTGAAAACGGGATTTGCCGACACATAAGCACCATCGCGAAAACTTTGACCTTCAACCGTCACCTCAACCCTTGGCGGTCTCGCATCATTTGAATAACCTATTGTGTAAACACCGGGTTCATCAAGCTTCCCACTCAACCATTGACCGTCAAATTTGCTGTTTTTAACCCTGAACCTTTTAATTTTCTCGTCAAAATAATAAAGCCGTATCTTATCTTTGTTTCCCCTGACATCTTGATCGGAAGTGTCAAGTTTAGCGAAAATTTCAACGCTATTATTCCCCAATGGTTCGTATCTTGCAAGAAAAGCGCCACTTTCACCGTATACATTCAATTGACGAAGATAGCTTTGCGTAAGTGAAAATGTTGAAATTGGATATTCAAACCCGATAACATTTACAAACGGATTATCTCTTTTTAAAGACAAACCTTCTGAAATTGAAATTGAATCGGAATTAAACCTGACGAAGTTATAAACAAGCTCATTATATGTAACATTGTTTGAATAATCAAGGTCATCACCTGAAGTTTGGTCGCTTTCTATCACAGCGAAAATTCTGTGAGAACCCATCGCAATTTGTTTCTGCAACTCAACCTCAACATCCGCGTAAGATAACGGAGCAATTGAAAACCTTGATTGAGCTATGACATAATTTTCATCCCTTAAACCGTCATAAAACTTGATTTTAAAATCATTCGCAGGAACATCGGATAGGTTATAAATCCTTGCTGTTATTTTCACAGTTGAATCAACTTTGAACTTTAAATTTTGGCTTTTCATATAAATTGAACTTTGCAGATTGTTTAACTCCATCGGCAAAAGCGATGGGTCTGGCAATCCACCGATCACAAACTCTTTTATTTCCCCAGATATTGCTTTGCCACTTACATATGCGGTCATTTGAATTATGTATTTGAGCCCTGCTTCGGCTCTCACTTTTACAGCGGTTTGATAAAAATTTGCTTTCAAAGGAAAGCATAAAATCGTATCTCGTCCGAAAAGCTGGTCAAACCTTCCGTATCTGCTTTTATACTTCAAGACGATAAATTTAACAGAATCAGGTGAGCCCCCACCTTCCATCTCAACTCTCCCGGAAAAAGATAAACTATCGCCGACTTTCGGTTCGGACGGTGAAACTGTGTAATCACCAACGAAAGAACCACTTGTTTTGAAAACTTCAAACCCGGATTCAATTTTTTTGTCATCGTAGATAAATACCTTAACAAATCCAGAGCTAATCGGCGGTTTCATTTCAAAGTTGAAATCCCCGGCTTGAATCGTTCTCTCAAACTCAAACTTTGAAACATGTTCATCATCGGCAAACGAAATTATAGCGTTTCCGTTTTGAATCCGTGACGAAACTTTAACTTTAAGCGTATCATTTATAGAAAGTATTTTCCTTTCTATTTCAATTTTTGTCCTTTGACTTGGTACGAAAAGTTTAACGGCAGGGTCACCGATGTAATTATATTGATAAACCATTGTCTTCGCCTGTGGCCAAAAGAAATAATTTGAATAATATCGCGCCTTACCGATTGTTACAGCTTCCCCGATGCTTCTTTCGGAGTCGTAAAGGTAAGGCAGGACGCTTAAAAGCATGAAGTAATCATTCAAAAGCCAGCCGAGCCCGCTTGACGCAAGAACGCCTATCGCTCCCTTTTCCTTTTCAACTACAAGATTGACACCTATCGCTGTCTTTTGAGGATAATCAAAAGCCCCGGAAAAACATGTCATGCTTGTTATAAACGAATACCTATCCTTGTTCGCTAACTTCGGTATATCTTCATTTTTCAAAAGACCGTTATCAGCCCAGATTGCACCGCCACCGTGACCGACAAAATTTATCAACAATTGTCCATCATTGAAGTAACTTAACAACTTTGATGTCCCACCGGAAAATGTAGAACCTGGGATGACATATAAACGATTTATATTCAAAAACTTCGGCAGGACATTTTTAACAAGGTAATCCGTCTGCGATTCAAACTCTCTCCCCTCGCCAGCGATCATTAAAACATTTCTATGCCATTTCTGTGGCTTTTGATTGTGATAGGAAATTATCTTCTCAATAGCGTTCTTCATTTCCTCTCTATCCCTAACCGGCAATCTACCAAGTAGGACATCGCCGAGATAATCCTCACCGTCAATGAAAGTGAACCAAGCATCTGCAGATGTTGCGCCGTAAATATACGACTGATAAAACATCGTTGGAACAAGGTCAAGCATTGGATAGCGCCGATTGTCATACACAGCACCACCGACGAAAAGCACATATATTGGTTTCTTAATCCAAGAATTGTAAGCAAAACGCAAAAAGTTCTTAATCGCATACGGACTTTTCACGCCGAAATTAAACTCATCATAAATATCGTCAACGCTTACAATTTTAACGCTTAAACCCTTTGACTCATACAAACTTTTAAGCCGATTCAAAGGATGCGTTTGGTCGCTGACCTCCTTAAATTTGTCGTATAAAATCGGATGAGTTATGATCAAATAATCAAAGGAATTCGCTGAACTTTTAAGGTTCGTCTTCAAATCCTTTGCGATGCTATCCGGTTTTAACTTGGCGAGCTCACTCACAGCGATGAACTCAACATCCTGTGACAGAACACTTGCGTAAAAAATCGCATGATAATTTTCGCCTATCTTATCATCCTTTGCTTTAAGAATTTCAACATTTGAAATTTTTGAAACGCCTAACCTATAAACGCTGATGTTCGGATTTTTAAAGCCGGAAATTTCAAACCTGAAATAACCGCTATTATACTCCGGCGGTATTTTAAATTTTATCTCGTCTTTATCTGCTTGATAAAGTCGCCTGTAAGTTAAATCAAACCAATTGACAGCGAAAATCGCATTTTCAACTCTACCGTCATTAGCATTAAAAACCGTGATTTTATTCAAGCCGTCTTTTAAAACACTATTGGGCACCGAATAACCCGAATTCTCCGACGAGGCGATTTGTATATTTTGACCGTTCCAGCTTGCAGTTAAAATCCTTTTGTTGTTGATGAAAACATTTGCTATATGCCCGCGGGTTGATGTTACGCCGTGAAACGCAGACCTTATTTTAATTTCATCCAAACTCAAAGGGTCTGGCTTGGGAATGTAAACATTTAATTCCGTTTGTTCATTTGAGCCAAGTTCAACCCAAAACCAGTGGTCTCTGACATCATAAGTTAAATCAGTGTCAGCATCTTTCAACCTTTCAAATATATAATCGTTTTCAAGATGAACCTCGTGATAATAAGATGCACCGCGAAGGTCAATGTAATTTTCAAAATGTCTCGTCCCTGACTCCTCAGCATATCTCAACCCGGGCGAATCTCCAACCTCAAGGAAGTAAACATTCACATCGGTGAACGGGTCATTATACAGGTCAATTTTCCCGCCGGAAAATTTATTTTTTCTCGCCTCTGCATAAAATTCAATATAATCGCCTTCATTAAAAACGCCATCACCACCCGAATAGACATAGATCGGAATTTCCACACCATTGTTTTTGAGTTTTAACCTTGACGCTTGAACGCCTTTTAAATCAATTCCCGCTTTTTTAAGGTCATCGTAAGTTATTTTATAAACCCCGTCCTTGCGGATGAAAATTTTGTATTCAAATTCCTCCCCGCTCTGGAGAAGGTTTAAATTTGGTCTTAAAAAATCAACTTTTTGTCCGGTGAAAATGACATTTTCATCAAATTTTGAAAGTAAAGGACTCGCAATGTTAAACTTTGCCCTTTTGATGTACTTCAACTTTTGACCCTCTATCTTGAACGGGAAAAAAAGAAAAGCGCAAACATCAATCCCTCTCATCTTGCCAAGATAAACAAAATCATAAATCCTGTCACCAAGGTTAAAAGCATCAGAGAGCTCAACGCCATATGGAAATGATTTTTCCTTTAAAACGAGCAACGGTGCGGAAATTTCAATCTCCCCAAAATCAACTTCAATTAAGTCAACATTTGAATTTGGAGGGCAAACGAGAAGGAAGTTCAAATAAGGCAGAAAGTTTGGAAGCAAAGCCACAAACTCAGAATTTCTTAATCCGACGATTGAAAATTTTTCATTGTTGACTTCAATTTCCTTTACTTCGGGTTGAGCGATTGTAATTTCAATTTCTTTTGTGTAGCCGTGATCAATTATATTAAATTCCTGACCCCATGCAACTGAAAAAAGCAGAAGAAGGACAGCAAAAGGTCTCATCTTGCGGACATTTTATATTTTCCCATGACAATGTTTGTATTTTTTACCGCTACCACATGGGCATGGGTCATTTCTCCCAACTTTATGGTCAACTCTTATCGGTTTTAACTTAACATCTGGCTTAACGGCTGTAGCAACATCTGCTTCAGCGGATGCAACTTTCAAACCCATACCAGTTGATTCTTGATGTACAAGGTTAAGTTGTTCTCTTCTCGGTCTTCTTGGTTTTCTCTCTTGAATTTCCTCAGGCATAACTGGGAACATTCTGAAGACCAAACTTAAAACACCGCTTCTTATCCTTCTCATCATCTCCATAAACATTTCAAACGCCTCGGTTTTATACTCAACGAGCGGGTCTTTTTGGGCATAAGCTCGCAAATGAATTCCTTCCCTGAGTTCATCCATTTCGCGCAAATGCTCCTGCCACCTTTGATCAATCACTTGAAGCATTGACATCTTCATCAAAGCGAACATCAATTCCTCGCCAAGTTGCTCTTTTTTACGATTGTAAAATTCAACCGCTTCATTATAGATTTTTTCCTTTAGCCCTTCTTTGCCGAGTTTTTCAAATTCATCTGGTGTAACCTTAAGGTCTATCAAAAGCGTGCGCATAACTTCATCCTTTAATCCCTGCAGGTCAAGATTGCTATAATACTTATCAACTATATCCTCAACATAATCAGTTAACATATCAAGCAAATCATCTTCAAGTCGTTCTCCAAGAAGAGCGTGCCTTCTGAGGCTGTAAATCGCTTCCCTTTGTTTGTTTAAGACATCGTCATATTCAAGCAACCTTTTTCTTATTGCGAAGTTATTTTGCTCAACTTTTTTCTGCGCCCTTTCAACGCTTTTCGTCACCATCGGGTGCTGTATCGGCTCACCTTCTTTATAGCCCAACTTCTGCATTATATTTGCAATTCTTTCGCTACCGAAAAGACGCAACAAATCATCTTCCAGTGAGAGGAAAAACCTTGAAGAGCCCGGGTCACCCTGCCTACCTGCACGACCCCTTAATTGAAGGTCAATCCTTCGCGCCTCGTGCCTTTCAGTTCCGATGACATGAAGACCTCCAAGCTCCGCAACACCTGGACCAAGTTTTATATCAGTTCCACGCCCAGCCATATTTGTAGCTATTGTCACCATACCGCGAAGACCAGCGTTTGCGACTATTTCAGCTTCTCTCTGATGGTGTTTTGCATTTAAAACATTATGCGGAATTCCGCGACGCTTCAACATTCTGCTCAATAGTTCGGAAACCTCAACGCTCGTCGTTCCAACCAAAACAGGACGACCAATTTTATGCATCCTTTCAATTTCATCAATAACAGCGTTATACTTCTCCCTCTTCGTCCTGTAAATCACATCGTCATAATCAATCCTTATACACGGTTTATTCGTCGGGATGACCACAACATCAAGTTTATAAATCTCCCAAAACTCCTGCGCCTCCGTAGCAGCTGTTCCAGTCATACCGGCAAGCTTTTTATACATCCTAAAATAATTTTGAATCGTTATAGTCGCAAGCGTCTGCGTGTCCTGTTCAACCTTTACCCCTTCTTTCGCTTCAATCGCTTGATGCAATCCCTCAGAATATCTTCTCCCTGGTAAAACACGCCCTGTAAATTCATCAACTATCAAAACTTTTCCATCTTGAACGATGTAATCCACATCTTTTTCAAACATGACATACGCCCTCAAAAGCTGTTGAATTGCGTGGACCTTATCGCTTCTCTCGGAATAAAGCCGGTATAGTTCTTCCTTTTTTCTTTGCTTTTGCGCAGGTGTAAGATAAGGGTCATTTTCAATTATGCTAATTTCGGTGCCAAGATCGGGAAGGATAAAAAACTCCCTATCCTCAGGCGACAAACTCGCAAGGAACTCCCTGCCCTTTTCAGTTAAATCAATTATATGATTTTTCTCATCAACCACGAAATAAAGGTCTTCATCAAGCTGACGAAGTTTTACGCCTTGATCTTTCAAAAATTCAAGTTCAGTATCAATGACGAGTTTCTGATACTCTGGTTCGGCGAGAATTTTTCTAAGTTTCTTATGTTTTGGTGCTCCTCTACTTGCTTTCAAAAGCAAAACGCCCGCTTCTTCAAGCTTGCCCTCGTTTAAAAGTTTTTCCGCCTCATCAACAATTTTACTGACAAGATTTATCTGCGCTGTAACAAGTCGCTCAACCTTTGGCTTCATCCAATCAAATTTATGCTCCGTCTCAGGAACCGGACCACTTATTATAAGAGGCGTCCTCGCCTCGTCAATCAAAACAGAATCAACTTCGTCAACGATCGCATAATAATGTCCGCGCTGAACTATATCACTTGGATCAATCGCCATATTATCACGAAGATAATCAAAACCAAACTCATTGTTCGTCCCGTATGTTATATCACAAGCATATTGCGCCTTTCTCTGTTCGGTGTTCATATAATTTTGAATGCAACCAACGCTCAAACCAAGAAATTCATAGATCTTCCCCATCCATTGGCTATCTCTCAAGGCGAGATAATCATTTACAGTGACTATATGAACCCCTCTTCCAGTTAAAGCATTCAGATACGCTGGCATAGTTGCAACGAGCGTTTTACCTTCACCAGTTGCCATCTCAGCAATTTTTCCTTGATGAAGCACGATCGCACCCATCAACTGGACATCAAACGGGACCATATCCCACACAATCTTATGCCCCGTCACCTCCCAACTCTTTCCGACAAGACGTCTACATGTCTCTTTAACAACCGCATACGCCTCAGGCAAAATCTCATCAAGAACTTTTTGCTCCTCTTTGAAAAGCTCCTTTTCAAGTTTTTCTATCTCATCGTAAATTTCAAGTCGCTCCTCTCGTGTTAATTCCTTATCTTCACGAACACGTGTTTTGAGTTCGTCTATTTTTTCTTCAATGTGTTTCGTCCTTTCCTTTATCCTCGCTTTAAACTCATCCGTCTTAGCCCTTAACTCAGCGTCGGTTAAACTGCTTAAAGTCGCATAAATTTGATTTATCTGATTCACGATCGGCATCAACGCCTTTAAATCTTTTTCGTTCTTGCTCGGGAAAATCTTACGCAAAAGTTTTATAAGCATAGCCGAAGTTTTTAAAATTGTTTTTTAATCAGATAAAAATATAAAGATATTCCCACTTATAATCAAATTGAAAACCGTCCCTTCCCCGATTTCTTTCGCTTGATTTTTAAAGCAACCAAACTTAAATTTTAACCGAATTAAAAATCAACTCTGACAAAAAGATGAAGTTCAGAACCTTGTTTTTGATTTTACTTTTTCTTTTAAACGCTTGTTCAAAAAAAGATAAACCTGACCTTCTCAAAAAAGCCGAAGATGAATACCAGAAAAGGGACATCAAAAAAGCGATTGAACTTTACACTGAATTTGTCAAATTGAACCCGCAAAACCCCAAAACCCCGGAAGTCCTTTTCAAACTCGCCCAAATTTATCTAACCGAATTAAAAATACCTGCAAAGGCGACAGAATTTTTCAGCAAAATAGTTGAAGATTATCCCGAAACAAAAGAAGCGATGAATGCGCTCTTCATGCTTGGCTTCATCTATGCGAATGAACTTAACAACTACGAGAAAGCGAAAATTTACTACCAAAAATTCCTTGAACGATACCCAAACTCTGAACTTGCTATATCGGCAAAGTTTGAGCTTGAAAATCTCGGCAGGAAACCCGAGGAAATCATAAAAAAGTAATAAATCAGAGATACACAAATTGGTGGTTGAACTCAAAAACCTCAAGCTCATCAAATAATTTTCCCATCAACCCGAGACCATACTTATTCAAAAAATATGTTATATTCAAAACCCTCTCTTGAAGTTCATCCTCGGGGAGAAGGTTCAATTTCAACTTTTGAATTTGCTGGCTTATAACCTCATTTTTCCTCTGCGATGCGGATAGCGTTTTCTCATAAATGTTATTTATGTGATAGAAAATCTTATCCGATGAATTTTCAACGGCACCGACAAGCGACGGTTCTACGCCAGCGACAAAAACTTTAACCTCATCCAACAATGAGCCCAACCTTGACCTCACCGAATCAAAGAAACCTTTGATGTCAACCTCTGAATTCGCAAGGATAATCCTTTTCGCAAGCGAGTTGAAATCCGTGTAAACCTCTCTGATGTCAATCTCATATTTCTCAATGATTCTTCTCACTTTCGGCTCAATCAAGGTAGCGCTTATCCTTGGGAAAATAATCGGCATCGGAATGTTGAAGTATTCATAAGCGGGTTTTATCTGCGCAAAATACGCAATTTCAGACGGACCAGCAACATAAGCAACCGTCGGAAGGAGAACATCCTGGCATACGGGTCTTAACACGACATTTGGACTTAAAAGTTGAGGACTTGTTTCAAGTATGTTAATTAACTCCCCCTTGCTGAATTTAAATCTGATACCTTTCAATTTAAACATCCCCTCCTGCTCATCTGGTTCAATTGGGAACCTCCCGTCTTTGTAAATCAAGAAAAGATTTAATGGTCGCGGTTTGACCTGAGCGTGATATTTCCTCTCAAGTTCAGCACTTACATCAATTATTAAACCCGCCAACTTTGGATGTTCTTCTATCTCTTTCCTAAAGATGGGAACAAGTAGTTGTTTCAACTCTGGATCGCTCGGGTTTAAAAAAATCAACCCGAAATCCTTAAATAACTCCGCACAAAATTTTACAAACGCCTCTGTGAAGTTAACCCCCTCATCATAAGAGTAGCGAAGTAAGCTCATTATCTCACCTTTAAATTCGCTATCTTGAAGTTCGGACTCAAGCTTATTGAGGACATCTTTTATTTTTTTGTCAAATTTCAACGCACCGACAGGTCCATAATTTTCCTTAGGGCTATGCTCCGGGATGAATTCAATTTTAACAAGTTCATTGTTTGAGTTAAAAATTTTTGCGTTGTTTGCTTCAAAGAAATCATGGTCCTCGCCTTCAAGATAAAAAACAGGAACAAAGTTATATTTGGGAAATTTTTCAGCAAGGGCGGAAGACAATTTTATCGCGGAAATTATCTTATAAATCGTATAAACGGGACCTGTGAAAAGCCCAACCTGTTGCCCCGTGACAACAGCTAAGGTGTTTTCCTTCTCAAAAAGATCAATGTTCTCACTGGCATAGCGATTCCCAAGCGAAAGATTTTGCCTTCTTAAAACTTCGGCAACTTTAACGCGATTTTTATACCCAGAGAGAACTTCCTGAATTAGCTCAATGTTGAAGTCGTTGAAATCATGGGCATAATACTTTGCGACATTTTTGAAGTTATATATGTAATCAAGGAAGAGATGAGTTGTTCCACCATAGTTCGGAAATAGGAACTTAAAATTTAGAGTCAGCATAAAAATCCTTTTTAAGTTTACAATTCCTCAACTATAACTTCTGGTTTGACGAGTTCCTTTGGGATAAGTGTTGGCCAATATGCTATGACTTCGCTTGGATGTGGGCGACCTCCGCCAAAGCCGGTCACCCCAGGCGGACCAGTTAAAATGAGCGCCGGGATTTCCCTCCCAAATCTATCAACCGCTTCATAACTTTTACCTCTGACGGCAATCCTTAAAACAACTTCATTTGGCTCAGGGATCGGATGCGCAAGATTCCCGTGGCAAGAGTTATAACCGAGAAATTCAGTATGAATTTCATCAAATTCAAGCCCAAGGTCTTTTAGACGGGTTCGGATTATTTCATCAGCTTTTTTCGCCTTTTCAAGCGCATCTGGCCAAGAATATGTCAATGTTCCAACCGCCATATAACCTTCAAAATATGACATTGAAACTTTATAAAATTTCGTCGGTGGTCTACCTTTAACCCCATAAACTTTAACTCTGTCCTTTCCAACCTGTTCAAGTTTGATTGTAGTAAAATCCGCTATAACTTCCGGCGTTATATAACTTGTTGGGTCGCCTATCTCGTAGACGAGTTGCTCTGTGACCGTTTGAACTGTGACAAGACCTCCAGTGCCTTCGTGTTTTGTAATTATAATCTCTCCGTTCGGATACGCCTCTGCTATTGGAAAACCGATATGAGCCATATCCGGGACCGAGCGCCAATCATAGGAAAAATTACCTCCCGATGCTTGCGCTCCACATTCAAGTATATGACCAGCGACTATCCCGCTTGCGAGTTTATCATAATCGGTTTCATTCCATCCGAACTCGTAAATCATCGGTGCAAGTGTAATCCCCGTGTCAGTGACTCTTCCTGTCACAACGATTTGAGCACCTTGTTTCAATGCCTCAGCCACAGGAAAAGCTCCAAAATACACATTCGCACTCGTTATCCTATCACGAATTTTGTCAATCGGTTCGCCCGTATCCATATTTTTAAAATCAACCCCAAGTTTTACAAACTCATCAATCCTATCAAGGATATCATCGCCAAGCACAACGCCGATTTTCAAACCTTTTATACCAAGTTTTTGCGCAACTTTAAAAATCGCATCTCTACACGCAATTGGATTAACACCGCCACCATTTGTGACAACTTTTATGTTTTTCTCAACTATTATCGGAAGTATTCTTTCCATAAGCGTTACAAGGTCCTTCGCATATCCAAGGTTTGGGTCTTTTTTCTTCTGTTTTTGAAGTATGGACATCGTCACCTCAGCGAGATAATCCATAACAAGATAATCAATTGGACCTTTTGTCACTTGATGTATCGGCGCCTCAAGCCAATCCCCCCAAAAACCTTGACCCGATGCGATGCGAATTTTCTCCTTCATCTTTCTCGTTCGTTTAGTTTAAAGAAAAAACCTCAAAAATTTTGTTCCTGTAAATTATGATGACACAAGAAACAAACCAAAGAAGTATGTTTATCAACATCGGCACATCCGACAAAATTATATCAGTCGGATTTTCACCGATATTTTTCCTGTAAATTAAATACATATACCTGAAAATCCCATAGAGCACAAAAACAGTCGTGTAAATTAGTGCCTCGGTTTTGAAAAGGGAAACTGTCCTTTCAGAAATTGTGTAAAGTGCGTAAGATATGACCGCACCGCTTGCGGTAATCGTGACCATTTGATCGGCAAACCTTAATGTGTACTCATCAAGGACTTTCCTCTGCTCGGAAATTTGCGATTCCCTGTTCTGGAAAGAGAAAAATAATTCCATTCTCCTCTTTGAAATCGCAAGGAAAAGAGAAAGGAAGAGAGTTGTTATGAAGAGCCACTTTGATACAACGACATTAATTGAATATGCCCCGACGATGACCCTTAACATGAAACCAAAAGCAATTATGAAAACATCTAATAGGACTATCCCCTTCAATTTCAAAGAATAAGCAAGCATGAGCAAAAAGTAAAACACAATAAGCGCCGATGCTCTCAATGGAAGTTCAGACATTATCGGTGTTGAAGCAAGTAAAAAGCAAAAAGCGAGAAACAGGGCTCTACTTGGCTTAATTCTACCTGAAGCGATTGGGCGATTTCTTTTGATGGGATGTTTTCTATCTGATTCAGCATCAAGTATGTCATTGATTATGTAAGTTGCGGAAGCAACGAATGAGAAAGCGAGAAATGTTAAAAATTCAATTTTAATTTTTTCCATGTCGGTTATAAACTGCGAAAAGATAAGCGGAGCGAAGACGAACAAATTTTTAACCCAATGCTTTAAGCGAATTAATTTTATGTAGTCGTTCAAAATCTGTGCGAAAATTTTATTTTAAAAGACAAGTGGTTCTTGATAAACTCCCCAAACCTCCTTCAAAGTAGAGGTCATCTCTCCAAGCGTACAATAAGCCCTGACACAATCAAGTATTTTCGGCATAAGAGGTTGATCTTCTTCAGCTGCTTTCTTAAGTTCGGCAAGAGCTTTTTCAACCTCGGCTTGATTTCTTGTAGCTCTGACCTCCGCAAGTCGTTTCTTTTGTTTATCAGCAACCTCAGGCGGAATTCTTAAAATCGGTATCTCAACCGGTTCATCCTCAACGAATTCATTGACGCCGACAATTATCCTCTCCTTTTTATCAAGTTCTTGCTGATATCTGTAAGCCGACTCCGCTATCTCTCTTTGGAAGAAGCCATCCTCAATCGCTTTTATCACTCCCTCAAGCATTGAGCCACTTGGTGAATATGACTCTATCTTCTTGAAGTATTTTTCCGCTTCTTCTTCAATTTTATTCGTCAAAGATTCAACATAATAACTTCCACCAAGTGGGTCAATTACATTTGCAACGCCAATTTCATAAGCTATGATTTGTTGCGTCCTCAGGGCGATTTTCGCAGCTTTTTCAGTTGGGAGCGCATATGTTTCATCCATTGAATTTGTATGCAAGCTTTGGGTTCCGCCCAATACAGCAGCAAGAGCTTCAAATGCGGTTCTGACTATATTGTTCTCTGGCTGTTGAGCGGTAAGTGAGCATCCAGCTGTTTGAGTGTGGAATCTTAACATCCAAGACCTTGGGTTTTTAGCCCCGTACCTTTCTCGCATATACCTTGCCCAGATTCTACGAGCTGCTCTGAACTTGGCTATCTCCTCAAAGAAATCAAGATGCGAGTTGAAGAAGAAAGAGAGTCGCGGGGCAAATTCATCAACATCCATTCCAGAATTTATGCAAGCTTCAACATAAGCGAAGCCATCAGCCAAAGTGAAAGCAAGTTCCTGAACAGCTGTTGCGCCCGCCTCACGAATGTGATAGCCACTTATTGAAATCGGATTCCACTGCGGGACATAGTCCTTCGCAAATCTTATCGTATCAACTATCAATTTAATTGATGGCTGTGGCGGATAAATCCACTCCTTTTGAGCGATGTATTCCTTCAATATGTCATTTTGTATCGTCCCACGCAGTTGTTCATACTTAACACCCTGTTTTTCAGCTACGACAAGATACATAGCCCAAATCATCGCAGCTGGGGCGTTTATAGTCATTGAGGTTGAAACTTGATCAAGCGGTATATCTTTGAAGACGATCTCCATATCAGCAAGGGAGCTTACGGAAACACCACAAACACCAACCTCACCTTCAGCCATGGGGTCATCGGCATCAATGCCCATAAGTGTTGGAAGGTCAAAAGCGACGCTCAACCCCGTTTGCCCGTGTTTTAACAAAAACTTAAAGCGTTGGTTCGTGTCCTCTGGAGTCCCAAACCCCGCAAATTGCCTCATCGTCCAAAGTCGCCCGCGATACATATTGTAGTGAATTCCACGGGTATATGGATATTCCCCGGGAAAACCAAGCTTTTCCATATAATCAAATCCTTCAAGGTCATCTGGAGTGTAAAGCAAATTAACCTCTATATCGCTCAATGTCGTGAACTTTATCCCTGTTCTTTTCAGACCCGAATTTTCGGCTTTTTCAAGCCATTTCTTTTTCGCCTCACGGATTTTGTCCGTATTCATGGCAGTCCCAATTTTTTGTTTTTTATACTATTAATTCCAACTCCCCAAAAACCATTATCCCTTGCTACTGGGAATGTCTTATTATCTGTGATAAATACATGAGCTCTCATATTTAAAAACGGATTTATTTTCACCGATTAAAATTTACATCTTTTAACCTTTTTATCAAAAACAAAAACCATCGGGCTCTCTGACAAGCTTCGTTAATCTTGACATTTTAAAATATCGGGAGTAAATTTGAGCAAATGAAACTTCAAAAAAAATGTGCCGTCATAAAAAGAAAAACAAAATGTGAAGCGGAAATGAAAAAATTGACACTCCTTCTTTTAATCGTCACCACCGCGCTCTCACAAAATTACTGGCAACAACATGTCCATTACAAAATAAAGGCGAAACTCAACCCAGATGAAAATCTCATAACCGGCTCAGAGTTGTTAACTTACACAAACAACTCGCCCGATGAACTTAACAAAGTTTATTTCAGGTTGTATTGGAACTTATTGAAGAAAAACAGCCACGCCTGGAAATCAAGTCAGCGAAGGAAAATGTATCAAAGATTTGAGCGTGAATATAAAGGCGTTGAGTTGAAAAAGTTTTCAATTTTGATGGGAGAACAGGAGTTACCATTGAATTATAAAATTGACGACACAATCCTTGAGGCGGAACTTCCAAAAGCGCTAAAACCAGGCGAAAAAATCACATTTAAAATTGAATGGGAAGAAGAAGTACCACCAGGTCCAGGAATTAGAACAGGGGTCACAAACCGCTGTTTTGATATAGCGCAGTGGTATCCGCAAATCGCTGTTTATGACAAATACGGCTGGCATAAAGATCAATATATCGGAACTGGCGAGTTCCACAATGACTATGGCGATTTTGAAGTTGAGATTCAGATACCGAAAAGTTTTATAGTCGCATATAGCGGTGAGCTTTTAAATCCAAATGAAGTTCTCCCAGACAGTGTAATCTCAAAGTTAAAAGAGGCGCGTGAAAACCCAGGGAAAATCTACAGAATCGCCGATTTCTCAAATAGAACGATAACTGAAGAAGAAAGAAAAAATTATGTGACATGGAGGTTCATCGCAAAAAATGTTCGTGATTTCGCATGGAGCGCTTATGAAAAATACATCTGGGATGCTGTCTTTTGGAAAAATGATGAACATCCAAACGGCGGTGTTATGGTCCATGCGCTCTACTTCAAAAGCAATGAAAAGCATTGGAAAGATGAAGCTGTGAAATTCGGTCTTCACGCAATAAAATTTTTCAGCGAAAACTTCGGGCTTTATGTTTATCCCAACGCATTCGTTATGTCAAGCTACGCAGTCGGCGGTGGAATGGAATATCCAGGTATCGTTTTCATCGGACACGACATCACAAACTCGCCTTATAGAGGTCTGTTTGGCGTAATAGTTCACGAGTTGGGTCATCAATGGTACCCGATGATGATAAGCAACAATGAGACAGAGTTCGCATTTATGGATGAGGGCTTCAACACTTTTATAACGACGCTTGCCTTTGAGGCGTATTACGGGAGAAAAAACAATTTGCTTGATACAACGCTTTGGTTCATCCGCTCATCTGGACTTTCAAGTGATGAGAGGGAAAATAACCAGCGTCAATATCTTTTGCTCGCCTTGACCGGATATGAAGAACCAATTGCAACACACGCCGACCACTGGAACGAAAATTATCCTGCAACAACCGCTTTTTATCCAAAAACTGCAACCGTTATGTTCATGCTTCAGTATGTCCTTGGAGATTCAACTTTTGCGAGATTAATGAAAGAGTATTACAACAGGTGGCTTTTTAAACACCCGTACCCGGATGACTTTTACAAACTCGCAATGGAAGTAAGCGGTGATAAGGACTTAAGATGGTTTTTTGATGAGTGGTTCCATAGGACATACACCTGCGATTACGCAATCAAATCCATCAGATCAAAAAAGATAAATGAAAACGGCAAAGAAATTTATCAAACGAAGATAAAAATTTCCCGCAAAGGAAGAGCTGTAATGCCAATTGACATTTTCATCAAAATGAAAAACGGTGAAACCACAACAGTTAAAATCCCCGTTGATGCTTGGCTAAACGATGAATGGGAAAACGAGGTTGAAATCAAACTCCCATCAAAACCGATCTACGCTGAAATAAACCCCGATTTAAGAATCGCCGATATAAACAGGTTGAACAACACATATCCCTTTCCAAAAGTAAAAGCAACTATTGACAACACTGTACCTCTTGCGCAATTTTTAACTCCAATTGACGCATACTGGCTAAAGTGGAGACCTTCCACCTGGTATAACATAGTTGACGGAGTTAAGCTCGGTTTGAAATTTAAAGGTTCATTCCTGCAAGATGTTCGCTCGCATAAACTTTGGTTTCTATACTCAACAAAGTCGGGAAAATTTGATTTTTACCTCAAAACCGAAAGGAGAATACCATTTGAAATAAGCCGAAATACATTCACTGGCTTTGAAATTTTCAAAGTAGAAGGAAGATACGGCGGAAGCTTTGAAGTAAGAAAAAGATTTTCAAAAACGCTTACAATTCCACCATTCAATGACTTGAGCTTTAAAGTTGAACTTTTAAAATCAACCGACAATTCCTATCTTGACCCAATTTACAGCTGGGACAATGGCAGGTTGACAAGAACTTCGTTCAATTACACTTACTCAAACCGTTGGAGATTTTTGAGGGCGAGATTTTCATTGACATTTGAATCATCAACCATGCTTTCTGATTTCAGTTATTCAAAAGTTTATTCCGAATTAATTCAAACTGTCAATTTACCCGAGGGTTATTCTTTCGCTTTGAGATTTTTTGCCGGTTACGGCAATGGACAAATCCCCGCGCAGGCGAAATTTTTCACCGCTACATCATCGCCGATTGAACAATTTTATAAACCAATTTACAGAAGCAAAATCTTCCCGATGGACCTTCGTTCGCATATTGAACCGTTCGGAGGCGCTGGCTTGCGAGGTTATTTTGATCAAAATCTTCCAGGCGATAGAACCTACTCACTTAACTTTGAGCTCAACCTCCCATCGCTTCTCCCGTTCATCAATCGGATGCCTATTGTTGGCAACCTCTTCAGGACAACATTTTTCTTTGACGCTGGAAAAGTTTGGGGACAAAATCAAAGGACAAGTTTAAAAGATTTAAGATATGACTTCGGGATCGGAATCAGAAGCGACATAATTGAAAGCGTTTCAAGCTTCACCGACATTTTCACCGAGATTGGGTTAAGTTCAATAAGGTTTGATTTCCCGATTTATGTGAGCCATCCAGCAAGTGGTGGGAAAAAGTTTAATTTCAGATGGGTGATCGGATTTGAAAGGACATTTTAACTTTAATGTAGTCGCTTAAAATTGACAATTTAAATCCATTGATGTAAATTTATCTACGCTAAAACAAATTTTGCCTGGGCAAGTGTTTGACAAACTTGAAAAGTTGAAACAGCGCTACGAAGAGTTGACGCAACTTTTATCACAGCCGGAGGTCATTTCCGACATAGAGAAATACAGGGTGCTTTCAAAGGAGCACCACGAGCTTTCAGAGGTTGTGCAACTTTACAATAAATATCTTGAGACGAAAAGAATTCTGGATGACACCCGTTCGTTTTACAAAGCGACGACAGACCCCGAACTCAAGGAACTTGCTGAAGAGGAGATAAATTCACTTCAAAATGAGCTGAAAGATATTGAAGAACAACTCAAGGAAACGCTTCTCCCAAAGGACCCAAACGATGCTAAAAACGCCATCGTTGAAATAAGAGCTGGAACAGGCGGTGAAGAAGCAGCTCTTTTCGCTGCTGATCTTTTCAGGATGTACTCAAGATATGCGGAGAAAAAGGGCTGGAAGGTTGAGGTAGTTGATTTTAATGAAACAGGGTTGGGTGGGTTTAAAGAAATAATCTTTCTCGTCTCGGGAAATAATGTCTACGGGACATTGAAATATGAAAGCGGTGTTCACAGAGTTCAACGCGTCCCGATAACTGAATCAAGCGGAAGGATACACACCTCTGCAGCTAGTGTCGTTGTCTTGCCCGAGGTTGAAGATGTTGAAGTTGAGATAAATCCCGACGATTTAAAAATTGAATTCTACCGCGCCGGAGGTCATGGCGGTCAAAATGTAAATAAAGTTGAAACAGCCGTTAGAATAACGCACATCCCAACCGGGATAGTTGTCCAATGTCAGGACGAACGCTCCCAGTTTAAAAATCGCGAGAAGGCGATGAAAATTTTAAAGTCAAGATTGTATGACAAAATGATGACCGAAAAAGAAGCACAAATCACGGCGCAAAGGCGAAGTTTGGTCAAAACAGGCGATAGAAGCGAAAAAATAAGAACTTACAACTTCCCCCAAAATAGAGTCACAGACCATAGAATTAATCTAACGCTTTACAATCTCCAAGAAATACTTGATGGGGAACTTGACCCCATAATTGAAGCGCTAAAACTTGCCGATAAAAAGGAAAAGCTTGAACAAAATTAAAAGGTTATAAAAGCGTGGAAATCAATTGAAGAAGTTTCACAATATCAAACGGCTTTTCAATATAGCCCGCAACCCCTTGAATTTCTTCCTTCTCCTGCTCGGTTATATATCCCGTTGCTATTATCACCTTAACTTCCGGATTCACCAAAAGCAACTGCGCAAGCGTCTCCTTCCCGCTCATCTTCGGCATGTTAAGATCAAGTATGACAATGTCAATTTCATCTTTATGCTCTTTATAAATGTTTATCCCCTCAATTCCATCGCCGGCGACAAAAACCTTAAAACCCTCCATCTCTAAAATTTCCTTACCAGCCATTCTTATCTCCTCTTCATCGTCAATTAAAAGCAATGTACCTGTTTTTTTCACCTTCACTTCACCCTTCTCTTCTTTAACTTTTGTCTCTTTATAAACGGGCAAATAAATTGAAAACTTCGTCCCTTTGCCAAGCTCACTGTAAACTTTTATAAATCCACCGTATGACTTCACCAAACCATAGACGGTTGAAAGCCCAAGCCCAGTTCCCTTCCCTGGTGGTTTCGTTGTGAAAAATGGCTCAAAAATCCTCCTCTTGACCTCATCGCTCATCCCTACACCTGTATCAGTCACATGCATAACGACATATTCAACCTCTGGCTTGGCTTCAAAGCCATTGCCGATGCGATTCTCAGTCCTGAAAATCAACTTCCCACCGTCGGGCATCGCATCTTTTGCATTAACAGCGAGATTAAAAATAATTTGCTGAACCTGCGATTCCTCTGCAAGGATTACGAAATTTTGAGCTTCAAGAAACGCCTCTATCTCAATATTCCTCGGAAATGTCTCCTTGAAAATTTTAACGGAGTCCTCAATTAAATGATGTAAGTCAACAGGCTTAAGATCACCGACGGGTTTTCTGCGAGAAAATGTCAAAAGTCGCTTTGCAAGTTCTGCTCCTCTCATCGCTGTTGTATTTATGGTGTCAACCCAGCGCATAAATTCGGTATTCTTAAGCTTCATCCCGAGCAATTGACCTGCGCCGAGGATTATTTGCAATATGTTATTGAAATCGTGAGCGATACCACTCGCCAAAGTCCCGAGAGATTCAAGCTTTTGCGCCTGTTGAAGTGCTTCCCTCTGCTTAATTTCTTCAGTCACATCAATTATCATTCCTTGCGCTGCTGGCTTTCCTTCAAACTCTACCCTCTTAGTGAAACCCTCTATGAAAATCACTTTGCCATCTTTACGCAATCCCCTCGCATTCCACCTGTTTATCTCAATCTCACCGCTCAATCTCCTCCGCAATTGCTCTTTCAATCTCTCCCTGTCATCCGGATGAATTAAAACCGAATAATCACGCAAACTCAATATCTCATCCTTCGTATACCCGAAAATTTCACAAAACTTATCATTGACATATTTAAATCCCGTTATATCCATCAAATAAGCGCCGAAAAATGGATTTTCAACTATTGACCTGTATTTTTCCTCCGACTTCAAAAGCTCGTTCGTCCTTCTTTCAACTTCATATTCAAGCATCTCAGAAAATCTGAAATTAAGATACAACACAACAACTACACCGAAGATCACGCCAAATCCGCTCAACAAAATCCACACAACAGCTTGGCTTGGCAAAAATTCCAAAAACATATACTCATCAAAGAAATGATAGTCAACGATGATTATCTTGCTTGAATTCAAACGAATCGGCATAGCAGAAAAACCAATGAGCGTCCTTCTTGAATTTCTATAAACCCGACCTGTAAAACTTTTCATCCCTTCAATTTTACCCAATTCTTCAGAGACAAACCTCACTGATTCAGGTTCGTCAACAAGCGAATTTAACATTTGATTAAAATTCGCTCCAACAAAATTTCTCGCATCGGCAGAGATGATATTTAAAGAATCATCTAACATCACAAGATTTGACCTCTCCTTAAGCAGTGATTTAATCTGTTCCCGCAGTTTTTCAAAATTAAGTTCAACCCCTATTCCACCTTGCAATTTCCCCGCTTCAGAAATATCGGGATAAAGTATCAAGAAATGGTAAAAACCTTTCTCATCTCTGAAAAACGAAGATACGCTTGCCTCCCCACTCAGAAATTGAACCCTTCGTGAAATATCAACCCCGATATCATCGGGATAAGAATAAAAAATTTTACCAGAACTCTCAAAGAAAAAGACATTTGAGATCAACTCACCGTATCTTTCTTTCAAATTCCTGATCGTATCTTTGATCTTTTCTGTCTTCATACCCTCTTTCATCAAAAGCCGAACTTTTAAAGCGAAACTTTCAACTTCTCGTTCACTTTCACGAGCGAAAACACTTAAAGCTTTGGCATCCGATGAGAGTTCTTCCAAAAATACCTGCTCTTGAACATCAAATAAAAATCCCGTTATTAATGTCCCCGCAAAAATTATAGTGACGCCAATAAAAACCGCAATAATTGTAAGTCGCCGTACAAAACCCGACTTTACAGCGCCAATATATCTATGTCTATGTTCCTTGACGATAAGCGGAGTGTGGGAAATTAAAATATGAAGAATGTTAAAAGTTAAAAATCCAGCGACGATTACCCCGACCGTTTCAGTAAAAAGAAAAATCCTATCAAGCACTGCATTTGAAAGCTCGGCTCTTAAAGACCAAAGCCACAAATTCGGTTCAAGAAGATAGTAAAATGAAATTACCTTGACGAATCTACTCCTTCTTGGTGCTTTATCGCAGACGATTTTATTTGTGAAAACCGCCTCGCCGAAAATAAAATAAGCGATGAAAAATTGCAGTTGTATCAAAACATAAAAAACATCAGTGAAGACATAAAGGGACTTGCCATACGATCCTGTCAAAAAATAGGGAAGCAAAAATATGACATAAATTAAACCGAAAAGAGCGACCTTTTTAAAAGCGGTGTTCAAATCGCCTATATTTGTAGCTCTGATGAAGAAATTATAAAGCGAGATTGAACCAAGAACAAGCAGAAAACCTCCCGCAAGGTAAAATAAGTGAATTACGACAAGTTCCGAATTAGTGATAATGCCAAATCTTAATGTTATGTAAAACGACACATAAACCCCGATGAGATAAAAAACAGCGGAGAAGAAAAACAGGGATGAACCAGTTCTTCTTCCGGTTTCAGCTGTCAACCTGTAGGAAAGAACAACAAGCGACACAACCGGAAAGAGAACATATAAGAACTCAAGCGATTCGCTTAAAACATTCAATAAATGCGTTTCCACATCATCTCCTTTTTCATTTTTACCTAACCCATCACCATAAAGACCTATTCCGAAATCAAGCTATTTCTGTTCCTGCGGTGTCGCAGCAGGTTGAGATTGAGCTGGTTGAGGAGCAGGAACAGTTACGGGCGGAACCGATTTAGCCCTTTGCTGGATTACGCTTTCCCTGACACTTTCTGGTGTCTTGCCCGGTAAAAAGAACAGGTTGATTATAATTGCGAGCAAAAGAAAAAGAGCACCCAAAGTTATCGTTGCTTTACTTAAAAAATCAGCCGTTCTTCTAATTCCGAAAACAGTTCCAAATCCAGCTCCACCGAACGCACCTGCAAGACCGCCACCTCTTCCTGCCTGAAGCAAGACAAAAATTATCAACAAAACCGCTATAATTATCTCAATCGCAACTAAAACGCTATACATTGTAAAAGCCGACATCTTTTGTTTTTACAAAATCAAACGCAGATTAAATTTAAAGAAAACTTTTTGAATTTTAAAATTATCTCTCACCTCGCTTCAAAATCCTTCCACCGGTTTTCCCGGTCAAATCCCCATCTTTTATCGTTAGGACACCATTCACCCAAAGATGAACGACGCCTTCGGCATATTGATGTGGATTTTCAAAAGTTGCTCTATCCTTGAACTTTTCAAAGTCAAATACGACAATATCGGCATAAAATCCGGGTCTAATCAAACCGCGGTTGAAAAGTTTAAGTCGCCAAGCAGGTAGTGATGTCATTTTTCTTATCGCTTCCTCAAGGGTCAATATGCCCAACTCCTTTACATATCTTGCGATCACCCTCGGAAAAGTTCCATAAGTTCTTGGATGCGGAAATCCCATACCCGGCTTGGCAACTCCGCCATCGCTTGCGTGCATCGTCCAAGGAAAACGAATAATCCTTTGAAGGTCTTCCTCGCTCAACGAATGATAAATCGCCATAGCACCGCCATTTTCAATTATCTCAATGACAAGCTCGGCTGAATTTTCAAAACTCGGTTCAAGTCCTTTTTCAATCAAAATCTGCGAAAGCGTCTTCCCTTGATACTCAGGTTTCCATCTGCAACTTCCAATTTGGATGTTGTTTGGGTCGCCACTCCCACGATCACTTTTCATATTTTCAATTATCCCCTGCTTTATCAAATTTCTCAACTCTGGATTTTTCAACCTCTCAATTAATTTTTCAACCCCGCCCTCCTGAGCCCAACCCGGGACTAAGACAGTTATTCCAGTATGAGTTGCGGTGTAAGGATATTGATCAAGTGTTATATCAACTCCTTCCTCTTCCCTTGCTCTTTCAATTCGCAGGAGCGTCCTCAAGCTCATCCCCCAATTTGCACGACCGACAATTTTATGGTGTGTTATCTGCACAGGAATTTTAGCTTCTTTCCCAATTTTAATGGCTTCCTCCAATGCTTCCATAATTTTGTTTGATTCGCTTCTCATATGCGTTATGTAAATTCCGCCATATTTCCCGGCAACTTTCGCCAATTCAATAATCTCCTCTGTATCGCCAAAAGAACCCGGTGGATAAATAAGCCCTGTTGAAATTCCAAACGCACCTTCCTTCATCGCCTCTTCAACGATCTCCTTCATCCGTTCAATCTCTTCCTTCGTTGCCTTTCTATTTTCCCAACCGATGACTGAATCCCTAACGCTTCCATGCCCGACAAAAAAGCCGATGTTAACTCCAAGCTGTAATTTCCCGAATTCTTCAAAAGCAATTCTTAACGGAAGAGGCGAAGAACCATCATTTCCCTCCATCACAGTTGTAACGCCCTGTCTTAGAAGATTTTCCATAGTTGGTTCAAAAACCAAACCACCTCTGGCGTGCGAATGTATATCAATAAAACCTGGAGCAAGATATAAACCTTTTGCGTTGATGACTTCCTTCGCCTTGTTCTTATCAAGTTCGTACCCCACCTCTACAATCTTGTCCCCCTTTATCGCAACATCGCCGATAAACCATGGAGCACCTGTCCCGTCAATTATCCTCGCATTTTTTATGAGATAATCATACTCGTAAGATTGTGAGAGGAGAGACAAGGAAAGTGAAAAGAGAAGGGACAAAACCTTTTTCAGCATGATTTAAAAACTTTTTATTTTTGATCACGCTACTGTTGATAATACTTCAAAGGATTTGGCTCAACTTTACACTCTTCGGCTATCAAAAGGTTTGAAATTTTGCCTTTATCCCTAAGCTCAAAAAGGCGAGGGACAAGTTTATCGCGTAGCTCAATCGGCGTGATTGGATTTATGTAAATGTTCGTCCCTCCTTCAAATCCCGCAGGGACATTTATTCTCCACTTTATCAAGATATGCCAAGGCATTTTATAGACGGAATCAAAAGGTGTGTAATACCATTCCTCATTGCAAGGGATTTGATTCCCCATCGCTGAGTGAATTGCGTGGACAAGATCGCTCATATCGCGGAGTTCTTTATCGCTAACTTCAAAAGGTCGCCCAGCTTTTGACTTTGAATAGATGGCGATTGTTGGAAAACGATGCCCAAAACCAGCAAAAGCAATCGCATTTTCATTTTCAGCAAAAACAAGATTATGATAACCCGCGAAATTCACAGCATACTCATTATAAACATTCGGATTTTCCCTAACCATTGCAATTTGTCTTTCAATTGTCGCTCCCCAACCATCAAGTCCAACGAGCTGTTTATGAAGATGATCAAAAGATGCCCCCGCTGGTCTTAACCAATTCTGAAACACAGCGATATATCTGACATAACGATTTGTTTTCATTATATCAACCATCGCATCAATCGTAAACTTAAAATACCAATAATGTTCCTCTTGGGTCAATTCCCCCGATGAACACAGATCGCTCGTCCATTTAGCCCCGTCAATATAGTGCCTGCGGGCAATTATCAATTCATGACATCCACCGAAAAAACTATCAGCCATTTTTATCTTTTCATCAGTGGGCATTGAGTTAATCTCCTCCGGCGTCTTCCCCATCATGCGAAGTTTATAATGGATCAAATCAAGGACATGTTTCATTCCAGCTGGATTTTCAAGATAAAGATTTCGCCAATTCTCTTTTTCCTTCGTGAATTTGTATTCGTAATTTTTCCGCCAATAATCAAGCGTAACAATCTCAAACAAATTCCCAACTCTTCTAAACTCCGCAACACTATCAAAGTACTTATCAGGCGGTAGATAATCTATCCTTTTGTAACTTCCATCCGGAAGCTTAACAAGCCGTGACTTCTCAGGTGGTGTCTCGTAATATCTCTTTTGACAAAATGAGCAATAGTCCTCAACTGGATGAACCTCAAGCGGTTTAGCCGTCTCTGGGACCTCATTTGTTATCGGCTTATTGTTTCTTCCTGGAACAGACCAAACCTCGCTCTCCGTAAATGGATTTATCTGCTTGACCGTTCCATCGGGCATTATAAGATAAAGCGGTTTCATAAAAAACGAATCTCTTTATTTGTCCAAAGCGATGTCAATTTAATCTGCGAAGTCAAAAAATGCAAATAAAAAACTATTGAAATTCAATCAATCGGCTCATTCCCAATGCCCTTTCGCCTCATCAAGCGTTCTATTTCTTCAATCGTTTTAGGTGCATCCGATGATAAAATAATGCAACCATCTTTTGTAACGATGACATCATCCTCAATTCTAACACCGATGTTCCAGTATTTCGGGTCGCAATCAGAACCCGCTGGAATGTAAATTCCTGGCTCAATCGTTATAACCATTCCCGGCTCAAGATTCCCGGGAACGCCGATGTCGTGAACATCAAGTCCGAGATGATGTGTGACACCGTGCATGAAATACTTCGTTGCGTCGTTTTTGTCCTTTATTATGCCAAGTTTAACCAAGCCCTCAGCTATAACATCACGAGCTTTGAGCTGAAGGTCAATAAAGCTTACACCGGGGCGAACCAATTTTATCGTTTCTTCTTGAGCCCTTAAAACTATCTCGTAAATCTCCCTTTGCTCAGGTGAAAATTTACCATTAGCCGGGATTGTCCTTGTGACATCAGCACAGTAATTATGATATTCAGCCCCGATATCTACTACTATCAAATCCCCATCCTTTATCTTTTTCCTGTTTGAACTATAATGAAGTATGACGGAATTTTCGCCCGAACCGATGATTGATGGGAAAGCGGTATATTCAGCTCCAAGTTTCGTAAAAACATATTCAGCAACAGCTTGAAGCTCATACTCATACATCCCTGGCTCGCAAGACATCATAATTTGTCTGTGCGCCTTCGTCGTTATGTTGACGGCTTTCTTTATAAGTTCAATCTCCTCCGGCTTTTTAATCATCCTCATCCTTGCAAGTATTGGCGTTGGGTCAGCAAATTGAATCCGACCCCGTTGAGAATTAACTATTGTCTTAATAGTTTCCAACACTTCCTTCAAAATTCCCTCTTGACATTCAACGGGATATGGGAAATAAACAGTTTTCGCACGGCTTGAAAAAATTATCCCTCTTATCATGCTTTTAAACTCCTCTATCGGGAGAGCAACCTGAAAGCCAAGTTTTTCAACTGCACCTTTTGTCCCAAGCGTCCTACCCGTCCAAACCTCGCGAAGTGAATCCCTCTCTTTGATGAATAAAATCTCCCTTATTTTAAAGTCGGCTTTGATTGTGTCAAGCGTTAAATCATAATACTTTCCCGTCGCCCTTGAAGCAACTTTCCAAACAGAGCGCGAAATCCCGGACGGAATAAGGACGAGAACCGCATCTGGTTCATCTAACCCAGTCAGGTAAAAGAAATTATTATCTTGCTTAAACTTGTATTCAACATCGTTTGATCGTGTCTTTAACGAATTTGAATAAAAAATCGCAACCGCTTCGTTACCTATCTCTCTCATAAATTGTTCGCGATTTGACTTGAAAAAGTATGGCGGAAGTAAATCCAAATCTTGAGCAAAAGCCAAAAAAGAAAACAAAACAAGAAAAGACAAAACTTTTACCGCTTTCATAAATTCACCTTTTTTAGTTTTTATCCGCAGACCTGTTTAAAGACCCTGAGGAAATTTCCCCCCAAGATTTTCTTGACATCATCGGTTGAATAACCTCTCTCTAAAAGTTTTTTGGTTATGTTCGGGAGGAAAGTCACATCATCTATCTCAAGCGGAGTTATGCTAATACCATCAAAATCAGAGCCAATTCCGACATGATCAACTCCGACAAGTTTCGCTATGTAATCAATGTGGTCAATCAAAACATCAAGCGGTGGGCGAAGTTCTTCTGCGATTTTTTGCATCAATTGACGCCTTGCTCGCCTGTATGCGTTTTGATCGTGTTCATAAAGAACCCTTATAGAGTCAAATTGAGATTTATATTTCTCTTCAAGTTTTTTTCTTTTTGTGTTAAAGGTGGAATCAATATACTCCGCATAAAAATTAACGAAGACAACACCGCCTGTTTGGGCGATGGCTTTTATCTGCTCGTCTTTTAAATTTCTATAATGTGGACATAATTTGTAAACGCTTGAGTGCGATGCTATTATCGGCTTTTTGGTTACCTTTACTACATCCCAAAACGCTTTCTCACCGAGATGAGATACATCAACTATCATCCCGAGTTCGTTCATTTTCTCAACAACTTTTTTCCCGAACTCACTTAAACCAGTAATTTTAACTTTATCCGGGTTTGTCGTCTCATCAAATGCAGAACTTGCCCAGTCAGTGCTATTGTTCCAAGTCAAGCCCAAATACCTCACGCCAAGTTTGTAAAGTTCTTCAAGTTTTTCAATGCTATTTTCAATTGCGTGCCCACCTTCAACGCCGATAACAGCGCAAATCTTCCCCTCCGCGAGCGCTTTCTCAATCTCAGCGGAATTTCGCACAACGGCAATTTTATCCGAGTTTCTCCTTGCAATTGAATAAAGCGTGTCAATCATATCCTTTGCCCTTTTAAACGGCTTCTTCTCAAAAGCGATCGGGTCAACCCAAACCGCAAAAACCTGTATATCAACACCGCCTTTCTTCAATCTGGCGAGGTCGCTATGCCCAACTCTCGTCTCAACGCTTATATCTTCACCTTCCATAGCCCTTAAAAGGACATCGTTATGTGTGTCAGCGACGATTGCGTCATAATGAAACTTTAAATAATCAAACTTTTCTACCCTTGGGTTTTCCCTTTGAGCGCATGCGAACGACAGGAAAACAAGCAAAGTGAAAAGAATTTTCTTCATAAAATTTTTTCGTTTTATTTTAGATTATCCCCTTGAAATCAAAGTTTTCAAGATAATAAACAACCCTTTCAAGAAATCTCCCACCAAGAGCTCCGTCAATAATTCTGTGGTCAAACGACAAAGTTAAAAACGCAATTGAACGAATTGCTATGAAATCCTCGCCGTTTTTCGTCAAGACGACGGGTCTTTTCTTTACAGCTCCAACCCCAAGAATCGCAACTTGCGGTTGATTTATGATCGGCGTCCCAATTATATTCCCAAAAACACCATAATTCGTTATACTAAAAGTCCCACCTTGGATATCATCCGGTGTTAACTTTTTATTCCTCGCCCGCACAACTATATCGTTGATCGCCCTCGCAAGCCCAATGAAATTTTTCTCGTCAGCATTTTTTACAACTGGAACGATCAAACCATAATCGGTTGCTACAGCAATCCCGAGATTTATATACTTTTTTACAACTATCTTGTCCCCTTGAACACTGCTATTTATAAGCGGGAACTCCTTCAATGACTTTACAACCGCATCCGCAATGAAAGGCGTAAGAGTTAATTTAAAGCCCTCTCTCTTCTGGAATTCATCAGCATTTCTTTCAATAAAAGAAATTATCTGCGTCATATCACATTCGGAAATGGCTGAAACATGGGGCGATGTCCTAACACTGCGAACCATATGCTCAGCCATCGCCTTAATCACATGGCTCATCTCTATAATCTCAACCTTTCCTTCAGGATAAACCTCTTCAACTGGCTTAACTTCAGGAAATTCAACCTCTTCAACTTTTTTAACCGTTTCAAACCTCGGCTCAACTTCAACTTTCTTTCTCTTCGCCTCAAGATAATTCAAAAGGTCATTTTTCGTCAACCTCCCACCGTGTCCAGTTCCAGGGATTTTTTCTAATTCCTCAATTGATATCCCCTCTCTTTTCGCGATTTCCCTTACAACTGGAGAATAAAATCTTTTCGTTCTCGTCGGAATTTGCTCAACAAAAGTTTCCTCCTCAAAACTCACTTTTTCTTCCACCTTTTCTTTAACTTCTTCTCTCTTCTTGGTTTCAACAACCGCCGTTTCCTCAGTTTCAATGTATGCTATAACAGTTCCAACCGCAACAGTTTCATTTTCCTTGTAAAGAATTTCCGTCAAAACTCCACTTACCGGCGATGGTATTTCCGTGTCAACTTTATCGGTACTTATCTCAAGCAAAATCTCGTCCTTTTGAACTTTATCGCCCGGTTTTTTATGCCATTTTAAAATTGTTCCCTCCTGCAAACTTTCGCCCATCTTGGGCATTATGACTTCCACTTTCATCCCAAAACCTCAACTTTTTTGTTAATTATCTCCTGAAAAATGCGAATAAAATCCCAATTATAACCCCAATCTGTCCAACCCAAAAGATAAACATCCACCTCACAATTGACGCATAATAAGATGACATCTCAACGCGAAGTTTTGAAACCTCTTCAGTTATTCGTTGATTAATTCTCGCCTCTAATTTTGTGATTTCCTCAGTTATCTTCGCATCAAGTTTTGTAACTTCTTCTGTTATCTTCGCGTCAAGTTTAGCAACTTCTTCTGTTATCCTCGCGTCAAGTTTTATAACTTCCTCCGTTATTCTTGAATCAATCTTTGCAACTTCTTGACTTATTCTCGCATCAAGCCTTGCAACTTCCTCCATTATCCTTGCGCTGAGTTCATCAATTCGTTTGTTCACCTTGGCTACCTCTTCCATCAACTTTGAATCAAATTTTGCGAACTCCTCAGCGAGTCGCCTTTCAAACTTTTCTCCAGACAACGATATTACATCTTCCTTTGAACCTTGTAACATCTTATTCAAAAGCTCCACCAGCGACTCCGTTGCTTCATCACCGAGCTTCTCTCTTAACGCCCTGGGTATTGTCACAACTGGCATGGCATTCACCCAATTTTATTTAAAATTTCAACAACTCATCAAGCGCCTTAACAATCCAATCCGTCTGAGGCAATGCAGCATCTTCAAGCGTCGGTGCGTAAGGAATTCCCGGAACATCAAGACCAGCAACTCTCTTTATCGGAGCGTCAAGATATTCAAACGCTTCTTCAGAAATGATCGCCGAAATCTCCGCTCCAAATCCCGCTGTAAGTGTGTCCTCATGAACGATTAAAACTCTACTGGTCTTTTTGACCGACTCCAAAATCGTTTCCTTATCAAGCGGGTTTATTGTCCTTATGTCAATGACTTCAATTTCAACGCCATATCTTTGCTCAATAATTTTAACCGCATCAAGCGATTTATAAACCATTAATCCCCAGGTTACAATCGTAGCATCTTTCCCCGGTTTTTTTATCTGAGCTTTTCCAAATGGTAACAGATAATCCTTGTCTGGCTCGGGAGACATCGCTTGAGGTGAACGATAAAGTGCTTTATGCTCAAGGAAAAGCACAGGGTCTTCAATTCTACAAGCGGTTTTTAAAAGACCCTTCGCATCAGCAGCGTTTGATGGGTAAGCGATGAAAATACCCGGAAGATGTGCGAAAAATCCCTCAATATTTTGACTATGATAATGTCCGCCGTGAATGTAACCTCCAACGGGAACGCGAATGACAACCGGGGCACTCCATTTCCCATTTGACCTATATCTGAACGGCGCAAGCTCATCTCTTATCTGCATCATAGCTGGCCAGATGTAATCACCAAATTGAATTTCAACAACCGGTTTATATCCCTTCACAGCAAGACCGATCGCCGTCCCAACAATGCTTGCCTCCGCAAGCGGTGAGTTAAACGCCCTGCTTTTACCAAACCTTGTCGTCAATCCTTTCGTTGCAGTAAAAACACCGCCTTTCGGATCAGCTATATCCTCACCATAAACGACCATCTTCGGGTTTAACTCCATCTCCTCATGAAGCGCATGATTTATTGCGTCAACCATAACAATTGGCTTCCCGGAAGGAACACTCGCCTCATATTTTAACTTTCTCGTTTCTTCTGGTGCATAAACATGCAACATAACAGTTTCAGGGGAAGCATACGGCTTTCTTTCAGCATGTTCAATCGCTCGTTCTATTTCAACATTTAATTCATCGTAAATTTTTTGAATTTCTTCCTTTGTTAAAATCCCCTCCTTGACAAGTAAATTTTCCATTTTCAATATCGGATCGTTCAACCTCTCACGCTCAAGTTCCTCCGGAGTTCTATACTTCCTATGGTCATCGGATGAAGAATGCGGTATCAATCTAACTACATTAGCGACTATCATCGTTGGTCCTTGACCGGCTCTTGCCCTTTCAACCGCTCTTTTAACAGTTTGAAAACTTTGCAAAAAATCCGTCCCATCAATTTCGTATACTTCAAGCCCGAAAAACCCTTCTCCAATTTTAGCCACAGAAGCTCCAGCGGTTTGCTCATAAATTGGCACTGAAATCGCATATCTGTTATTCTGTATCACAAATATAACGGGAAGTTTATCCTTGCTCGCCCAATTCAATGCCTCGTGAAATTCCCCCTCGCTCGTTGAACCATCTCCACCAGACACATAAACAACCTCGTCAGTTCCATCTCTGACACAACCCATCGCGGTCCCAACTGCTTGAAGATATTGAGTCCCGGTCGGACTTGACTGAGTTATAATCCTTAACTCCTTTTTCCCAAAATGAGCTGGCATCTGCCTCCCACCTGTTGCTGGACAATCAGCCCTTCCAAAAACGCTATAAAAAAGTTCCTCAAGCGTAACACCAAGCTGGTAAACAAACGCCCAATCCCTGTAATACGGATAAGCCCAATCATATCCCGGACGCAAATTCATTGCGCTCGCAACCTGAATCGCTTCATGACCCGAAACACCTATGTGGAAAAAGACCTTACCCTGTTTCAAAAGCGTCATCGCCTTTTCATCTATTTGCCTCGCCACATACATTGACTTCAAAGATTGAATCAGAAGCTCCGGCTTTAACCCAACCTCAACCCCAGCTTCAATGGAGTTCTCCAAACCGACCTGTTTGGTCAAATTTTTGCTCATGGCAAACTTTTACTTTTGTTTTTCCTTATTTTAAAAAATTTAATCCTTCTTTCAAAGAATTCACCTCATCCCAAAATTCAATCCCAAACACATCTTCAAATCCCGCTATCAACTTTTTCTTAACTTCTTCAAGGCAAACATCAAAACCAAAGATTTTTTTCATTGATGTCATCTCAACATCCTTTAACCCGCAAGGAAAAATAAAATCAAAATATCTCAAATCCGTGTTAACATTAAGTGCGAAACCATGCATGGTCACCCAATGGCTAACTTTAATACCAATTGATGCTATTTTCTGTTCCCCCACCCAAACCCCAGTGAGTCCATCCCTTCTGTGAGCTTCTATGCTGTAATCTTTTAGCGCCCGAATTATAACCTCTTCAAGAGAACGAAGGTAAGAGTGTATGTCCAAACCAATTTCATCAAGTTTAAAAATTGGGTAGCAAACGATTTGCCCCGGACCGTGATATGTGATCTTCCCACCTCTGTCAATTTTAAAAATTTTCGCCCCAACCTGCGAGAGAAAACTTTTGTTAACCTTTAAATCACCCTCATCACCAGCTTTCCCGATCGTATAAACATGACTATGCTCTGCAAAAATTAAAACATCGTCAATTTTCCCCTCAATCCTTAACTCGTGAAATAAAGCTTGTAATCTCCAAACCTCCTCAAACTCCGAAACCCCAAGTATATCTATTAAAATTGCCTTCACTTCACCTCAAAATTTTCTTTTCTCTTTCCCAAAAATTAGCAAAAACTAATTTCTTTAAAAAATCACCAAACTCTATGTCAAACCAACTTGACTTTTAAATATCTTTGTGCTATCTTTTTAATGTAAGTAGCATTCACAAAAACAAAAAGAAAGGAGACCTGCCATGAAGAAAGTCATTTTTATCCTTTTCATTCTTGCATTCATCTCCACAACTGCCTACCCTTGCTTTGACACCTATCTTTTTCTAAGGAAGGGTTCAATGGTTTATCCGTTCAGGTCGCTTGTCTTTGAGCTAAACGGGGAATATTCAATCAACAGGTTGGGTTCACCGCAAGAGGATTCATTTCTATCTATGGGAAGTGTTTATTATGGGTTGACACGAAATCTCTCGCTTCAATTCACGATTGGTTCAGACGAAAAAGCAAGGAATGAATTCAAAGTTGACTACTACGGAATTCGTGGAGTTTACAACCTTTATTCAAGTTTAACAAATAGCTACACGCTTGATTTAATCTTTGAGCACAGGGGAAAATTAAACGAGAAAGCAAACGAACTTGAAGTGTCACTTCCAAACATCTTTCATATCTCAAATTTCACCTATGTAATTCACCCAACCGCAAGTTATGGGCTTGAAAGTAAGGATTTCACTCTTGGAGCTCACGCTGGGGTTTTTCGCACGATAAACGAGGTTGGTGTAGTTGGCATTGGCGCTGAATATGCCAGCGTTCACAGCAGTAGCTACGCAGGTCAAAGATTAACAAAGAGCGAGTACTCAATGAGCATTTTCCTTGGCGCTAAAATGGGCGATAGGTTTTATCTTCAAAATGAAATAGCAAAAGGTTTAGCTAACTCCCGCGATATCGGCTTTGCTATAACAGCAAAGGTTATACTGTGAAAACATCTAGGGCGTGCTTTCGCACGCCCCTTCCCTCTTGACACTTTCACTTTTATTTTTTAACTTACCTGTGACTTTACAAACTCAATTTTCGGAGGGAGAAATGAACAGAATAGTTTTAGCGGGGATGCTTTTAGCATTGTTAAGTTTAATTATTGGGTTATTGGGTAAGATAATCGGACACAATATAATTTTTGCAAACGCGACTTGGCACAACTTCGCTCAGACCTGTCTTTTGTTTGCTGTAGCTTATGGAATTGGAAGGTTGGCGGGGGAAAAGAAGTAAATTTTACCTTAAAAATTTTCGCATTCGCCTCACACTTTTTTCAAACGGGGATACTTTTTGCTCATACGAATATTTGGAAGATTTAATGAAAATTGAATATCTTTTAATTGAACTCAACAAAAACAAAAATTCAACCTACTATGAAAATCGCTGTCTGCGTTAACCGAGTACCTGACACCGAAACAAAGGTAAAAATCGGTCAAGATGGAAAAACTATTGACAAATCAGGTGTAAACTTCATCTTAAATCCCTACGATGAATTTGCTGTTGAAGAAGCCCTCAAAACGAAGGAGAAGTTCGGCGGTGAAGTTATCGTCATATCCCTCGGGGGCAGTGAAAATGTTGAGGTCATAAGAAAGGCATTAGCAATGGGTGCGGACAGAGGAATACTTTTAAAGGATGACTCACAAAGAGATACTTTTTCAATCGCTAAAGCATTAGCTGAGGTTTTAAAAGAACTTTCACCGGATATCATATTTTTCGGAAAGCAATCAATTGATTACGATGATCAAGCGATGCCAAGTTTAGTTGCCGAACTTCTTGGTCTCCCGTCAATAACTGTCGTCGTCAAGCTTGAAATCAATTCGGACGGAACAGTGATAGCCGAACGCGAAATTGAGGGAGGAAGGGAAAAAGTTCGCGGTAAACTCCCAATTGTAATTGGAGCACAAAGAGGATTGAACGAACCGAGATATCCCTCTTTGAAGGGGATAATGGCAGCGAAGAACAAACCAGTTGAAGAAAGAGAAGCGCCCAAATTTGATAATAAGACAGAAGTAATTGAGATGCTTTTACCTCCGCCGAAGAAACCCGGTAGAATAATCGGCACCGATGCAAGCGCTGTTCCTGAACTTGTTAGATTGTTAAGAGAGGAAGCCAAGGTGATTTAAAATAGTTGCAAAATAATTTGATAATACTTATTTTAAAACAAATTCAAAGAGATGTCAAATGGCAAAAAGAGTTTTAACATTTGCAGAGCAAAGGGAAGGGAAATTTAAAAAATCAGCTTTTGAAGCTGTAAGGACAGGGAGAAAAATTGCAGACGAAATTAAAGCGGAATTTTTAACCCTTGTGATAGGCAATGAAAACGCAGTGAAGATAGCACCTGAGCTCGGTGGATATGGAGCTGAAAAAGTGATCGTCGTGCAAGACGATCGCCTCGGTTCTTACTCACTTACTGCATACTCAAAAGTTATAGCTGAGGTCGTTGATAAGTATGATGTTGGATATATCTTTATGTCTGCAACAGCAATGGGCAAAGAGCTTGCACCGAGAGTTGCCGGTAAAATTGACGCTGGGTTTGCTCTTGATTGCACCGACTTAAAAGTTGAAAATGGCGAGGTGATTGCAACAAGACCTGTATACGCGGGTAAAGCTTTCATCAGGGTTAAGGTGAACTCCGAGAGAAAAATTTACACATTAAGACCGAATGTCTTTTCTGCTGGAGAAAGTGATGGGAAGCCAGCGGAAGTTGAGAAGTTTGAAGTTAATTTAACAGATGATGATTTTTCAGTTGTAGCCTTTGAGACGGTTGCTTCAACGAAGGGAAAACTTGATGTGACGGAGGCGGATATAGTTGTCTCGGGTGGGCGAGGTTTGAAAGCACCGGAGAATTTCAAGATGATTGAAGAACTTGCGGAAATACTTGGTGGAGCAGTCGGGGCATCAAGAGCGGTTGTTGACGCTGGATGGCGTCCGCATGACGAACAAGTTGGACAAACAGGTAAAACTGTATCTCCAAAACTTTATATCGCAATTGGAATATCGGGGGCAATTCAGCACCTTGCAGGGATGTCTTCTTCAAAAGTGATAGTTGCGATCAACAAAGATAAAGACGCCCCAATTTTCCAGGTTACGGACTATGGTATCGCAGGGGACTTGTTTGAAGTTGTTCCAGCTTTGATTGAAGAATTAAAAAAAGTTTTAGGGAAGCAATAACTTTAAAATCAAGGAGGACTGATAAAAGTGAGGAAAATTCAAGTTGACATAGTTGGTTTATCTGCGACGCCGACTGGACCGAGTTCTTACGCTTTGATATTGAAAGAGGTTGGGGGTGATAGACGTCTTCCTATAATCATTGGCTCTTTTGAAGCGCAAGCTATCGCGCTTGAGTTGGAGAATGTAAAACCACCAAGACCCTTAACGCACGATTTGATAAAAAACATACTTGATGGGCTTGGCGTTTCAATGATTGAAGTTGTAGTGACGGATTTAAGAGATGGGACATTTTATGCAAAAATTTATCTTGAGTTAAACGGTTTAACCTATGAGATTGACTCAAGACCAAGCGATGCTATAGCGGTAGCGTTAAGATGTGGCGCGCCAATATATGTAAATGAAGAAGTTATGGAAGAAGCTGGATTTGCACCGGAAGAGGAAACCTCAGCTGAGGAAATAGAAGAGGAGGAAGAAGAAAATCCGAGCTTATCTGACGAAGATATAACCGAACCCCCAGCGCCAAAGAGAACACCGAAGCCAACTTCAAAAGAAGAAAAACTTGCTGAACTTCAAAGACAACTTGAAGAAGCGATAAAGAAAGAAGATTACGAACGAGCTGCTAAAATCCGCGATGAGATAAGAAGGTTGAAAATGGGCGATTAAATCAATAAAAATAAATCGGAGACCGCTATGAAGCGTTGTTTTATTTTCCTTCTCTCTTTTTCCATACTTTTCTTAACACAAGCTTTATCGCAATCAAATGAAAAAGTAAAGCAACTCATAGCCGAGGGGGATGAATTTTCAGAGAAGAAATTTGACAATTACAAAGCGCTTGAAAAGTATACAGAAGCATATAAAATTGACCCGCAAAATTATGAGGTCCTTTGGAAGTTAAGCAAGGTTTATGTTGACATCGGCGAGCATCTGCCCGCAAATACCAAAGAGGAAAAGAAAAAGCAACTTGAAATGTACGAAAAAGCGAGGGAGTTCGCTGAGCTTGCGATTAAGGTCAATCCAAACGGTTCAATGGGCTATACGCGCAGGGCAATAGCTCTTGGTAGAATTGCACTTTTTAAAGGCGTTTGGGAATCAATTGATCTTGTAAAAGAGGTGAAAAAAGATTGTGAAAAAGCAATTCAACTTGACCCAAACAATAGCGTCGCATACTATGTCCTTGGCAGAACACACGCCAAGTTATGTGAAAGACCTAAATTTGCACGCAATCTCCTTGGGCTCGGTTGGGCAAGTTATGAAGAAGCTATCAAAAATTACGAGAAAGCGATAAGCTTGAGACCGACATTTATAATGTATCGTCTTGACGCTGCGAAAGCTTACATTGAGGTTAAAAATTACGCAAAAGCAAAGGAACATCTGATGAAAATATCAGAACTTCCAACCGAAGATGAGGATGACCCTCAATTTAGAAAAGAGGCACAAGAACTTCTGGAAAAGATAAAAGACAAATAAAAAAATGATGCGACTTTTTCTCCCCATTCTTTTTATTCTCTTCATCGGCTTCTCAAATTCACAGGAGATTGATTGTAAAGTCACCGTTAATTTTGAACAGCTCCCACCGCAAAACAAAGCTGACCTATCCGATTTCGCCGAAAAAATCCAACGCTACATCAACAATTACAAATGGACGAATGTTGACCTCGGTGGTGAAAAAATTCAGTGCACCATGAACATTTTCTTTACATCAGCAAGTGGCAACAATTATCAAGCTCAGATTTTCATCGGCTCACAAAGGAAAATTTACGACTCCGACAAAAGCACAGCTATTTTAAGGATACTTGACGACAAAGTTGATTTCGTCTACGACAAAAACGCACCGCTTTATCACGACGAATTCCGTTTTGATCCGCTTTTAAGTTTGATTGATTTCTATATTTACACCATCATTGGTTACGATTTTGACACTTATGAACCATTTGGCGGGACGGAATTTTTTGAGAAAGCTTTTAGAATTTGCACAAACGCTCAATCTTCAAAATTCTCAAGGGGCTGGCAAAGGGTGGCATCCGGCTATAGCAGATATAACTTGATAAACGAACTTCTTGACCCAAAGTATTCGGATTTTAGAAAAGCGATGTATGATTATCACTACAATGGTCTTGACATTATGCAAAAACAACCCGATGATGCAATAGCGACGATTGATTCCGTCATTGATGTTATGTTGAACATAAAAAACAACATCAATCAAACATCAACGCTTGTAAAACTTTTCTTTGATGCGAAATATCTTGAACTTGCGCAAATTTTTAAAAATGCGAAGAACAAGGAGATATATTTCAAGAAGTTGATTTTGGCTGACCCCTCGCATCAGGCGACTTACCTTGAACATATGAAAAATTAATATGAGAATTCAATTCATCGGCGCTGTAAGGACAGTTACTGGTTCAATGCATCTTGTGGAGGCAAACGGGAATAAATTTTTATTAGATTGTGGTCTTTATCAAGGGAAACGTTCCGAAGCGAGGGAGAGAAATGAAAATTTTCCATTTGATCCAAGAGAAATTGATTTCATAATTTTGTCACACGCACACATTGACCACAGCGGAAACATCCCTCAGATTGTCAAAAAGGGGTTTGATGGCAAAATTTTTTCAACTTCAGCCACAAGGGACTTGGCAAGCATAATGCTTCTTGATAGTGCCCATATTCACGAAAAGGACGCAGAATATCTGAACAAGAAATTAAAAAAAAGAGGCGAGCCGTTAATTCAACCACTCTACACAGTAAACGACGCCGTGAAATCGCTTGAACATTTCATCGGTCTTCCTTACAGAAAAGAGATTGAAATTGCAAGCGGGATAAACCTGATTTTTTACGACGCTGGTCATTTGCTCGGTTCAGCGATAACTGTTTTAAACATCGTTCAAAACGGGACGAAAATACGCCTCGCTTTCACTGGCGACCTCGGCAGACCTTATAAACCCATCTTAAGAAATCCACAACTTATAGGAAATGTTGACTTTTTAATAACTGAAAGCACCTACGGCTCAAGCGTCCATGAAGAAATTGAATCTGTTGAAAACAAGATAACCGAAATCGTCATAAAAGCAAGCGAAAGGAATGGAAAAATTATAATACCTGCGTTCAGCGTTGATAGAACACAAGTTTTGATATACATCCTCTACAAACTTTTCAGGGAAAATAAAATCCCAAAATTGCCGATCTTCATTGATAGCCCGCTTGCTGTAAGTGCTACTGAAATTTATCGTCTTCATCCGGAATGTTTTGACGAAGAGATGAGAAATCTTTTAATGAGCGGTCACGATCCGTTTGACTTCTCCGCCTTGCATTATATAACTGATGTTGAAGAGTCAAAAAAATTAAATCACTATGATAAGCCCTGCATAATAATTTCCGCCTCCGGTATGTGTGAGACGGGAAGGATACTTCATCATCTTGCAAACAACATTGAAAACCCAAGGAATATAATTTTGATCGTTGGTTATATGGCAAGCGAAACGCTTGGAAGAAAGCTTAAAGACGGGGCAAAAAGAGTTAAAATTTTAGGTGATGAATATGATGTTAGAGCTGAAGTTATCTCAATTGACGCACTGAGCGCTCACGCTGATAGAGAGGAACTACTCGCATATATAAGTCACATTGATAGAAGGCACTTGAGGGGAATTTTCATCGTCCACGGTGAAGAGGAACAATCTTTCGCACTTGCGGAGGGATTAAAGGCAATTGGATTTGAAAACATCGTCGTCCCTGAGAGGGAACAAACCTTTACAATCTAAATAAATAGCAACTTACTCCTTGAAAGAAAAACTGATTTAACTGAAATTTTCTTCGTCAATAGAAAAACCATCCCCTGGCCACCCGAACCAATTCGCTTTGGGATAAGTCATTTAATTCGCGCCCCCTTCAAACAAAAAAACATCTATCCCGAGAAATTTCTTTCGCAAAGTCATATTCATTGAGCGCTTTAAATTTTCAAACGCATTTCTCTCAATCTCCCACGGGTGCGATAAAACAAACCAAACCCTCTTATAATCCTTGATGATGAAAAGAAAATCCCGTAATTGTTTTTCCATTTCTTCACCCGAAACATCTTGAAAGCTGAAGGTCTTTACATCCGTTCTTTTAAAATAATAGTAAAAAACATATTTGCTTGCGACCACAAGGTCGTTTCCTTGCGCTTTCTCTTCAACAAACTTTACCGCTTCTCGCCATTGTTCCTTGTTTGTCTTTGCATAATACCAAGCAAGGTTAACAGCAGAAAGAAAAATGATCAAAAGCAAAACGACATTTTTAAACTTTTTGTTGATGAATTCAAACCCCATTGAAACAAGCGCATAAAAAGCGACCGACGACGGGATTGCGTATCTCGTGAAATAAAAAGGGGTTAAAAACTGGGACAGAATAAACGGCAAAATTATCGGCGAAAGAAACCAAAGCCAAAGCATCAAAATAAAATTCCTCTTTTCTAAGTCAATCTTTTTGAAATTTAAATGCAAAACAAGTATCAAGACGCCGAAAATGAAAAGCAAAACCGCCGAGGGAAAATATTCAACAATAAAACTTTTCAAAACCACATTTCCCGTTTCATCCCTTGGCATAGGATAGGTAGCCCCGGAAAATTGGATTAGTGTCTTAGCGATATCAATAAAACTTGGCTTTGGCAACCAAAAACCTTGAGAAGTTATGTTTCTGGCTTGATTAAAGACAACGATCGCTCTCGGAATGTAAAAAAGCAAAGACAGCGAGAAGAAAAGCGAAAATTTTTTAATTCTATTGATGTAACAAAGCGAAACGAAAACGATGTGGGAAAAAACGACGAAAAAAGAATAAATGTGAGTGTAAAGCATCAAAACGACGCTTAATGTGTAAAGGATGAAAAATTTCGTCTCTCCCCTTTTCAACGCTTCAAGCAAGAAAAGATAAGATAGCGCTGAAATCATCAAAAAAAGTGAATATGCCCTTGCCTCTTGTGAGTAAAACACAAGAAAAGTTGAAATGCTTGTCAAAAGAGATGATAAAAGCGCGATTTCCCCATCAAAACTGGAGAGAAGCTTGAAAACGATGAAAATTGTAGCGGAGCCGAAAATGAGGGATGGAAAACGAACCGAGAACTCAGAGTCGCCGAAAATTTTTATCCAAAGGTGAAGGATGAGGTAATAAAGGGGTGGGTTTGCGTCTGACTCAAGCTTTACGATTTCCAAAGTTTTCAGCTTCGCAATTCTCAATGATGTCCCTTCGTCAAGCCATAAACTTTCATCATCAAGCATAAAGACCCTCAGGAAAATCCCAAGCGTAAATATGAGGATGAAAATTTTTGCCCTCACGATTTAGCGAGATTTTTAACTTCGGTCAAAATCCTTGCGACATCCATTTCACTATTGTAAAGGTGGAACGAAACTCTGACAGCCATCAAATTTCCCTCTGTCACGGGTCGCACTCTGATTCTTTTTTCACCGAGATGTGCAACGATTTTATCGTAGTTTAAATTTTTCATCTTGAAAGTTATCATCGCAGTTCTAAAGCTTTCATCGGCTGGGGATAAAACTTCAACTTCTGGAATTTTAATTAGCTCTTGGTAAAATGACTCCGCAAGCCCTCTGTTATGTTCCCAAATTCTTTCAATTCCGATTGCGTTGATGAAATCAAGCGCTGTCTCAAGCCCGAAAAACAATGCCGGGTTTTGCGTCCCGTATTCAAACCTTTGTGCAGACGGCTGAAACTTGAGCTCATTTTTTTCAATGCTATAACCAGCGTCTGAATAACCACCAACCGTCAATGGTCTTACTACATCAAGAAGTTCTTTTTTAACATAAAGAATTCCCGTTCTTTTGGGACCAAGAAGCCACTTGTGACCGCTTGTAGTGTAGAAATCGCAGTTATATTCCCTTAAATTTACAGGTATCATCCCCGGCGCTTGTGCCCCATCAAGGAAAACCCATATCCCTTTATCTTTTGCAAGCTTACATATCTCTTTCTCTGGAAGTCGCTGACCCGTTGTACAAGTGACATGACTTACGAAAATCAACCTCGTTTTTTTAGTTATCAACTTCTCAATCCTTTCAAGATTTCCACGCCAGTTTTTTGTATCTGGCTCAAATGTCTTGAGAACGATACCATCCCTTTTAGCCCTGTTTAAAAGTGGCAAATTCCCGGCGACATGCTCGTGCGTGGTCAAAATGACTTCATCCCCGCTTTTAAGTGGCAAACCATTGACGACGATGTTAATTCCCTCCGTCGCACAGCCAACGAACGCGATTTCTTCTTTATCGCAGTTCAAAAAATTCGCAAACTTCTCCTTTATCCTCCACCACTTTTCAATGTCGTGATTGGGTGTTGGATACCTATCAAGATTATCCATTTCCTCTTTAACCCTCTGGCTTACAACATAAGGCGAAGAACCAAGTCCCCCAGTGTTAAGGTAAATGTAATCCTTTGGAATCGGAAACTGCTCCCTGATCAGTCGCCAAAACCTCTCGTCCGACGGTTCAACATCTTTTAAATCACGCTTAAAGTCATCAAAACCCTTATTGGATTTAAATTTTAAATTAGGTGCGAAGAAACCGGCTGTCGCCAAAAAAGTAATTGATTTTAAAAATTCTTTTCGCTTCATCTTTTTCTCCAAGTTGATTTTTTATTCAACTTCAAGCTCAACATAATTTACCAACTCGCCTATGTTTTGAATCCAAGCGGTAATTCTATCCCCTGGCTTTATCGGACCAACTCCCTCTGGCGTTCCAGTTGAAATGACATCACCTGGGTAAAGCGTCATATATTTGCTTACTGACTCAATTATCGCTGGGATATCAAAAATCATATTCCTCGTGTTTGAATTTTGACGAAGTTCATCATTAACCCAAAGTTTGAGATCAAGTTCCACTGGTGTTTGAATTTCATCAGCGGTCACAATCCAAGGTCCCATAGGCGCAAAATAATCAAAACTTTTTGACCTGAACCACGGATATTTCAAGTCCATATCTTTCCTTTGAAGTTCCCTTGCGGTGACATCAATTACTATTGTATATCCAGCTACATAGTTCCAGGCATTTTCACGCTTGATTTTCTTTCCCCTTTTCCCTATGACAACTGCAAGTTCAACTTCGTGGTCAATTCTGCCTACATCATCGGGGATATAAATTGTTTCAAGATGCCCCACAACAGATGTGCTACTTTTCGCAAAAATTATCGGCTCGCCTTCAGGTGCCGGTGAACCAAATTCACGAGCATGTAATTCGTAATTTCTACCCAAACAGATAAACTTCGGCGGAAATTCAACCGGAGCGTTATATCTAAAAGTTTCCTTGACGAAAAGATACTCCATTAAATTATGCTTCTCAACAAAATCAACGACACGCTTGAAAAGGTCAATGTTGAAAAGTTGCTCCCTGAAAAGTTCGGTAACGGTTTTTATCTTCGGGAAATCATCAATTTTATTTTTCAGCTTCTGGTATAAAGGAAGGGCGTCGGTCAAGTTTAAAATCCTATCGCTTTCATCGTAAATTAACCCGATGAAATTCTCCCGTTCCGTCCGCAAAGATAAAACTTTCATTTGGTTTGCGCTCGTCTTTGTTTTTAAAAATCTCAATAATTTTAACAAACTTTTTGAACTTTATCAAGCGAGGCAACTCGCCATTTAAAATTTGACAATCTTGCTTCATTTTTTTATTTTTTCAAAAACCGAAGTCCGCAAAGAGATGTTTTTCGGAGTCAAGTTGACGAGCCAGATTTTAAATTTCGTTTATTCATTTTTCCCGATAGCAACTTTGGTTTATCTTGCTTACAAAATTTGGGAAAAGAAGCGAATACCTGCAGGGTTTCCACAACTTTTCTTTGCCCTTCTACTTACATTTATCGCCCCTTTCCAAACATTCCTGCTTGTCCTTTTCTTTGAATATCTCTATGACTATGAAGCAAGCATAGCGACGATCGTCTTTTGGGGCGGATTGGTCTTCGCACTCTGGGGAACGAAAAAAATAGCCGAGAACATCTCCACAGACCTTGAAAAAGAGATAAAAAGGGTTATAAAGTTTGTCGTCTTCATTTCCGTCGTTTTAGCCATCGTTTATTATGTTCCGATTTATTTTAAACTGCAAAGGACATTCATCTGGAAAATTGGGGCGCTTTTTTACATCTTCAGCAATACAGCGCTCTGGGGTCTCTTCACCTCAATTTCATACATAGCCAACCTAGTTGAAAAACTGAGAAATAAATCAAAAATTTTAAGGGTTTCAAGTTTTTATCTTTTGATTGAACCGTTGATTTACTTGACGCTGGTTTCATTTGAGGTTTTACCGTCCTGGCTTTTCAACGCACGACTTGTGATGTCGTTTATAAGTGTTTTACTTGCAATTTTCATCGCATCTTTTACGCTGAACCTTTCAACAAAACACATCCCCAAAATTATCTCAGGCGTAGAAACATTTTACACGGGCGAAATAAAACTCAAATCTCTTCGTAAACTTAGATCACTTGCCTTAATCTCAATCCCATTTATCGCTGTGCTACTAACATTACAGGCAATTCTGATCAAAAACTACATAAAATATGAAGTTGAACGATACGCACTTGAAAAGTCAAAACTTTTGAAAACATTAGCAAACTCAATTGAATTCTCACTTGAAAACAACTTCAAAATCCTCCAAGAGCTCTCTGACGATAAAGATGTTATAGAAATCAATATCCCTTCGCTTCAATCAAAATTTGCGAGGGCTTTTCAGCGTTTCCCGAGCTACATCGGAAATGTCAGCAGAGTTGATGAAAAAGGAATTTTAAGATACACATTCCCACCCGATCCGAAAGCGATCGGAAGAGACATAAGCTATCAAGCGCACATAAAAAAATTTTTAATTGAAAGGAAACCATTTGCAAGCCAGGTCTTTAGAGCAGTTCAAGGTTATGATGCGATTGCGCTTGGATATCCCGTTTTTGATTCTAAAGGCAACTTTAAGGGCTCTGTTACCTATTTAATTGATGTTAAAAAAATGCTTGAACATTTCGCAAACCTTGCTGGTGAAGGTCTTGATCAGTTTTATGTTTTGAGTTTAAACAACGAAACGACGCTTTTCTCAAACGATTTAAATTCAATTGGGCAAAACTTTTTTGAAGTGGCAAATAAATTCGTCAGAGCTGATGTTAAAGATGAATTGCTCTCAAGTTTCAGAAGTGAGACCTCGGGCGGGAGAGCAATTGAAGGGAGACATAAATGGCGCAGGAAAATCAACTTCGCTTTTTCATTTGCAAAGGTTGAACTTCTTGAGAACGACACGGAGACATGGGCGTTTGTCAATTTAGTTGACGAGCCGACGCTACTTCAAAGGACATTTTACCACTTGCGACTTTACTATGTCCTTTTCATCGCATCAATTTTAATTTTTCTGTATCTTTTCATCACAAACATCAACTCAATAAGGCACACATTTAACCTTGAAGAGGAGATCAACAAGCAAGCGGAGGAGATAATTCAGTCCGAAAGGAAATATCGCGAGCTTGCTGAAAATCCGCTCGTTGGTCTCGCAATTTACGATGAGAACGGTTTTATATTCGTCAACAGGCGACTTTGTGAGATGTTCGGTTACGAGCCGGATGAATTTATGAAATTAACCCCAACCCATATAATCCATCCTGAGGATAAAGAGAAGTGGATTCAAAGAGCTATAGATTTACTTCGCGGTGGATATGCTCCTGAAAGGGCAACTTACAGAGCTATAACAAAAAACGGCGATGTACTTTATCTGACTTGCTATTCAAAACGAGTAATTCACCAACGCAAGCCGGCGGTTCAAACTGTTATTTTTGACCACACGAAGGAAAAACTACAAGAGGACATGATAAAACACTTACAGAGGGTGGAATCAATTGGAACTTTCACGATGGGGATGGCTCACGACTTCAACAACATACTTCAAATTATAATTGCTTCAGCGCAGATGATTGATTTCAAAGTTTCAAGGGGGAATATAAAGCCGGAGGAGTTGAAGAAGTACATAGACAATATAATTTCAATTTCAAACCGTGGTGCGGAACTTATAAAGCGACTTAAAATTTTCACACGAAGGGAAGTCCCCGGGGCGGAGGTTTTGGATTTTGATCAGACAATAGCTGGAATGATGGATATTTTCAAGACACTTTTACCTGAATTCATTGAGGTTGACCTCAAACTCAACGCTGGTGGTTCAAAAATTTTCGCTTCAAGGACCGAGATTCAGCAGGCGCTTTTAAACATAGTTGTGAACTCAAAGGATGCGATAATTGAGAAAAGAAAAAAGGGTTTGTTAAATTCACAAGGCAAGATAATCATTGAAACGAGGATAAGGGAAATTTCAACGGAAGAGGCGGAGGTGTTCAAAGTCAAGCCTGGGAAATTTGTCTGCGTTAGGGTCATTGACAACGGCATCGGGATGGATGAAAAGACAAAGGTGAGGGTTTTTGAGCCATTTTTCACGACAAAACAACCCGAAATTGGGACAGGTCTCGGGATGCCGATGGTTTTCGGAATCGTTGTTTCACACGGTGGTTTCATTACGATTGACTCAAAACTCGGGGAAGGGACAAGCGTTGAAATTTGCTTGCCCATTTATGAAAAAGAAGCATCGCAATTAGAAACAGAAAAAATTAAAGTTGAGAAACAAAAGGAAAATATAATGCTCATCTCGGAAAACAGAGAACTGAAAAATGAAGTCAGGCAAGTTCTTGAAAAAATAGGTTTTGATGTTATCTTCGCCGATGATAGAGTTTCTGCATTTAAAATTTTAAGCGAGAATTCGGATAAAATTTCGTTTGTCCTGATTGATTCAAAAACTCCAAGATTACATTTAAGAGAAGTCATAGCGGAGTTAAAAATTGTAAAGCCAGGTATAAAGATCGTTTTGCTCTACTCAACACCTGAAAGCGTCGGATTGGAAAACATTGAAGTAATTGAAAATCCCGACGAGCTCGTTAAAGTTTTTTCCTCAATAAAGCCAACCTCATAAACCTATGCCGAAAGTGTTTGAGTTTGAAATTCCAAACTGTAAAAATTTCACCGGTTATAAACCTTGTTATCCTTATGTCAAGTGTCATGAGACGGGATGCGTTGACCCGAAACCATTCGGAGTCAAAATTCTAATAATAAACCTTGACGCCATGGGAAATGTCCTCTTGACGACTTCAATTTTACCAGCGATAAAGAGAAAATATCCTGAAAGTTCAATTTATTGGCTTACGCTCAAAAACACGCATCGCTTACTTGACAACAACCCTTATCTTGATGAGGTTCTCACCTGGGACCCGGAGACATGGCTTATACTTGAAAATATAAAATTTGACATAGTGATGAATGTTGACAAGTCAAGAAGATCGGCAAGTTTAACTATGAAATTAAACGCCGATAAAAAGCTCGGCTATGGGATGAACGAACACGGTCAGATCATACCATTGAATCAATCGGCATCTTATGATTATCGCCTTGGGCTGGATGATGAATTGAAGTTCAAATTAAATCAAAAGACGAGGCAGGAAATTTTGTGCGAGATGTTTGAGCTTGAATATAAAAGGGACGAGTATGTTCTTGTTCTGACGGATGAGGAGAGGGAATTTTCCGAGGAATATAAGAGGAGGGTTGGGATCAAAGAGGGTGAGCTTGTTGTTGGGTTTAACACCGGCTGTTCCCCGCTTTATCCGAATAAAAAAATGACGATTGAACAACATGTTGAGTTGATAAAACGATTATCAAAATATGATGACATCAAGCTTGTCTTGCTTGGCGGTCCGGAGGATACGGAGAGGAATGAAGAGATTTTCAAGCGTTCAATTCAAATTGACGGCGTTGCTGGAAAATTAATTAACACTCCTACAACCGAAGGGATAAGGCGCGGGATTTGTTACGAGAACATCTGTGATGTTGTCATAACTGGCGATTCTTACGGCATGCATCTTGCGATAGCGTTAAAAAAATTCACAATCGCTTGGTTCGGTTTGAGCTCTTGGACAGAGATAGACCTTTATGACAGGGGGGTTAAACTCATCCCCGAGGGGCTTGAATGCGCGCCTTGCTGGAAAAAGGTTTGCCCATACAATCTTGAGTGTATTCAGATGATAGACCTTGACAGGATTGAGAAAATAGTCCTTGAGTACAAGGAAAAAATTTTTGCGAGGACTTGAGTTAGTTTGACAAGTTTTGCAAAATTTATTAAATTTTTATCGGTTAAAAACTTCGGGACGTAGCGCAGCCTGGTTAGCGCGCTTGCTTGGGGTGCAAGAGGTCGCCGGTTCAAATCCGGCCGTCCCGACTAAACTTAAAAAGCACCTTTGAAAATAAAACTTTTAAAAAACCCCTTACCCAAAGCACTTCCTTAAGTCAGGGCGTTCAAAAGTTAAGATTCAAAATTCCCATGGACCTCGTTATCGGCTCTATGAAGAACATCTTTGAAGATGCTTTAATAGCAGCTTCAACAGATGAACCAGTCCTAATCCTTGGGGAAACTGGAACTGGTAAAGAGGTCCTTGCAAGATTCATCCATCAAAATTCAAACAGAAAGGACAAAATTTTCATCCCGATAAACTGTTCGGCGATCCCGCCAAATTTACTTGAAAGCGAACTCTTCGGCTACAAAAAGGGCTCTTTTACAGGAGCCGAAAAGGATAAGAAAGGAATTCTTGAGGAAGCTGAGGGTGGAACGGTATTCCTTGATGAAATTGGGGAATTGCCACTTGAATCCCAGGTCAAAATTCTGCGAGCAATTGAAGAAAAAGAAATAATTCCCATAGGTGACACAAAGCCGAAAAAAATTGATGTTCGCTTCATTGCTTCAACAAATGTTGATTTAAAAGCGAAGGTTGAGAAAGGAGAGTTTAGAAAAGACCTTTATTACCGACTTTCCGTCTTCGTTTACAAACTCCCACCATTGAGGGATAGAATTTTTGACCTGCCGGAATTTGTCAGCTATTTTATCAAGTTGGCTGGGAAGAAATCCAAAATTGAACCATCGGTGATGGAGTTATTTTTCTGTTATCCTTGGCCCGGGAACATTCGTGAGTTAAGGAGTGTCATCGTCTATGCGCTTGCGAAATCAAACGGTGGTGATATAAAAGTTGAACATCTTCCCGATTACTTGATTCACTTTTGCAAACATCCTGAAATTTTACGGGGGAACAACGCAAAGGAAAAGCTTGAATGTTTTGAGGCTTATTTAATTTCAGAAACGCTTAAGGAACACCCCGACCCTAAGGAAGCTGCTGGATTGCTCGGGATAAGTTTGCGAACCCTTTACAGGAAGTTGCGCAAATATAAAAATTTTTGAAAAAGTCAAGAAAATTTTGGGGAAAAATCAATTTTTTCAAAATCAGGGCAATTCCACCACTATTTTCTTGCCTTTAAATTCAAGTTTGCTTAAATTTAAACCAAACAAAATAAAACCATCAAGGAGCTGGAATGAAAAAAGGAATTCATCCGCCTTATAAAAAGGCGATAATAGCGTGCGTTTGTGGAAACACATTTGAGACAAGGTCAACCGTTGGCGGAGTTATCAAGGTTGAGATTTGTTCAAATTGTCACCCGTTCTTTACAGGAAAACAGAAACTCGTTGACTCAGCTGGTAGAGTTGAACGCTTTATGAAACGCTATGCGAAACACTATCAAGAGTCAAAAGGCGAATAGCCCTTTCACAATTAGGAAGGGATTTTTAAAAAGGGAGGGCTTTCGCCTTCCCTTTTTTGTTTCAATAAAACAAAATAAAAACAAAATGGAGACAAACTAAAATGCTTGTAATCGTCAAAGAGGATTACGATGCAATGAGCAAAGAAGCAGCGAAAATTGTCGCTGACAGAATCAGAAGAAAACCCAACCTTGTCCTCGGGCTTGCAACAGGTAGCACACCGCTTGGACTTTACAAGGAACTTATCAGAATGCATCGTGAAGAGGGGCTTGACTTTTCAAAAGTAGTTACATTCAACCTTGACGAATATATCGGTTTGCCCCCAGAACATGATCAAAGTTATCATTATTTCATGTGGGAAAACTTCTTCAAGCATATCAATATCAACCCAGCGAATGTCCACATTCCACAAGGCATGTTCGGCGACTTGAAAATAAGCCCGTATGAAACCGACCCGAAAGTTGAAGCATATTGTCAATGGTATGAGGAACAAATAAAGAAGTTCGGCGGAATTGATTTACAAATCCTTGGCATCGGAGCAAATGGACATATAGCATTTAATGAACCCGGTTCATCGCTTGGTTCAAGGACGAGAATAAAAACATTGACTGAAAAGACGAGACAGGATAACTCAAGGTTTTTCAAAAGCATTGACGAGGTTCCGAAATATGCAATTACGATGGGAATCGGGACGATTATGGAAGCGAAAGAGGTAATCCTTCTCGCCAGCGGTGAAAATAAAGCCGACGCTGTAAAAGCAGCTGTTGAAGGTCCAATAACCGCAATGTGCCCAGCTTCAATGCTTCAAATGCACAGGAAGGCGATAATAATACTTGACAAAAAAGCAGCATCAAAATTGTCAGCTGAATTTATATATTACGGTTGAAAAACAAAATTCAATCCCACTATGAACATCTGCATCTTTGAGGATGAGAAATACAGGAAATTGCTCCCGCTCGTTTACTTCAGACCTGTATATGAACTACGCTGTGGAATAAACCTGCTCAAGGACAAAATCATAAGAAGTTTTTCAAACCCAAATGTAATTCTTCACGCAAGGGACTATCTTACGGATGTCTTAAAGAGAGATTACCCAAATTATTATGTTAACGAGCTACCGCCAAATGCAAATCAAGTTTTGTTCGTCAACGGTAGAGTTCTTGCGGACCCACACTTTGCAGATAAGTTCAAGTATAACGGAAAAGATATCGCTTATGTTAAAGGTGATGATATCGTTGCTTTTTGGGCAAGCGGTGAAAATTTAGAGAAATTTAAAAATAAATTCGGGACACCTTTAACGAAATCAGATTTTGAAAATTATGAAAAGGTTGAAATATCTGCGAAGCTAATAAATTACCCCTGGGACATAATCAACAACAATGGCGAACAAATAGTCATTGATTTCAATATCTTAACCGATGGTAAAGCAAGAAGAGAGGGGAAAATTTACGAAGGCGTTCACCTTTTAAACGAACATTTCATCCACATTGAAGAGGGCGCGAAGATCAAACCAGGGGTTGTGCTTGATGCTGAAAACGGTCCAATTTACATTGGTAAAAATGTTAAAATTTTACCTAACGCAGTGATTGAAGGTCCAGCTTATGTTGGAGATGGAAGCTTGATAAAAGTATCGGCGAAAATTTACGAGAACACAAGCATTGGTCCTGTATGTAAAGTTGGAGGAGAAGTTGAAGCTTCAATAATACACGCTTTTTCAAACAAACAACACGAAGGTTTCATCGGGCACTCATATCTTGGTACTTGGGTAAATATCGGGGCGGACACCAACAACAGCGATTTAAAAAATGATTATGGCAATGTCAAGGTTTATGTTGATGGTGAGCTTATTGATAGTGGCTCAATGTTCGTCGGACTCATAATGGGAGACCACTCAAAGAGCGGTATAAATTTGATGTTTAATACTGGGACAGTTGTTGGTGTAAGTTGCAACATTTACGGTTCTGGCTTACCTCCGAAATTTGTTCCCTCTTTCTCCTGGGGCGGAGCTCAGGATGGTTTCGTCACTTACCGAATTGATAAAGCGATTGAAGTTGCAAGAAGGGTCATGGCGAGAAGAAATGTTCAACTGACAGAAATTGATGAGAAGCTTTTTAGGAAAATTTTTGAACTAACGGAAGAAGAAAGGGTGAAAGCGGGAGTTAAATAACGAAAAAAGCCCGAGCTCAACGCTCGGGCTTTCTTTTATTAATACATATCACTCATCCCGCCTGGAACTGCTGGGGTTTTCTCCTTTTGAGGTTTTTCAAACACAACCGCTTCAGTGGTCAACAACAGTGATGCAACGCTTGCAGCATTTTCAAGCGCAACGCGGACAACCTTCGTTGGATCAATAACCCCGGACTCAAGCAAATTTTCAAACTGCTCAGTTTGAGCATTGAAACCAAAGTCATCCTTTCCTTCCTTGACCTTCTGAACAATTACTGACGGTTCAAGACCGGCGTTAGCGACGATCTGTCTGATAGGTTCTTCAAGCGCTTTTCTTACAATATCTATCCCAACTGCCTGATCCTCATTTTCTGGCTTGAGCTCGTCAAGCTTGTGCATTACCCTAAGATATGCAACACCGCCACCCGGGACGATACCTTCTTCAACAGCAGCTTTTGTCGCATGCAAAGCATCTTCAACTCTTGCTTTCTTCTCCTTCATCTCAACTTCAGTTGCAGCCCCTATCTTCAAAACAGCAACACCACCGCTCAACTTAGCGAGGCGCTCTTGAAGTTTCTCTCTATCGTAATCAGATGTCGTCTTTTCAATCTGAACTTTAATCTCATTTATACGACGCTTGATATCTTCCTTACTTCCAGCACCTTCAACGATCGTCGTATTGTCCTTGTCAACAACAACTTTCTTCGCCTGACCGAGATATGAGAGCTGAGCATTTTCAAGTTTGAATCCTTTTTCTTCGGAGATCACCGTTCCACCTGTCAATATCGCAATATCCTCAAGCATTGCTTTCCTTCTCTCACCAAATCCTGGCGCTTTAACTGCGCAACAACGCAATGTCCCGCGGAGTTTATTTACAACGAGTGTAGCGAGCGCTTCACCTTCAACATCTTCAGCAATTACAAGCAATGACCTCCCAGATTGAGCTACCTTCTCAAGTATCGGGAGGAAGTCCTTAAGTGAGCTTATTTTCTTATCGTGGATCAAGATATACGGATTTTCAAGGACGCATTCCATTGTGTCGGGATTCGTCACGAAATATGGTGAAAGATAACCTCTATCAAATTGCATACCTTCTACAATTTCCATCGTCGTCTCCGTCCCCTTCGCCTCTTCAACAGTTATAACGCCATCACGACCAACTTTATCCATCGCATCAGCGATCAACTGCCCAATTGACATATCATTGTTAGCAGAGATTGCTCCGACATATGCAATTTGCTTCTTATCCTTGACCTCACGACTGATCTCCTTCAAGCCCTCAACAACTTTTTGTACAGCCATATCAATTCCACGCTTCAAGTCCATCGGATTTCTTCCAGCGACAACATTCTTCAACCCTTCCCTGAATATCGCCTGTGCAAGAACAGTTGCGGTAGTCGTTCCGTCACCTGCAACATCACTTGTTTTTGAAGCAACTTCACGGATCAACTGTGCCCCCATGTTTTCAACCGGGTCTTCAAGCTCAATTTCCTTGGCAACCGTTACACCGTCTTTCGTCACAACAGGTGGTCCAAACTTTTTATCTATTATGACATTTCTCCCCTTTGGACCGAGTGTGACCTTAACTGCTTCCGCAAGTTTATCTACGCCTCTTTTTAAAGCTGCACGTGCATCAGCGTTGAAAAGTATGTCTTTTGCTGCCATAGTTACCTCCTTTCACTTTTTTGTTTTTAATTTTTCATTCAATTATTGCAAGTATATCGCTTTCCCTCATGATCAAAAACTCCTCACCGTCAATTGAAATCTCCGTTCCAGCGTATTTTCCATAAAGGACCTTGTCTCCGACTTTAACCTCCATCGGGATTTTCTTCCCGTCATCGGTTATCCTACCTGGACCAACAGCTATAACTTCCCCCTGTTGTGGGCGTTCCTTTGCTGTGTCTGGTATTACAAGTCCGCTCTTCGTAACCTCTTCAGCAGGTAATGGCTTTACCACAACCCTATCTGAAAGAGGACGAATGTTAACTTTTGCCATAAAATTCACCTCCTATTTTTTGTTTTACCTATTAGCACACAAGCCGAAAGAGTGCTAATCGCATAATTAAATATAATGCATAAATCAATTTCTGTCAAGTGACAAAATGACTGAAACATCCCGTAAAAAATTAAAATTCAATCAAAAATCAAGCAAGCGATAAAGTTAAGATTGAAAAAATGACTTAAATCCTAATCTCCCCGTTTATCAATTCGCTCAATGTTTTGCCAGAAAGCATTTGCTTTATCTGTTCACGGATTATACTCCAGTTTTGATGAACAGGGCAGGGATTTTTATCCGAACAATTAGGCAAGCCGAGGACACATTTCTTGAACAAATCATCGCCTTCAAGCGCAAGAACTATGTCAATTATTTTCAATTTTTCTGGTGACTTCTTTAAAACGAGACCACCATTTTTACCCCGCTTTGAAAATATAATTTTTGCTTTGACGAGCTTTTGAATCACCTTAGCAAGGAAGTGCTGTGGGATTTTCAATTCCTTCGCTATCTCCTTAGTCGTGAGATATTTTGTTTTGTTAAGAGCAATGTAAATAACCGCTCTTATTCCGTATTCAGTCGTTTTGTTCAAAAGCGCTGACACCTGCGTAAGTATTTTTTGATTTAAAATTACGATAAAAAAATTGCAATTACAAGATTTGGAAAATTTGTCAGGAATTTTTAAATTAAAAACGAACTTTGGGGCCGTAGCTCAGTTGGGAGAGCGCCACAATGGCATTGTGGAGGTCACGGGTTCGAATCCCGTCGGCTCCACCCCTTTTAAACTTAACACTTGAAAATTTTCCCGCCAAAAATTATCTTTTTAAAAAATAAAAAAATCCGAAAGTAAAAATGCCAAGAGTCAGGTGGAAAATATACCCGGTTACTGAACAGCTTCCAAGTGAAATTAAAGAACTCGCAAAGGAAATTGAAAAAGACGGGGGAACTGTCCTAACGATATATCAAGAGCCATACGGCAAGAATTGGCAGATATTTGCGCTTCTACCTCTTGAAAAAGTTAAACCAACCCCATTCCAAAGGGACCTCTCTTCTTCGCATGTCAAACGTCTTCAGGAAGTGATTGAACAAGTGAAAAGATTTATTGACCCAATCGTAGCAGTAAGATACGCAGAGGGTGAATATTGGACGCCAAATGGCAATCACAGAAGGGAAGCCCTCCTACAACTTGGAGCTAAAGAAATACCTGCTATAATTATCCCAGATATGTCAGTTGCGTTTCACATTCTCTCGTTAAACACTGAAAAAGCGCATAACCTTAAAGAAAAGGCGCTTGAAGTGATTAGAATGTACAGAGGGTTGCTTGAGACGAATGGAAAAATTTCAGAGATGGAATATGCCTTTCAATTTGAGGAAGCTTACTTTATAACACTTGGTTTGATATATGAGAAACATTTGAAATTCAGCGGTTCCGCTTATGTCCCGATACTTAAAAAGGTTGATAATTTCATTGACGCACCGTTGCCAGAAGCACTTTCAGTAAGAGAAAAAAGGGCAGAGCTTTTGAAGGAGGTTGATGATGTGATTGAACCGATAGTTCAAAGCTTGAGAGAAAGAGGGATTAACCATCCTTTCTTAAAGCAAGCGGTTGTTTCAAAAGTAAATCCAATAAAGAGGAAGAGAACCACAACGATTGAATACGATGACCTTTTCAAGCAAATGAAGAAATCGCTTGAAAAACTTGATCCATCCTCAATCACCATGGAAGAGCTTATGGCGATTGCATCGGAAATGAGCGGTTGGAGCGATTAATCACTTGTAAATTTTTTCAAGCCCTTTGATATTTCTCTCAATCTTTTATCAACAAGGTAATTGACCGTGCCCGGTTCAAATTTACCGTCTTTGAGGCGTTTGCCCGCTTTTACACCTGTTAAAATTTCAATGCCCTCGTCTATTGTTTCAACTGGATAAATGTGAAACAAACCTTTTTTAACTGCTTCAACGACATCATCCCTCAACATTAAATCATCAACATTTTTCTTTGGTATTATCACACCTTGTTCACCTGTTAAACCTTTCGCTTTACACACATCAAAGAAACCCTCTATCTTCTCATTTACTCCACCTATTGGCTGAATGTCCCCTTTTTGATTAACTGAACCGGTAACCGCAATGCCTTGTTTTATCGGCAAGCCGGAAAGAGCTGAAAGTAATGCGTAAAGCTCCGTTGAAGACGCGCTATCTCCATCAATTCCGGAATACGACTGTTCAAAACAAATACTCGCCGATAAAGTTAATGGTTTGTCCTGTGCGTATTTCTCACGCAAATAACCAGCCAGGATCAAAACCCCCTTATCGTGAATTCTTCCGCTTAAATTTGATTCCCTTTCAATGTTGATAATCCCAGCCCTGCCCATTGAAACGCTCGCGGTTATCCTAACAGGTCTGCCAAACCTATAATCACCAATTTCATAAATTGTCAAGCCATTAACTTGCCCAACCCTTTCACCAGTTACATCAACAAGTATAACACCCTTTGATATCATCTCTTTTATCTTATCCTCAATCATCTTCCTTCTTTCAAAACTTTCCTGAATCGCTTTTTGAACATGTGATGGTTTAACTTGATTGCTTCCATCAACCCTCGCCCAATAATCTGCTTCCCGTATTAAATCAGCTATAGTGCTAAACCTTGTGGTAATTTTATCCCTTCTGCCAGCTTGACGCACAGCAAATTCAACAACTTTACCAATTGCTTCCTTCTCAAATGGTCTCAAATTTTCATCCCTGCAAATCTTCCTTATAAATTTCGCATATTGAATTATCGCTTCATCGTTCAAATCCATCTCAAAATCAAAATCCGCCTTTATCTTGAAAATCTTCTGAAAGTCCTCATCATACTCATAAAGCAAGTGATAAAGCTCGGGGTCCCCAAGCATTATAACTTTTGTATTTATCTCAATTGGTTCTGGCTTCAAAGAAATTGAACTTATCTGGAAGAAAACATCCATTGGCTGAATTTCAAGCTTTCTATACATAAGCGTTCTCTTAAGCGCTTTCCAAACACCTGGCTCACTTAACGCATCCCTTGCATTTAAAACGAGATAGCCACCATCCGCCTTTAAAATTGAACCAGCTTTTATCTTTGTAAAATCGGTCCTCCAAAAACCTCGCGAATCATAAACTTTCTCTATCGTCCCGAATATGTTTGAAAATGTCGGCGTCGTCTCAATTATAACAGGGACGCCTTCCTGCTCAGAGTTATCAAGTATGACATTAACACGATAAGGAAGAAATGGGTCAATTTCCTCTTTTTGTTCCGGGGAAAATGGCACTGGCTTAACTTGTTCTGCTGTAGCTTTGAAAATATGCAGATTGTTCAAAATATGCTTGCGAACATCGTCAAGATATTCGTGGACTTTCGGTATCTTAAACTGCTCTTTTATCTCGTCAATTATTCCATCAACAATTGACCTAACCGCCTCACGCTCAAGCTCTTCAAGCTCCCTTGAAAGTTCCCTTGCAAGGATCATCTCCTTTTTAAAAATTTCCTGCATTTGCGCCTGAAGCTCAAGGTATTTTCGCTCTATCTCCCTGACCTCCTCTTCGGATATTTTACCCGACTTGGCAAGATTTACAAGTTGCTCAATTGGAACTGGCTTACCTTCAACGATCGGGACAATGCTCGGTTTTATGACATTTTCAACTTGCATGTTTATTATGGCGAATCTTTCCTTCTCAACCTTTTTCTGAAATTCCCTTAAAAGTTCTTGTTCCTTCCTCTGATATTTCTCAATAACTTTATTTTTTGCTTCAACATACTTCTCATCTTCAAGCGTCCTCGGGATTTTCTGCTTCAGGTAAAAAATCATCGCTTCCATATTTCGCTTAAACATTATCGCCTGACCACGCGGAAATTCAAGAAGTCGCGGTTCATCGGGATTTTTGAAGTTGTAAACATAACACCTATCCGGAGCTAGAGGTGCCTTAGGGGAAATCTGTTTCAAAATGTGTTTTATTGTCGTCATACGCCCCGTCCCCGTCAAACCACAAACAAAAATGTTATAACCAGGTGCGAAAAGTTCCGTCCCGAGTTTCAACGCCTTTAAAGCCCTATCCTGACCGATTATATCCTCAAGTGGCTCAATCTCATCGGTCGTTTCAAATTGTAATTTCTCAACCGGACATGACCATTTTAATTCATCGGGACTTAACTCTTTGAATTTGCGCTTAAATTTTAATCGCTCCATTTTTTCGGCGAAGGTTTGTTTGACTACAGTTGAAATTTAACACTTACATCGGAAAGAAAAAATTTCATTTCAAACTTGGATATGTCTCGGGGATACGAACGACCTTGCTTATCTTTTCATTTTTCAACAACTCAAAAATTTCACGGCGTTTGAGTAATTTTGGCTTATCCCTTTTAGCGTCAACTATACAAATGAAACCAAACGGTTCATCCGACTGATTTATAAATTGATGCGGGACATTTGAACCAATGTAAATTACATCCATAAAATTCATTTCATAAACATCATCACCAGCGATTGCCAAACCCTTCCCGCGAACGCAGATTACGACATGTTCATGGCGATGTTTTTCAAGCGTTGAATATCCACCAGGGGCAATTTCAAAATATCTCACATGAAATTTTGTGTTCTCCCCCGATTTCCCCACAATTACTCGTCTACTGACATTGAGCCAGGTGTTTCTTTCGTCTTTATATTGTTTTACTTCAACTCCTTCCCAATTGAAATCACTGAACTTTAAAAATCTAACCTTGTCGTTCATTACGGGATTGTTTTTTGCAAAAAATATAATTAAATCGGCTTAAAAACAAAAAGGGCGGGACAATGCCCGCCCCAAATTATATTACCTCTTCCGTTTTGCTTGCGCATATTGTTTTCTTAACATCTCAGCTTCGTGTTTTATCTCGGCAAGGTCTTTTTTCAACTCTGCCCATCCATACCAATGTTGATAATCCGGGTTCATGTGAAACGCTCCTTGAAAACTTCTCATCCTGTGCTCAAGGAACATAACATAGAGCTTTTGCTCTATCGGATGACGCACCTCATAGAACCTCAACAAGTCAGTGTGAAGCGGGTAATCTTTCGGGCGCTCAAGTATTCCATCTTTATAAAGCGATTCAACGATCTCAATCGCTTCAGCCATAAGTTTATCTGATTCCTTTATAACTTGGTCCGCTTTTTCAAGTTGTTCCTTCGCAAAGCTTGGGCTGTGACATTGGGAGCAAATTTTTATCATTTTATTTCTCTCCGCTTCCCATTCTTCAGCCGTCAATCTAACAACCTTTCCCGCCTCAACAATTTTCACCCTTTCTGTGAAATTCCCTTTTTCATCAAGCACTCCAAGCCCACGCATAATCGTATTTCTTAACCTCGCCCATTCCGGGTCCTTCTCAGCGACCCTCAAAGCGAGGAAGCCCCAAGCTGTTTTAACCCCGTGGTCACCATTCGGCATATGGCATGTCTGACAAACGGGAGCTCTGGGTGTTGATGTGTCCGCCTTATATGGTTCTTTATACCACTGACTCAACGGTTTGCTGAAATCCCAATTTTTCCCCTCCGTAAAGTAAATCGTCCCGTGCTTTGAAGTGCTCCACATCTCCCATTGCGGATGGTCAAAGCCCATATGACAAGTCATACACGCTTCGGGTTTTCTGGCTTCAACGGTTGAGAATCTATGCCTTGTATGACAAGCATCGCATTTCCCCTCATCACGCCCAATTCTATGGCAACCACCGCAACCTTTTTCCCCTTCAATTAAAACGCTTGGCTGATCCTTCGTCGTAGGCATAGCCATCATAGCAACCCAAGCCAGAGCGTGCTTCCCTCTTTCAAACTCATTCACCTTGTCCTCATGACATTGTGCACAATTCCTCGGTGAAACAAGTCGCCTCACCCTTTTATCTTCACAACTGCTCTTTGACTCGTGTATTTCCTTCACCGCCTCTTTGACAGGGATATGGCAGTCCGCACATGTGACACTGGCTTCATAATGCTTACTCAACTTCCAATCGCGAATCGCACTCGCAGTTATACCCTTTGAAACATGGCAATCAATACACTCCTGCGCTTGAGCTGTCTTCACCGCTTTTGAAACATCGGGATAAAAGACCACAAGAGAAATAACAATGAGAACAGGGACAAGAAGAAAAGCGAGCAAATTAACGATATGCCTCATCGGTGTGTCCTTGATTTTGTTTTCAAGACATAAAAAATTTAACAAAAAAAGACAAAATCGTCAAATTTTATATAGCCCTTTCATTTCCCACAGCCAAGTTCAAATTAAGCTCGCAAAATTTTCCTCTTGAAATTCTCACTTGCCTGCCTTGGGTCATCTGCTTTCATAATCCCGGACACAACTGCAACACCATCAGCCCCGGCTTTCAAAACATCATCAACATTTTCAACCGTTATCCCACCGGAAGCAAAAACAGGAACACCTTCACCAAGAATTTCTTTTGCTTTACCTATCATCTCAAGCGGGACTATCTCGCAGGAATCAACCGATGAGGAAGGGAAAACTGAACAAAAGGAAATGTAATCCACAGCATTTTCCCTCGCCCACTCAATTTTCCTAACATCATTACCGCATGTAACGCCGACAATTTTATCAAACCCAATTTTACTTTTAATCTCGGCAACTGACTCATTCGGTATCTCATAGCCATCAAGATGAACACCATCAGCATTTACCAGTGCACAAAGCTCCAAATCATTAGCAATTAAAACAGGGACTTCCTTCTTATGCGCTACTTCAATTATTTTTCTGATGATCTCACAAAGTTTTTCAAACTCTAACTCCCATTCCTCTCTCTGCGCCCATATTTGAATCACATCAACGCCTCCTTCAATTGCCTTCTCAACGATCTCAAGCACCTTCCCTTCACCTAATTTTTTAACCGAATTTATATCAACGACGAAGTAAAGACCGCCTTTGATTTTCATTTTTCACCTCCATCCTTTGTTAACGGCATTTATGTAAGCGTTCCAGTAAGGGTCTGCTTCCGGATAGACAAGCTCAATTCTGCTTCCATCTGGCTCTTCAATCCAAAACCCGTATGATGACTCCGTCAAATAGCCAACCTCAGCGGAGTTGATTCCATTTTCCGCAAGAAGGTTGATAAGCTCCGTTACTTTTCCCTCCTTTACTGCAACTATCAATGTTCCTTCACTCAAAGAGATATATGGATCAATCTCAAAAAGTTGACAAATTTTTTCCGTTGTTTCAGAGATGGGAATTTTATCCCTGTAGATGTGAGCGCCACAGCCGGAAGCAACAGCCAATTCATAAATCCCACCCAAAACACCGCCTTCTGTCGCATCGTGCATTGCGGATACACCTTCATCGCGGACGCCGACCTTTACAGCGATCAACGCATCGTTTACAACTGAAAATTTTCTAAAATAACTTTGCGCCTCTTTTAAAAACTCAGAACCGAAATTTTTCTCTATCGTCTCGGGGAAAACGCGCGCAAGTATTCCAGTGGTCGCAATTGCTGTGCCTTTCGTTATCACAATCCTATCACCTGGCTTAGCCATATTTGAAGCGAGATACTTATCAATATCACCAATTGAAATAAATGTCCCTCCTCCGACGATCGTGTAATCTATGCCAAAAAATTTCCCTGTATGCCCAGCAACAATCGCAATCCCGAGTTTCTCACATTCACGGTGGAAAGCGTCCCAATAAATTTCAAATTCTTCTTTCGTTATCTGCGGTGGTAAATTGAAATCAAGCACAGCATACATCGGCGGGATACCACTCGTTGCAAGATCGGAAGCAAGGAGATGAACCGTGAGCCAAGCTGAATCCTCAAACCCAAGCACAGGAATTATAGAAAGAGGGTCCGTTGTTAAAATCATAACCTGTCGTTCATTTATCTTTATCACCGCATTGTCACAACCATATGCTGGTCCAACTATGACTTCCTCTCTTCTTGCCCCAAGTTTTGGATATATGACATTGTCAAAGAAAATCCTCCCGACCTTTCCAAACTTTGGAAAATCCACCTGCATTTTTCACCCAAATTTTTTATTTGAACTTAACACCAATGCCAAGGAAAGAACCTCCAAATGGAATTTTAACAAGTCCTTTTATGCCGAAAATCTTCGGAAAAACAGCGCATCGCCAATCAAGAAATTCAAAATTTTTACCCCTTAGCGCATTGGCTAATTCTCGTTTTATCTCAGGCAAAGAGTAAAACCTTGCATTGTAATAGTATGGATTTTTACCCAGTTTCACCTGAATTATCCTCCTTATCGTCGGCAAACTCCACTTGTTCATCAAACCAATAACTATACCCTTTCTCGCAACCCTTTCAGCTTCCCTGAAAACCTGTGAAAGGTCCTTCATATATTCAAGGCAAGCAACATACAAAACAACATCAAATGATTTATCTTCAAATGGCAAACTTTCGGCACTTGCGTTTACGAAATTGCCCTCTTTCCATAATTCTCTCGCAACACTTAACATCACCGGTGAAATATCTGCGCCGACTACTTTATAACCAAGTGAGTGAAGCCACCTTGTAAAATGCCCAGTCCCACAACCCACCTCAAGCACTTCCTTTACATCATCTATTTGATCAATGAGAAACTTCAACAACTTTTTCTCTTGGATGTCCGCTTCCTTATACTTCCCCTCATAGAACGATTCATAAACTTTCGCTATCTCCGGGTTGAAATACCACGGTGTGAATTCTTTTCCCATAGAAAATTGACGATTTTGTTTTAACTTGGCAAATTAAGTTTCAACTTTGCTGTATTTCCTCAACTGTCTGATTAAACTCTCAAAATCCTTCGGCAATTTCGCCTCAAACTCAACATATTCCTTTTTTCTGAAATGGAAGAAACCGAGTTTCAAAGCGTGAAGTGTCAATCTGTTCATCAACGGTCTTTCCGCCTCGTCTTCTTTAACTTTATACTTCTTCTTTATTTCCGAGAGGAAAATTTCCTCTCTACCTCCATAAACCGAGTCAATAGCAAGGGGGTGCCCTATCGCTTTAAAATGAACACGTATTTGATGCATCCTTCCAGTTAAAGGACGAACTTCAACAAGTGAATAATTCTCAAACTCCTCCAAAACACGATATTCGGTGATTGACCTTTTCCCATTTTCATAATCAACTTTCATCGTCCCTGGAACTTTTTCATTTTCAGACAAGGGTAAATCAATCCTGCCCTCTTTATTTCTCAAATGCCCGGTTATCAAAGCAAGATAAACTTTGTTGACATCGTGCTCTTCAAATTTCTCGCTCAAATTTGCGTGCGCTTCTTCATTTTTAGCGAAACAAATAACACCACTTGTCTCTTTGTCAAGCCGATGTACAACAAAAATTTTCCCATATTTCTCGCTCAAAATATCGTAAAGGTTTGGGATCGCTCTGCTAAACCTATCCGGGATGGTTAAAACGCCAGCTGGCTTGTTTAAAACAACGATATCCTCGTCTTCGTAGATTATTTCAATTTCGGGGGGAAATTCCTTCGTCTTCATTTTTTTCAGCGTTAAAATTTTTGGTGAGGTTTAAACTCAAAAATTAAAGGATAGATAAGCATTAAAACCTTCCCGAGTTGGAAGTACGCCAAGTTTTAAATTTGATTTTTTGGCTAAAACGAAAGCATCAATGGCACTTGCAAAATGATTTGAAATCACAAACACAAGGGCAAACTTAGCATAGTATCTCATTGCGCGACTTTTAGTTCTGATGTCTTTATATCTTTGCCTTGACTCATCTGTATCCCACCACCAGAAAAATTTCTCTGTGTCATAAAGTTTATCGTAATTTCTATCTCTACCCTTTCTTTGATTGAAATCGTAAACGCTTCTGTAATTTTCAATATTTGCGAAGAAATCATCATCCTTCCTGGTTTTGTCAATCCCAGCGCGAGCAACCGCAAAATTTATAGCGTCATCATTGAGCCATCTTCCATATTCATTTAACCCAAAATAAACAAGCCAAAGCGAAACCTCCGAGGCGAGGAAATACCGCCCGATATCAAACCTTTTCAAATACGCCTGTCCAAGTCCCGGGAAAATAAGCGAAAGCCCAAAAGCAACAGCAGGGGATTTCTTATCCGAATTGTGTTTGTCTAAATCGCCCGATATGACAATGTCAAATGCCAGAAGTAATAAGATTAACTTTTTCATCGTTAAAATTCACCTTGATGTTATATGCCTTAATGCTTGCTTGACCAGTTCTTCAACGGTGAACTCCATTTTCTCGTTTTCCTTTAAAACAGCTCTTATAGCTTTTTCAGCGGACTGCCTTGAAAATCCGAGTGAGATAAGCGCAAGCAAAGCTTCGTTCCTGACCTCAACTTGATCGCTTGAGATGAATTCAAGTGGCTTTCCTGCAAATTCAATTTTAGCAATTTTATCGCGAAGCTCAACTATGACCCTTTCAGCTGTTTTTTTCCCGACACCCGGGATTGAAACAAGCGACGAAACATCACCGCGAATTATTGAATTTTTCAACTCATCCACACTCATCCCCGACATTATCGCCTGTGCCATCTTCGGACCTATCCCCGAGACAGAGATCAACAACTTAAAGAAATCCCTCTCTTCAACACTTGAAAATCCATAAAGGTAAATTTCTTCTTCGCGAACGATTAAATAAGTGTAAAGTTTAACATTTGCTCCAACCTCTCCAAGTTTTTCATAAACTGTTACGGGTATATTTACAAGGTAGTGAATTCCACCGACATCAACGACAACTTCAACTGGTGATTTACTTACAATTTTTCCCTCAAGCGCGAATATCACTTTTTCTTTCTTCTTGATTTTAAATCAATCTCACCCTCAACCAGCTCGGGATGTGCTTTCAAAAATGCTTTCCAATCCCTAAACCTCGCTTTATTCGGGACAAAGGTCCTATTTACATGACAAATAGCAACTGCGAGGGCATCTGAGACATCGTAAAATTCGGGGAAATTCTTAAGTCCGAGAATTGCCTTCACCATAAATTGGACTTGTTCCTTCGTGGCGTTTCCCCTGCCAACGACCGCCTTTTTAATCTCACGGGGTGTATATTCAAAAACCGATATGCCGGAATTGACGGCTGAAAGTATAACGACACCGCGAACATGACCAATTTTATAAGCCGATTGAAAATTTTTCCCATAAAAAGCTGTCTCAATAGCAAGGTCTGTTGGGCGATGCTGATTTATTATCTGAACCAATTCATCGTAAATTTTCTTCAAGCGAATATTGAAATGCTCTTTATCATCAACTTTTATCACGCCATAATCAACGGGGATAAGTTCAGTTCTGTCAAGCTTTCCATCTTTCTCAAGAACCTTAATTATGCCATAGCCCGTGATGTTGCTTCCGGGGTCAACCCCAAGGACTATCATCGTTTAAAAATCACCTCTAAAATTTTTATCCGCCCATTTGCTTGCTGTATTCAGCAAGGACGCTATCGTCAATTTCAAAATTAGCATACACATTTTGCACATCGTCGTGATCTTCAAGCGCTTCAAGGAGTTTCAATAAAAGTTGTGCGTCTTTGCCTTCAACCTTAACAGTGGTCTTAGGCATCATCCTGACCTTTGCATCATCAATTTTAATGTTGTTTTTCTCAAGCGCCTCACGAACCGCTTCAAGATTTTCTGGAGCGGTCAAAACTTCAAAAAATGTATCGTATGCCTTCAAATCCTCAGCACCAGCATCAAGTATTATAGCAAGTATGGTATCCTCGTCATATTCCTTTGGGATTTGAATGACACCTTTTCTTTCAAAAATCCAAGCGACGGAGCCAGCCTCCCCAAGGCTACCGTTGTGCCTGTTCAGGATATTTCTAATCTCAGCAACCGTTCTATTCTTATTATCCGTCGTTGACTCAATGTAAAGCGCAACTCCACCCGGACCGTATCCCTCATACACAACTTCTTCATAAGACACTCCGGGAAGTTCACCTGTTCCTCTTTTAATCGCCCTTTCAATATTTTCCCAGGGCATGTTAGCTGCCTTTGCGTTTTGAATCGCGATTCGCAATCTTGGGTTCGTCTCAGGGTTACCACCGCCTTGTTTTGCAGCGACGGTTATCTCCTTGATAAGTTTCGTGAAAAGTTTTCCTTTTTTCGCATCAACAATTGCTTTCTTATGCCTTATTTGATGCCACTTTGAATGACCTGACATAAACTTACACCTCCTTTTTACTTTAAATCTTTAATTTTAAACTGGACAACAGGTTGACCGTTCCAATTTCCCTCCTCAAAACTGAAAACAACACTGACCTTATCAGCGACACTGACGCTCTGATAAAGTTCTCCAAGACCATAGCCAATGGCGTCAATTGTTATGCCGTCAACTTTAATTTTAAATTTTAAATGGTTATTTCCAAAATTTTTCACATCAAATATCTTCGCCTCCGGCGATAGAAAAACCGGTTCATAATTTCCCGGACCAAATGGTTCAAATTTTTTCAGCAACATAAAATAATCAACCATTGAATTTGCCACTTCCCGTAAATCAACAACCGCATCTATAGTCACCTCTCTTACAAGCATATCATCCGTGAGTTCATCATCAGCGAACTTATTTATAGCGATTTTAAATTCATCAAGTTTTTCTCTTTGCAAAACCATACCCGCAGCATGTTTATGCCCACCGAATTGCAAAAGCGTATTCTCGCAATGCCTCAACGCCCTATAAATATCAAATCCAGGTATGCTTCTCGCTGAACCTTTAAGCACACCGTCAGACAATGTCAAAAGAATCGCCGGTCTGTGATACTTTTCAACTATCTTTGACGCCACTATTCCAATCACTCCCTGATGCCACTCCTCATTGAAGAGGACGAGGACTTTATCCTTTTTATGCAATTGGTAGCTCTCAATAAATTCAACAGCTTCATCAAACGCCTTTCTATCAAGCGATTGCCTTTTCTCATTTTCTCTGTGAAGTTCATCAGCCCACTTTGAAGCGTCTTTATAATCACTGCTTATCAAAAACTCAACAGCTCTTGTTGCATCTCCAAGTCGCCCTACTGCGTTTATCCTCGGTCCAATTACAAAACCAATATGCCAAGTGTTAATTTTTTTATTCCTTAATCCAGCCCTTTCAAGCAAAGCGAGAAAAGAAACGCGCGGATTTGATGAATTCAAAAGTTCAAGCCCATACTTGACAAGAATTCTATTTTCATCAACAAGTGGAACGACATCAGCTGCAGAAGCTATAGCGACATAATCAAGATACTGAAATGGGTCTATTTCAACATTTAATTTTTCATGTATCGCTTGAACCAACTTAAACGCAACCCCACAGCCGGATAAATACTTAAACGGGTAATTACAAGTCACCTTCAACGGGTCAAGAACAGCATAAGCGTTTGGAATTTTTTCCCCTGGTTCGTGATGGTCACAGATTATAACATCAATACCGAATTTTTTCGCATACTCAACCTCATTTATAGCGGTTATACCACAATCAACCGCTATCATAGTTGAAACGCCTTTTTCCCTCGCTTTTTCAATTCCCTTTAGCGAAATCCCATAACCTTCTTTAAACCTATCCGGGATGTAAACTTCAACATCTGCCCCTAGCTCTTTCAAAAAAAGATAAAGCATAGATGCCCCGGTTGTCCCATCAACATCGTAATCGCCGTAAACTAAAATTTTTTCCTTATTCAAAATCGCTTTACTAATTCTATCAACCGCCTTTTCCATGTCCTCCATAAGAAAAGGGTCATAGAGATCGTCCAAACTTGGATTGAAAAACTTTTCAAGTTTTCTCTTTGTGTCAATTCCCCTTGCTACAAGAACCTTTGCTATTGGGATTGGTAATTTTGCCTCGGTTGCCAAATTTTTGACTTTTTCAATGTCCTTAACTTCAATTATTTTCCATTTATTCCGCAAATCAATAACCCGATTTATTTTTAAATTTGCTGGTGTGGGTCTGTAAGCCAAATTCTGTCTTTCCCGTTGTTCGGGAGAGGCAGTTATTTCTCTTTGCGACCCACCCGAGAGTCCTTCGCCTCTGGGGCGAAGCCGGAGCGGGCAACCCCGGCCCTGTCATCCAGGGGTCCTCTCCTATTTGGTCTTGCTCCATGAGGGGTTTGCCCTGCCCCCGATATCGCTATCGGGGCGGTGGGCTCTTACCCCACCTTTTCACCCTTACCCCAACCCAAAGGGTTGAGGCGGTATCTTTTCTGTGGCACTCTCCATCTCCAGCGGTTATGACCACTGGATTTCCCGATTGCTCGGGACTCACCGCCCTGCGGAGTTTGGACTTTCCTCCCTCAATCACTGAGGGCAACTGCCCGACCCACACCAGCTACAACTTCACACTCTCACCAGCTTCCTTATAAACATCATCTGAAATTAATATCCTGCCACACGCCTCACATCTGTAAATCTTGTTGTTCTGCCATATCTCAACTATCCTCTGCGACGGAACCCTCGCCCCACATCCACCACATGTACCACTATTCACAGGAACAACCGCTAAAACACCAACCGCTTGCCTTATCCTTTCATACTGATTTAAAAGAATCTTATCAACTTCTTTCGCAAACTTCTCCCTCACCTTCAAAAGATTCTTCTCCTCCTCCCTTATCTCCTTGTTAATCTCTTCAAGCTCTTCTTCCTTACTCTTAAGCTCTTCCTTCAATTCCTTCAAATCCTTCTCCAAAGCCTTCACCTCATCTTCAACCTCACCTTGCTGTTTGACTAACTGAGTCCTTCGTTCACTTAATTCCGCAATCCTCTCATTTGCCTCACCTATCTGTTTCTGTAAGGAATCATATTCACGATTTGATTTCACCTGGGTCAGTTGCTTCTTCCATCGTTTAATGTTTTCCTTAAGCATACTTATGTCAGAGTCAATGCTATCAATCCCCTCAATTATGTTCTTTAGTGTCTCCTTTGTCCGCCGTAGCTCCTCTTCAACCTCTTCAATTCTTTCATTTAACGATTCAATCTCTGAGGGCAAGTCACCTCTTTTACTATTAATCTCATCAAGCTTTGAGTCAACAATTTGAAGTTTGTAAAGCGCCACAAGCTTTTTTTTCAACTCCACAACCTCTAATTAAGTTTTTATTTTTAGAATAAAAAAGTGCACCCCTGAAGAGTGCACCTTTTTAAATTTATCCAAATCAAATGCACAAATTTTGCCTATTTCCTGGCTCAACTCCCAAGTAAAATCACGCAACTTTTTTTAAAATATAAAAACTAAAACGCAAAAAAACAAATCATTTTCTTTTAACTCAAGCGCGTTGAAAATTCAGCCAACATACGTTCCAAATTCACATTTGAAAGCCCACCGTCTTTTGAAATCTTTTGTTTAACGGGTGGATTCACAATATAATCATTTATCACATCTTGTATCCTCTCCTCATAACTTGAAATCAACTCATTCACATAAAATATCCCAACCGGTATCCTATCTCCCCACTCAAGCGATTTCTCAATCACCTGAATCCACTTTTTCTCCAACTCCCCATCATCAAGATTATAAACATACGGGTCATAACCCTCCTCCTCAAGTTTATAAATCCTCGGCATCGGCTTACCTGTCTTCGGGTCAACCCTATCCTTGCCCATATACCAGTCCTTTGTGTTTATATCATTGTAAGTTGGGCACGGCTGTAAAACATCAATAAACGAAAGCCCTTTGTGAAGTATCGCCTTCTTTATTATCTCTTTCAGGTGTTTCACATCGTAAGAATACCCGCGAGCGATAAAAGTGTAACCGGAGACAAGAGCTAATGCGATCGGATTAACAGCGTCGTTTATGTTTGGCTTCGGGAGCGACTTCGTTTTCATCCCGAGTTTCAATGTCGGCGATGCCTGCCCCTTCGTCAAACCATAAACCGCATTATTATAAACGATGTAAGTTAAGTTAACATTTCTTCTTCCTGAACTCACAAAATGTCCAACGCCTATCCCAAGCCCATCTCCATCTCCTCCAACGACTATGACATTTAACTCCGGGTTAGCAAGCCGTGCACCAATAGCAAAAGGAACAGCTCTACCGTGCAATGTGTGTATCCCATAGACATTTACAAAATGTGGTGTCTTGCCCGAACAACCAATGCCGGAGAAAATCACCGCCTTATGCCTCGGAATCCCAAGCTCAAATAAAGCCATCTGAACCGATTGAAGTATCCCAAAGTCACCACATCCCGGACACCAATCGTTATGAACATCGGTTTTGTAGTCGTCAAGTGTTAATTTTCTTTCATCTATTTTAATCGCCATGGTTTAGCACCTGTATTTTGTTTGCTTTTCTGTCAAGGATTAACTTCAAAGCCAAATAAACCTCGCTCAAGGACATCGGTCTACCGTTATACTTCAAAACATAGTAATCAATATCGCGCAAAATCTCCCTTTTCAAAATCATACCGAACTGACCCATTTTATTCTGCTCAACATCAATCAAATACTTAGATGAACCGAGCATATCAATCACTAAATCCCTTGGAAATGGGTGCAACAACTTAACTTGAATGAATTTCAATTTGTATCCCTCGCTTTTCAACTTTTCCATCGCTTCAAGTATTGCCCCTTTCGTTGAGCCCCAACTCAAAACAACATATTCAGCATCCTCATCACCATAAATAATCGCCTTGTCATCGTTTGGTATTTCATTCAAAGCCACTTCCAATTTCTTCATCCTTTTGTCAACCATCATCGTTCTAACTTCATGGTCTTCCGTTATATGACCAAACTCATCGTGTTCATCGCCCGTGTTCCAAAAGACAGCATTCTCAACACCAAGTCGTGCTCTCGGTGAAATCCCCGTCTCGGTAAACTTGAACCTCTTGTAAACCCCGTCATTAAATGACTCAACCAAATCACCTCTATCAATCACGATTTTTGAAATATCAAATTTCTTAACAGTCATAATCGCATTTGCCATCGCTTTGTCAATCAAATGAATCACTGGCAGTTGATACCTTTCGGCGTAATTAAAGACCTTGACCACATCATAAAAAATCTCCTCAATATCTCCCGAAGCATAAACTATCCTTGGGAACTCACCGTGCCCTGTATGAACGGCGAAAAGCAAGTCCTCTTGACTGTGTCTTGTCGGAAGCCCTGTTGATGGTCCTCCTCTCTGATAAAGCGTGACAACAACTGGCACTTCATTCATCCCAGCCCAACCGAGCCCCTCTGCCATGAGCGAAAATCCAGGTCCTGAAGTAGCTGTTGAAGCCCTTACTCCAGCAAGTCCAGCGCCAATTGCCATGGTAATAGCCGAAATTTCATCCTCCGTCTGAACAACAACTATTGAACCCTTTCCCTCCCCATCAACCAAATCAAACACAGCATTATCCTCAAGATAAACACTTTCATCCGAAGCGGGAGTTATCGGATAATATGTCTGAAATCTACATCCACCGGCAATTTTACCAAGAGCAGACGCTTGATAACCTTGAATTAAGATGTAATCATCGTTTCTATCAACAGCTTCAAGTTTATAATTCGTCTGGACAAAATTTTTAAGCACATATTCATACACAAATCTTGCTGATTCAATGTTTAAATCAGCGACTTTTTTCTTCGCTTTGAAAACATACTTTATCGCTTCTTGAACGAACTTGAAATCATATTGAAGAAGGGCAAGGGAAACAGCAACAGCCATAACATTTATCATCACATCCATCCTGGCAATCTGAGGATTATTAAGCCGTTCAGCAAGCTCCTCCAAAAGCTTAGAATAAGAAACGCCATAAGTCAATATCCCATTTCGCTTGGCATAATCAACAACATCACCCACGCTAAAACCCACACCTCGCTCAGAAAGAAACGTCTTTATTCTCTTATTAGCTGCTTTGTCAATCGTCGGGATTTTATCAATGCTGATATTTTCCTGATTCACATCATAAATCAAGACACCGCCTGGCACGACTTTGTGAATATGCCTAAACAATGTCTCCGGGTCAAATGTTACGAGGAAATCTATCTCATCAAGATGCGACAAGACCGGCTTTGAATCAACCCTGACGACATAGTTGCTATGCTCACCTTTAATGTTTGAATGATATTCCCTCTTCCCGTAAACATATAATCCGCCATAAGCCACGGCTCTTGAAAATATATTTGCCCCCGAGTCAACCCCGCTACCTTGGGGACCACCTATCATCCAAGATAATTGATCTATCTTCATTTAGATTTTTCCCGATTTGTTTTTAAAACAAGACAAAATGTGTCTGCTTTTTCACAAAATACAACAAACTCAAACTTCAAACCGTTTCAGCCCGTCGTCTGTCTAAATTTTAACCTGTCTTTAAATGGTTCCTCCCGATCGGAAAAATCAGGGCGATAAAAATCCGGTGACTCCTCAAACTCTTGTATCCAGCCATTTTCAAAACCAAACTTATCAAGCAGTTCAATCACTGCGATATATTCGCTGAACATTATCCGTCTTGAAATCAGCGGATAGTTAAACGCCTTATTCGTCGGGTAATACTGCGCCATTATGCTTAAAGTTACATCCCTTCCGAGCTCTTCTGCTATCCAACGAAGCGAATCTTCACTCCCAGCAATATCGTTCGGCAAAATTAAATGCCTTATTATTAAACCTCGCTTCAAAACACCATCCTCTATTACAAGCTCCGACCCAACCTGTCTCCACATCTCTTTAATCGCAAGTCGTGAATACTTAACATAGTCCTTTATCTTTGAATATCTCCAGGCGTTCTCATCATCGCTGTACTTTATGTCCGGAAGGTAAATGTCAATAATGCCATCAAGAAGTTTCAAAACTTCAACGGAATCATACGCATTTGTGTTATAAACGAGCGGTAATCTCAATCCATTCTCAACAGCTATGCAAAGAGCTTTCACGATCTGAGGGACGAAATGTGTCGGTGAAACAAGCCCGATATTATGACAGCCCATATCTTGAAGCTCAAGCATTATCTCCGCAAGTCGTTCAATTGTAACTTCATTTTTTATTTCAACCTTCCAATTTTGGCTTATTTGATAATTTTGACAGTAAACGCATCTTAAATTACAATTCCCAAAAAATATATTCCCGGCTCCATTAACACCAACGAGAAGTGGTTCCTCACCGAAATGTGGAACATAAGCAGAGACGATCGGTTTATATCCCGAATAACATCTGGCTATTTCACCTTTTAATCTATTGACGCCACAATTATGCGGACATATATTACAACTCTCAAGCATTTTCTCAAGGATTTGAGCTCGTCTTTTTAATTCTCCCAACTCATACAACTTAACATAAGAGGGGACGAACATTCCCTCGCAGGGATTTAGTTTTAAATTTTGGCTAACCGTCTTGCATTGTTTATCGGCAAAATCTCCCGCATATTTTCAATGATATATCCGATCTCATCCTTCAGTTCAAGATAATATCTCAATTCTGCTTCCCTTTGATTTAACTCACCCTCATCAACATTTCTTTTATCTCCGCCCTCCGTTCTATAACCATGTTCTATCAGCTCGTTGAAAAATTGTTTCCTCCCCATTTTCAAATTATCAACTTGGGATTGAGACCAACTTATCACATCTTGGAGAAGTTCGTAAATCTCATAAATACTTGATGCGGTTGGATTGCCAAGGAAAATCTTCAAAAGTAAATTGAACTTCTCAACTGAAATTTCCGAACCGCCAGCTGAATACAACAGGTAAGCCCTCAAAAATTCCTCACGCCATTCCTCCTTCCAAAACTTATCCCTCAAAATCGCTTTAACAAAATCGCTTTCATTTCGGAAAACAACTTCTATCATCTGCGAAAGCTCTTTAGACGGTTTATATTCAAGGTTCAGCAACCGGACATATCTTCTTAGGTTAACATTTCCCAACCTTACGCTGAAATTCTTCACAATGGTTTCATCCCTTCTTTTTATTGTGATGTAAAAATTTGCTTGCAAATTTCTCCTCTCAAGTTCAGAAATCATATCCTCAACATCCTGAGCGGTCAAATCAATTTCATCAAGGATTTTTGAAAATATCGCCTTGTCGGAAACCTTCGGCGTGAATGCAGAGGCAAACAAAAGGTCAATCTCATAATTTTCCCCCAACGGGTCGTCTTCAACAATCCTTGGAAATTCCTCGTTGAAAAATTTGTCAATCTGATCAAGCGTGTATGAGTAATGAGAAAGTATATGATTTATTATCTGATCCGAAAGTTGCCTTGGCTTTGTGAGCTCAAGTGCTATCATCTCAATTATTTTCTCCTTCATTTTCACTCCGATGTTAATTTTAAATTGTTGAGTTCATAAATTACACTTAAAATCTCACTTCTTACCTTCTCCCTGAATTTTTCGTCTTCAATTTTTCTCCCTTCCAAATCAAGGACATAGAAAGAGTCAACTATCCCATCAACACGGGTGGAAATTTTCGCAAAATATATGTTCAAGCCAAGTTCCGACATCTTTCTTGAGACCATGTAAAGGAAACCGAGCGAGTCAGGGGCAAAAACATCAATTATTGTGAAATACTTTGAATCCTCAAATTCAACAGCAATTTTAACATCCTTCCTCGTCCTTTCAATCTTGCGTTTCCACCTTCTTCTGTGTCTTACAAAAAGTTCATCAAGATTTATCTTTCCGTTGAAAAGATCGTTCAAATCATTTTCAATTTTCTTCATCTGTTCCTTTGAAAGCTCCGCTCCCGAAACATAGTCAAACACCCTGAACTTGTCAATGACTATACCATCCCTACGCGTGAAGATTTTCGCATCAAATATATTTGCATCATTCACGGATAAAACACCACAAATGCTCGCCAAGACAAAAGGAGCATCCCTGGTTATAACGGTTATCTCGGTGTATCCATCTTTGATCTCAAAAATCACATCCACACTTTTCTCACCCGCTTCGGAAATCTTCCTTATGTGATTTTCTATCTCTTCGCTCGTGAAAACGCTTGAATAAGAATCACCCTCAATCAAATTTTCAAAATGATTCTCAACAATTTCCCTCGCTATCTTCCCCGACAACGATTCAATGACGCTCTGAATTCTATGACTTGCCATCTCATCAATAAAATCACGGATTCCTTCAATGTCAAGTTTTCTTTCAATTACCAACCTCGCCAATTGATAAAGCTCGTCAATTAATTGTGCCTTCCAAGTAGTCCAAACGCTCGGGTTAACAGCTGAAAGGTCAGCGTAAGTTAAAATGTAAAGCAAGTCAAGTTGTTCGGCTTTTTCAAAGTTTGATACGAAAGAAAATAGGGTTTCCGCCTCGTTGAAGTTTCTGCGAAAAGCCGTTTGCTCAAACAAAAGATGATTTTTAACAAGGAAACAAACATCTTCAACAGCGTCAAAATTTATACGCATTAAAAATGCCCGTGCGATTTCAGCCCCGATCTTTGAGTGTTCCTCAACCTTAATCGCTTTTCCAATATCGTGAAACAATATCGCAAGATAAAGCACATCTTTTCTTTTTAAACCCCTGAAAACTTCACCAAGCAATGATTCACTTTCCCTTAAACTTTGTGCATTTTTAACGGCTCTTAAAGTATGCTCATCAACTGTGAAATAATGATAGACGCTATGCTGTGGCAAACAAGTCAACCCTGCAAACTCAGGTATATATTTGCCAAGTATCCCAAGCTCGTGCATCAATTCAAGCGTCTCGGCGACATAACCTTCGCAATTCAAAATCTCTATGAAAATTTTATCAACTTCCGAATTGTCTGAAAAATCAAGACGGTCAACAGATGCAATCACCTCTTGCTTTAACTCATCGCTAAAGTCAACATCATCCCTGCACCTATACAACAAGGCGTTGAAAACATCAACCGGGGTTAATTCTTTTCGTCCCGAATTTAAAATCAACCATTTATCATCACGGATTGAAAAAGCATCGTCAATTTTTTTGACTTTACCGTGACCTTTAAATTCCTTGTTTTCAATTTTTGAGATGAAAAACTTATTGAACATGTAAATTTCCCTCGCTCGCAGATAATAGTCACGCATGAAAACCTCAACGCTTCTTCGCCCAGCGTTTTCATCTGCATATCCAAATGAATTCGCAATTTTTTCCTGAATGTTAAAATCCAAAACATCTCCACCTCGGTTCAAGTGAAGCTCAAGCCTTGTTCTAAGCAAAAACTCAAACGCCTCAACGACAGATGAAAATTTTTGTTTATTTATCATCCCCTTTTGATACATCAATTCAAGCATTTCTTTACAAGCGGAGTTTTCCCCGGGCAAAGCCCAGAAATCCGGGTCGGTGCTTCTCAAAATCCAAAGCAATGTATGAATGTCCCTCAAACCGCCAGCGCTCTTTTTAATGTTCGGCTCAAGCAGTTTTATCGTATTCCCATACTTTTCATGTCTTAGGCGATTGCCATTTATAATCCACTTGATAAATAACCCATTTCCATCGCTCAATGTTTTTTCCATCACCCGCATTTTGAAATTTTCAAATAGATTCCCATCGCCACACACAAACCTTAACTCAAGAAACGATGCCCACGATTCAAAATCCGAACCGAAAAGCTCAAGGCATTCATCAATCGTTCTAAAGCTATGACCGATATTTATACCAAGCCCCCAGATCTGCTGGAAAAACTTAACGGCTAAATTTCCCGTTTCTTCATCTTTCCTTTCAACAAGAAGCATCACATCTACATCAGAGTTTGGGCAAAGTTCAATCCTTCCATATCCGCCAAGCGCAATCAAAGCCGAGGAGGGAATTTTTAAACCTTCGTAAATTTGTTTTATCATTGAGTCAAGCGTGAGCGTTAAAATCTTCGTGGTTTCAAAAGCGCTCTTCCCTTGCCTCTGTAAAAGTTCTATTTCCGAAAAATCTATCTCCATGGGTTAAAACTTTGTCTTTTTCATCCCGCTGGACTAAATTAGTATCAAAAACCTCTCTTAAATATGCCAAAAGAAATTAAACTTTGCAAAATTACGGATGTAAAGAGGGCAAAATCTTTCAAAATAGAGGACTTTGAAATTGCAATTGTAAATTTGAACTCAAATTTCTTCGCTATCTCAAATATCTGTCCGCATCAACATACAAGAATCGTAAATGGCTCGGAAGCGATAATAGAAGGCGAAAATATAATTTGCCCGATGCACGGTTGGACTTTTGAAGTAAAAACAGGAAAACCAGTTTATGGCTCGGGACGCTTGAAAACCTTTGAAGTCAACATCAAAAATAACGAAATATGGATCAAACTTGACGATGATGGGCAAAGCTGAGTTGACAAGGGAAATTAAAAGAAAAGCGATTGAGTTAGGATTTTCAAAGGTTGGAATTGCAAAGGCGCAGGAATTAAAAGATGAGGCGATGAAACTTTCGCAATGGCTTGAGAGAAGATATGAAGCGGATATGGAATGGATGCGGAAAAGTTTTGAAAAACGAATCAACCCTGCGCTCGTCCTACCGGGCGCAAAATCAATTATAAGCGTTGCCTTGAATTACTTCCAAAAACTCCCCCAAACACAAAAAGACGAAGGTAAAATCTCAATCTATGCGCTTGGAATTGACTACCACATCGTTTTAAAATCAAAGCTTGAAAAACTTCGTCAATTTATCCTCAATCTCGCCCCAGGAGCAAACGCAAAAGTTTATGTTGACACTGGACCAGTTATGGAAAAGGTTTGGGCTACAAAAGCTGGCATTGGATGGATAGGGAAAAACTCAAACTTGATAACAAGGGAATTCGGCTCTTGGGTTTTCCTGGGCGAAATCATTACGGATATTGAACTTGAATACGATGAACCCATGGCTGATTTTTGTGGCAAATGCACAAGATGTATAACCGCGTGCCCAACCGAAGCAATAGTTGAACCTTATGTCGTTGACTCAAACAAATGCATCTCGTACTGGACAATTGAATATAAAGGGGATGGATTCCCGGATGACTTGGGAAAGAAGTTCAATAACTTAATTTTCGGGTGCGATATCTGTCAGGAGGTCTGTCCTTGGAATTTGAAATTTCAAAAGGAAACCGAAGTTGAGGAGTTTAAGCCGTTTAGTTATAATTTAAATCCAAAATTAACAGACCTCTCAAAACTAACCGAAGAACAGTTCAAATCAAATTACAAATTAAGTCCGATAAAGAGGGCGAAATTTCACGGCTTCATCAGAAATGTAAAAAATGCGATAAAGAACATGGTTTTAAGGAAAATTTCGGAGTTGGATTTTGACTGTGCGATCTTTGACCTTGACGGTGTAATAGCGGATACATTTCAATTTCATTTTAAATCGTGGAGGAAAATATGTGAAGAATTTGGAAGGGATTTAAGCGTTGATGAATTTAGAACCATCGTTTTTGGAAGAAGGGGAGAGGAAAGCGCTAAACTTTTATTTGACGGGAAAATCAAAGATGAGGAAATAAAAAAGATAGGGACAAGGGTTGACGAAATCTTCAGGGACATAGCCCGTGGTAAGTTAAAAAGCGTTGATGGTGCGATTGAATTTTTAAAAATTTTAAAAGAAAACGGGGTAAAAGTCGCCCTTGCGACATCCGCCCCAGATGAAAATGTTGAGTTGATTTTTGATGAACTCAATTTATATGGTTTGTTTGACACTGTTGTCACTTCAAAAGATGTTCAACGGGGTAAGCCAGCCCCGGATATTTTCATTCTTTCGGCGGAAAGATTAAATTGTAGAGCGGAGAGATGTATCGTTTTTGAGGACTCAATTGCTGGTTTGATTTCAGCTAAAAACGCTAGGATGATCGCAATTGGAGTTGAAACCACTTTGAGAAAATATGAGTTATCAAATTATGCAGATTTTTCAATCAAAAATTTCTTTGAGATAATTGAAATTTTAAAACAAAGAGCGGTGAAAAATGGAGGCGCTTGAACACAGAAAGCTCATAATTATCGGTTCTGGACCTGCTGGTTTGACTGCTGCGATTTACGCAGCACGTGCTGACCTTGAACCTCTCGTTTTTGAGGGTTCTCAACCAGGGGGACAATTGATGCTTACAACAGAGGTTGAAAATTTCCCTGGGTTCCCGAAGGGCATTCAAGGACCTGAGCTTATGCAACTTATGCGTGAACAAGCTGAAAGGTTCGGTGCAAAACTTGAGATGCTTGATGTCACCAAAGTTGATTTTTCTGTCAGACCGTTTAAAATTTGGGCTGATGAGGACCTTTACACCGCTGATGCTGTGATAATCGCAACTGGTGCGTCAGCGAAATGGCTTGGGCTTGAATCTGAACAAAAACTTCGCGGATACGGCGTCTCGGCTTGCGCAACCTGTGACGGTTTCTTTTTCAAAGATAAAGAAGTAGTCGTCGTTGGCGGTGGTGATACTGCAATGGAAGAAGCACTTTTCCTGACAAGGTATGCAAGCAAAGTCACGGTGGTACACCGAAGAGATAAGCTAAGAGCATCTAAAATTATGCAAGATAGGGCGATGAAAAACCCGAAGATAACCTTCATCTGGAACTCCGTCGTTGAAGATGTATACGATGTCTCCCAGAAAAAAGTGACTGGCGTAAGGTTAAGAAATGTCATAACCGGGGAAACAATGGATTACAAATGCGATGGTTTATTTGTAGCCATAGGGCATAAGCCAAACACCGAGATTTTCAGAGGGCAGATTGAAATGGACGAGCTCGGTTATATAATAACTAAACCTGGTACGACTCAAACGAGCGTTCCTGGGGTGTTTGCTGCTGGTGATGTTGCTGACAAGGTCTATCGGCAAGCTGTGACAGCTGCTGGGACCGGGTGTATGGCTGCGCTTGACGCCTCAAGGTATCTTGAGGCGTTACACGATTAATTTCATTTGCTTGATTTAAAATTTTTCTTTATTTTGCCTCTGAAAAACCAAATTAAATCCAAAATCAACCGTGAACTATCACGACTTTGACGACAGGGAAGAATTTGAAGGACAGCCAGAAAAGGAAAATCTTCAAGATAAAATCAAACAATACGAGGAATTCCTCAAGGAATCCGAGGGCGCCTATATACACACAGAGATAGTAGAAGAGCTGATAGACCTTTATATGCTCTCCGGACAATATGAAAAAGCACTTTTCCATGTCCAAAAACTCATTGAATTGTTCCCATATACAGTTGAATACTGGTTGAGGCGGGGAATCATTTTAAACAATATGTCCGAATATGAAAAGGCGCTTTTATCATTTCACAAGGCATTGATGCTGAACCCAAACGAAGCTGACGCCTGGGCGAACATGGCGATAACCTTTGAAAACCTTGACAAAACGGAAGAAGCGCTGGAATGTATAGACAGAGCCATTGAAATACAACCGATGAACGCCGATTTCCTAAGGTTTAAAGCGGACCTGCTTGAAAAATCAGAAAACTACAATAAAGCGATTGAAACATTAAAAAAACTGAGCGAAATTGAACCAAACGATAAAGAGACCTTCTTCAAACTTTCAATCTGCTATGAAAAGGTCGGAGATATTGACAGCCAAATTGAATCGCTTGAAAGATGCATTGAGCTTGACCCTTATGATAGCGAAGTATGGTATAAAAAAGGCGTTGCGCTCGCAAAGAAAAATCAAATCGTAAAAGCGATTGAAAGCTTAGATATGGCTCTCGTAATAAAAGATGATCATACAGAGGCGCTTGAGAAAAAAGCCGAACTTTTGTTAACTCTCGGCAGATATCCAGAAGCGATGGAGACATTTCGCCAGATATTGATATATCAACCCAACTCGGAACTTGCTCTTTTCTATCTTGGAAATATAAATGCGAAATTGGGTCAATATCGTGAAGCGATAAAATACTATAATCAAGCCCTTAAAATCAATCCAACCAATTATGTCACCTATTACGCTCGTGGGAATTGTTATGAAGCGCTTGGTAACTACAAAAAAGCGCTCGCCGATTACACAACAGCTGTAAATTTCAATCCGAAAATACCCGAGCTTTGGGAAGCAAAAGCAGATGTTGAATATGAAATCGGTCGTTTCAGCGAAGCACTCTCAAGTTATATGATGGCTTTGAAACTTGATGAGAAAAACCCCGAACTATGGGTTGGAGCTGGGCTTGTTTATCTTGAACTTGGAAGATATCAAGAAGCTGCACAATCGTTCTTCAACGCAATTAGAATTAAACCCGACTTTGCAGACCCGTACTATGAAATTGGACGCCTCTTCTTGATGGCGGATATGATTGATGAAGCGGGAAAATACTTCACAAAGGCATTTGAACTTGACGAATCCAAAATAGATGACTTTGAATACGAGTTCCCACGCTACAAAAGGTATCTCAAAAAGTGGGTGAAAAAGTAAAACAACCGCTTTAAAAATTTTGGGGTTATGGAAATCAACGCCGAAACAAAAATCGTCGGACTAATAGGGCATCCTATAACTCATTCGTTTTCCCCTTTAATTCACAACTTCGTTTTTGATATACTTGGGCTAAATTACAAATACCTCGTTTTTGATGTCTTGCCCGAAAATTTAAAAGACGCCATCAAAGGAATTGTATCACTTGGAATAAAAGGAGTCAATGTTACGATACCGCACAAAGAAACAGTTTTACAAAACCTTGATGATGTCTCTTCGGAAGCACGAATAATCGGCGCAGTTAATACCATCGTGAACGACAACGGAATCTTGAAAGGATTCAACACGGATGTTTTCGGTTTCACAGAATCATTGAAGGAATTTAAGGAAATGATATCAAATACACCCGCATTTATCTTTGGAGCTGGTGGCTCAGCAAGAGCTGTGATATATTCGCTCATAACAAATTTTCAGCCGGAAAGGATTATAATAGCAAACAGAAACTTATCAAGGGCTGAAAGCATAGCAAGATATTTCTCTCAAGTTCTCGGATATAAAAATTTTGAGGTCAAGGAGTTTTTCTTGCCTGAAATATCAGCTGATATAAAATCATCACGGCTTATTGTAAACACGACCCCAATCGGGATGCACCCTAACTCGGATGATATTCCAATTCAAAGCGACGATGTATTTCACCCGGGGCAAATTGTCTACGACCTTGTTTATAACCCACCTATTACGAGATTTTTACAATTTGCGCAAGAAAAAGGAGCAACCGTAATAAGCGGAATTGACATGCTCATTCTTCAAGCGAGTAAATCATTTGAACTTTGGACTGGTGAGCAGATGCCTGTGGAACAGGTGAAGAAATTTTTAATTCAAAAATTAAAATCAAAGCGAAGGAAAAAATGACGCTTCAAGATAAATACGAACGCCTGAAAAAAATAATTGAAGAGATGGGCTCCATCGTAATTGGTTTTTCAGGTGGTGTGGATAGTACCCTTTTGTTGAAGGTTGCTCACGATATTTTAAAAGACAAAGTCATCGCTGTCATCGGGAAATCGGAAACATATCCAGAGGAAGAATTCAACGAAGCGATAAAACTTGCAGAATTTATAGGTGCAAGGTATAAAATTGTCACAACGGAAGAAACCGATAATTTAAAATTTGCCGAAAATCCACCCGATAGATGCTACTATTGTAAAACCGAACTTTTTTCAAAGCTTAAAGAAATCGCTAAAGCTGAGGGAATAAGATGGATCGCCGACGGAACAAACGCTGATGATGTTAAGGACTTTAGACCGGGTTTAAGAGCTGTCAAGGAAAATAACATACGCTCACCACTTCTTGAAGCAGGTCTTACAAAAAATGAAATAAGGGAGCTTTCGCGATTGCTTGGGCTTCCGACCTGGGACAAGCCCTCGTTCGCTTGCCTTTCTTCCCGATTCCCTTATGGAATGCCAATTGACAGGGAAAAACTTAAAAAGATAGACAAAGCGGAATCTTTTCTGCGTAAACTCGGCTTAAAAGTGTTCAGAGTTCGGCTTATTGATGAAAACACAGTTAGAATTGAAACCGGAAAAGAAGAATTCAAGAAATTTTTTGAGGACGATTTCAGGGTCAAAGTTGTAAACGAATTAAAAAACCTCGGCTTTATCTATATCACGCTTGACCTTGAGGGTTATAGAACGGGGAGTATGAACGAGGTTTTGAAAATTGAAGTTAAACAAAGCATACTCCAAACTTAAAAGGAGGTGACAAAAATGGCGATTTATTTTCTCTTCGGGAAATACTCACAAGAAGCGATGAAGGGTATGTCACCACAACGAACCCAGGAAGCGAACAGGTTGATTGAAAAGTTCGGGGGCAAGGTTAAAGAAATTTATGCATTGCTTGGTGAGATTGACCTTGTGATAATAGCGGACTTCCCGGGAAACTCCGAGGCGATGAAGGCATCAATCGCTTTATCAAAGCTTACGAACATCTCATTTAAAACTGCTCCCGCTGTAACAGTTGAGGAATTTGATAAAATGATTCAGGAGTTATGAGAATAATTTTGATTTTGGTTTTTCTTCTTCAAACACTTTCATTGATGGCGCAATCAAGCGAAGAAGATAGCGTCAGCAAGGTAATTGAAATTGACACGGTAAATAAAAAAATCAGCCCTGGCAAAATTTTGCTCGGAGCAAGTGCTACTATCGGCATACCGCTTACCATTGGGCTTGCTATATTGAGCTTATCACCGCCATCATATGTTTTGCTTTTTAAGGATGGGAAACTGTTTAATGGGTTAGCTTTTGAAACGGCAATTGGCTACGGAGATACGACAAGATTTAGATTTTCGGATACAAGGATAATTTTTCAATACGCCTACATTGAAAACTTGAAAAGTAGGGTCACAATTGCACTGACTAAAGACGGGACACTCGGAAGATTTGGAAGGGGTGAAATTTTCGGCTACGGTTTTTCAACAGGATTTTGGTTTGGAACGAATTTCAAAAACATAAATTCAATGGGTATTGAAGTTTCCCTTTGGGTTGGGAATGCGATGAACATACCTTACCTTTTCTTATTCCCTCAACATCACCTATTCATCAAGTTAAAAAGGGGGTTCATCTTAAATCCGATCAAGCAAGTAAGCGAGCTAAATATTGGGCTTTCATCGTCAATCACACTGAAAAAGTAAATTCACTCATATCTTAACGATTCAACAGGGTCAACGCTTGCTGCTTTCCAAGCTGGATAAACGCCGAAAATCATACCAACAAACGCACAGATCAAAAAGCCAGCAACCACCCAATCATACGGAATTATCGGCTTAACTTTAAGCATAAACGCAAGGACATTCCCGCCGATTATCCCAAGTATTATTCCTATCATTCCACCGAACTGGCTCAAAAGAAACGCTTCAAGCAAAAATTGTGTCAATATATTCCGCTTTGTTGCGCCCACCGCTTTTCTTATGCCTATCTCCCTGGTTCTTTCAGTAACAGATACAAGCATTATGTTCATAATTCCAACACCAGCAGCGACAAGTGCAATCATACTAACAACAAGCGCACCAACTTTAACGGCAAAGGTTAAATCATTGAATTGTTTTATAAGCGTCTCATTTGATTCAACTTCAAAATCATTTTCCTGACCTGGCTGGACATTTCTTATTTTCCTCAAGAGAGCTACAACCTCCTCAACCGTTTCACCATAAAGTTCTTGATTTTTCGCCTTGACGAGGATAGTAAGGTTTCTATTTTTACCGTAAAGATTCAAAAAAGTTGAAAGAGGTATGATGGCGATATTATCAAAAGCGCTCCCGAACAATCCACCCTTTTCCTTGAGGACTCCGACAACTTTAAAAGTATAACCATCAACTTTAACTTCCTTACCGATGGGGTCAACATTTTGAAAGAGTTTTTTAACGACATTTGCGCCAAGGACGATTACAAACCTTGAAAATTCAACATCATCTTCAAACAAAGCCCTCCCCTCTTGAACTATCCAGTTATTCGTTGTAAATCCCTCTGGCGTCTCACCATACAAAAGTATATTTGGATTTGTCTTAACCTCACCGAACTGAATTATTTTCGGTCCAGTCCAACCTTCAACTGCAACCGCTTCGGGAAGTTTCGCATTTTTAGCCACATACAAAGCTTGCTCAAAAGTTATATCTTTTCTGTTCCTGTATTTAGCCCATCGCGAACTACCCCCAACTATGACAGTTGGATATTTATTTATTTGAAATGTGTTCGTCCCCAAAAAACTCAGCGTCTCCTCCATACTTTTCTGTAAAACCCTTATCCCGGTCATGACAACGATAATTGAGAAAACACCAACTATTATCCCAAGCAATGTCAAAAAAGTCCTTAACTTATTCGCCTTAATTGAATCCCAAACCATATATAAACTTTCAATCAACTCAACCCATAAAATTCTCAACCTGTGGTTTCGCATTTTGAACCAAGCTTTGTTTTACTCATACCTGAGTGATTCAACTGGGTCAACTTTTGAAGCGCTATAAGCTGGGATAAACCCGGAGACAACGCCGACGAAGACAGAGATCAAAAGCGATAAAATCGCAACCCACAAAGGCAAAGTTGTCGGAATCACCTGGTCAACGACAAATCCAAGCAAGACAGCGAAAATCAAACCTATAATTCCACCGAAAAGACCTATCAAAATTGCCTCAATTAAAAATTGCATTAAAATCGCCCTACGGGTCGCTCCGACAGCTTTCCTTATACCTATCTCCCTTGTCCTCTCCTTTACAGAAACGAACATAATGTTCATAATTCCAATCCCTCCAACCACCAAAGCCAAAATCGTTATCCCAAGCCCTACAGCCCCTATAACTCCAACGCTTTGATTATAAGCGTTTAAAAATAACTCTTGCCTGTTAATTGAAAAATCATCCTCCTGCCACGGTTTAAGCCCTCTCAAAGTCCGCATTATCCCTCTAAGTTCTTCAATTGCGTCTTCTATCTCGTTCATATCTCTAACTTTAACGCTTATGGTTGCCCCCATACGCCAGGGGAAAATTCTGATAAACTGACCAATCGGTATGTAAATCCTATCATCAAGTGTCGCTAAACCGAGAAACTTTCCCTGTTTTTCAAGTACACCAACAACCCTGAAACTTCTCCCCGCGATTTTTATCTCCCTACCGATCGGATTTACATTAACAAAAAGTTTTTCGGCGATTTCCGCTCCTATTACACAAACAGGTCTTTCTGCTTTGACTTCAACTTCGCTCATAAACCTCCCCAATTCAACCGATACACCGGCAGTGTAAATAAATTCATCCGTCGTCCCGACAACTACAACATTTTCCAAGGTATTGCTACCGTATCTAACCGTAGCATATGTGCCGACAGTCGGCGCAACTGCAACAGCATAAGTTGATTTTTCTTTTATATACTTGGCATAACTTATTTGAATTTCTCGCCTGTTTCTGTATTTCCACCAATCTTCTCCCGTAAACCATGGCCACTTCTGAATGTAAAGCACATCCGCCCCTATTAATGAGATACTCGTTTCAAAAGCCCGCCTCAAACCTTCAATCGCCATATTCATCAATGTTACGGAAACAATTCCAATCACAACGCCGAGCGTCGTAAGCGAAGAGCGAAGTTTATGTGCGAGAATTGATTGAAGAGCCGATTTAAAACTTTCCTTGAGTTGAAGTGTAAAGTTCATCCCTCGGATGAAATTTTTTTATCCTTTTTTAGCAATTAACCTATCAACGACTCTTTCATCACTTTCAATTAAGCCATCCCTTATCCTTATAATTCTATGAGCGTGCCTTGCAACATCTGGTTCATGCGTCACGATTATAATGGTATTTCCCTTTTCGTGAAGTTCATCAAACAGAGCAAGTATCTCGGCTCCTGTCTTGGTGTCAAGATTTCCCGTTGGCTCGTCAGCAAGAATTATTGATGGTTTATTCACAAGAGCCCGAGCGATAGCCACCCTTTGCCTTTGCCCGCCAGAAAGTTCATTCGGTTTGTGATGTAATCTATCCCCAAGCCCCACCTGTTCAAGCGCCTCGCGCGCAAGTTTCTTCCTTAATTCCCCAGGGACACCAGCATATATCAAAGGCAATTCAACATTGTGCAAGGCATCAGCCCTGGGCAAAAGATTAAATGTCTGAAAAACGAAACCGATCTCCTTGTTCCTAATCCTAGCAAGCTCGTTATCACTTAACTCACTTACATTTATCCCATTCAAAAAATATCTACCCGATGTCGGCGTATCAAGACAACCGATTATATTCATCAAAGTTGACTTTCCAGAACCAGACGGACCCATGATTGCGACATATTCGCCTTTCTCTATCTCAAGGTTTATACCTCTCAAAGCGTGAACTTTTTCAGCTCCAAGGTCATATATCTTGACTACATTTTCAAGCTTGATTAATGCCATCTCAATACCTCCTTAAAAATTTGTTTTTACGATTTTTTCGTCTTTAAAACTTTCACTTTTACACCATCTTCAAGCTCTCTGTTTATCGCTTTGAAACTTCCAACGACTATCTCCTCATCGCCTTTCAACCCATCAACTATTTCCACATAAGTTTCCCCACTTATCCCACGCTTAACTGGAACTGCCTTCGCAACTCCATCCTTGACGACGAAGACAACCTCAACCATATCATCCTTCGTGTTTTTCTCATCGTTTGATTCGGGATTCTTTCCACCGGATGATTTTTTCATTGACCTCACAGTTACAGCTTGAATTGGAACTGCAATTACATTATACCTTTTCTCCGTCTCTATATCTGCGGTCACCGACATCCCGGGTCGCAAAGCGGTCTCTTTGTCAAGTATCTTAATTTTAACTTCAAAATTCACAACCTCCTCTTGCGTTCCCAATCCCTTCGTTTTTGCAGCGTTTGAAATCTCATAAACAACACCTTTGAACTTTTTCTCCGGTAAAGCATCAACGGAAAGTATCGCTGTATCTCCAATTGAAACATGAACGACATCAACCTCGCTTATATCAACCCTTGCTTCCATCTTTGACAGATCAGCGACAACCATGATAACAGTCCCAGCCATTTGGCTTGTCCCGACAACTCTTTCTCCAACTTCAGCATTAAGTTGGGTTACAATACCATCAATTGGCGAATAAATAACCGTTTTTGCGAGATCCTCTTGTGCTTGCTTTAAAGAAGCTCTTGCTTGTTCAACGGCAGAGGATGCAGATGAGTATTGCGCCTTTGCAACTGTATAAGCTGTCCTCGTTGCTTCATATTCAGCATCCGAAATCAACTTCTTTGCGTAAAGTTCCTCTGCACGCTTGAATTCTGATTCCGCCTTTGAAAGATTTGCCTTGGCTATATCAAGCTGAGCTAAAGCGGACTTTAAATTCGCCTCCATCGCCTCTTTCCTCGCAACATAAAAATCCGGTTTGATCTTAACAAGCAATTGCCCCTTTTTAACCTTTTGCCCAACCTTTACCGGCAATTCAACTATCTCACCGCTCACCTCAGCGCTTATCTTCACCTCAACCTCCGGCTGGATTTTGCCCGTCCCAGTCACAATTTGAGTTATATCCCTCCTTTGAACCTTCTCAACTTGAACTGCTACAACTTTTTCCCTGCCACCACTTAAAATTCCAACAACTACCGACACGATGACAATAAATCCCAAAAGAACGGCAAAGATTAAACGCCTTTTCTTTCGTTTATTATTGTTTTTGACCATCTTGAAACAAATTTTTTATTTTGAATTACGAGCTCTCATTTTAGTTTGTTACAATTTTAAAAGTCAAGTTCACCAAGTGCATATTGAAGTTGTGCTTTGGCAACTATGTAATCATAAACTGCGTTCACCTGCGAACTCACAGCAGATGTATAATTAGCTGTTGCTATCAAAAGGTCAAGCAATGTCCCAGCACCAATGTTGTACTTTTCCTCTGCGGTTTTCAAATCAAGTTCAGCTGACTTGACCTGCCTCTGTGCAACTTCAAGCTGTTTCATCGCCGATTCAATGTCAAGTATCGCTTTTTTAACATCAGCCGTTATCTGTCTCTTTACCTGCTCAACTTGAACTTCTGCATTTTTAACATTTATCTTCGCCTGCTGAACCTGGGTCTGCAATTGCAAACGATCAAAAATTGGAAAACTTATACTTATTCCCCAGCCCATTGAGCGATTGTTCGGCAGTGTCTTCAGCTCATTGCTGCTTAAATTATAACTTGCGGATGCAGAAATAGTCGGCATATAACCTGACATCGCAACGGTCACCCCAGACCTTGCGGAATTCAAATTTGAAATAGAACTCTTGTAATCCGGTCTTCTATCAAGCGCGATTGAAATCAACTCGTCAAGATTTTTTATCCTCTCCCTAAGTGCGCTGAACTCGGTCGTGTCAATTTCAAGTTGAATTGAAGGGTCTTCAAATTCATATTCATCCGTCGGTATCAACCCGAGATAAACAAGCAAATCCGCTTTCGCTTTATCATAGTTCGCCTGCGCCCTTATCAACTGAAGCTCGTCATTTCCAACCTGAACCTCCTGTTTGTAGACATCGGCAAGCGACACTGAACCAACGCGATTCGCTTCTAATATCCTCTCAAGCTGTCTTTGACTCCTTTTCAAATTGTCCTGCGCAACTTTTAACAACTGTTTATTCCTCAAAACATTAAGATACAGTTGCTGTGTCTGAAAAACCACCGTCTGCATCGTCCTTTTCAAATTATAATCAGCCGAAAGATAACTTGACCTTGCCCTATTTAGAGAAGCAAAATTCGCAAACCCATTGAAAAGCAAAATGCTTGTGCTAACCGTCGTTGAAAAAGAATTCAATGTCTGCGATGTCCTAAAAGGAACAGTTCCAAGCCCTGGGATGAATGTCAAATCCGATTCCCTTCGTGTCCTGTTCCAATTCCCGTTTAAATTTAAATTTGGAAGAAATATGCCGTATGCCTGCATAACGCTCGCAGATTGAGATTGAGCGGAATACTCCGCTTGCTTTATCGCCGTGTTATTTTCCAAAGCTATTTTGACGCAATCGTTAAGGGTTAAAACCTTTTTCCCTTGCGAGAATGAAATCCCGAAAAATAAAATCAAAAAGAAAAACAACTTACGCATACCTTTCACCCAAATTTTATTTTTTAACTAACTTACACCTTTTTAGACGCCTAAACAAAAATTTTGTTACATCACACAAAAATTTTTCACCTTCTAATCCCACCACCATACCCTCCAAAATTCAACCTTAAATAAAATCCGTTGATTCCAATCCCCGGTCCATTGCGCAATACAACTTCATCACCCAATTTCCAATCGCCAACCACAGGCGAAAAAACATATCCAACCTTTAAACCGAGCATCCAACCACCATACCTTCTACCGATTTTGTATTCAACTCCGAGTTCCGATTTCACCGATAACGATGAAAAAGAAGCATCAAAAATTTTCTTTGGATTTTTAACCGCGTCTTTAAAATCCACCTCTGCCATTTCAAAAATTTTCAAATTCAAGCCACCACCGCCAATCCCAACCATCGGATAAAACCTTAACTTCTCACCATCATAAATTATGTATCCCAAATTAAAAAATCCATACCCACCGGATAAAACACTTCTAAAATTTTCTTTATCCCTTTTTTGACTCAAAATCCCAAACCCCTCTCCTCCAATCATTACTTTACTCAACACGCTATAACCACCACCGCCGATGTTTAAAAACGAACTTTGAAACTGCGCACGATTATTATCGCCCAAAACCTGGTTCAATTTGTCCAAGCTTAAAAAACTTACCCCAAAGCTAAAATATCCACCTCCACCAAAAAATCTACCCGATGAATTGACATTTTGAGAACTCAAAAAGGAAAATACAACGACTATAAGCGCGATTGAAAATAAAAGATTGCGCATTTTCAACCTCCGAATTTTAATTTTAAAATTTTTCGCCCTCCAACATCTTTTTTAAAACCGAGATGTAATTTTCAAATGCCTTTCTCCCTTTCGCGGTCAAGGAGATATATGTCTTCGGTTTCTTTCCTTCAAATGTCTTTCTAACTTTAACATAGCCAGCTTCTTCAAGTTTGCTCAAATGCGAAGACAAATTCCCATCCGAAAGCCCGAGCAAATCCCTTAAAGTTGTGAATTCAATTTCCTCACCCTCACCGAGCGTGTAAAGTGAAACCATTATCTTAGTCCTCGTCGGCTGATGGATCATCTCATCAAGTTCCCCTTTCATCTCCCCCACCTCCTATTGATAAGAATTCCGCCACCACCAAAAGCAATAAGAAAAATCAAAGCCATTGCATAATTGAAATACTCACGAAGATATAAACCACAAATTATTGACGATAGCGTCACGAAAATTCCCAAAAAAGCCATTTCCTTCCCGAGAAAAATTCCCATCAAAATGTAACCGTACATCATAAAATTCAACCATAAAAGAGAAACACCAATTCCACTCAATCCAGCGCTTTCTCTGTTGATAATGAAAAACCAAATCAACGAATAAATCACCAGCGAAATCCAAACAATGCCTATATACATACCTTCTGGAAAATAAACTTTTCCCTTCGTCATTTTGATTTGTCTTATCGTTATCAAAATTGTCCCAACCCATCCTATTCCACCAAGCGAAAGCCAAAACCAATTCAAACTTTCTTCTCCCTTAAAAAATTGACTTAAGGCGTAACCGAGCGAAACAAGAACTCCCCACAGAATCAAATAATCGCCAGTCCTTCTCCTTGCCAGCATTTGCCTTGTCCTTTTGAATGCCTCAGTTATCTGAATGAGTGTCTCCTGAGTTTGATTTAAATCCTTCTCCATTTTCATCACCTTTTATTTGTTTTGCAAACTACTTTGTATTGCAAAGTAAATATAATAAATAAAAAATTGAAAGTCAAGTATTAACCCCATTTTTACCCCTCAATCCGTTCAATCTCATTCAACAAGTTCCAGCGGGAAAAAATCCAAAATTTTCAAATCCCGTTATCTTACAAGCACCATCTTTTTCGCACTTGCGAATTTTCCTGCTTCAAGGCGATAAAAATACACACCACTCGGCAAGTTTTTTGCGTCAAAATCAACTTTGTACTTCCCTGGTTCAAGCTCTTTATCAACAAGCGTTGAAATTTCACGAGCTAAAATATCATAAACAATTAACTTTACATTCACCCTTTCAGGTATTTCAAACTCAATCGTTGTCGTCGGATTAAACGGATTCGGATAGTTCTGCTTTAAAGTGAAAGTTCTCGGTACATCTTCCGCATTTTCAACTCCTGTCACATACGAAATAGAAACACCGTATATGTCGCCATTTACAATATACATCTTGCCCTGATTCGTGAATCCTAAATTTACCCTGGTTGTGTAGACATAAAATTTTCCGTTTACATATGCCCCAACACCACCAATTGGAATCTTACCGCTCAACTGTCTGAAAACGGTGAATTCACTGCCAAGTGGATTCAAAGACAAATCAAAAAATCTCCCAAGCACAAAGCAGGAATCCGGATTGATACTAACTTTTGTAGTTGTGACTAAAACTTTATTCTCTCCAAGGATTGCAAATGGCAACAGCCAGCCGTTCTCTGAGATTAAATAACGCCCTTGCTGAACAGTTCCGTCAGATTGAATTATCCTTGCATAAACTTTCCAACCCGTTGACTCTTCATCTGGAAAGAGGCAAATAAATTTACTCCCATCATAAGTTACATACACTGGATCATCGCTGGGCTCTGGGCTTCCGTCTATCAAGAAAGTTGAGCCGATGAGCGAACCATTCTCACTCATAAATTGCCCATAAACCTCTGGGTCGTAATCCCCCGACTCCTTAACAAAAGAAACGAGATATTTTGAATTGCCATACGCAACCGAGTATTCTTTCCGGCAGGGAATACCTGAAACTTGGTTTGAATTTTCAAGATAACCATCTGGACGGATGAAGTTATAAATCAAATAATAACCGGATGTGGAGCGAATCTCGGACACGAGAAAATACTTGTTAAGATTGGAATTGTAATGCAAGATATTTATCCCCGCCAAATAACAAGGCAAAGTTACGTCGGAATATAAACCACTTAAAGCAAATGTTTGAGCATCAATGAAACGATATTTGATGCCTCCGTTTTCTCCATCTGTCCAAATTACCAAAAAACGATTCCCATCAAACGCAATTTGTGGCAATGCTTCTTCAAAATTTTCCTTAGGTATAGATGTCGTGCCTAAAACTATCGGATTGCCCACAAGCGAGTGGTCAATCTTTGAATGAAATTGAACTACAATTTCAGCCCCGCTTCCTCTTTCTCTTCTCATCACAATAGCATATTTAGAATTATCCTCAGCAAAACCAGTTGCAAAAGTTGAGTCCTGACCCGCTTCAATTGGAAATTCTGTTCCGAGAGTTTGAGATTGCGAAAGGTTGAAAAGTAGGATGATAGAGAAAATTTGAAAAAGGAAAACGAGATTTGCCTTTGGTTTAAAATTTTCTTCACACATAAATTTTTCCTCCTTAAAGTTAGTTTATTTTTTCGTCTACTTGAGCCAATTTAAACCCCCCTTAAAGCGCCTGGAATCAATTCTTTAGCAGAGGGACAATTGTGGCGATCTTTTTGAGTCACTAAAGGAGGTTCTTTGGGCGAAGTAACTCTACTGCCTCTCTGAGGTTCTTCCTCGCCTCCTCAATAGTTTTTTCTTGACTCGCTACCTCCAATTCAAGACAATAAGCTACAAACCATTTCCCCTCTTTGGCGATAACTGTGGTAAATTTTTGGCTCATCTCTTTAAAAATTAATTAGCTCCGCGGGCAGGACTCGAACCTGCAACCCGCTGGTTAACAGCCAGCTGCTCTGCCAATTGAGCTACCGCGGAAAGTCATTATTAATATAATATCAAAATCAAAAAAAATCAAGTCATTACCCCCGAAATCCTTGACTTTTATCTTTCTTATCTTTATTATTCTGAAAAAATTGCCAAGCTCAACGAGATGAAAAAGTTCTGGAAAGAGGAGAATTTCAGGCGAACGAAAATCGTCTGCACACTTGGTCCAGCTGTTAATTCACTTGAAAAAATTATTGAACTCATAAACGCCGGGATGGACATCGCAAGGTTGAACTTCTCCCATGGCGATTATGAAGAACATCTCAACTTTATAAAACTCGTAAGGAAAGCATCTGAGATAACTGGGAAACATATACCTTTGCTACAAGACCTTCAAGGTCCTAAAATTAGGGTCGGGAGATTGAAAAATGAGCCGATGGAATTAAAAACGGGTGAGATTGTCTACCTCGCATGGGAACAAATAGACGGAGATGGACAAACCATACCGATTCAATATGAATACATCGCAGAGGATGTTAAACCCGGCGACACCATTTTGCTTGATGATGGATTAATAGAACTCAAAGTTATTGAAATTAAAAGCAAAAAAGTTAAGTGTGAAGTTGTTGATGGTGGTCTTTTGAAGTCCCACAAAGGTGTAAATCTCCCCGGTGTAAATGTTCGGATTCCATCACTTACAGAAAAAGATATCCAAGATTTAAAGTTCGGTTTAGAAAATGGCGTTGACATTGTAGCTTTATCCTTCGTTAGAAAAAAGAAAGATGTCGTTGATTTACTTTCAAAAATGGAAGAATTCGGAAAAACACTTCCCGTTATCGCGAAAATTGAGCGGGTTGAAGCGATAAATTCAATTGATGAAATCATTGATATATCAGATGGAATAATGGTCGCAAGGGGCGACCTTGGAGTTGAGCTCCCAACGGAAGATGTCCCAATATTACAAAAGATGTTGATAAAAAAAGCAAACAAACTCGGTAAGCCGGTTATCACAGCGACGCAGATGTTAGAATCAATGGTTTCAAATCCAAGACCAACCCGAGCTGAAGCCACGGATGTAGCTAACGCAGTGCTTGACGGAACAGATGCAGTTATGTTAAGCAGTGAAACATCCATTGGTGAATTTCCAATTGAATCCGTTAAAATGATGGACAAAATTATAAGAACCGCCGAAACACAGTATAAATTTTACGAACCGATATTTGACCCAAATTTAAAACTTAAAGATGAAGTTGATGCGATAGGTCGTGCTGCTTGTCTTCTTGCTCAACAGTTAAATGCCAAAGCGATTGTCACAATCACTCATACAGGTGCAACAGCAAAAGCGATATCAAAATACAGACCCTATGTCCCGATAATAGCATTGACTGACAGGGATGATGTCGTTAGAAAATTAAATCTCGTTTGGGGCGTCATCGGCGTTAAAATAAGAGAAATCTCTGAAACGGATAAAACAATTGAAATAGCAAAAGAACAACTCAAAGAGAGCAATATCTTAAACAAAGGCGACCTTGTTATATTTACAGCTGGGATTCCGCTTTTTAAGCGCGGTTCAACTAATATGATCAAAGTTGAAAAAATTTAAAACAAAATTTTGAAGTTCTATGAAAGAAGTCGCGGTTGTCCTTGTAAGCGGTGGAATGGACTCTTGCGTTACAGCTGCGATTGCAAATTCACTTGGTTATGAGCTCGCATTCTTGCATTTGAACTACGGACAAAGAACGGAGAAAAGAGAGTTGAAAGCGTTTAACGATATAGCCGATTTTTACAATGTCAAGAAACGCCTTGTCATTAGCGTTGAACATTTAAAGTTAATCGGTGGGTCAAGTTTAACAGACGAAAATATACCTGTTGAAAAAGCGGACCTGAAAAGAACTGGAATTCCAACAAGTTATGTCCCGTTCAGAAACGCAAATATGCTCTCAATCGCTGTGTCCTGGGCAGAGGTCATTGGAGCAACTAAAATTTTTATCGGAGCAGTTGAGGAGGACTCATCTGGGTATCCAGATTGCAGGAAGGAATTCTATAATGCTTTTAATGAAGTTATTCGGCTTGGGACGAAAGCTGGGGTTGAGGGTCGTCCAATACGCATAGTCACACCGATAATTGATATGAAGAAATGGGAAATTGTTAAGAAAGGAATTGAGCTCGGCGCTCCGCTACATCTCACCTGGAGCTGTTATCAAAGGGAGGATATCGCTTGTGGCGTTTGCGATAGTTGCGCACTTAGATTACGCGGTTTTCAACTTGCAGGTGTTGATGACCCGATACCCTATGAGACAAAGCCAATTTACATCTAAAATGAAAGGTCTGGGCTTTTCGCCCAGACCTTTAACATTGAAGCAGAACCTCCCCCCAGAGGTCCTCGCTTCAAAAATCAAGTTAAATTTCCACTTGAAATATAATAATCAGTAAGGGAACATTTCATTGATGAAAATCACAAAAACGGGGAATGTCTGGCAAGGTTTTTGATAAATTTTTATTCAAGGTATTTACGAAGGAACTGCCCGGTATAAGAGTTGGGATTTTGGGAAATCTCTTCGGGTGTCCCAACGGCAACAACATATCCACCCAAATCCCCAGCTTCAGGACCAAGGTCAATTATCCAATCGGCGCACTTTATCACATCCATATTGTGTTCAATTACTATGATTGAATGCCCAGCTTCAAGAAGTGAATCAAATGCCTTTAAAAGCTTTGCGATATCGTCAAAATGTAACCCGGTTGTCGGCTCATCAAAGATAAACAAAGTGTGAGGGCTTGACTCAGAAGCGAGTAAATGTGCGGAAAGTTTAATCCTTTGTGCTTCACCACCAGAAAGTGTGTTCGCTGGCTGACCAAGTTTAATATAACCAAGCCCAACCGCTTCAAGCACCTTCAATCTATCAACGATTTTTCTATGCCCTTTGAAAAACTCTATCGCCTCCGTTACAGTCATATTTAAAACATCGCTTATATTCTTGCCTTTATATTCAACCTCAAGTATTTCCGACTTATATCTTTTCCCGCTGCACGATTCACAAGGAAGATAGATATCAGCAAGAAATTGCATTTCAACCTTAACGAAGCCATCCCCTTCACATGTCTCACATCTTCCACCTGGTATATTAAACGAAAAATGACCCGGGGTATAACCTCTAACTTTCGCTAGATGTGTTGATGCGAAAAGTTCCCTTATGCCGTCAAATGCTTTTATATAAGTGACAGGATTAGACCTTGGGGTTTTACCTATCGGTGATTGATCAACCATCTCCACTGCATCAATCAATTCATAACCCTCAATCTTATCAAACTTCCCAATTTTACCCTCATATGTCCCATATTTTATCTTCCTCAAAGCCGAATAAAGTATGTCATGCACAAGGGTGCTTTTCCCAGAACCGCTCACACCAGTGACGCATACAAAAACATTCAATGGAAATTCAACATCAATATTTTTCAAATTATGTTCCCTCGCCCCACGAACTATAATTGAGTTTCCTTTTTTGGGTTTTCTTCTCTCTTTAGGCACAGGAATTTTAAGCCGACCGCTGAGATATTTTCCTGTTAATGAATTTTCATCCTTTAAAATTTCCTCATAACTGCCCTGAAAAACAATCCTCCCACCGTTTTCCCCAGCCCCTGGACCAAGGTCAACGATGTGATCCGCCGATTCAATTATCTCTCTATCGTGTTCAACAACTATAACTGTATTTCCGTTTTCCTTTAGCGATTTCAAAATTTTAATTAATCTATGCGTGTCCCTTGGGTGAAGTCCAATGCTTGGCTCATCAAGTATATAAAGTGCTCCAACAAGTGATGAACCAAGAGCCGTGGCGAGGTTTATCCTTTGTGCTTCTCCACCCGAGAGAGTATTTGACAATCTATCAAGTGTTAAGTATCCAAGTCCAACCTCATAAAGATACCTCAACCTTTTGTTTATCTCCGAAAGAATGCTTGCGGATACTGTTTTTTCATAATCGGTGAGTTCAAGATTTTGAAAAAATTGATACGCTTCACCAATTGACATCCTAACTATATCGTAAATACTTTTACCCGCTATCTTGACATTCAACGCTTCCTTTCTTAGCCGTGAACCCCCGCACAAGTCGCAAGTCGTATAACCTCTATATCTTGAAAGCATAACCCTGTAATGAACTTTGTAAGAGTTCTCCTCAAGCAACTTGAAAAAACCATTTATACCCTCAAACCCATCGTAACCATTCTTTATTATTTCAATTTGTTCAAGCGTTAAATCCTTAAATGGAACATCAACAGGGATGCCGACCTTTTTTGCAATACGCATCAAGTCCTTTTGAAACCAGGCGAATTTCTCGCTTCTCCAAGGATGTATCGCACCCTCTTTTATACTTTTATTTTTATCAGGAACTATGGCGTCCCAATCAATGCCATAAGCTCTACCAAAACCTTGACACTTCGGACAAGCGCCATATGGATTGTTAAATGAAAACAACCTCGGCTCTGGCTCCTCATATTCAATACCACAATAAGCACACTCAAAATGTTCGCTAAATTTAAATGTCTCACCGCTATCTAAAACCTTTAGGATCATATAACCCCTCCCCTCGTTGAAAGCCATTTCAACAGAATCAAACAATCTCGTCTCATCCATATCGCTTCGCACAATTATTCTATCAACGAGGACATAAATTTCCTTTCCCGATATTTTCTTTGAGTTAAAATTTTCATTGACATCAAGGATCTCGCCATCAACAAAAATTCTATAAAAGCCCTTCTCTTTCAAGGTTTCAATTTCCTCGTCCAATGTGTGACCTTTATGAAGTTGAAGCGGGAAAAGTATCAGAATTTTGCTCCCCTGTGGGATTTGCTTTATTTTCTCAACGACGAAACCAGGTGAATCCTTTTGCACAAGGTTACCGCACTTTGAACAATATGTCTTCCCTATCCTTGCGAAAAGGAGGCGAAGGTAATCGTAAATTTCTGTCATCGTCCCAACGGTTGAGCGTGGATTTTTCCCCGTTGTTTTTTGGTCTATTGCGATTGCTGGAGCGATACCTTCAATCAAATCAACATCCGGCTTTTCCATCCTTTCAAGAAATTGTCTCGCATATGCGGACAAACTTTCAACATATCTTCTCTGTCCCTCAGCATAAATTGTGTCAAAAGCAAGTGATGATTTCCCCGAACCGCTTACCCCAGTAAATACAATAAGTTTATTTTTCGGAAGCTCAAGGTTTATATTTTTAAGGTTATGAACCCTCGCACCTTTTATGACTATCTTCCTCTCTTGGCTCATATCAAACTTTGGAAGTTTTGAACGGAATTTACTTTTTGATAATTTAAATCAAACGAAAAAATCAAGCAAATCGTGAAACCGAAAAATTTCAACGGCGTCTAAATTGAAAAACAAAATTGAAAGCGATTGTGAAAATTTCAAACAAGGGCTTGATAGTTATCGCCATTGTTATAATAGTGGGTCTTTCCATCCCGAAGATAAAATCAATTTTTGCGGAGAAAAAAACACAACGAGCAAATCCAGGGGCAATACCTGAACTAAATGTCAAGGGCTATTTAGTGAAGCCACAAAAACTTGAAAATAAAATTTTCGTCACCGGGACTATACTCGCCAACGAAGAAATTGAAGTGAGAAGCGAGATTTCTGGGAAAATCGTCAAAATATACTTCAACGAGGGGAGCAAAGTTAAAAAAGGTGATATACTTGTCAAAGTTGACGATTCTGAACTTCAAGCCGAGCTTTTGAAAACCCAGTATCAGAAAAAACTTGCCCAAGAGAAAGAATACAGGCAAAGGATGCTCCTTGAAAAAGAAGCCATAAGCAAACAGGAATATGACATCGCGCTAACAGAACTTAACACTCTTGAGGCGCAGATTCAACTTATAAAGGCAAGGATTGAAAAGACGGAAATAAAAGCACCTTTTGACGGCGTGATCGGCTTGAGATATGTAAGCGAGGGAAGTTACATTTCACCGACAACTAAAATTACAACGCTTCAAGATATTGACACATTGAAAATTGAATTTTCCGTCCCAGAAAAATATGTCAAGCTCATAGATGTTGGAGACAGAGTTAATTTCAAAGTTCAGGGCTCAGATAAAAAATACAGCGCCGTAATATATGCAATTGACCCTAAAATAGACCCTTCAACGAGAACTTTGCAAGTTAGAGCGATTTTCCCGAATAAAAATTACGAAATTTTGCCCGGGGCTTTTGCTGAAGTTGAGGTCATACTTGAAGAGATACCCAATGCGATTTTAATCCCAGCAGAAGCTCTGATCCCAAGCGTTGAGGGAAATAAAGTTTTCATCTGCAATGGTGGAAAAGCCGTTGAAAGAAAAGTTGAAACAGGGGTAAGGACTGAAAGATTTATACAAGTTCTCTCCGGTGTTCAGCCCGGGGATACCGTCTTGACAACTGGACTATTACAGCTTAAATCTGGCTTCAAAGTTAAAGTCGTCTCAATTGAATAAAATTTAAATGGAGATAAAGCCATGGGTTTGTGGTCACTGAGCATAAGGCGACCGATTCTTTCTATAGTTATGTCGCTTGTCATTTTAATTTTTGGGATAATTTCATACTTCTATCTTGGCGTTAGAGAATACCCTGCGGTTGACCCTCCTGTAGTTACAGTGACAACAACTTATCCTGGCGCTAATCCAGATATAATTGAATCGCAAATAACAGAACCGCTTGAGGAGTCAATCAGCGGAATCGCAGGGATAAGAACGATAACCTCAGTAAGTAGCTATGGTAGAAGCACAATAAGAGTTGAGTTCACGGTTGACCAAGACCTTGAAGCTGCAGCAAACGATGTAAGGGATAGAGTTTCAAGGGCTATTCGCCTCCTTCCGCCAGATGTTGATCCACCTGTTGTCCAAAAAGTTGATGCAGATGCGTTTCCAATAATAGTTTTAACCGTTCAAAGCGATAAAAGAAGCTTGCTTGAATTGACCGATATAGCGATAAATGTATTTAAAGAAAGATTGCAAACAATACCAGGAGTAAGCGAGGTAAGGATTTGGGGTGAGAAAAAATACTCAATGAGAATTTGGATGGACCCGGTTAAGCTTGCTGCTTATCATCTCACGCCACTTGACATAAGAAACGCCCTTGCAAGGGAAAACATTGAACTTCCCTCCGGGAGAATTGAAGGAAGGACAACTGAATTAACGATCAGAACAATAGGACGTCTTCAAACCCCTGAAGATTTTAACAACTTGATAATAAAGGAAAGCGAGGGGAAAATCATAAGATTAAGAGATGTCGGATATGCTGAACTTGCGCCCGAGAATATAAGAACGATAATGAAAGGAAAGGGCGGAATCCCACAGGTTGGCGTTGCAATTATCCCACAACCAGGAGCTAATCACATAAACATAGCGAATGAATTTTATAAAAGAGTTGAACAACTTAAAAAAGAGATTCCTCCAGATATACAACTTGGGATTGGGTTTGACACTACGAAATACATAAGGCAATCCGTTAATGAAGTAAGAGAAACGATATTAATCGCATTTGGTCTCGTCGTTGTCATCATCTTTTTCTTCTTGAGGGAATGGAGAGCGACACTTATTCCGATAATTGCAATCCCTGTTTCATTAATTGGAGCGTTCTTCGTGATGTATGTGGCTGGATTTTCAATCAATGTTTTAACATTGCTTGGTCTTGTTCTCGCGATTGGTATGGTTGTTGACGATGCCATCGTCGTCCTTGAAAACATTTATTCAAAAATTGAAAGGGGCTTTAATCCTTACGAAGCGGGAATCCGAGGAACGAAAGAGATATTTTTTGCGGTCATTGCTACAACGATCGCCCTCGTTGCTGTTTTTATGCCAGTTATATTTATACAGGGCTTTACCGGGAAATTGTTCCGAGAATTTGGTGTTGTAATCGCAAGCTCGGTTGTGATTTCATCTTTCGTCGCTCTTACACTCACACCTATGTTAAGCGTCCGACTTATGGGCAAAAGAGGACATTCAAAGTTTTACCATAAAACTGAACCATTCTTTAACCGACTGATTAACTCTTACCGCAAATCGCTTGATAAATTTATGGAGAAAAGATGGATTGCATTTGTAATAATGGGGGTGTCAGCAATCGCCATAGTAATTTTCGGCTTGAATTTACCTTCTGAGCTTGCACCGCTTGAAGACAGAGGAATGCTCACTGTTAACGCAACTGCCCCTGAGGGAACTTCATATTATCAGATGTCAAAATATATGGATGAAATTCTTAACCTTGTTGAGACCAATGTCCCTGAAGCGGAGGCAATCTTTGCCATAACATCGCCAGCATTTCGTGGCACTGGCTCAAATACCGGTTTCATAAGAATAAGATTGAGCGAAAGGGACAAAAGGAAGAGAAGTCAACAACAAATCGCCGATGAACTCACAGCAAAATTAAGGCAGTTAACCGGGGTAAGAGCTTATGTATCCCAGGATCAAAGCATTGGAATTGCAAGGGGTGGACTTCCTGTTCAATTTGTAATTCAAGCGCCTAATTTTGAGAAACTAAAACAAGTTCTACCAAAATTTATTGACGAAGCAAGCAAACGCCCAGAGTTTACTGTGGTTGATGTTGATTTAAAATTCAACAAGCCAGAGTTAAAGGTCAAAGTAAATCGTGAAAGAGCAAAAGCCCTTGGCGTGTCAGTTGCTGATGTGGCTCAGACATTACAACTTGCATATAGTGAGCAACGGCTTGGATTTTTTACAATCGGCTCAAAACAATATCAAGTCATCGGCTCAATTATAAGGGAAAGCGCGGAAAAACCAGCGGATTTGAAATCAATTTATGTCAGAAATAACAAAGGCGAATTAATCCAACTTGATAATTTGATTATCTTGGAAGAAGATGTAAATCCACCTCAACTTTATCGTTTTAACAGATACATTTCCGCCACCGTTTCAGCTGGTCTTGCCCCTGGGAAAACAATCGGGGATGGAATAAAAGCAATGAACGAAATAGCGGAGAAAATCCTTGACGAAACTTTCTCAACCGATTTAAGTGGTCCATCAAGGGATTATGCTGAAAGTTCATCAAGTTTAGCTTTCGTTATGTTACTTGCATTGATTTTAACTTACCTTGTCTTATCAGCACAATTTGAAAGCTTTCTTGACCCATTTATCATAATGTTCACCGTCCCGCTGGCTCTTGCAGGTGCTTTGTTCTCGCTTTGGTACTTCAACCAGACATTGAACATCTTCAGTCAAATCGGGCAAATAATGCTCGTCGGTCTTGTGACCAAAAACGGGATACTCATAGTTGAGTTCGCCAATCAAAGAAAAGCAATGGGTCTATCAAAAATAGAAGCGGTGAAAGACGCAGCTGTTCAAAGGTTCCGCCCAATTCTTATGACGAGCTTAACGACAATTTTAGCTTTTGTTCCCGTGGCACTTGCGCTTGGTGCGGGAGCTGAAAGCAGAAAGTCAATGGGTATAGCCGTCATCGGCGGTATGCTCTTCTCAACAATTTTAACGCTTTATGTCATACCCGCAATTTATTCATACCTTTCAAGTGAGAAGAAACGAATTGAAGTTCCAATTGAAGAGCAACCGACTGAAATTGAACTTGCACAAAACAACGACATAATTGAAACGAAGCATATCGCAAAATAAAACTTGGAAACAAAAAATGTTTAAGAAGACAATCCCTCTTCTCTTTCTTATTTTTGGACTTTGTCACTCACAGGAAATTTTAACGCTTGAGGAGGCAATAAATCTCGCGCTTAAAAACAACCGCGATATAAAAATATCAAAAAATCTTCTTGACATCGCTTTCAACAATCTATCGCTTGGAAATGCCGGCTTTTTACCAAAGCTTGACCTATCATCCGGTTACAATAGAAGCTTAAACAATACGCGACAAGAGTATTTTGATGGCAGGACGATAAATAGAACTGGTGCCATTTCAAATGCGCTAAATCTCGGCTTAACGCTCAACTGGACAATTTTTGACGGGTTTAACAATTTGATCACATATAAAAAGCTTAAAGAGACGAAAGAAGTTGCACAGATCAATTCAATCGCAACTGCTGAAGAAATAATTTCGGAGGTTATAACATTTTATTACGAAATTTTAAGGCAGAAGGAAATTTTGAAGACATTGAGGGAAAGCATCGCAATCTCAGAACAAAGAGTTAAAATTGCGGAGGAGAAATACAAAGTTGGAACTGCATCAAAAACTGAACTTCTACAAGCTAAAGCTGACTTGAACGCAGATATGAATGCGCTTATGAAACAGGAAATCGCACTTAAAAATGCTAAGATAAATTTAAACCTAATCCTTGGGCGAGAACCTGAAATTGACTTTGACATTGCTGACACAATACAAGTTAAGGATTTATCGCTTGATAATTTGCTTTCCCAGGCTGAAAAAAGAAACAGCTTGATTTTAAGTTTCAAGAAGAGCAAAGAGATAGCGCAGATGAATCTTTCAAGCGTAAGGGCGAAGATGTTTCCATTGGTTAGCTTTTTCATCGGATATAGTTTCGCTCGCTCGCAATCCCAGGCGGGCTTTATCGCATCAAACCAAAATCTTGGCTTTAATTATGGTCTGAGCGTTTCATTTAACATCTTCAACGGGTTAAACACGCTTCGCGAGTATGAAAACGCAAGGATAGAGATCGCCAACAGCGATGTGAGATTTGAACAGGTACGAGATGAGGTAAAAGCGAGAATTTTAAAGAGTTATGAAAGTTTCAAAACAAGTTTGAAATTAATTGAACTTGAAAAGGAAAATCTTGAAATAGCGCGAGAAAATGTTGAAATTGCGCTTGAAAGATATCGGCTTGGGGTTTTGACGCCACTTGAGTTAAGGGAGGCGCAAAAAACTTACATTGACGCCGAAAGTCGGTTAATTTCAGCCCTTTATCAAGCGAAGCTAGCCGAGATAGAACTTTTAAAACTGAGCGGTCAACTTCCAATTGTATATTTCCCATCAATTTTTTAAATTTTAACGGCAATTTCGGAGGGGTGCCGGAGTGGATGATCGGGGCGGTCTCGAAAACCGCTGTGGGTCCAAACGACCCACCGTGGGTTCGAATCCCACCCCCTCCGCTCAAACATGCTCACCAACATCACAAAAAATCGGATTCACCAACCGAACATAATCCGACATTTTCATCTTAACGACATCGTTATGAGTCCCACCATTGAAACTTATTTCCTCGTTAGCTTTAAATTTCTCATCAACATAAACAGGAACACCATAAAGATTACCAAATGGTGGCATCGCCCCCGTTTCGCAATCCGGGAAAATTCGTCTAAATTCATCCTCGGTAGCGAGTTTCAGATCAGATACATTTAAAGCGACCTTAGCTTTTTCAAAATTTACCTTATGGTCGGATGGGACGACAAGCATAAAAAAATTTTCGCCAGATTTAACAATCACACACTTTGCGAATTCTTTACCCTTGACATGGACACTCGCTGCTATCTCCTGTGATGTGAAGGCGGTTGAATGGACAATCGTGATATACTTTACCCCGTTTGAATCAAGGAAATTTTTTAACCTTTCACAAATCGGCATAGTAAGACCTCCTTTTTAATTTCAATTTTCAGGAGGTCAGCAAAAGAGGGGAATTTCAGCCAAAACAAATTTATCTCAATGAAGTTAAAAAATCAATCGCTTCCGCCAGTTGCTGATGAATTTGTGAAAATTATAATTCTCTGCCCCACTTTTATATTATTCCCCTTCAAGCGGTTCCATTTTTTCAGTTCAGTTATGCTCACATTATATCTTTGCGCAATTGTGCTTAAAGTATCACCCCTTTTTACGCGATAAATTATCTTCGTTTCGCTTTCGTCAGAATAAACTCTTTTAGCGTAGCGTCTGCTTGACGCAGTTGAATTAGTTTTTATTACATCGGGGATCAAAACAACTTGTCCGACACTTAACGCTCTCGGTTTAAGTTTAGGATTGAAACTATAAATCACATCAACCGGGACATTATATTGCCTCGCAATTTTGTATAATGTCTCGCCACGCTTTACAATATGAACTCTGAAATTTTTCTTCTCATCGTCTGGCAGAGATTTATAATTTTCAACGAATATATCCTTTTTCCCTTTTGGAATCCTGAGGACATACTCATGTGGTGGCGTATAACCGCGGATAAGCTCTGGATTAAGTTCAATCAATGTCTCAAGGTCAGTTTGAGCACATTCTGCGAGTTTTCTTAAACTAACGCTCGCATCAACGACAACTTCATCATATTCAATTATTTCTGAACTCGGATTCAATGGCTTAAACCCATACTTTTCTGGTTCAAGTGATATCAATGTCACTGCTATATACTGAGGAACATAGTTTCTCGTCTCCCGTGGGAGAAACCTTCTTATTTTCCAGAAGTCCGTTTCACCAGATTTTCTTATAGCTCTTTGAACTTTACCAGGGCCGGAATTATAGGCAGCAATCGCAAGGTACCAGTCGCCGAACAGATCGTAAAGGTCTTTTAAATGTCGCGCAGCAGCGTGTGTTGATTTTTCCGGGTTTCTTCTCTCATCATACCACCAATTGGCTTCAAGCCCGTACAATTTCCCTGTCCATTTTATAAACTGCCAAATCCCAACCGCCTTCGCTCTTGACACAGCAAAGGGGCTCACACCGCTTTCAATCATACAAAGATATATTAACTCCTCTGGAAGGTCATATTGAGAGAAAATTTTCTTAAACATAGGCAGATATTTTTCCAATCTCTCAAGCCACATTTCCATAAAATACCTTCCATCGCCAAGGAAATAATCAAGATAAATTTGAACATATTCATTCACCACAAGAGGAATCGTCGTCTTTAAAGAAGGAGGAAATGGCTTCAATTCAATCTTAACACCCACAGTGTCAACTATATCGCCTATCTGATTGAGACGGTCTTGAATGTTTGAAATATACTCACTAATTGACGTCTCTTGAAAAACCGAGTCAAACTTTGCGAAGTATTTGTTATAGATTGACAAAATTTTATTGCTTATCGTTTCAAAATCTTTATTCGTCTCAATCTCGCTCGTTCTTGAAATCTCGTCAAGCTTTTCCATCGCAGAATGCATCAAATCAATCGCAGAGATTGTATCACCCTGCGATAGGTATTTTAAAATCGTTTCATAGTTCTTCACAACCTCGGCTATAATTTCAGCGGTAGTTAAAGAGTCGTAAATTAAAACATCCTTTTTTAAAACTTCTTTGTAATTTTGCTCTGAAATTTTCTCAATTTTACCTGTTGAATCAGGCAACGGACACGAGACCGAGTCGGCAAGCGCTTCCGGGGTTGTTGAATTCTTGAGAGGTAAGCTTTTGGGTCCGCAACCGAGTAAAAAGAAAAACAAAATTAACACCGGTATCAATTTCTTTTGTGTCATCTCACCTCCGAATTTTTGAGCTTTTGCGAAGCTATTTCACACAAGTTAAGATATTAATTTGCTTGGATAAAGTCAAATTTTCATCCCTCACTTTTGGAATTTCACCCCCGATTTATTAAATTTTAAGTGATTTTGTCAAACAAAGTGGAATTAAGGGAATGCTTGCAATCGTAAAGATTGGAGGTCATCAGTACAAGGTTAAGGAAGCAGATAAAATTTTTGTCCAAAAGTTAAACGCTGAACCAGGAAGCAAGGTTAAATTTTCAACTGTGCTCCTGCTTCAAGAAGATGGGAAAACACTTGTTGGAAATCCGTTCGTCCAGGGCGCTTTTGTTGAGGCAACGGTTCTTGACCATGTGAAAGGCGAAAAAATCATCGTCTTCAAAAAGAAACGTCGCAAGGGGTACAAAGTGACGAAAGGGCACAGACAAAATTACACCCAAATTGAAATCAATAAAATCGGCTTTGAAAGTTAATGCCTAAAGTAGATGTCAAAAAACTAATCCAAGAACTCATCGTTCCCGAGCTTCAAGAGATTAAGTCCGCAGTGAATGAACTTAGAGTAAGGTTTGAATCTGAGGCAAAGCGTCTTGATGAGAAAAATGAACTTCTCAGAAACGAATTCAAAGCTGAATTAAAACGAATTGATGATAAAACCGAGATAATAAGGAAAGAGCTTGAAGCGTTCAAGAGTGAATTTAAAGCGGAATTGAAACGGCTTGATGAGAAAACGGAACTTTTAAGGAAAGAGATTGAGGCATCAAAGACCGAATTTAAATCGGAATTGAAACGAATTGACGAAAAAACAGAACTTATAAGGAAAGAGCTTGAAGCGTTCAAGAGTGAATTTAAAGCGGAATTGAAACGCTTGGATGAGAAAACGGAACTTTTTCACTCTGAGATTAGGGCTGAACTTGAATCATTGAAAAATGAGATTAAAGCAGAGATTAAACGCGTTGATGACAAGTTGGAGATATATCGCTCGGAGGCACACGCCTTTCAAAATGAGTTTAGAGCTGAGATAAAGCGACTTGACGAAAAAATAGAAGTAGCAATTCAAATTCGCGAACGCCTTGCTGTACTTGAACAAAAAGTTGAAGCATTAACAAAACAATAAAATGGAGGTGAAAAGACATGGCACATAAAAAAGGTGGTGGTTCATCACAAAATGGCAGGGACAGCCACTCAAAACGACTTGGAGTAAAAAAATTTGGCGGAGAATTTGTTAAAGCGGGTAACATAATCGTGAGGCAACGGGGAACGAAATTTAAGCCCGGTTTAAATGTCGGAATGGGAAAGGACTATACTTTATTTGCAAAGATTGATGGCATCGTAAAATTTGAATATATCTCAAAAGACAAGCAAATGGTCAGCGTTTATCCAGTTGACGGGGTGAATTGAAGCACCTTTAAAAATAAATTTTTTGGAGGTTCAAAATGAAAATCACAATAATCGGCGCCGGAAATGTCGGCGCAACCACGGCTCAAAGGATAATTGATAATGAGCTCGCAAATGAGCTTGTCCTTGTTGACATCGTTGAAGGAATTCCACAAGGTAAGGGACTTGATATGTATGAATCAACCCCGATAACTGGCGTTGATGTTAAAGTAATCGGAACCAACGGGTACGAAGAAACAGCAAATTCAGACATCGTGATAATCACCGCTGGCGTTGCGCGTAAACCTGGAATGAGCAGAGAAGACCTGCTTAACACAAATTTCGGCATCGTAAAGGAAGCAACTTTGAAATCAATTGAAAAATCACCAAATGCAATTATAATCGTCGTCACGAATCCGCTTGATGTCATGGCTTACACCGCCTGGAGGGTCAGCGGATTTGAAAGACATCGCGTGATCGGGATGGCTGGCGTGCTTGACACAGCGAGATTTAGAACATTTATAGCTATGGAATTAAATGTATCGGTTGAAGATGTTTACGCATTCGTACTTGGAGGACATGGCGATGATATGGTCCCGCTCGTAAGATACACAACCGTAGCGGGAATCCCAATATCTGAACTTTTGCCAAAGGAAAAAATTGACCAGCTTGTCAAACGCACAAGGGAAGGTGGAGCGGAAATCGTAAGCTATCTTAAAACTGGAAGCGCATATTACGCACCATCCGCTGCCATTGTTGAAATGGTTGAATCAATAGTGAAAGACAAAAAGAGAATTTTGCCTTGCTCAGTTTTACTCCAAGGTGAATATGGACTAAAAGATGTTTTCGTCGGCGTCCCAGTAAAACTTGGAAAGAGGGGAGTTGAAGAGATAATTGAACTCAAATTAACAGATGAAGAAAAACAGGCATTATACGCCTCAGCATCAAGGGTTAAGTCAATAATTGACTCATTAAGATTTGATTGAACTATGAAGCCCAAAATTATACTTTTTTTATCGCTTCTATCCCTCTTTATCTTCTCAAGCTGTAAAAAGGAGACGACAAGCCCAATTGAAACAATCCCCCAAAATCTTTTCCCTCTTAAAACTGGCAACGCATGGTTTTACACCGGATATCAAATAGATACTGCTGGTAACAAAATCTCAGGCACAGAGTTCAATTCCTCAACGACAATCGTAGATCAGATTCAGTTTGAAGGTAAAAATCCATTCCTTGTGATTGACTCACTTAAATATCAGCGTGGACCAGAAATTGACACGCTTCTTATTTATCTTGAGAACGACTACCTTTATGCTTGGATTGACTTAACAAACATGGTTTCAATCCCGGGATTTACCTATAAAAGATGGGTTCCATTTATAAAAACAACTGGCGCTTTAAACGAGCCGTATACTATTTTAAATCTTGACACGACGATAATTGTAACCACAGGAGGACAACAATTGCCTTTGAATATAAGAGTAAACATCACCGGCAACATTGCGCTAAAGGAGGAAATCCAAACTCCATTGGGAAAATTCGTCGCTTATAAATTTGAAGCAAATGTAACAGGTTCTGCAAGCATCGGCGGTGTGACTGTTGGGACTTTCACATCAAAAAATTACATTTGGCTTTCCCCTGGGATTGGACCAGTAAAGCACGAAACGCCAGCCACAGCTACTCAACCTGGGATAAGGCGGGAACTTTCAAACTACCGCATCGGATAAAGAAATTTCAGCAAGTTAAAAAACAAAACCCCGAGGTTTTCTCGGGGTTTTTTGCTTTAAAATAAAAAAGACCGCTGGCGCTCGGGGACACACGCCAGCGATCTCGGCGGGAAAGGAATCGGGGATGATTACGCACTTTTAATATAATAATTTCAAAAATTCAAGTCAAGTACTTCCTCGCATTTTTTCGCCCATTTCAAAAATTCATTTAAAAGCTCACCCTCATACCAAGTTGTATCTGCCTTTTATCACCAGCTGTTGTCGGTTGTCCAAATAAAGCGGACTTCATATTCCCAACATAACCACCGAGATTTGTCCAGTTAAACACATTGAACGCCTCAAGCATAAGCGTCAAAGTAGCACCACGGTATGAAAAGTCCTTTGCGAGGCGCAAATTGAAGTTTCTTTCGGCAAAGACATACTTGAAAATAAATCTCTGCCCAGGAACTCTGCCCGCATTTCTTCCAAGTCCGGCTGGATAGTCATTCCCAAGAACACCATCATTATTGTCATCATTTCCAGTGAAAACAAGATAAGGTCTACCAGTTGCAAATGTTCCCCAGCTACTTAATTTAAATCCAAATGGCAAATCAAAAACACTACTTATTGAAATCCTATGCCTTTCGTCAAGCGTTGAAGGTGCCTTCTTTAACATATCAGGGTTTGTATAATAAAGGTAACCGTAATAAATCGTGTTGTCAAATTCATCGTATGTCCAGGACAATGTATAAGCAATGTTCAACCCCCAAGAACCGGGTTTATATGGCTTATCAAATGTAAAGTATATGGCATCGTACCAAGAGTTTCCGGCATCTGTCCAAACCTGAATCGGTCCATATTTTGTCGTCAATCTTTGCTTTGCATTTGCATTATAAGTCGTTATCTCATTATATCCGCGAACACCAGTATAACTCAAACTCACAAGCACTTCACCAAATCTTTGCCTCAACCCGATACTATATTGAACTGTCATCGGCGGTTTCAAATCGTTTGGTATCAAGAATATCTCAGGAGCAGGAACTCTTCCTTGCGAAATCAAATTAAGCAATTCATCTCTGTTATAGTATTTGTCATCCCACTGAATTTTACCTGGACCGAAATCAAGGTAATAAACTTTCCAAGTGTATCTTAAAATCTCGTCGGAAGCGACATTCCAAACATGTCTATCATAGTAAATCCCAGCTCCACCGAAGATAACCGTTTCACCCTTCTTGCTTATATCATATGAAATTCCAACCCTCGGTTGAAATGCCTTCCAGTACGGCTTCCTATCTTTTCCGGTTGAAAAGTATTTCTCACCGAAGAAACCAATAAGGTCTCTTCTTATCGTATCGGGTACAGCAAAGTCATTATTTATCATATTTGTCTCGTAATCCCATCTTATCCCCAAGTTCAATGTCAGATAAGGAGTTACCGTCCAATCATCTTGAATATAAACGCCAAACTGGGTATTCCATTTTTCAACGGTTGGCACACCAACGCCAACTCTTCCTTGATATGGCGCTGTACTCGTATCTCGGAGGAAATAAAATTGTGGATGTAAATAAAGCTTCTGATTTGCTTCATATCTTAATCGCTGGATGAAAAAACCACCTTTAATGATATGATTTCCCCTGGTATATGTTATATCATCATAAAATGCGTATCTATCTTGGAACCAATTTTGTGGTGCATGTGAAAAGCCACCAATTGCTGCACTTGGATAAACTTTCCCAGGGGTTGGAAACGGTGCTATATTCGCAATCTCCCAATTATAACGCTGGAAGTTTAACCTTGCTTCGTTCAAAAGCGTCGTGGAAATGATATACTGATGTTTCAAAACATAATTGTAAACTCTGTTGTAGAAAAGCCTTCCCCTTTCATACGCAGTTGTCCCACCTATCCCAAGATAATTTCTATCAAACCTACCATACCAAGTAAAATCAAGGAATTGATTCTGAGCTGGTTGGAAAGTTAATCTCCCAAGCCCGAGATGCCCACTAAATGGTACTTTATATGTTCCAGCATATTGAGAGAAAAGGGGTGGTACAACAACGGTTGCAAATCTGTCCGTGAAAGTTCCCTCATAGGAAACGAAGAAATGAAGCTTGTCTCTTATAATTGGACCTCCCAAACTGACACCTGTTTGGCGACGTTTGAATCCCGGTTTCTCTTTTTCAAAAACTCCAAGTGCATTTAGCGACTTATCGCGATAAGTTATAAACGCTGTCCCGTGAAATTCGTTAGTTCCCGTCTTTGAAACGGCGGAAACGACACCACCAGCAGCTTTTGAATATTCCGCCTTGTAAAGTTGAGTTATGACCCTTGCCTCTTTTACGGCATCAAGCGGAAATGGATTCCCAGGGCTTAAGAATTGTCCTGCAAGACCACCCTCAACTATCTCATTTTTATATTCCGTCCCTTCAAAATAAAAACCAACCCATGTCGGTTGTAAAGCACCGCTTCCAAATGTCGCTCCTATTGGTTTCATCCCGGGAACAAGCGCCATGAGTTCAAGAAAATTCCTTGTGTTAATCGGCAATGTTGCGATTTGCTGAGGTCTTAAAGGCACTGAAAGTTCGGTTTTCTTCACCTCGTATTCAATCGCTTCAGCAGTAACGAGAACTTCCCCAACTTGTATTTCTTTCGGCACAAGTGTAAAATTAATCGTAACCCTCTCACCAACCCCTAACTCAATAACTTTTGTTTGTTTACCATAACCCACATGGAGAGCGCTTACTTCATAAGTCCCTGGTGGCAATGACAAAACATTATAAACGCCGGAAGCAGCTGTTATCGCTCCGCGGATATAGCCTGTCTCAACATTTTTAACGACAATTTCAACATCCGGTATTGGCTTCCCCTCGTTGTCAACGACTTTACCAGTTAAAGACGCAGTGTAGGTCCCGCTACCTTGAGATAGAACCAGTTGAACAATTAAAATTAGAAAAAGCGGAAGGAAATACTTAACAATTCGCATGGCTCACCCGAAATTTTATTTTGATTTCATCGTAAAGGTATAAAAGTCAAATTTAAAAGTCAAGCATTTTATCGCCAATTTTTAAAGATTAAAAAATTTTTAATTTTACCCGCCAAAAAACAAAAAAGCCCCGCAAGGTTGCGGGGCTTCGTGATCTATTGCCAAAGCTTAAATCATCTCCTCCCAGGGTTTAGCGTCTTTGCATGAGGACGTACATCTTGATTTGCTCTCGCCCAGATAATGTATGCCTCAATTGCCTTCAACCTCGGGTCATCTTCAGCAAGAGGTTTGCCCTCCATCGGGTTTTCAATACACCAGTTTATCATATCACGCAAAAGGGCAACCTTCTTTAACTGAATCTGAAACTTCGGATATGTCTCAGGATGAGTATCTGTTGCATCTGGATGACACATATCACAGGAAATCCCATTTGTCCCAAGCGATGGATCATGAAACCACTTATACCCTTCCTCAATCATCGCTTTTAATTCCCTTTCCCATATCAATGAGTCGCGTCTTGTAAATTTTGTTGACTGATATTTCTTCTGCTGTTGATAAGTCGCAAGAAGCATTGAAGCGACTTCCTGGGCTTTTTCACGTGTCATAACTTCACCCGATTTGACATCGTTTAAAACAAGTTTCGTTTCACCATCACATGCCGTGATCACCTTTTTAGATTCTTTCTTTGAATCGTCACCTTGAACAGCTGAAGAAATGTTAATTTTTCCATTTAAAAGCAACGACGCTGATAAAATCATCAAAACAGCGATGAAAAACTTTCCCTTCATAATTCACGCCTCCGTTAATTTTTGTTTTAAAATGATGGATCTGCTGGAACTGGTGGAACATCTTCTTTACCGCCAGAGTCAAGATATCTCGCACTGACTTTCATCGGTTCCCGGCTCCAGAGGTTGTAAATTTTATCTGCTTTCCCATTTGTCAAAATCTCAACCGTTCCATCACCGCAACCATCAAACTGATCAAATGGGTCCGCTCTGTTCATTTTTATCGTCAACTTCGGGAGACCTGTCGGTGCATATGGCCAGGGCCAAGCGGTTGAAAGCATGCCGTAAAAGTTGATGTTCCCTATCTTGTTAAACACAGGTTGATGTGTATGTCCGTGAATGACGGTGACATTCTTAAACGGTCTCAAAAGCGCTTGCACCTCTTCAGCGTCATCAGTCCAGAAATTCCATGGTTTGTAATACTTGTAAAGAGGCGAATGAGAAAATACAACTATCGGCGTATCTTTTGAAACCTTAGCAAGGTCTTGTTTCAACCATTCAAATTGTCTTTTCCCAACATCGCCGTATCCTCTACCGACAGTAAAAGGTCTACCCTTTGGATTGTCAAGTTGAGCCATGAACTTCATCCTCTCCATCGGCGACATCTTTGACTCAGTCCAATAGTCCTCAACCAGAACGGAGTTTAACACTATGAAATGCACACCTTTGTGATCAAAAGAATACCAAGGTTGCCCGAAAAGCTCCATCCATTTCTCACCCAGGTCAAGATACCAATCGTGCTCTCCGACCATCATATACAACTTTGGTTTAAGCTCGCTTAAAATTTCCTTACCAAGTTTCAGTTCCTCTGGTTGTCCAAGCTGAGCAAGGTCTCCACCGAAAAGTACAAAATCGGGTTGTGGGTCAAGGGCATTGACATCTTGAACCGCCTTTAAAGCAGCGCGCACAAACCTTTCGTTCAGTTTCCTCTCGTAAAGATGCGTATCAGAAATGTAAGCAAATCTAAACTTGACCTCCGTCTTACCTTGTTTCGCTTCTACTGCTTCAACAAGCTGGAATGAGTGTGGTGGGAATTGATTTTTCGCAAGGGCAACCGCAGCGGAAGCCATCGCAACCTTCAAAAATTGCCTCCTGTTCAACTTCGGCAACATCTCAAAGAACTTCTCCCTCTCCTTCAAATACTGCTCCTCTTTTCTCTCGCTTGGCATTTTCGGCATAATTAAAGCACCTCCTTTTTGTTATTTATTTGTTTTCTGGAAAATCTTTCGGGAATTCTCCCGTTAGTGCCTTCAAAAATTCAACAAGGTCCTGTTTCTCCTGATCGGTCAAATTCAACGGTCTCATCTCACCAGATAGATTTGGATTATCATTTCCCCCGCGATTGTAAAATTCAATCACATCAAGAAGCGTCGCTTCACTTCCATCGTGCATATATGGAGCCGTAAGCTCAACATTCCTCAATGTCGGTGTCTTAAACGCTCCGATATCCTTCGGATTTAATGTCACAAGAAACCTCCCCAGTTCTGAGTAAGCCGGGTTCAAAGCAAGTTCATCAAGTTTCCTTTTGTCAAGTTTTCCCTCTTTAGCTAAAAGTTCCGCCTTTCTTGCAAGCTCTGCGAATCCCTCTTTGTTCATCGCAACACCGATGTTGTGATATTTATTGTCCGTGAAGAAAGGATTTGAACGATTGAACTCATGACATGTTATGCATCTTGCTTTGCCCTGAAACAACTGCCATCCCCTTTTTGCTGACTCACTTATAGCATTTTGATCACCTGCTATGAACCTGTCAAATGGGGAATTACCCGTAAGAAGCGTTCTTTCAAAGGCAGCGATTGCCTGAGCTACTCTGTCAATTGTAATTTCGCCACCAAAGACCTTCTTAAAAGCATCAACATACTCCGGTATCCCTTTCAACTTCTTAACAACCGCATCGTGATCAGGCATAGCCATTTCAACTGGGTTGATTATCGGTTGTTTTGCCTGTTCTTCAAGCGTTGGAGCTCTTCCATCCCAGAACTGTTGTTCATAAAACATCGCATTTAAAACGGTAGGCGCATTTCTTGCCCCTTTTTGTCCCTTAACACCTTCGCTTACCTTCTTCCCATCTGTGAATGCAAACTTCGGATCATGACATGTCGCACAGGAAACAGTATTATCAACCGAAAGACGCTTGTCAAAATATAATTTTCTGCCAAGTTCAACCTTCTCCGGGGTTATCGGATTATCAGGAGGTACGAAAATCTCCCAAAGGTCTTTCGGAATCCCAAGCGGGATTTTTACTTCATAACTTACTTTTGCGTTTGAACTTGCTTGCTTCTCGGTTATAAATATGAAGCTGAATAGGAAGCTCAAAAAGACGAGAATCAAATAAAAAGCATTTCGCCTCATTGACATGGTCGGGGCTCATCCTTTATTTTTTATCTTCACCTATATTGACAACCGAGAGAGAAATTTTATTCCAGCCCCGACCACAATTAAAGATTTATTCTGGCAAGTTAAATTTGGCAAATATATACATTTTCAAAGTATCCTCCGCCGGTATGAAAAAAAGAGACGGACGCTTCACCCCAAATTCAGTTAAACTCACATTGAAACCACCCTCAACAACCAAAACATTCCCCTCAAACTTCGCCCTGCCCCTCATTTCAATTTCTTTCGTCTTCCCGTGAAATGTCAAAAAGCCCTTGACAACTATATCCTCACTTCCCAAACTTATTTCACTACTTTTAAAACTCACAAGCGGATATTTCAATGCTTCAACGGCTTCCATTGCATGGGAATCCCTGTTTGAATTCCCGCTGTTGAATTTCATAACCTCCGCAACCGCTTCAGCTCTTAAAATTTTCTTTTGCTTCACATCAAAATCAATTATAAACTTCGGCTCTTTATTTATCGCTTTGACCGTGTGAAGCGGATGCCGAATTACATATTGGATGTATGAGACGCTTTTATCCCCTTCAAGCGAAACAACTTGGGCGAACGAAAAACCGGGAACGAACAAAATTAAAGCAAAAAGAAGTTTAAACGATCTCATAGATAATCCTCCGGATTTTTTAACGAAATGTTATCACAATCATAGCTGATGCAAGCGCAGTGAAAGTTGTAATGGCAATACCCATGTGAATTTTTTTCAATCGGTTGTAATCATCAAGTGTTGTGCTTTCTCTAACCCGTCTTCCAAGTATTGCGGTCGCAATCATTCCAGCTCCGTGAATCCAAGCAAGCGTTTTATGTATCGTCAAACTACTTCCTTTGTCATCTCTTTTTATAAGTGGTGGAGGCGACATCAACGCAAAAAGTGCAGTTAAAGTATAAGTGGCTATCGTAGCCCTTACAAGCGTGCGATGTTTCTCTGCATACCCAGGGACAAGGTCATATGCCTTTTTCCCATAATAAGCCGAAATCGCCATAAGCCCAAGAGTTGTGAAACCGCCGATTTGATGAATTGAAAGCATTGCACGTCTCAATTTCAATTCACTCTGTCTTGCTTCTGGTGTGAGCGGTGCAAGCCCGGTTATCCTGAACAATCCCCTTTTCCCCCAAAGTCCCTTTTCAAGAACGCTCATTTTATCTGGAAGTAAAGATGAAGTCGTATCTGTTTGTGAATTTAAAAATTGAGCAAAATGAAACAGCAGGAACGCAAATAAAAACGCCCGCATAGCACCTCCAAATTAATTTTTGAAATTCAAAATTCTCAACAATTCACGAAATAAAATCGTTTCTCTTACTCCCATCTAACAGCTTCAGAAGGGACGACCTTGCTTGCTCTTTTTGCTGGATAATACGAAGCAAGCAAACAAAGAATTAAAGCACCAAGCCCAACAACGACGAAATCCGATAAATGCATCTCAACTGGAAGTGAAGGTATGATATAAACGGTTGGATCAAGCGGAAAGATGTGATACCTTTGTTGAATGTAACAAACTATATACCCGATTAAACTTCCAAGAACGGTCCCGATCAAGCCGATTATTAAACCTTCAAAGATAAAAATTTTAACTATATCTGAATTCTTCGCCCCCATCGCTTTTAAAATCCCGATGTCCCTTGTTTTTTCAATTACTGACATTGTCAACGAACCGAGGATGTTAAATGTCGCAACGAAAATTATAAGCAAAAGTATCACATACGCAGTCCATCTTTCAATTTGCATTACAGAATACAAATCCCTGTGCAAATCATACCATGTCCTGACTTGAAATTTATCGCCAAGTTGCGATTGTAGTATTTTTTTGATTTTTTCGGAATCATTGATGTTATAAAGGCGGATTTCAATTCCGTTAATTTTACCCTTCAAATCAAACAAACCCTGCGCTGACTTGGTTGATACGAAAACATAATATCCGTCATAATCTTTGTTGTTTGATTCAAAAATTCCAGAGACGACGAACTTTTTGATGTTGGGTTGAACAAGTCCGAATGCGCCAAAACTCGGGCTTACAAGCGTGACTGTATCCCCAACTAAAGCATTCACATGGTCTGAGATCGTCAAGCCAAGTATAATTTTTGGTAGTCCCCCTGAATCAATAAGGTCAAAATTACCAAGCACAATTTTTTCAGGAAGTCCAGAAACAAGCCCAGCTTTTTCCGGGTCTATACCTTTGACATAAACAACTCTATTATTTCTATCAGAGATAAGCATTGCCTTGCTCGTTATGAAAGGGGAATAACCCTTCAATTGCGGGATATCTTTTATCACTTTTTCAATTGACGCCAATTCTTTATCTTCAATTCCGAGTTTTTTCTCTATCCTTATATGCGGGTCAAATTCAACAAGAATTCGCGTGACAAGACCGTTAAAGCCATTGAAGACGGAAAGCACGATGATGAGTGCGGAGACACCGATTGTGACACCAATGAGGGAGATCAAACTTATAATTGTTATCAAAGCGATTTTTCGCTTTGACTTCAAATACCTCCAAGCTATGAATGTCGTGTAGGAGCCAAGCATCTGGAGAATTTTTTAACTTTAAGGCGACCGCAAAAGCGGTCGCCATCAAAATTAATAATTCCCAGCATAAACTGACAAATTCGTCGTCTTCGGTTTATTGACTTTAACCCATGCTTTCCCATCAGCGACAAGGCGATCCCTCACTTGTTGTGGTGTAGCTGACGGATTCCTTGAAAGGTAAAGAGCAGCTGTTCCCGCAACATGTGGAGCAGCCATTGAAGTTCCGCTCAAAGTCGCAGTTGAGCTACCTATGTAAGTTGAAAGGATTCTAACGCCGGGAGCGTTTAGGTCAAGCAAACTCCCCCAATTTGAAAAATATGCAAATGTATTACTTTCATCATAAGCTCCAACCGTGATCGCTTCCTTTACATGTGCTGGGCTGTAATTTTTCGCATCCGCACCGTCGTTTCCAGCTGCTATGGAATAGACAACACCCGCTTTAATTGAATTAACAACCGCATTATCAAGCGAATTATATGTTGACCCTGTTCTCGCACCCAAGCTCATATTAGCAACCATAGGAAGAGACGGATTGTTAAGTTTTTGCTGTGTCACGAAATCAACGCCAGCTATCACATTTGAAAAACTTCCACTACCATCATCACCGAGAACTTTTACCGCAAAAAGTTCAACCCCTGGAGCAACTCCCACAACATAATCCCCGTTGTCCTTTGCTCCGACAATTCCAGCTACATGTGTTCCATGCCCATTTCCATCATCGGCGGTTCCCTTACCAGTGAAATCAACCCCTCCAACTACATTCAAATCCGGATGATTAAGTTGTATTCCTGTGTCAATTATATAAACCCTCACGCCTGTTACGCTTCCAGTTCCATCACCCGCTTTAGTTGAACTTATATCAGCGTCAATTCTATCAATTCCCCAAGGCAATGACTGAGCGAAAGCATAAACCTTTGCATCTTGCTCAATATATGCTATCCTTGGATCGCTTCTCAAGGCTAAAATTTTATCCTGCGGGATTTCTGCGGAAAATCCATAAAGCGCATACCCATAAACATGGACGAGATTTAAACTGTATGTTTTGGCGATCTCACCGGCAACTTTTGCAACCGCCTGCGCTACATTTTTAAAATCACCCTTTGGCAGGATGTTATCCTTCAGGACAACTATATATTTGCCCGGTATAGCTTCGCCCTCTGGAGCAGTGTAAAGAGGAGCGAGGGCTTTTTCCTGTTGAGATGATTCAATTTGCCCTTGATTTGTCGGCTGGGTGCAACCAGAAATTACAAAGGCAACAGCAAAAATTAAAACCAAAAATTTCACAAACCCTTTCATTATTAACGCACCTCCATTTAATTTAAAAATAAAAAAGTCCGAGCCGAAAATTGGCTCGGACTACCTTGACTTTACTTGCCCGTCGGCAATGTGTAAAGCACGCCGACTTCAACGCCCAAGTAATGAACAGCTTTGACAACAGCTGAATACTTAACCGCTCCAACAAGTTTCACATCAGGTGCAACTGAATATGAGACAAATCCACCAGCCCCGCCTGTAACCTTCGTCTCACTCTTTGGCTTGTTCAGAAATGCAAGCCCAAGCTCGCCCAACACACCAAGTGAAACCTTATCTTGCGTGTAAGCAGTGTAGCTAAGCCCATATTTTACAGGGACAAATGAATACTCAACATTATCTTCCTTCGGGAAAGTCACATAGCCAACGGAAAGTTGACCAGCGAGACCTTTCACATTAAGGAATTTCTCAGGAACATCGTAGCGATAATAAGCAAAGCCCCCGAATCCAACCGTTGGCTTCTGGCTGCGATAGCCAAGCGTTAACCCTGCTCCAACATCCCTTGAAAAAGCAACACTACTTAACAACAAGGCAAACGCCAAAAATAAAAATAGCCCTCTCATATGAACCTCCATTATGTTTTAGTTTTTGTTTATTTTTTTACCTCGCTTAATTATAAAAAATTCCGAAATAAAAGTCAAGTGCAAGACCACATTCAACCCCAGCACTTGACAAATTTAAGTAAATTCATTATCTTCAATCAGAAACATAAAAATAACGGAGATGGCTATGGGAAGGAAGATTTTCTACCTTGACACTGAAAACTTGAACTTCAACGAGGTCAAAAATTTAAACTTGAAAATTTTTACAGCCATTACTTTTGTCATTCTTCTCAGTTTGGGTTTCCTTTTCATCTTAAATTATCTTACTGGAGATATACTCGGTTTTGGAAAAATAAGAGCGGAAAAACTTGAGAGAGAAAATACAATCTTAAAGGAACAACTACGCATTTTAAAGGAAAAATTCCACCAGATTGAAAATATCGTAGCAAAACTTCTTGAGCAAGATAGAGAGCTCCGACTCGCCGTTGATTTAAAACCAATTGATGAAGATATAAAAAAGGTCGCAATCGGTGGCGTTGAAGAAAAATACGAGTTTAACTTATCGGATGACGAAGCAGAGAAACTTCTTTCCGAGTCCTTTGCCAAATTAAGTAAACTTGAGCGTGAAGTGAGATTACAACAGAAAAGCTATGAGGAAATTTACAAGCAATATAAATTGAACCAAGAAAAGTTCAAACATATACCAGCGATAATGCCTCTGAAGGGAGGGTTAACTTCAAGATTTGGATATCGCAAACATCCAATCCTTGGAGTTTGGGCTATGCACGAAGGTGTTGACCTCGTCGTTGATGTGGGGACACCGGTTTACGCCACAGGCGATGGCATTGTAAGCTATGTCGGATATAGAGGGAGATATGGGCTTTTGATAGAAATTGACCATGGCTTTGGCTATGTGACATTATACGCTCACCTTTCAAAAGCGTTCGTCAGAGAAGGTCAAAAGGTCAAAAGAGGTGAAAAGATCGGTTTAAGTGGCGCCACCGGGCTTGTCACAGCCCCACATCTACACTATGAGGTTTTAAAGGATGGTCTACCTCAAAATCCGTTAAATTATTTCTTTGAGGACATTGACCCAGCTAAATACACTGAGCTCGTTCAGGAATCAAACAAAAAATCAAATTAAAGGAGGTTGATAAATTATGCTTTGGACACCTGAACTTGCCTCCTATCTTGAAGGAGCTCCATGGCCTGCGACAAAACAAGAGCTGATTGAATACGCTAAAAGAATTGGCGCTCCACCAGAAGTCATACAAAACCTTGAAGAACTTGAGGATTCAGACGAAGAATACAATGGAATTGAAGATATTTGGCCTGATTATTCTCCAGAAGACGAAGACGATTACCTCTTCGGTGAAGAGGATGAATACTGATTATGAAAGCCCCCGATAAGGGGGCTCTTAACGAAATTTAAATCGCCCCAAAATGAAAGGGATAATCCTTGTTCTTTTAATTTCCGTCTCACTCATAACGAAAGCACAGGAAACAAATTTTGAACTCAAAGAAATCAATTTCAAAGGGAACAAGACCCTTTCCTCAAAGGACTTAAAATCCGTAATCATCTCAAGGGAGAGCCCGGGGAAATTTTGGCAATTCCTTTATAAAATCAGCGAACGCCTCGGCGATAAACCATCCTATATTGAAAAAATTAAAATCTCAAGCGACATCGTTAACCTACAAAATTACTATCAAGACAATGGTTTCTTTGATGTTAAGATTGACACATCTGTAGTTTATGACCATACAAAAAAAACAGCCAGCTTGACTTTCATCATAAATGAAGGGCAACCATATAAAATTGAAAATGTTGAGATATTCGGTCTGAACTCAATTCCAGATTCGGTAAGGGAAATTGCCCTTAATTTGAAATTTCTCAAACCTGGGAATAGATTTAGACGTATTGATGTTGAAGCGGAAATTCAACGCATATTAAATTTGCTCTACGATAATGGTTATCCAGATGCATATGTTGATAGAACAAGGGTTAGGGTTTTGATTGACAGCACGAGAAAAGTGACTTCAATTTCAATACCATTTTACCCGAACGCAAGATTCGTGATAAAAAATATAAAAATTCTATTTGAAGATACAACAAGGTTGAAGGTCTCGGAAAACATAGTAAGGCGTGAGGTTGAATTTAAAACGGGGGAATTTTATAATCGCAGTTTGATTTTGAAAACTGAGACGAATATATCTCAAACCGGTTTGTTTGAAAATGTCAGGATAAACATTGACAGGATAAATCAAACGGACAGCTTGAGCCAATGTGATGTAATCATATCCCTTGTCCCTTTTAACAAGCATGATATATCACCTGCAATTTACTTCAGCGATGAAAGAAACGCTTTTAATGTCGGCGTTTCGCTTGATTATAGGAACAGAAATTTCCTCGGTGGCGGAAGACACTTCGCCTCAAGCGTAAGGTTTCAAATTCAAAGCTTGAACTTAAAAAAAATCCCAAACATTGCGGACACAACAAGCGTCGGATTAGTTGAATCCGACCTTAGATTGGAACAACCTTATTTATTGGGGAGAAAAATGCCCGGACAGCTGGGTTTATCAATGACCCTCGATAAACAGAAAAGATATGTTTTGAACATCGTTAGAAACAGGTTAAGGTTTGCTTATAGAGCCATTGATTATTCTGCGTATTTGGATTGGGACATTGAAAGTGTGAATATAAAGTTTCAGTCCCAGGTGGACTCAACACTTGCAAAACTTTACCCCAGGCAAATTAACTCAATTTTAAGTTTGACCTTTCAACTTGACAAGGTGGATGATTTACTTTACCCAAGGTCAGGGTATTCCTATCTTGTCTCCGTTGAAGAAGGCGGGCTTTTCCCATTTTTATTCGCACAAGCTGGATTTAAAGTTCAGCCATTCTCGCAGTACTACAAACTTACCTTTTTTTACAGGCGCTTTTTTAGTTTGAATAATTCAGTTTTCGGATTTAAATTTAAGTTAGGTTTTGCCAATGAGTACTTTCTAAAGTCAACTAAAGAGTTTGAATTGAGTTCAATACCAATAAACAGGCGTTTTTTTGCGGGTGGGAGCGCAAGCGTCCGCGGTTGGAGGATAAGGGAACTCGGTATGGTTTCAAACCCATCGCTTGGCGGGAAAATTTTAATTGAAGCAAATTTTGAAAACAGGACAATCGTATGGAGAAATCTTGGCTTCGTCCTGTTTCTTGATGCGGGGAATTTATGGGATGAACCACGGGATGTCAAGCTAAAATACCTTGCTGTAGCCGGTGGATTTGGGGTCAGATATTTAACATTTTTCGGAGGTTTAAGATTTGATTTTGGATTCAAGGTTTATGACCCCGGGGCTGAAAAGAAACTTATATTTAACAAGACAGGGCTTCAGATTTTAAAGGATATGATATTTCACATCGGCGTTGGTCAGACATTTTAAAAAATTTCATTGAAAAAAATGGCTTGGTCAAATGTCATCGGTCAAGATAGAGTTAAGCGAATTTTAATCAACGCAATTTTGAGCGAAAGAATACCCAACGCTTACTTGTTTTATGGTCCCGAAGGGGTCGGCAAAGATGCGATGGCAATAGAGTTCGCTAAGGCGTTGAACTGCGAAAGGAAAAAAGGCGAAGCTTGTGACGAGTGCAAAACCTGTAAAGGTATATCGGAGTTCTCTCACCCGAATATAAAGTTGATCTTCAAATTACCACTCGGTAAAAACGAGACCAAAAACGACCCACCGCTTGAAAAACTTGACGAGGACGAAATAAAAATCATACAAGAGCAAGTAAAATTAAAGTCGCAAAATCCATATCATAAAATCTCCATACCCAGAGCCAACAGCATAAAGATAAACAGCATAAGAGAGATAAAGGTTGAAATCTCGCACAGCAGTTTCATACCAGGATGGCGTGTGATAATTGTTTCGGAAGCGGATGCTATGACAGAACAAGCAGCAAATGCATTTCTAAAGACGCTTGAAGAGCCAACGCCAAAGACAGTTGTAATTCTCACGACATCAAATAAAGACCAACTTCCTCAAACGATAATTTCACGCTGTCAACTTGTAAGATTTTCATATCTTTCAGATGAAGAGATAGCCACGGCATTGATGGAAAGATACGATTTGAATCCGACAAGGGCTCGTCTTATCGCTCGCCTTGCTAACGGAAGTTTCGGGAAAGCACTTGAACTTCTTGATGTGACCATAAAAGATAAAAGGATAAAACCGATTGATTTCCTCGCAACGGTTGCAAGTGGTAAAATTGTAAAAATGCTGATTGAGATTGAAAAAATCGTCACCGATTATGAAAGGGATGAAGTTAAAAACTTTTTGAATATAATTTTGACCTGGTTTAGAGATGCTCTCTTTGTAAAGTTTGGGATGGAAGACAAGGTTATAAATGTGGATATGCTTGATCGTTTAAAAAAGTTCGTTGAAAATTTCGGCGAAATTGATTATCAAAGGGCAACATCACTTGTTGAAAAAGCGATAACGCAGGTTGAAAGAAATGTGCAGATGAATTTAATCCTGATAAACCTTTCAATAGAACTTTATGAGCTTTTTAAAACGGCTTACAACAAACTAAAACAAAAAAGCACACTGCAATGGACAGAAAAATAGATTCACCTTTTTGGCTTGAGGAAAATTGGGAGTCATTTGAAAGCGGTTGGGAGCAATTGAATAAAGAATTTGTCACTGGGATAGAAGCTGAGGGACTTGAAGTTGAAGAGCAAAAGCTACCGTGTGAGTCCTGTTTCAAAAAGCCGTTTGACCCGGAGCTTGCAAAAATTGAACACACCTTAAATCTCGTTGAAGTTGAATTCAAAAATTTGCGTCGCGATTTCTTCATAAATGAAAATAACCTTGACTTAAAACCCGGGGATTATGTCATAGTTGAAGCGATCAGAGGTCTTGACCTTGGGAAGGTTCATCTTGTTGGTGAGAAAGTCCATCAAAAAAGGCAATTCCTCGGCGTAGTTGGACAATTGATGCGCAAAGTCATAAGACAAGCTAACGAAGAAGACCTGAAACGATTGAAGCGAAACAGAGAAGACGAGATAAAGGCATATTACATCTTCAAACAGAGGGTCAAAGCTTTCAATCTTGATATGAAGTTAATTGATGTTGAGTATCAGTTTGACAGAAACAGATTAACATTTTACTTCACGGCTGATGGTAGGATTGATTTCAGGGCTTTTGTTCGCGACCTTGCGAAAATCTTCAAAACAAGAATTGAGCTTTGGCAAATTGGTGTCAGGGATGAAGCAAGGAAGATCGGGGGCATAGGAAGCTGTGGGAGAGCGCTTTGTTGTTCCACTTGGCTTGAAAAATTCAACAAGGTGACGCTCCTTCATGCAAAGTTTCAAAATCTACCTCTTAACCCGATCAAACTTTCCGGTCAATGCGGACGCCTGAAATGTTGCTTACTTTTTGAGATGGAAACATATATTGAAGCTTTGAAAAATTTCCCACCGATTGACTATGAAATTCAAACTGACAAAGGGACGGGAAAAATTGAAAAGTTTGACATATTCAAAAACTATGTTTATGTTCACTACGGGAACGATATATGGGAGAGGTTTACGCTTGATGAGATAAAGAAATATGTTCCGCAGGAGGCGTTTGAGCGAAGCAAGGAGATTTTTTCGCATTTGATTTGAAAGCTTTGTTTTCTTAAATTTTCCCTGACATAAGTAAACTTTGAAACAAAAATCAACGAACACCTTGACGAAAAAAGAACCTCAAAAAATACTTGTAACAGCTGCTCTTCCATATGCAAACGGACCAATTCACCTTGGGCATCTTGCGGGTGCATATCTCCCTGCCGATATTTATGTCAGATATCAAAGATTAAAAGGAAGAGATGTCATCTACATTTGTGGCTCTGATGAACACGGTGTCCCAATCACTATAACCGCTGAAAAGGAAGGGATAACCCCTCAGCAGGTCGTTGATAAATATCACTACATGAACAAGGAAAGCTTTGAAAAATTCGGGATGAGCTTTGATAACTACTCCCGGACATCACTTCCATTGCATCATCAAACTGCGCAAGAATTTTTCCTTGAACTTTACAAGAAAGGGATTTTAAAGGAAAAGACGACAAAGCAACTCTATTGCGAAAACGATAAAATGTTCCTTGCTGATAGATATGTTGAGGGAATTTGCCCGGTCTGTGGCTCCCCTGGGGCAAGGGGCGATCAATGTGAAAAATGTGGAAGCTGGCTTGAACAAACCGATTTGATTGAACCAAAGTGTAAAATTTGCGGTTCAACCCCGATAATAAAGGATACTTCCCACTGGTATCTTCCACTCGGGGACTTTCAAAAGCGACTTGAGGAATGGATAAGCACCAAAACTCATTGGAAGGAAAATGTCAAACAATATGTTCAATCCTGGTTTAGGGAGGGTTTGCAAGATAGAGCCGTCACAAGGGATTTGCATTGGGGTGTAAAAGTTCCGATTGAAGGAGTTCAAGGCAAGGTTATTTATGTTTGGTTTGATGCTTTGCTCGGTTATATCTCATCAACAAAGGAATGGGCGCAAAAAATCGGTCAACCTGAAAAATGGCGCGAGTATTGGCAAAACCCTGAGACGAGATTAATTCATTTCATCGGAAAGGATAACATAGTATTTCACTGCATTGTCTTCCCGGCGATGCTTATGGCTTGGAACGATGGGCGTGATGATAAGTTTATACTTCCCGATAATGTCCCCGCCAATGAATTTTTAAATCTTGAAGGTAAAAAATTATCAACAAGCAGAAATTACGCCGTCTGGTTAAATGAATATCTTGAAAAATTTGAGCCCGATCCGCTCCGCTATGCCCTTGCGAGCATTTTACCGGAGACAAAGGACACCGATTTTTCGTGGAGGGAATTTCAAGCGAGAAATAACAACGAACTTGCAGATATACTCGGAAATTTTGTAAACAGAACGCTGACCTTTGCAAAAAAATACTTTGAAAACAAAGTCCCCGAAATTTTTGAGCTTGAAAACATTGACAACGAGATGATATCAAAGTTGAAGGAATACGCCGATAAAATCGCCGAAAATTATGAAAACTTCAAAATAAGAGACGGCGTCTTTGAAACGATGAACCTCGCAAGACATGCGAACAAGTATTTCAACGATACAGAACCGTGGAGAACGATAAAAGAAAACCCAAAAAGAGCTTCAACGACGATAAACATTTGCTTACAAACCGTTAGAGCTCTTGCGATACTATTTGAACCAGTCCTGCCGTTTTCAGCGAGGAAAATATGGAAGATGTTAAATTTGAACGATGATATAGTCAAGTCAGGTTGGGACAGCGCATATCAGCTTTCTTTAAAACCCGGGCATCAACTTGGGGAACCTGAAATTTTGTTCAGAAAGATTGAGGATAGCGAAATTGAAGAGGAGATAAAGAAATTGAAAATAGCAAGTGGAGAGATAACCGAAGAGAAAATTGAATTTAAACCGCAGATAACGATTGAAGAATTTCAAAAAATTGACATTAGGGTCGCGGATGTAGTTGAATGTGAAAGGGTCAAGAATTCGGAAAAACTTCTCAAGTTGAAAGTCAAAATTGGAAATGAAGAAAGACAAATAGTTGCAGGCATCGGGAAACATTACTCACCTGAGGAACTCGTTGGGAAGAAGGTCATAGTAGTCGCAAATTTGAAGCCGGCTAAATTGATGGGGATTGAATCGCAAGGGATGTTGCTCGCAGCTGTTAAAGATGAAAAGTTAACGCTCATAACGACGCTTGGCGAAATTGAAAGCGGAAGCCAAGTCAGATAAATCCCGGACCTTTTGGTTCGGGATTTTTTATTTAAAAAATAAAAGGAGAAAAAGCCATGATAACGGAGAAGGAAAAAGCACTTAAAGACGGCGCCAGGTCAATTTATGATATGGCGCTTGAAACATTTGACAGAGCAGCTGACCTTTTAAATCTTGAATGGGACATAAGGGAACACATCAAGTACCCGGAAAGGATTTTGATTGTTAACTTCCCCGTCAGGATGGATAATGGCAGAGTTCAACATTTTGAGGGTTACAGAGTTCAATACAGCACAGCTCGTGGTCCGGCAAAAGGCGGTATAAGATACCACCCGAATGTAACGCTTGATGAAGTCAAGGCACTTGCCTTTTGGATGACTTGGAAATGTGCCATAGTCAATATACCTTTCGGCGGTGGAAAAGGCGGGGTTGTTTGCAACCCGAAAGAGATGTCACTAGGTGAGCTTGAAAGATTGACAAGAAGATACACCGCGGAAATTTTGCCTTTAATCGGACCGGAAAAAGATATACCAGCGCCAGATGTGTACACAAATCCGCAAGTCATGGCGTGGATTATGGACACATATAGCATGATGAAGGGATATGCGGTTCCTGGGGTCGTGACTGGAAAACCCGTTTCACTTGGCGGTTCGCTCGGGCGAGATCAAGCAACCGGGCGAGGTGTTTTCTATACGACGCAGAAAGCAGTTGAACACCTGGGTCTAAAACTTGACGGCGCGAAAGTCGTCGTCCAGGGCTTCGGAAACGCCGGCTCGGTCGCAGCAATGCTCTTTGAAAAAGCAGGTGCAAAGGTTATAGCTGTCAACGACTCAAAAGGTGGCGTCTATAACGACAAAGGTCTTGATGTGATGAAACTGATTGAACATAAGAACAAGACCGGTTCAGTTATCGGCTTTCCAAATTCAGAGCCGATCAGCGCTGATGAACTAATGGCTCTTGAATGCGATATACTTGTCCCAGCTGCTCTTGAAAATGCAATTCACGAAGGGAACGCCGGGAAAATCAAAGCGAAAATAATCGCAGAGGCAGCGAACGGACCAACAACCCCTGAAGCCGATGCCATACTTGAAGATAAAGGCATTTTTGTAATACCAGACATCCTCTGCAATGCTGGCGGTGTGACTGTCTCATACTTTGAATGGGTCCAAGATGAGCAACATCTCTTCTGGGACGAAGAACAAATTTACAACATGCTTGAGAAAATCATGAAACGCGCTTTTGATGAGGTCCTGAACATACACCTGAAAAACAAAGTATCAATGCGAATGGCTGCTTATATGCTCGGCATCGGGAGAGTTGCTGAAGCAGTGAAACTGCGCGGTTTATATCCGTAATTTTACCATCCCCGGGGGCTTAGCCCCCGGTTCATCTTTAATAAAAACAAAATTACAATGAAACGAATAATTTTTTTTATCCCGATCGTTTTGCTCTTTCAAAATTGCACCGCACAAGACCTAATTATCAGCGCATATTTGGGGAAAAATTTCCCGCTTAACACTTACTTAAAAATATCGCAAGATATAAACGAAACATTCCTGAGATTTGAAAACATCAAATTAACCGACAGATCGTTCCAATTCCCGCTTTATTACGGCATCAAAATTTCTCAAAGCTTGAAGTTCATAAATCCTAAGGTTTTCGCTGAAATTGAATTCATACATTCAAAAGTTTATTCAGACCCAGAACAAAAAGTCAAAGCTGTCGGAATTTACAGAAATTCCCTTGTTGATTCTGTCATACGCTTTGGCGACATAGTCCAAAACTTTTCCATATCCCATGGCTTGAATTATTTAACTTTAAACTTCGGCTATAAATTTGGGGACAAGATATCACCATTTGTTAAATTTGGCGTCGGGATTTCAATACCACACTTTGAAACAACCATTGACTCGTTATCATTTGAAAGATACGAAACGAACGATTTCGTCGTTCAATTCGCAAGCGGTTTTAATATAAAAATCCACAAACACATTCTCTTTTTCTTTGAAGGGAAATATACACTCGGTGAAATCATAAATGCCGGAATTTACGGAGGCACTGCGGAAACACTTATGAAAATGTATCACTTTGTCTTTGGACTTGGTTATACAATTTAAGAAAAGCACGCAAAGTAAATAGATGGAAACCTGGCGAAAAAACCTTTACATTGTTTGGCTCGCTCAGTTCATCACGATGATGGGGATGAGCATGGTCGTCCCTTTCCTTCCGTTCTTTATCAGGGAGCTCGGTGTATCTGACGAAGGAAGCATAGCAAGATGGAGTGGGATTGTTTTTTCAGGTCCTTTTATAATTTCATTTTTTACAACACCGCTTTGGGGAACTCTCGGAGATAGATACGGGCGAAAATTAATAATGATACGCGCAATTTTTGGGCTTGGTTTGGCTCAACTTTTAACAAGCTTATCGCAAAATGTATATCAACTTTTCATCTTCAGAATTATACAGGGTGCTATAAGTGGCTTTATACCGTCTGCGCTTGCTTTTATATCAGCCGAGTCACCGTATGAGAAAAAAGGTTATGCCATCGGGGTCCTTCAAACCGCAACTTCAAGCGGACAGCTTATCGGACCTCTATTCGGCGGAATTTTCGCCGATTTAATCGGCTATAGACATATTTTCCAGCTTACGGGTTTGCTTTGTTTTATATCCGGGTTTTTGCTCATATTTGGGACAAAGGAGGAGAGAAAAAACCAAACAAGGAAAGGGAATGAGTTAAAAAGTTTAATTGAAAATTACAACTACGCTTTCGTGCAGAATAAACTTATCAAGTTCGCTTTGGTGATGATATTTTTATCTCAGACATCGGTGATGCTTGTTCAGCCAATTTTTGCGCTTTTTGTTGAATTCATCTCCGGTGAAATAAAACATATATCAAGTTTAGCCGGGATTTCCTTTTCAATCGCAGGACTTTTCACTGTCTTATCTGCTCCCTGGTGGGGAAAAAGAAACGATGAGGATGTAAAAAAATTTGGCGTATCGGGATATAGAAAGAATCTTTTCATCTCTTTTTTGGGCGCTGGGATTTCCCTTCTTATGCAAGGGATCTCACGATCAATTTTTCAGCTTATATTTTTCAGAGCAACTTTTGGATTTTTCCTTGGTGGAATTACACCTGTGATTTACTCGTTCATAAGTAGAAATGTAAGTGAAGAGAAACAAGGTGGAGTAATGGGGATAGCTTCAAGTTTTACGACGCTTTCAAATGTCCTCGGTCCGGGATTTGGCGGATTAATAGCGAGTTTTCTCGGATTAAGAGCGGGCTTTTACCTGAGCGCAATGATGTCGCTTTCATCGTTAATTATAGTTAAAAACCTTGAGGGAGGAGAAAATTAGTGGGCGGTAGAGGATTCGAACCTCTGACCTCCACCTTGTAAGGGTGGCGCTCTGAACCAACTGAGCTAACCGCCCAAGCCAATGGAAAATTAATAAAAAAATTTGAGCAAAACAAAAAAGGGACGCCAAGGGGCGTCCCCTTCAAGTTTAAACAACTTCAACTTCTTCAACCTTCTTTATAAACATTGGCTTTCCTTTTGAGTCAATATCAACAATTATAGTATCGCCATTCAGAAATTCACCGGCAAGGATTTTTTCAGCAAGCGGGTCAAGTATATGTTTCTGTATAACTCGTCTCAATGGTCTTGCACCAAATGTCGGATCATATCCAACTTCGGCAAGCCACACCCGCGCTTTATCTGTAAGCTCAAGCTTCATATTGTTTTTCTCAAGTCGCTTATTAACCTGTTTCATCTGCAAGTCAACAATTTTAAGTATGTCCGACTTCGTCAACGGCTTGAAGAAAATTATCTCATCAATCCTATTGAGAAATTCAGGTCTTATCGTCTGTCTTAAAATTTGCATAACCTCACTTCTTATCTCCTCCATTATTCTATCTCTGTTTTCATCCGTCATCCTTGACATTTTCTCCTGGATGATATGCGAACCGATATTTGAAGTCATAATTATGATCGTATTCTTGAAATTGACGACATGACCTTTGCTATCTGTAAGGCGCCCGTCCTCAAGGACTTGAAGCAAAATGTTGAAGACCTCGGGATGCGCCTTTTCAATCTCATCAAGTAAAACGACCGAGTATGGTTTCCTTCTAACTGCTTCGGTTAATTGTCCGCCTTCTTCATAACCAACATAACCAGGAGGAGCTCCGATCAATCTTGAGACGGAAAATCTTTCCATATACTCCGACATATCAATTCTTATCATAGCGTTTTCATCGTTGAACAAAAGTTCGGCAAGTGCTCTTGCAAGTTCCGTTTTACCGACACCAGTGCTTCCTATAAAGAGAAACGAGCCAATGGGTCTTCTCTCATCCTGCAAGCCAGCTCTCGCCCTACGAATGGCATTGCTCACCGCCTTCACGGCTTCCTCCTGATCAACAATCCTTTCATGTAATCTTTCTTCCATATGCAAAAGTTTTGTCCTCTCGCTTTCAAGCATCCTCTGAACCGGAATCCCAGTCCACTTTGAAACTATCTCCGCGATATCTTCCGCATCAACCTCCTCTTTCAACATCCTTAAATCTTTTTGAACCTCTGCAAGTTTTTGCGTCGTTTCTTTCAATTTCATCTCAAGCGAATGTATAACACCGTATCTTAATTCAGCGACCCTACCATAATCACCCTCACGCTCAGCTTTTTCGGCTTCAATTTTCGCCTTCTCAATTTGCTCCTTCATCTCCCTGATTGATTTAATAAGTTCTTTCTCCATTTGCCAATGAGCTCTTAGACGATCTCTTTCCTCTCTTAATCCTGCGAGTTCTTGTTCAATATCCTCAAGCTTCTTCTGCGTTGCCTTTTTATCAACATCAGTTGCGTAATTTGATGTCAACTCGCGCTTAACTGCTTCCCTTTCTATTTCAAGCTGTTTGATCTTCCTTTCAATTTCATCAAGTTCCTCTGGCATTGAATCAATTTCAATTCTCAACTTTGATGCTGCTTCATCAATTAAATCAATCGCTTTGTCGGGCAAATATCTATCTGTGATATATCTATGGCTCAACTGCGCAGCTGCTACAATAGCAGCGTCGGTTATTCTCACGCCGTGATGAACTTCGTATTTCTCTTTCAAACCGCGCAAAATTGAAATGGTATCTTCAACGGACGGCTCCTCAACAAGGATCGGCTGAAATCTTCTCTCAAGTGCGGGGTCTTTTTCAATGTGCTTTCGGTATTCATCAATCGTCGTAGCTCCAATTGCATGGAGTTCACCTCTGGCGAGTGCGGGTTTAAGCATATTTGCAGCGTCAACAGCGCCTTCAGCAGCACCAGCACCGACAATTGTGTGTAATTCATCAATGAAAAGAATTATCTCGCCGTTTGATTCCTGAATCTCACGAAGGACAGCTTTCAACCTATCTTCAAACTCACCACGATATTTTGTCCCAGCTATCAAAGCACCTATGTCAAGGGCAAAAATTCTTTTGTTCTTCAACGGCTCTGGGACATCACCTTGTACAATTCTATGAGCGATTCCCTCAACGATAGCTGTTTTTCCAACGCCCGGCTCACCGATTAAAACTGGATTATTCTTCGTCCTTCGGCTTAAAACTTGCATCACACGACGAATTTCCTCATCCCTACCGATAACAGGGTCAAGTTTTCCCAAGCGAGCAAGCTCCGTTAAATCTCTACCGTATTTTTTAAGTGCTTGATACTTATCTTCTGGATTTTGATCCGTAACCCTTTGTGAACCGCGAATCTCGCGCATCACCTTTAAAATTGCATCCTTGACAATTCCTTGATCGGAAAGTATTCTTCCGGCATCAGTATTTCTATTTTCCGAAATAGCAATGAGAAGATGTTCAACGCTTATATATTCATCTTTCAAATTATTCGCTTCCTTCAAAGCATCATCAAATACCTTCATCAAGTTTTGCGAAATATATTGATTGCCCAGCCCTGCTCCCTGAACCTGCGGAAATTTATTTATCGCTTCATTTAATTTATTTCTGATGTAATTGACATTGCCACCGATTTTCTTTATAATTGAATTGACAAGACCTGTTTCATCATCAATCAAAGCAAGGAGCAAATGTTCTGGCTCAATGACCTGATGGTTTCTATCGGCAGCGATTTGCATCGCCTTTTGGATAGCGTCTTGGGATTTTATCGTAAATTTATTCCAGTTCATAAATTTCACCTCCTTTTAATTTTTTCACAAAAAAGGCGAGGCATTAAAACCTCGCCTTTGAAAAAGGTGCGCTTTTGAAAAATTTCTAATTAGTTCTTCTCCTTCTTATCCTTATCATCAACTATCTCATAGTCAGCATCTTTAACATCTTTCTTTGTCTCCTCATGCGTTCCACCACTTGTTGAATATCCCGTTGATGTCGTTGATGTCGCTTGTTGATATAGATAACCTGATGCCTCATTCCAAGCCCGCGTTAAATCATCCATCCCAGCTTTAACATCAGCAATCGGTGCGTTCGTCTTTATAAGGTCCTCAAGTTTATTCGCTTTCATTTCAATCTTGCTCCTCAAATCAGACGGCAATCTATCGCCGAGTTCACGAAGTTGCTTCCTCGTTGTGTAGACAAGGTTATCAGCTTGATTTCTGAGTTCGGCTTCTTCGCGTTTCCTTCTATCCTCTTCAGCGTGTTCTTGCGCTTCCCGCTTCATTCTTTCAATTTCTTCTTTCGTCAAACCACTTGAAGCGGTTATCCTAATGCTTTGCTCTTTTCCTGTGGCTTTATCTCTGGCAGTCACATGTAAAATTCCATTTGCGTCAATATCAAATGTCACCTCAATCTGTGGAACTCCACGCGGTGCCGGTGGAATCCCATCAAGTATAAACCTACCAAGCGATCTGTTATCCTTCGCCATCGGTCTTTCACCCTGCAAGACATGAATCTCAACAGATGTCTGGTTATCAGCTGCGGTCGTGAATATCTCCGTTTTACGCGTCGGTATTGTTGTATTCGCGGGGATCAAAACCGTCATAACTCCACCGAGCGTTTCAACACCAAGTGAAAGTGGCGTAACATCAAGTAAGAGAATATCCTTTTCCTCACCAGCTAGTATCGCACCCTGAATAGCAGCACCTATTGCAACCGCTTCATCAGGATTGACGCTCTTGTTTGGTTCCTTACCGAAGAAATCACGCACTATTTGTTGAACTTTTGGAATTCGCGTTGAACCACCAACAAGTATAACCTCGTCAATATCGCGAACGGTCATCTTTGCCCGCCTCAATGCTTCTTCACACGGTGGAATCAACTTCTGAAGCAAATCATCAATCAACTGCTCAAACTTCGCCCTCGTCAATGTCATCTGCAAATGCTTTGGACCTGTGCTTGTAGCGGTTATGAACGGAAGATTTATCTCCGTCTCAAGACGGCTTGAGAGTTCAATTTTCGCTCTTTCGGCTGCTTCTTTCAACCTCTGCAAAGCGATTGGGTCCTTGCGCAAATCAACACCTTCCTGCTTCAAAAATTCCTCAGCTATCCAATCAATTATCCTCTGGTCAAAATCATCACCGCCAAGATGTGTATCACCACTCGTTCCCTTAACTTCAAAAACTCCTTCACCGATCTCAAGAATTGAAATATCAAAAGTTCCACCACCGAGGTCAAAAACAGCTATCTTCATTTGCTTCCCTTTCTTATCAAGACCAAACGCCAAGGAAGCAGCTGTTGGCTCATTTATAATCCTTCTAACATTTAAACCAGCTATCTCCCCGGCTTCTTTCGTCGCCTGACGCTGAGCATCATTAAAGTAAGCTGGAACGGTAATCACCGCATCTGTGATTTTCTCACCGAGATAAGCTTCGGCGTCCTGTTTCAACTTCTGCAAAATCATAGCGGAAATTTCCGGTGGTGAATAAATCCTATCGCCAATCTGAACCCTTGCAGTATTGTTTGGACCACGAACGACCTTATATGGAACTCTCCTCGCTTCCTCAATCACCTCGTCATAAAATCTTCCCATAAAACGCTTGATTGAGTAAATTGTATTTTCCGGGTTTGTTATCGCCTGACGTTTTGCGGGATGACCAACGAGTCGTTCCCCTGTCTTCGTAAATGCTACAACCGAAGGCAAAGTCCTTGGACCTTCCGAAGTCGGGATAACGACAACATCATTTCCCAATTTTACTGCTACGACAGAGTTGGTCGTCCCAAGGTCAATTCCAACGATTTTTCCCATACTCTTTCACCTCTTGTTTTTATTTTTAAAAAGCGATTTTTCTGTTAAATTTATATTGCAAAATGCGTGCCAAATATTCACATTGAAAATCAATTTAAAAACAACCGAAAAACCAAACACAAAACTGAAAAGATTTCACAAACTTAAGCATTTTTGTCCGATGAAAGTTAAAGCGACAGATGAAAATATAAAACTTGCTGGTTCAATCATAAAAAAAGGAGGGCTTGTTGCCTTTCCAACAGAAACTGTGTATGGTTTAGGTGCTGACGCATTGAACCCGTATGCGGTGGCAAAAATTTTTGAAGTCAAAAATCGCCCAAGTTTTGACCCGCTTATAGTTCATATATCAAAAATTGAATGGCTTGAAAAAATCGTAAAAAAAATTGATGACAGAGCCGAGAAACTCATCCGAAAATTTTGGCCAGGTCCTTTAACGCTTGTCTTACCAAAGTCAAACATCGTCCCTGACATCGTCACAGCTGGGCTTCCCACAGTTGCCGTAAGAATGCCAGCCCATCCTGTGGCTCTTGCTTTGATTGAGAACGCTCAAACCCCAATTTCCGCCCCAAGTGCAAACCCGTTCGGTTACATAAGTCCAACCACAGCTGAACATGTTGAGAAACAGCTCGGTGACAAGATTGACTTGATACTTGACGGTGGAAAGTGTCCAATTGGGGTTGAATCAACCGTTTTATCTTTAATTGATGAAGAACCAGCGGTTTTGCGCCCAGGCGGTCTTCCAATTGAAGAAATTGAAAAAGTGATCGGTAAAGTCAAAATTCAAAAAAGTGTTGATAAAATTTTATCACCCGGACAACTCCCCAAACATTATGCCCCGAGAACACAGATAAAAATTTTTTCTTCGCTTGATGAAATTGAAGAGGATGATGATATAGGTGTCTTACTCTTCAAAAAAACCAACCGTGAAATAAAAGCGAAGCATGTTGAAATACTATCCGAAAATGGTGACCTACGGGAAGCAGCGAGCAATTTATTTTCCGCTTTACATAAACTTGACTCAATTGGGGTTAGGATAATTTATGCGGAGGCGATACCAGAAGTTGGGCTTGGGGTAGCTATAATGGACCGCTTGCGTAAAGCAAGCGGTCAAAAATAAAAAAAGCGGGGCTTACGCCCCGCCAAAAATTTACTTCACCAAAACCATCTTCCTTGAGAATGCATAACCACCAGCCGTAAGACGATAAATATAAACACCTGAGGGTAAATCACTTGCGTTGAATTTTACTTTGTACGAGCCTGGCTCCAAATTATCATCCAAAATTTCCCTAACAAGCTGACCAAGTGAATTATAAACCGCTAACTTAACCTTTGAAGCGATTGGGATGCTAAACTCTATGACAGTTTCAGGGTTGAAGGGATTTGGATAATTTTGCTTCAATTCAAATTCCCTCGGAACTTCCGATGTCCGTTCGTAAACACTTGTGAACTTTGAATAATCAGTGTTTTGTGGGTCATAATTTGTCCAACCCAAATCCCATCTTTCACTTTCGTTTGGTCCAAATGCTCCAACCCAATTAACCGGGACAAAGAAAGGATCTCTCAATCTTGGATTTGTAAAATCTGCCCTGTTAAGGACGGGAGAATCTGAACGGGGGATTGGATTTGGATTTGAAAGATTAAATGGATCAACCAATTTTAAATCACCGACAGTTGGCAAAATTAAATTGTTATTTGATGCCGATAAAAACCACGATTTAGCATCAAAACCTGAAACATTTGTTGTGACAGTGTTAGCTGACTTAACCCCGGCAATTACTACATTTTTTATCTGAAGTGTATCATTCCTCGCATCATTAACAACATTAGAGCCATCAAGAAGAATTCCAACAGGCCAGCCCGCAATGATACTATTGTAGAAACTTAAACGAGTTGATCTACGCAGATGAGCCCCACGCTTGAAATTTGGATTATATCCAGTGAAATTTGTATCAGGCATTGGTCCAATGAAAGTAACATTGCTGAAAATCGCTGATGTCCTTGGTGTGTTGGTTGACCCTGAACCATCATTATCCGATTCAAACCCGTTGCTTCCGCTTATATCAGCTATATTCGGGTCCCTTATCGCAAGCGCAAATTGAACCTTCCCTGAATATCCAAAATCAATATCAAAATCATCATCAAGCCCCTTGTATGCTACAAGATACCTTGCATTGACATTCCCACCAAACCATTCAAATGAATCATCTCCAGAGTAACTGACTTGGACATATTCAATTAAAGTTTTTCTTCCAACTCCACCCAGCGTTAATCCATTTATCTCATTATCTGGTGCATAAGCTATACCTGGAAACTCTATCCTCACATATCTAAAAACTCCACTGCTATCGTCCGGGTTATCACCGCCATATATCCCATCATCGCCAAGACCCCCTTCAATTACAGCAGTTCCACCTGGGACATTAATTGGAGCTCTCCCAAGTATAAGCACGCCACCCCAGTCCCCAGCTGCTCTTTGACCCTTTGGCTGAGCACTTGTAAATACAATCGGTCTTTCCTTTGTTCCGTTTGCGTAAATTTTCCCACCTCTTTTAATTATCAGTGAACCTTTCGTCTCTTTTTCTCCATATATTACCGTTCCAGGTTCAATCGTAAGTGTAGCACCATCTTCAACGGTGACAAAACCACGCAAAAGATATTGCTTATCAGCCGTAAGCGTCATATTCTGTGTTATCCTTCCCTGCAAGACGACGACATTTGACGGCGGTTGAGAAAACAATTGATCAAATTGAGAGAAGACAAGCGCAAACACCACAGCGATGATTCGCGTGAGTTGTTTAGCCATTTTCATTTTTACCTCCCTGATTTTTGTTTTTGTTATAGTTTAACTGTGAAATCAATAGAAACACTTGCGTTAGTTGATATTTTGCGATAAATGTAATTCCCCTGCTTTAAAACTATCGGTGTGGCAGTCAAATTTTTCCCGGTCAAGTTGACGCTTAAAACTTTTGTCAACTTCAACCCCATTCTCAAATCAATCTGATATCTTGCGGTCTCAATTATGTCATCTTGATACTGCGTTGAAACATCGTAAACCCTCGGACCTATCAAGCCGAATAAAACTCCAAAATTAAACCTTGAATCCGGCTTTTCATAAGCGACATATAAGTTTGCCATATAAGGCGCCTGCCCTTGTAGGCTTCTACCTCTTCTTTCAATTGTCCCTTCCGTCCCTTCAACATCAACTGACGACTTGATAACGGAAAAATTGCCGATGAACTTCAAAAACTTAACATTTTTAACAAATTCAATTTCAGCCCCGTACACACTTGCATACTTGGCATTCTTAAATGTCCTCTCCGAGCCAAGCGCACTCCCTGAGACAACAACCTTTTCAATCGGTGATTTAATGTGCTTGTTAAACACCCCAACTGAAAGCATATCCTCTCCCTTGCTGAAAATCTCAAACCTCAAATCATAGTTAAAAGAAACAGCTCTGCGAAGTGATGAATCACCCCTAACGCTTGTTTGAGTGTAGAAATCAAAGTATAAAAATGGTGCAATTTCCCTTAATTCCGGCTTGTTTATAGTTTGGCTGTAGGACAACTTCAAATTAACGAAGTGCGATGGCGAATACTTAACCAAAACTGACGGTAGAAAATCAATGTAATCTTTTTCAATTATCACATCTCTTACATCTGCGAAATCCCTCGTATATATTTTCTGATTAACCCTTTCAACCCTAACTCCGGAAACGAAGCTTATTGATTGCGCTTTAAATCTGAACGGAAGCTCAAAATTTAAATAATAAGCGATATTTCTATCCGTTGCCTTATATCTGTTAGTTCCATTCTTATACTCGTCAAGTGAAAATCCATTTCTCCTGAAATTGTCGGGTATAAAGATTGAGTCCGGCGGTAGATAATACATTCTATAGTCGGTCCATCCATTCAAGTTAACGACAACACCAATGAGCCGAAACTCAAAATTTCGCTTCGTTTGCCACAGGTCAAGACCAGATGTGAACTTAAACCTCCAAATTGGGAATTTAACTTGACTTCTAATTTCTTTGACTTCGTCTCTCAAATCTGAAAACAATATACCACCGTTTTTCAGGTTTGCTTGAGGACCAAATACAACGACAAATTTTGACTCCGTATCACTGATATCGCGCCCGTAAACAAGTCGTCTACTATCAGGTTGATTATTCCTAACTGTTGAAGAGCTCGCTTTCCAGTTCAAGTTTACATCTCCAAAACTATGTTCGCCATAAATTTGAGCGAAGTTCAAATTGCGACTCTCAACCCCGGTCATCAAATGAATTTGCTCAGCCCCTTGATCTGTATATTGAAAACCGCGCAATTGCGAAAACATATCCTCAAACATCATCGTTGAAATTCCCCTCAATCCAATTGTATGGTTTGAAAATTTAGCTTGAAGTTCAATAAGACCGCCAAATTGAACTTCCCTTTCATACTTGTTCCCTTGATATTCAAACCTTTTAGACCAATCACCCTCATATTCATAAAGTTCAAGTTCCTGTTTTAACGATGTCCTCCTATAATTTACCGCCATTGAATACGATAGATGAGATTTAAACAATTTCCCGATTCTAAGGAAACTCATCCTTAAATCAGGGAGGTGATACAAAGAGTTTTTGTTCAACAGGTTAGGTATCTCTTTCGCAAACAAATTTCTCTGTTCAACTGGAATCTTAGAAATGTCGGATGGGAAATCGCTCGGAAGCCCAATCTTTCCATCTGAAACCCCAAACAAACTCAATTTGTCCATTCCGTAGACGGAAAAACTATTAAATGTTATCCCGGGTATGCTATTTAGGGAAAAACCGAATTCATTCAGCGTTGACTCCGGGAACGAGAGCGTCGTTATATCAATAAACCCACCCGAAGAGCTCCCTGGCAAGTCCGGGGTGAATGTTTTGACGATCTTAACACTTTGAACAAGACCAGCTGGAATTAGATCAAACGCAAAAGACCTTTTATCTGGTTCAGTCCCCGGCAAAATAGACCCATTCAAAGTTACAACATTATATCTCTCATCAATTCCACGAACATTTACAAATTTGTTTTGCTTAACGCTTACTCCAACAACCTTTGACATCAAATCAGCTGAAGTGGTAGCTATTGTCATCTTTATCTGTCTGTAACTCAATCCATCAAAAATGCTTGTGCTTATCTGTTTCTCAGCGATAAATCCCAAAATGGAGGAATTATCTCTTATCGCGGAACCGGTAACTTGAACCTCACCGAGCTCAACAACATCTGGCTTTAACCTAACTTCCAAAATGATGTCCTTATTAACACTTAACAATGTATCAAGCGTCTTATAACCGATATAGCTAAATCTAATTCTGACATTCCCAGGGCTAACTTTAATTTTGAAATTTCCGTCAATCCCAGTTGAGGTACCGGTTTCTTTATCGGGAAGAAAGATGTTGACCCCCGCAAGTGGTTCCCCGGTAGAAAAATCGTAAACCTTGCCCGAGATTTGAACCTGTGAAACGAGCAAATCACCTAAAATCACCAGCAGTAAAAGCGATAATAACTTTTTCTTCATATCTCACCTACTAATTTGTTTTATTTCCGCAGTCAATATAGCAGGATGAAATTAAGTCAGTATGAAAGGAAAGTTAAAATTCAATTAAAGCGGATTTTTAAAAATGATGTAAATTGCGGGGCTATTAACCGATTTTTAACAAATCCGTGCGACAGGTTCAACGAGTTCTGCTCTGGTTATTGACTTTTAACAGAATTTTTTTTATAATTACCGAAAACGAATGCATCAAAATTAAGGAGGTGCGATATTTATGAAGAAATTTTTGCTTTCCATTGCGGTTTTGATTTTGGTTTCTTCATTTGTTTTAGCCCAGGGAGGAAATTCAACGAAACCAGAAGTTGAGGCGGGAAAACTTTTCAACGAGGGGAACTCGCTGTTGAGAAGCGGTAACTACAAGGCAGCAATTGAAAAGTATGATCAGGCGCTTCAACTTTATCAAGACCCAAAATTTTATTACAACAAGGGCATTGCCTTAAAAGCGCTCAGGCAAAATGACGAGGCAATAAAGGCGTTCAAAGAGGCAATAAATTTGAAAAAAGATTTCGCTCCAGCTTATAACGCCATCGCTGGAATTTATCTTACGCAAGGCGATTATGATGGCGCCATTGAGAATTACACCAAGGCACTTGAATATGACAATAAGCTTGATGTTGCGATTAAGGGAATAGTTGAAGCGTTGATAGGGAAATCCAATACTTTGATTCAAGCTGGAAAGTTTCAAGAGGCGCTTGATCTTCTTGTGAAAGCGACAACTTACAGACAGGACTATCCGAAGGTTTATGTCATGCTCGCCGTTGTTTACAACAAACTCTCTCAACACGATAAAGCGGTTGAATCAGCGAAAAAGGCGATAGAATTGAACCCCAAAGGTGCGAATGCCGACGCTTATTTTGAACTTGGGATTGCCTACAAGCGCCTCGGTCAAGTTGAAGAAGCAAGAAAAGCTTTCCTTGAAGCGAAAAAAGACCCACGACTTGCAAGAAACGCACAATATGAACTTGATCTATTGAAAGAGCAATAAATTTTTGACAAAGGTTTTAGTCCGCCCTGCTTCTTGAAAGGAGGCAGGGTTTTTTATTTTTAATTCAATTTTTACTGACATGAAACAAGATATGAAATTCTTGACACGAATCGTCTCACTTGTCTCATCGGGGAAACTCAAAAAATTAAGCGTTGAAATTGAAAGAGCTTTAAAAAGAAAAATAAATGTCAGAAGGATTGAAGAAGCAATTTTGCAGTGCTATCTTTTCGCTGGGTTTCCGGCAGTGATAGAAAGCTTCAAAGTTTTAAGAGATGTAGTTAGACAAAAAAACGCAAAGGCGAGGGAATACGATGTTGAAAAGTTTTATGTCAACGGAGTGGAAACCTGTCGCAAGGTTTATAAAGAGGATTATGAAAAGTTGATTCAAAATATGAAAGCGCTTCATCCGGAGATCGCTCAATGGATGATAATAGAAGGCTACGGGAAGGTTCTAAGTAGAGATGTGTTAAGTTTGAGGGAGCGGGAGATTTTAAATGTGGCGATTTTAACGACGCTGGGTTGGGAAAGGCAATTGCGTTCGCATTTAAAAGGCGCTTTAAATGTCGGGGTTAAAAGAAGCCAAATTTTTAAAGTGTTTAAAAATATTTCCGATATTTGCGGACGAAGAAAAATAAAAAAAGCAAAGGAAATTTTTTTAACGCTTCAAGAACGAAATTAAGTCAGCTATGTCCTGATCCGTCAGCTTATCCGGTGTGAAGAAAGGCATCATGGTTTGGCTTTCCATGGGGGAACCAGCGCGAATTAGTTCAATCATTTTCCCTGGGTTAATCTCAATGTTAAAAAGTGGCGGTCCTATTGCGATTTCCTCGGAATGACATTGATGACATGCTTTTTCGTAAATTATCTCCCCATTTTGTGGATTCCCCTTCAAGCTTAAAATTTTAGATTTGAAACTTTCTAACTTTGCCGATCTATCCTTTTCACTTTCCCAGGGCAATATGGGTTTAATGTCGTTAATTTTAGGCTCAGCGTCGCCGGTTATAAATTCAAAGTAGGCTATAAGTGCTGAGGCATCCTCTGGCGGAAGAGCTTTAAAGGGATTTTTGATGTTATCCTTTCTTTGATACATAACTACGCAGAGCCCAGCGCCATAAGCGGTTGCTCCAAGTGCTTCACCACGAAATCTCCCATACCAAGTTACCTTTTTCTTCGTCACCCCGATGAGATTATGCCCGGGTCTAATTCTATCGTCAGGATATTTTTCATCGTCAAAGTCGGCATGGCAGTTCGCACAAGCAAGCCCGGTTGAACCATAATTTGAATCATAAAAAATTTTCCTACCTCGCTCCACCTCTTCGGGCAATTTTACGGCTTGATTCCTTGAACAAGCCAGCAATAGAACCGGGAGCAAGGTCAAAAACAATGTTTTCTTCATGAAGGGACGCTTCTTTTTTGTTGAAAATTGAGACAAAGGTTGCAATTTCCATTGTTCATATTTGTCACATTTGTCACTGGAAATTTATGAAAATTAGAAAATTTTAAAAAATTTTTCCATGGCACAAAATTTGTAACAAATATCTTTTGCAAATAAAAAACAAAATTTCAGGTGCAAAAATGCGCCATAAAATTACGATTTTGGGACTTTTACTTCTAATGGTAGGTGTTGCTTTTGCCCAAAAGGCGTATATCAAAATTGAGGGAATGTCCCCACATGTCCTTGAGGGAATGGGGATTATGAACCTTGATAGTGTTTCTTCAGGTTTGCCAGTGGTCGGGACTGGAACAGTTGTCTGGCTCAGAGGTTATGATGTTTCAGGCGATACTGCTTTTAAAAACGCTACAAGTTATGAATGGTCAATTGTTGGGCGTCCGACAGGTTCAAATGCAACATTAAGCGCAACAAATCAACAGCTTGTCACATTTAAGCCAGATGTGGCTGGCTCTTATCAAGTAAAGCTTGTTGTAAACGGTGTTGATGATACGACGATCACGATAATTGCAGCAAATTACACTGGTGTTAATTGGAAAGACCTCAGCGGAGCGCCGTTTAATTGCGCTTCTTGCCATAAGTCGGTGACGCCCGAAATTTACAACAAGTGGGTATCTTCTGGACATGCTACCATTTTTGAGAGAGGGATGAACGGTCAACTTGCACCTTACTGGGGTCCAAACTGCTGGAGATGTCATACGACTGGTTATAACACGATGGCAAATAACGGTGGATTTGACGATGTAGCTACACAACTTGGATTTGATTGGAACCAATGGAAACCGCCAAGGGCTGGGTTATTTGATTCGCTTTTAACAACAGATAAGAAAATGTTGAGTTTAGTTGCAACGATTGGCTGTGAAAATTGCCACGGTCCAAAGAATCCAAATCACTATGGTGCTGGAACACAACCTAAGACGATGAGCGCGGAAGTGTGTGCACAATGCCATAACGAACCGTGGAGACATAATCGCTATGTGCAGTGGGAATATTCAGGTCATGCTGAATCTGTTTGGTCAAATAGCTTCCGTTCAAGCGGTACAACGACAATTCAACCAGGGCAGTATAATCTTAATACCTGTGTGCGTTGCCACGATGGTGCTGGCTTCGTTGCGTTTGTTAAAAATGAAGAATTTGACAATAGGATTTCAACTGGTTACAGCCGTATAAAACACACTACGATAACTTGCCAAACTTGCCACGACCCGCATTCAATGGAATTGCGTCAAGCACCGACTACAGCTGATACGCTTGCGAATGGATTTAACTATTCATCAATTGACCTTGGAAAAGGAAAGATTTGCATCAACTGTCATAAATATCGTAGAAATGCTTTGACCTATGTTACTACAAGTTTAAGTTCTATCTGGGGTCCGCATCATGCCGGTGCCGGCGATGTATATCTTGGTCAAAATGGTTATACATGGGGAGTTAACTTGCCAAGCAGTGTTGGACATCGGCTTGTTGAAAATGCCTGTGTTGGTTGCCATATGTCCGCAACACCTGACACAGGTCATGTGGCAAGGGATAAAATCGGAATGCATACTTGGAAAATGAAATATATCGCTCCCGATGGTCAGGAATATGATAACATCACAGGTTGTGTTAAGTGCCATACCGGGATTACGAAATTTGACGATATAATGGCATCCTATGATTACGATATGGACGGAACGATTGAGCCATTTATGAAAGAAGTTGATGGTCTTGTTGAGAAACTTGCAATGGCTCTACCACCAAGAGGACAACCGACAGTTGATTGGCAGTTGATAAGAACAGACCCCGACTCCGTTAGGTTAAAACAAGCTTATTGGAACTACAGATATGTCACGGAAGATAAAAGCCACGGTGTCCATAATCCAAAATATGTCGTTGCTTTACTGCAACTTTCAATCAGTAAATTGACAGGCGTTGAATTTACTCAGCCAGAGATTCCAGTTGCCTTTGAATTGTATCAGAACTATCCTAACCCATTCAACCCATCCACGAAGATAGGATTTGCATTGCCGAGAGAATCAAAAGTCAAGCTTGAGGTGTTCAATGTCCTTGGCGAGCGTGTTGCTGTTTTGAAAGATGAGGTTATGCCAGCGGGTGTGCATGTGGTTGAGTTCAACGCTACTGGACTTTCAAGCGGTGTGTATTTCTATCGGCTCACGGCTGGTGATTTCGTTGCTACGAAGAAAATGGTTTTGATGAAGTAAAAGTTAATGGGGCGGGTTCTTCTGAACCCGCCCTTTTTTATTTCCATTCTTTAATTCCCTCTGAATCAATCATCGTTTTAATTAGTTTTGGTGGGATTGGCTTTTCAGTGTTTATTTTAAAAGCTTTCAAAAGCCGTTCCTTTGCAGGTTTTATGACATCATCTTTATCGGTGTAAAAAACCGCAAGTGGTTCGCCAGTTTGAACCTCATCACCAATTTTCTTTTTCAAAACAATCCCCGCTTTCGGGTCTATAAGGTCATCAACTTTCGTTCTACCAGCCCCGAGCATAACCGATACAAGCCCTATTTCAAGCGTGTCTATTGCGTATACATAGCCATCAAACATGCTCTTGACTTCAATTGAATGTTTTGGAAGCGGATATTTTTCTGGATTTTCAATGAAACTTACATCACCGCCCTGTCTTTCAACAAGTTGTAGAAATTTCTCATATGCTTCGCCCGAATGGACGACTTTTTTAGCGATTTTAATCCCATCTTCAATTGACATTGCCTTTTCACCGAGCATTATCATAGCCCCAGCAAGGGTGTAAGTTAATTCCATCAGATCTGGAACTTCAAAACCGCGCAAGCATTGAACTGACTCAACTACCTCAAGCCAATTTCCAACAGCGTATCCAAGCGGTTGATTCATATCTGTGATGAAAGCGATGACTTTCTTGCCGAAGTTTTTCCCAATCGCGAAAAGAGTTTGTGCAAGGTTAAGGGCTTTATCATATTCGCGCATGAAAGCACCGTTTCCCGTCTTTACATCAAGGACAAGGGCGTCAATCCCTTCCGCAAGTTTTTTGCTCATTATGCTTGCCGAAATGAGAGGGATTGATTCAACTGTGGCTGTGACATCACGAAGGGCGTATATCTTTTTGTCAGCAGGTGCTATCTCTTGAGTTTGACCGATCATGACAAGACCAATCTCTGAAATGACTTTTTTATATTCAATTATTGAAAGGTTTGTTTTGAATCCCGGAATTGATTCAAGTTTGTCAAGTGTTCCGCCCGTATGACCGAGCCCTCTTCCTGATATCATTGGAACGGGAACACCGGCTGAGGCGACGATCGGTGCAAGTATAAGGGAGATTTTATCCCCTACCCCACCCGTTGAATGTTTATCAACTTTAACACCCGGGACATCGGAAAGGTCAACGATTTCCCCAGAGTGTAACATAACCTCCGTCAAATAGGTCGTTTCTTCAAAGTCCATGCCTTGAAAGTAAACCGCCATCAGAAAAGCTGACATTTGATAGTCAGGGATTGTCCCTTTGATGTAGCCATTGACGAAGAATGAAATTTCATCTTTTGTTAATTTTCCTCCATCTCTTTTTTTTCTTATTATCTCGGCTGGTAGCATCTTGAGGTGAATTTTTGTTTTTAAATTTTTTGAAGTATTTCAACCGCGAGGTGATATTTTTTGAACGGTGGGAGAAGATACACCCCTTGGACAAGATGCTTTGCTTCTTTTAGAAATTGGGCTGAAATTTCAACGCCTATTTTCCCGGCGTCATCACGGGCAAGAAAAAGTTTTTCACGAACCCAATCTGGGATAAAAATCCCCGGAACTTCGTTGTGCAAAAACTCAGCGTGCTTGTAGCTTCTCAAAGGCAAAATTCCAAGCATGACGGGGATATTCAAGTGTTGAATCTTTTTGATGAAAAGCTCAAGCGTTTTAATCTCGTATAATGGTTGAGTGAAAACGATCTGCGCCCCGGCTTCAACTTTCTTTTCAAGCCGTGATATTTCGTAATCAAGATTTTGAGCTGTTGGATTGACAGCACAAGCGATGAGGAAATGCGTCGGCTCACCGATGGTGTTACCCATTGCATCAAGTCCATGGTTCATATTTTTCAAAATCCTTATCAAGCCGATTGAATCAACATCTTGAACGGTCGTCGCATTTGGGAAGTCACCGATTTTAGCTGGATCGCCCGTTATCGCCAATATATTTTTCACTCCAAGCGCCCATGCCCCAAGCAATAATCCCTGAAGCCCTATTAAATTTCTATCCCTGCAAGCGATATGAGTTATCGTCTCCATTCCTGTTCTCGTTTGAACGAGATGCGATATAGCCACCGGGTCCATTCTAAATCTTGCTCTTGCCCCGTCTGTTATGTTAACAGCGTCAATGCCGTTTTCTTTTAAATAGTTTGCGCCCTCAATCACAGACGACATGTCAACGCCCCGCGGTATGTCAAGCTCAACCGTGGTTAAAAATTTCTTGCCGATTTTTTTAGCAAAGTTTGAACTCTTATCCTCAATTATAACCACGCTTTCTCTTTTCTCTTCATAAGGTGGTTTTTCTTTGACTTCAATTTTTGGTCTCTTCAATTTTATATCCTTTACCGCTTGAGCTATCGCTTTGATATGCGAGGGAGTTGATCCACAGCATGCGCCGATGATTTTAACCCCGGCTTCAACGAGTTGTCTGGCATAAGTTGCAAGATATTCGGGACTTGCATGATAAACCGACCTCCCATCAACGAGCGTCGGAATCCCAGCTGCAGGTTGAGCCGAAAGTATGACATCATTTTGATACATATTTTTTATGATTGAAAACATCCTCTGAGGTCCAACGGTGCAATTTGAACCAACAACAGTCACACCCTTTTCTTTTATATGCTTTACAACTTCAATCGGGAAATCAGTCGCAAGTATTGCTCCGTCCTCTGGAAATGTTTTTTGAGCTATTATCGGAATTTTATCCGAGACCTCTTTAACTGCATCAATAGCAGCATCAAGTTCATTTAAACTTACAAATGTTTCAAGTATTATCAAGTCAACGCCGGCTTCAATTAAAATTTCAGCTTGCTCTTTTATCGCATCCTTAACCTGCTGGATTTTAATCTTACCGAGAGGTTCAAGGAGTTTTCCAGTGGGACCTATTGAACCAGCGACATAGACATTTTCACCTGCAACCGACTTAGCAATTTCAACCCCGGCTTTGTTAATTTCTTTAATCTTATCCTGAAGATGATAAAACTCAAGTCGGAATCTATTTGCATCAAAAGTATTTGTCTCAATTATCTCAGCCCCTGCCTCTATATATTCACGGTGTATCCTTTCAACTATGTCTGGGTTCAAGATATTGTGAATGCATCTTGGTTGTTCGGGATATTCATAAAGGTCAAGCATCGTCCCCATTGCGCCATCGCATATTATCGGTCTGTCATCCAATAAGCGTTCAACAAATGGCTTCTTCATGGCTTAATCACCCTGTTTTTTTAAGGAATTTCAGCTTCAACAATCCGCCATAAGTGCTGGCAAGGAAATCTGTTTTGATAAAGCGTTCTGTTAAGTATGACAGAGTCAAGCCCAAACTTTTCAAGTTCAATCAACCTGTTGAGATCTGGATATCCGTTAAGTTCACCAAAAGCGGTAATTTTCAAGTCGGATTTCATTGAGAACTCCTTGAGTGCATCGTAATTTATAGTTTCATCGTCAAAGACATCTTTATAAACAACCCTTTCAAAACCGATCTCTTTAAGTTCAGACGCTATCTCAACCGCGGGTGCGTTTTCTGTCTTGCTGACACAATTTTTCGCCTCAATTATGAAGGTTATCCTTTTGGGCGAAAATTCCTTTATGAGGTCTTTAAGAAGATACTTGTCTTTGATCGCTACACTATCAAGGACAACTCGCAGAGCTCCAAGCTCAAGGGCTCTCTTCACATTTTCATAATTTCTAAAGCCACCGCTCACTTGAACTGGGATATCAACTGCATTTGAAATTTTCTCTATCATCTCCCAATTTTCCGGGCTACCCGTTAGCTTCCCTTCCCCATCAATTAAGTGTAATATCTTTGCATTTTCACTTCTCCAAATTTTTGCCATTTCAACCGGATCATCCGGATATACCTTTTCGGGCAAACCCTGGATCAAACAGGCACATTTACCTGCTTTTATTTCAATAGTTGGTATAACCAAAATCATTGCCTTTCCTCTAACCTGTTTATACAAGTTTAAATGTATTCAAATTGATGATTTTTTTCAAGTGAAAAAGGGTTTGTTTCCCCAATTAAATTAGGAAAGGAAAAACACATCCTGACATAACGATGATTTGATTTCCCCAACTTTACAACTTTCCAAAAGGACAGGAAAAATCAAGTAATCAAAAGCGCGGACTTGCCTACCTTTTAAAAGACGAATTTTAGCAAGATCATCGCTCCAATAATTATGAGCGTAGCAAAAATAATTATAGCGGGATAACCCTTAAGCGATTGGATTGATTCGTTTATTGAATTTATAGATGAAGTTAAACTTTGACCTTGCTTTTTCAACTCCGACAGAAGCTCTGATTTTAAAACCTTAAACTCTTCGGAAATATCCTTCTTTAATGTTCCAGATATTTTTGGGACTTCCGTAACCACGACGGTCACTTTTTCGGCAAGGTTTCCGATGTTATTTTGTATTTCAAATTGAGATGTCGCCATCTCATCAAATAAGGTCTTTATCTCACGAATTTGTGTATCTATTGCTTGTAAACTTTCATCAAACTTAACAGAAGGATTGAAAGTGAGCGAGCTTGTGCTCAAGGATATTTCCTCCGAAATTTTCTTCAATGTTTCAAGACCAGCCCTCATCTCTTCTGAAAAGTTTTTCAAGTATTCGGCATCAGGGAACTCAGGGACTACGAATTCTCTTTGCGCTTGGGCAAATTTTATCTCATCAAGTTTTATGTTTATCTCGCCAAGGACTTGATCAAAGTTGATGGTTTGAGCAGTTGTTTCGGGAGAAGGGATGCTTTGATATATGTTTTTCAATTCAGCTATGTTTTGATTGACATTGTTAATCAAATTGCTTATCTCATCTTTGAACTCGTTTATCCCGGAAAGGTCAATCTCACCGTTTATCTCAAGCGAATTTATTTTTTCAAGTAGCGATTCCTTCAAGGAGTTCGTTAAACCAAGGACTTTTGAGTCAATATCGCTCAGGGTTGATTCTATAAGCTGGCTGATGTGTTTGCTGATCTCATTGCTTATCGTTGCCCATGAGTTTTGAATTAAAAGAAGGTTGGTCTCAATTGATGATAATTTATTTTTCATTTCTGCGATTTCATTTATCGCTGGACCCATCAAATACGGCATGAGGTCTGCATTGTTTTCAAGAAATGAACGCAGATCACTTTTTGAAAGAAACTCCCGAAGTTCTGTCCTGTATTTTTCCAATTCAGATATTATTTTCGTATTTAGGTCGGTAAATTGCTGGTTTAATTCGGCGAGTTTTTGTGTGAAGAAATTATTTATTTCAATGACCTTATAGCTTAGGTTAGTAACCCGTGATATAAACTCCGAATTGAGAAGTCGGAATTGTTCCTTCAGAGCTTCAAGTTCAGTTTTGATGTTAAGTTTCTCTTCAAGATAGTTAAACTTTGATTCCTTCAACTGTAAAAGTTTAGCTTCAATTTCCCTTTCAAGGGCACCGAGCCGATCGGTCAAGAACCTTTGGAGTTGCTCATAAGTCACATAATTATTTGTTGGGCGTAATTCTTCCAACGGCATTTTAAACCTCCCGAAATTTTTTGTTTCTGTCTAAATTATAATAAATTATTTGACAAATGTCAAGCGCAACACAGTTTCTGAGACATTTGAAGATGCCCGCTTGACAATAAAACCGAAAATTTGTATTTTAAAGCGGAAATCAAAATAAAGCGGAGCGGTTTTTATGACCAGGGTTTTTGTTATAGCTTTAATCCTACCATTTATTTTAACTTTGACAATGGGGCAGGAATTAAAATATGAGAGGAAATCAATCTCCTATGTTGATGTCCTTCTCGTCTCAAACCCAGAAATAAAAATTGAGGGAAAACAAGCAAGTTATCTTATCAAGAAGCTTCGCGAATACATTGAAATGCCAAGGTTTGATTATAACCCGATTCCGGAGGAATTGGTTGCCGACTTTAAATCAGAGCTTGAGTCCAGGGGCTCTTCAATTTCACTTGATGAGATAGTTGAACTTTTAAAGGAGAAATTCGTCCCGAAGATAATTGAAATTCTTGACATTGAAAAGGAGATAAGAGCGCAGGGGCTTTTGACCGAGGCACAGAGGAACAGCTTTATTGCGACGAAGGCGAAGTCCCTTGGGATAACTGCAGAACAAGCGATGAAAATTATGAACTCCGCATTCATTTATGTGCCTGTGATAAGTAAGTATAACACATATATCTCAGGTCAAACTTATGTCGTTGAGCTCAGCGCAGGTGTTGTTTGGTATCGCGTTGTCTATAGAGAAGATGGAACATCGGATCTTAAATTAACCGTTAAGAAAGAGACAAGAGGAATCGGCGTTGGTACAATAGGTAAGGAAATAAAACATGAAGGAGAGAAAGTTGATTACAAAGAATATGCCTTCAGAACCGCAGCAATTGCCCTCGCTCGTGATATTCAAGTTGCGGTAAGGGACATACCTGAATTTCGCCTTGGTGCGCAAGTAATAGAGGTTTATTCAAACGCTATATCATTTCCAATGGGAAAAAGAGAAGGGATAAAAATTGACGACGGATTTGATTTGGTTGAATTGCAAGAGAATTCAGATGGCGGAGTGATTCAAAAGAAAATCGGATTTGCTCGTGTAACCCAAGTTGCTGATAACCGCTCAAACCCAAACCGATTTTCAAAAGCGAGAGTTATCATTGGAAGAGGTCTTGAACCCGGAATTTATGTCTCTGAAAGACCAAGATTGCCAATTGATTTGCTCGTGAATTTCAAAACTAATCCTTTCACGATAACTTTAACTGGCTTTGGAAGTGAATCAATGACTGGTTATTCAATTCACGCTGAATTGCTTTATAATCTGGGGCGGAATTTGGATTTATCACAACTTTGGGTTGGAGGTGGGCTTTCATTCGGGGGTGGAAGCGCAGAAAATCTTGAAATTATGAAAGGTATCTTCGGAGATAAACCGGATGTTTCAATACTTGAGTACAATGCTGTTGTAATGAAAAGGTTCTATTTGCCGTTTAGATTCTCTGTTGTTGGAAGAGCTGATTTCGTTCTTGAGGTAGTTAATTTTTCAAAAGGAGATGCAAAGCTTCAACATTCCGGGCTTGGACTTGCGCTTGGGCTTGGGGTTGAATATACTGCGACCCCCGATGTAATCCTTGGGTTAGGGCTTGGTTACAGATTTTTCTCAGAGAGCGAAGAATGGGAAGGAGGAAGCGGAAGTGGAACCATACCCGGATTTGCTGGAAATCATTCTGGTACAATTTTTTCAGTTTATCTGAATTATTCTCTGCCCAAGCTTGGCTTTGACCCGATAGCAGCGATAAAAGGTGCCATTGGATGGTGATGTGCTTTGGAGCACAATTTTAAAATCCCTCGTTCTTTAATTTTAAAGCGAAAAAAACAAAAAGAGTTTGCGATGCTTAAAAGAAAATTTTTATGCCTTGTTTTCATCGTTTTGTTTTCCACTGTTTCAAACTCACAAAAGAATTTGCCCATCTCGCGTGAGGCGACATTTCTTGAAAGTTATTCCCCAACCGAGGTTACAATTAGAGCCTCTGGCATCGGGAAGAACAACGCTCAAGCTGAGCTTGACGGTAGAAGATCGGCTGTTTATTTCGTTTTAATTGGGTCAACTGACCCGATACTCCAGACGAACGAAGAGCGCATGGCATTTGAGAAGATTCAAGACGAGATATTTGATGAAAATAATATCAAGCGGTATATATCTTTTGAAACGACGGAATATGAGCAAAGGGTCAAGCTTTCAGATGGAAGGGTGAAGATAACGAAAGTTTATCGTGTGAACAAGAAACTTTTAACGGACGATCTCATAGCGAGAAATGTCATAAAGCCAAAGGAGGAGATAACAGAAGCGATCGGTTTGCCGTTCATTATGGTTGTCCCAGAGGCGCCGAAGGGTGTAAGTCCGGTTGACCTTTTAAGAAGTGATAGGTTGTTGAAAAAAGGAGCTGAAGTTATTGAGTCATATCTTACAGCTCGCAAATATGATGTTCAAGTCCCAGAACAAATGGAGACATTAAGTGAGCTTGCCCAGGCGCAGGCGGGTTTAAAAGGTGTTGAAGAGGATTATGCTTACCAACTTGCTCTTGCCATTGGAAGCGATGTCTACATAACCTACAATGTGAAAGTTGAAAAAAGATATGTTGGAAGCACGGAATATAGAAAAGCCGTTGTAGCTGCGCGGGCATATGAAACTACAACTGCAAGGTTACTTGGGACAGAAACGGGCTATAGCGGTGAGTACGCAGTGCCAGAAGAAGCGGTCGTTGAAGAAGCGATGAACGATGCTATTGATAAAGTATTAAGCAGAATAATGGCTTATTGGAAAGAGGACTTGACGCGCGGGCTACAGTTCAAACTTATCTTTAGAATAACTGGCAACTTTGATGAAGATACACACGATGAAATACTTTTAGCGACCGAACAGGTTCTGAAAAAGGTTTGTAATAGGACTAAGCAAAATGTCGTGACAGAACAAACATTGGATTACATCGTTTGGGTTAATCCGCAGAAGTATAATTCCCCACTTGCGCTTTTCAGGGATATAAGAAGTGGGATTGAATCGCAGGTGCCTGTGAAGGTTCGCAGAATCAGCGCCAACAGGAAAATGTTGATACTTGAGATAACCAGTTAAGTTAAAATAAATTTGGTCTTCAAATGAAGCGATTACTTATTTTGGTTTTGCTTTTTTCTTTTAATTTGCTCGCTCAGCCATCTTGGTACAAAACACAAACGCACCCGAAGTATCCAAAGGAATTTTACATACTTGGAATTGGTGCAAGCGTCGGCGAAGATGCAAGGGAAACAGCAAAGCAAAATGCGGTCGCAGATGTAGCTTCGCAGATAAGGGTTCAGGTTCAATCCGAAATCACGAGTTTAGAAAAAGAAAGGATAATCAACAAGGAATCAGATTACTATTCTGAGTTTCAGCAGAAGTCAAAGACGATCATTGATGAGGTTTTAACAGGGTGTGAGATCGTTGAGATGGAATTTGATAAGAAAAGTAAAACATGGTATGCGCTTGCTGTCCTTGATAAACAAAGATATTTGTCCTCACTTGAAGATGAGCTTGACAACGCCTGGGCTCAGATAAAAAAGCTCTACGATGACGCTCAATCATTCATTGGGGCGGGGAAAATTTTACAAGCAGTTCAAAATTTAAAAGATGCTCAGAAAAAGATTTACGAGATCTATTCTAAACAGGTCTTTTACAATGCGATATCACGAATTCCATATAAGCCAGATGTTGAACTTACAACAGCCGGGATTGAATCCGAGATAAGGGACTTGATCTCAAAGATAAAAATTGAAAAAGTTTCTGGCGATAATCAAGTCGCAAAGGTTGGTGAAGAACTCCCAGAGCCACTTGTCATTAAAGTCATGTACTATGGCAATGTTTCCGTTCCGATTTCAAACGCTAATGTGACATTCGCTTATAAGAGCGGTGAAGTCATTGAGAGAAAATTGACAGACGATCAAGGAATGGCAAGCGTTCGTGCGTTAGCAATGGGTAAAGGCGGAAGGAACGCAATTGTTGTTAGTTTTTCAATCCCCGGTCTCCCAGCAGAGTATGCAAGGGTTTTATCAAATGTTCGGGCGGAGTTCTCTTATTCAACGACTTCTGAAGCGGTTGCAACAGTTTCAGTTTCAATCAAAGGAGCGAAAGAGGATAAATTGATAAACGATGTGATGAAAAAGTTAATTCAAGCGATAGAGAAAAATGGATTTAAAATTGAAGATGAATCAAGGTTTGTAGTAGGAGGCGATGTTAGTTCAAGGGTTGTCTCTACAGTTCAAGGTGTTGGAGGGATGCTTTACACGGTTGAGGCAGAATTAGGTCTTTTTCTCAAGGACCTTGAAACAGGTCAAATCATCGGAAGCATGAGCGTTAAGTCAAGGGCTGTGGGCAAGAGTGAGCGCGAGGCGTATGAAAAAGCATTGAAGGGGATGAGATTCTCAAATAAGGAGCTTGTTGAGTTACTTTCAAATGCTAAAACTGAAGAATAAACAAAAACTAAAAGGAGGGAAAAATAATGCGGTATCTTGCATCTTTAATTCTGGCTGTAGCAGTTGTGATATTCATTGTTGGTTGCGGTGGACCAAAGGAAAGGGTAGCGGTTCCGGAATCATCGGCTCCGGCTTGGGTCAACACACCACCAACAGCTGTTGACGCAATCTATGCCGTCGGAGCAGCAAATGTCGGAGCGAATCCAGTCCTTGCGAGAAATAAAGCAGCCGATGCAGCAAGGCAAGAGCTTGGAAGGATAATCCAAACGAAGGTGAAAAGCTTGCTTGATAATTTCATGCAAGAGCATCAGGAATTCATAAACAATCAGGGGACAATAACTTCTGAGGAGTTCACGAGAAGCGTGAGTAGGTCGGTTAGCCAGGCTACGCTTGCTGGTTCTCAAATAGTTGAATTTTATTATGACAAGGACAACAAAATTTACTATGCGCTTGCAGTTTTGAGAAAGAATGATATCGTCAACGAAATAATGAGAACGATGAATGAGGCACAACGCCAGAAGAAAACAGCTTTTGTTGAGCAAAAAGCTGAAGAGGCGCTGAAGATACTTGACAAAGAACTTGAAAAGTGGGACTTGAGCAAGTAATTCAAATCCCTCCCCTCGCGGGAGGGTTTTTAATTTTGTTTTGATTTTTTGATCTTGTGGTGATAAATTTTGAAAAAGTATAAATGCTGAAGAAAGCCATGAGCGAGTTATATAGAATTGTTCTTATAGCTTTTGGTTTTATTTTCGTTGGACTCGGTATTTTAGGTGCTTTTCTTCCGCTTTTACCGACGACACCTTTTTTGCTTTTAGCAGCTGCTTGTTTTGCGAGAAGTTCAAAAAGGTTTTACAATTGGCTTTTAAATCATAAAGTTTTTGGAAGTTATATTAGAAATTATCGTGAAAAAAGGGCTATCACCCTGCGCGGGAAAATTATCTCGCTTGTTGTAATTTGGTTAGTAATGGGATATACAGCGTTGTTCGCTGTTTCAAATATCGTCGTAACTTTGATTTTGATTCTGATAGGAGCTGGTGTCACGAAACATATTCTTTCGCTTAAAACGATAAAGTGATTTTCAAAACTTATGAAAGTAAAAGTTGCTACATTTTTACTTTTTTTGAGCGCCTTTTCTTATTCCCAGGTACAGCCATCTTGGTTGTCGGTTCTACCTCAGTCAAGGGATTACATCTACGCCGTTGGGGTCTCATCACCCTACTTTTACCCTGAAACGACAAAAGCGAAAGCGATTGAGGACGCAATTTTTGAAATCGCAAGAACTATAGAGGTTGGCATAAGTGTTAAACAAATAAATTGGTTTGAGGATACCGGAAGTTTATTTTCTGGCATATCACACTTCAAAGAGGAATACGAGGAAGAAATTGACACTTCACTTGTAAACTTGATAAGGGAAAATTTTAAGCTTGTATCCGTATGGCAAGAACCGAAGTCAAAGCTATTTTATGTGCTCGGGCGTGTTCCCGTTAAAGCCATCTCATCTGATACAAGTTATTCAATCCCCGAAGAGTTGATTTATGACCCGGCGCTCGCAAAAGCTACATCCGTTCGTGGGAAGCCACCATCTTGGGTATTCAAAGTTCCCGTTTCTGATGTCGCAATTTACGCCGTTGGTGGAGCAGACAAACATTTTGACCCAGCAGAAACACGCAAAAAGGCGATACAAAATGCAAGAGCTGAACTTTCAAGAATTGTAAATTTGAAAATCCAAAACTTGCTTGATAACTGGTCATATGGGAACAAGGTTTTTGAGCTCGGGTATTCAATGAGAGTTTCAAGGACCGTCTCGCAGGCGAAAATTCGTGGTTCTCAAATAGTTGGATTTTGGATTGACCCAAAAACGGGAGCAAATTACGCACTTGCACGGATGTATAAAAAAAGTTTGATCTCTCAAGTAAAACAACTGACAGCAAATGTCATAAGGCAAAATCCTCCTGATGAGGTCAAGCAGGGAAAACCAATTGAAGAACTTCTAAACGAGGCGCTTCAACAACTTGATCGTGAACTTGAAAAGTTAAACAAAAAATAATGGGGGGTTAAAAATGAAATTCAAAATCGCTCTTGCAATCATTCTAATTTCATCTTTTCTTTTTTCTCAGGAAAAAGTAAGCGTTGCGGTTTTGAGATTTGATGCAAAGGGCTTTGACCCAACTCAAATTGATGTCCTCGTTTCAAGGTTTAGGGTTGCTTTAAATGCAACTGGCAAGTTTAATGTCCTTGAAAGGGAAAAAATTAAAGAAATACTCGCTGAACAGAATTTGCAACAAAGCGAACTCGCCGAGGGCTCTGGAGATAATGTCCAAATAGGCAAAATCCTCGGTGTTAAGGAAATAATAACTGGAGATATCGGAAAAGTTGAGGATGTCTACACGATCAATGTCCGAAGAATAAAAGTTGAAACATCCGAGATAGTTCAAACAGCAAGCGCAGATTATGAAGGTAAGGTCTCCGGGCTTTTGAAAGTTATGGAGCAACTTGCATTTAAACTTGCTGAAAAAACCGATGAAAAATATGTCGCCTTAAAGATTGAACAACCCGAAACGAAGGAAGAAAAAGTTGAAGAAAAGGAAAAAGTAGAAGCGGAAGAGGAGGAAGAAGATATTTTTGGGGATTTGTACAAGGAATTCAACATTTCAAAAGACCCTTTCAAGGATAGCAACCCGCCTAAAATTGAGCTTTACTATCCAACCGTAAAAGACAACGGTTATCTTAGAGTTGGTAACAGGGATTTTGAAATTTCTGGCTTAGTGACTGACGAAAGCGGTATCACATCGGTCAAGGTGAACGGTGAAAATGCGCAGTTAAAAGTTGCACTTGCAGGGTTGAGCTTTTATAAGAAAATTCGCCTTTCAAAGGGAAGAAATCGGATTGAGATTGTAGCAAAGGACCTTTACAATAACATTGGGAAATTAACATTTACTGTGGAGGTGAAATGAGCGTGAGGGTTTTAAAGGTTTTTGCCCTTTTAATTTTATTCTCCCTTGAAATTTTTTCAGGTGAAAAACCAGCTTGGATAACTACGAAGAAACATCCGAGATATCCGGAACGGCTCTATATACTTGGCGTTGGCGCAGCTAAAAAGACAAAGAACAAGATTGAGGATATTCAAAAAGCGAATAGCGATGCTTTTGCTGATATAGCAAAGCAAATTCGTGCAACTGTCGTTTCAAAATCAGTCGTTGAACAACTTGAGGTTATAACTGGTAAAAAAGCCGAGTCGGTAGAGAGGGCTTCGGCGAATCTGCAGGTGACGAGCGAAATCACAATAACCGGTTTGAAAATCGTTGAAGTTTATTTTGACGACGATGACGATATCTATTATTCTCTCGCTGTGCTTGAAAGAGAAACCGCTGGCGCCGACTTGAGGGATAAGCTTAAACAGTATTTCAACCTTTATCAGAAAAACTTTGAACTCGGGAAGAAAAATATCGCAGAGGGAAATTTTTATCAAGCTCTTTTAAATTTTTCAGAGGCGTACAAAAATGCACCACTTTACAATGACCTTCTCCCACTTTACAGATTTATAACCCGCCCACTTGAAGAGATAAGCGGAGAGTGGCGCCTTAGCGATGCGATTCTCATATCAGATATAAAATCTTTCGTCCAAGATGTTTTCTCAAAGCTCAAAGTTGAAAAGATTTCGGGTGAGGAACAAGATGTCCTCTTCAACCAGCCGTTAAATCCTTTGGTATTGAAAGTCACATATGGCGATGGCGCTTTCCCAGTTTCAGGGTTTAAGTTCAAGTTTTATTTTAAAAATGGACGCGGGAAAATAAATGAAACAGCTGTTTCGGATAAATCCGGAATCGTAAAATGCGAGATTTATTCACTTGAACCATATCAAGAAAACTTTTACACGATAACCGCAACGATGGACTTGTCCGAGTTCAAAATTAAATCATCCCGCGGATACGGAGAATATGACGATTGGAATGATTTCCTGGATAGAAACGAGAAGGTGGTGACTTACACATTAAGAAAAAAGACATTGACGCTTGAGGATAAGCTCAGAGAAGCGGTGTTAAGTTTGAGTTCAAAAGTTCCTGACAAGACAGCGCGCATAATGGTCGCAAGGATTTATTACAGGGATAAACTGCCCGGACCCATATCGCCGTATATAAAGCAAAAACTTGAAATGGCTATAGAAACGCATACAAGCTTTGCACTTGTTGGAGAAGAGGAAATTAAAAATGTAGCTGTGAAGATTTATCAAGCTGGATATTCAACAGCTGGAGTTGGAACGCCAGAGTCATTTGCCAATTTGAGCGGTGCAAAAGTTGTCATCGTTGGCTCTTATTGGGACAGCGCCGATGAAGTTGAACTTAATTTGAAAGCGATTGATGCTGGTTCAAGAATTGTGCTTTCAACTTCAAATGTAAAGATACCGAAAAATTTGCTCCCCAATATACCGCTTGCGCCCGAGAACTACAACTCAAAAATTGACGACGAGATATTGCAAACTGAATCCAAGGGCGATGAACTTCAAGTAGAAGTTTGGGTTGACAGACCCGACGGTGTTTATTACGAAGGCGACGAGATAAAAATTTTTGTCAGAGCTAACCGTGATTGTTATATAAATCTTGTATATTACGACGCTGAAGGAAATGCGATTCTGGTCTTTCCGCATAAAGGCAACTGGGAACACGAAATTGAAGGGAACAAAATTTACAAAGTCCCCGGCGATTTCGTTATAAAACCACCATTTGGACGAGAGATACTCAAGGTTTTCGCAAGCGATAAACCATTCCCTATTCCGAAAGGCAAAACTGAAGCGGGCTTGATCGTCCTTGATTCAATCCTTGACTATATGTCAAATACAAGAAGCATTGGTTTGAAAGCGGGAAGATACGCTGAAAATAGCATCGCCTTAACAACTTTACCAAAAAATAAACAGTAGGTGAAACAATGAAGCGAGCAATTTTTCTATCGGTTATATTTCTAATTTTTGTCGGACAATTAATTTCTCAAGATTTGGGATACAGGAAGAGTTGGGCTTTGATAATTGGAATTAACGAATATCAAAGTTTGCCGAGGTTGACTGGGGCTGTGAAAAGCGCCAAGATGGTCAGGGAAAAATTAGTTCGGGAGTTCGGTTTTGACCCGGAAAATGTGATTGAGCTATACGATGACCAAGCGACGCGCGAGAACATTTTAAAGGCGTTTGACCGACTTATGGATGCAAGACGTGTTTCAAGGGATGACCGTGTTTTTGTTTTCTTTGCGGGACACGGCGTGACAAGAGTTGTTGGTGGAAAGGAAAAAGGTTATATCATGCCTGTTGATGGCGTGATGGAAAAATTTGCAAGCACTGCTATTTCAACCGATCAATTGCACGAATTTCAGGAAGCGATACCCGCAAAACATCTTTTTTATGTTATGGATGCCTGCTACAGCGGGACAATCTTCACCCGCGGGATAGGATTGAGAAGCGAAATGTTTACCACAAGAGCTGAGGCGATTTCAAAATTTACATCACGAAAGGCGAGAATTGCCATAACAGCCGGGAGCAAAGACGAACAGGTGGTTGACCTTTCAGATCAGGGAATAAGCGTTTTCACTTTCTATTTTTTGAAGGCGCTTGATGGTGATGCCGATGTAGACAGAGATGGAATTGTGACAAGTTCTGAGCTTGCGGATTATGTCGCTAAAAATGTGAGATTTAGAGCGCCTCAAAATCCACAGTATGGGCGACTCCCTGGCGATGAAGATGGTGAATTTATATTTGTGCGTGTTTCAGGTATAGCAGAACAAAAAACGGAGCCAAAACCAACACCACCGACCCCGGTAGTAACTGAAGAGCCAAAACAACGCCCAAAACCAGTCCAAAGAAAACCAGCTGAAGAGACGAAAAAAGCAGAAACCATAATCCAACAGCCGGGATTTAAAAATACCTGGATTTACGCCTTCATCGGCGGTAATGCGAATATACACGACATAAAAGAAGAAGGTGTTAATTACACCAAAAAAGAGGGAGGTGGAACTTCCGCTGGCGTTGGTTTTGAATACATACCCGAGAAAAATCTTTCAGTTGGACTTAACTTAATGTTTGATGATAAAGCAGGGAATTTTAAAATTGCACCGTTTTCCACTGTCATGTCGGAGGGGGATGTAGTAGTGATATATGAGTTCGGTCCTGATATTAACTATGATGTTAAACTTTCCTATCTCGTTTTGAATCCCTTTGTAAAGTATCGCTTCGGCGGTTTATATGCGAGTTCAGGTCTATCTATTGGATTTGTTCTGGATAAAAAATGGACACTTAAAAGTGGATATACAATCCGTGTAAATGGAGAATTTATCGGTAGTGGTACAATTGAACAAACAGAAAAAATTGAAGACACCAAGACACGTTTTAGTTTGCCTATCGCTTTAGGTTATGAAACGAGGTTTAGCGACTTTAAATTTTTCGTTGAGGGAAGATATGATCTGGGTTTAACAAAGGTTGCGAAGGATACTGATTGGAAAGTATCTTCGTTTCAGATTTTATTGGGTTTAAGGTATGGATTTTAAATTTCACGGCGGGCTTTAAAGCCCGCCCTTTTTACTTTGCTAAAATCATTTTCTTGACATCAACAAATTTATCAGAATACATCCTGTAAATGTAAACGCCAGAGCTAACTTTGTTCCCACTTTCATCCGTCCCATCCCAAGTCACAAAATGTTCACCTGCTGGCATCACCCTGTCAATTAAAACCTTGACCATTCTCCCGGACAGATCAAAGATAGCTATTTGAACCCTTGTCTCAAACGGTAGAGTGAATTTTATCGTAGTCGCTGGGTTAAAGGGATTTGGATAGTTCGGGAAAAGTTTAAAGTCGGCTGGATAGACATCACTTGAAATTAATTTATAATTCGGCGTCACGATAACACCATTGGAGCTTGTCGCCTCAATTTTTGTGACCTCAATGTCATCGGTGCTGTTAAATCTCCCAGTGATGAAGAAAATTTCACCTTCACCAGGTTCAAGTCCATTAAACGATGTTGAAGTTAAATTAACTTTTAGCACATTATCTTTAACTTCATAGCTTAAGTTCATAAACCCAGCTATCCTCGGCATCGGCGACACAAAATCAACGCTGGAACTTTGCTTGACTTTAAGTTCAAAGTTGAGATTCGTAACCTTTTCATTATTTTTGAATGACACGACAATTGATGAATAACTTATCTTGAACTTCACTTCAAAAGGGTTCGCCCCTTTTAAAACGAACATTATACCCTCACCAATTGCGTTGAGCTTTCTAACACTTGGGTCAATCACAAGGAGATTCTCAATTCCAACCCTAACTGTGTCGCTCGTTACATGATTTAAAGTTTTAAAGATAATTTTTGCCAAGCGATGCTTTCCTGGTTTTAGCTCATAACCACGGTTTATGAGCATGACGATGTTTGTCTTAAAGCTATCGGGAGAGTAATATTTAAAAATAGAGTTTGAGGTTTCTGTAACGATCGTGTCAACAGCAATAGATGGCTTATCCAATGTCAAGGTCGCTTGAACACCCAAAACCGTATCCACATTTGAGAGGATAAGGTACGCTTCTGTTTTTTGTCCCGTTATTTCAGCTTTACCCTCTATATAAAGTTTATTCTGCGCTAAGATGAGCGAGCTCAAAAGCATTAGGGCTAACGATATTTTTAAGGTTCTTTTCAACATTTTCAAACCAATATTTTAGTTTTAAACTCCGCTTATTTTCCTCAATTGCTGTGCCAGTTTATGTAAAAAGCCCAATTTAACAAATAAAATTGAAAACCAATGATTTTTATTTCAGGGGCAATGCTTTATCTCCGCTTAACCCAAAATCTGTGTAATTTTTACAAGAAATTATTTGTAATTATGAAACGGTAAAATGGGGGCAATTCAGTGGGCGGTTGGGGAAAATTTTGAAAAGTGCTTTTTGTGGCTTAATTTTTAATAAAAAAGGTCTGTTTTATGGTTGAAGAAAAGAAAGAAGAATTGCTTTTAGGCAAGGTTATAAGCGCTCACGGAACGGGTTTCTATGTTCAAGTTGGTGAGGATGTTTTGTTCTGTAAGTTAAGGGGGAAGATGCGACTTAAAGATAAAGTAAGCACGAGTCCTGTCGTCGCAGGTGACAATGTCAAAGTACGAGTTCTTGAAGATGGAACTGGTGTAATAGAAGAGGTTTTGGAAAGATATAATAAGCTTTATCGCAGAGCCGTTGGAAAGAGAGACCTTGAACATGTCATCGTCGCAAACATTGATCAAGCGATAGTTGTAACTTCATTTAACATGCCTCATGTTCCGTGGGGATTTGTGGACAGGTTGCTTGTCGCAAGCGAGAGGAACAATATAAAACCGATAATATGCATAAATAAAATTGATTTGATTGAAGATTGGAGAGAGGTCAACGATTTCATCAAGGTTTATGGGAAGAAGGTCGGTTATGAGATTATAAAGACGAGCGCTGTAACCGGTGAGGGTATTGAGGATTTGAAGAAAATTTTAAAGGACAAAACAAGCGTCTTTGTCGGGCAGTCGGGGGTTGGGAAATCAGCTTTGATTAACGCCATTGAACCAGGACTTGATGTTGTAACAGGAGAGGTAAGTGAGAAAACGGGAAAAGGTCGTCATACAACAACTCACACCGAGCTTCACTGGTTATCATTCGGTGGGTTTATTGCTGATACTCCGGGGATAAAGGAATTTGGGCTTGCTGGGATTGAAAAAGAGGAACTCGGTTTTTATTTCCCTGAGTTCAGGAAGTATATTGATAATTGCAAGTTTTCAAATTGCACTCACACGCATGAACCGGATTGTGCTGTTAAGGATGCTCTTTACGCAGGAAAAATTGACAAGCGAAGATATATGAGTTATGTCAACATACTCAACTCATTGGGTCAAGATTGAAAGGTTGCAATAATTTGTTTTTTTGGGTAACTTTGTGAGGAGAGAAAAAATTGATCATTTACTTTGATGAAAAAAGCAAAAGGTGAAAACTTTTTTGTAAGATACAAATTTGCGCTGTCAATTTTAATTTTTGCGTTCGGTTTGATTTTGATCTTAAGTATCGTCTCCTATTCCCCCAAGGATGAAGCAAATCTTCTATCCTTGTCGGAAATCGGTAAAATTTTCACCGGTGATGAACTTGTTCGCATAAAGCTTGAACGAACTAAAAATTGGCTTGGTTTCTTCGGAGCGAAACTTTCCTTCCTGTTTTTAAACTATCTTTTCGGTTACAGTTCTATTTTCATTGGGTTGATACTTGTAATTTTAGGTGTGACTTTATTTTTGAATAAATTATCAAAAAGCATTTTGAGATTTTCGTTTTATCTGTTGGTGTTTTCCTTCTTGCTTTCAATTTTTCTTGGAAATTTAAAGTTGATATTCGGGACGGAGGAATTTAGAGTTGAGGTCTGTGGCGGTGTTGGAATATATTTAGCTGATATTTTGACTAAACTTTTTGGTGAAATTGGTAGCATGATTTTGCTTCTTTTTGCTTTCTTTGTTTTCATTGGCTTTGTAGTTGAGGTAAACTTTTATGACTTTGCTGTAAAAGCATCTGATTCTCTGTTAGGTCTTTGGTCAAAGTTAAGGCAACCGCAGAAAGTTAAACAAACTAATATCAAACCCGTAAAGCAAGTTGAGCCGAAAAGCGCAAAGGAAACCGAAGTTGTTATAACGACGCCCGAGAAGAAGGATTTTGAAAAAGTTGAACCTCAGAGAACAAAGCATTCCGAAATCCAACCTGGTGTTGTTAAGGATGTTTCGGTAAGGAAAATTGACTTTAAGCTTCCACCAGTTGAGTTACTTGAAGAATCCGATGAGGAAACAATCGCTGACGAAGAGGAACTTAATCAAAATGCTGAAATTTTGCGAAAGAAGCTCGCAAATTTTGATATAGAGGTAGAAAAGATAAGCATAACGCCAGGACCCGTTGTAACCCTCTATGAAATCGTTCCAGCTGCTGATGTCAAAGTGAGGGAGATAGTTTCCCTTGCTGACGATATAGCGCTTGCGCTTGCTGCTCGCGGTATAAGAGTTATAGCTCCTATGCCTGGAAAGGGAACCGTGGGGATAGAGATTCCGAACAAGAAACCCTCAATTGTAAGGATAAGGAGCGTAATTGAATCGCCCGAGTTTAAAAATTTTGAAGGCATTCTTCCAATAGCTATGGGTAAGACAATCACGGGTGAGGTTTATTGCGATGACCTTGCTAAGATGCCACACCTTTTGATAGGTGGCGCAACCGGTTCTGGAAAAAGCGTCGGGATAAACACGATAATTGTAAGCTTACTTTACAAGTTGTATCCATCAGAAGTTAAGTTTGTCATAATTGATCCAAAAAAGGTTGAACTCGTAAATTATCGTAAACTTGTAAATCACTATCTCGCCGTTTGTCCCGATGTTGATGAAGACATAATCACAGCGCCTGAAAACGCAGTTGTCGTCTTGAGGAGCTTGGTTCTTGAAATGAACGAAAGATACGAAAAGTTTTCAAAGGCAGGGGTCAGGAACATCCAAGATTACAATGAAAAAGTCAGGCAAGGAAAGATAAAAAGCACAGAGGAAATTCAACATTTTGAATTGCCGTATATAGTTGTCATCATTGATGAGCTTGCTGATTTGATGCTTGTGGGTTCAACTGATGTTGAGGAACCGATAACACGGCTTGCACAGCTTGCAAGAGGCGTTGGGATTCATCTTGTCGTTGCAACGCAAAGACCATCCGTTGATGTAATAACCGGGATTATAAAAGCAAACTTCCCAACCAGAATAGCATATCAAGTTGCTTCAAAGGTTGACTCAAGAACTATACTTGATATGAATGGCGCGGAACAGTTGATAGGTAGCGGGGACATGCTTTATTTGCCTGCCGGTGCGACCAAGCCAATAAGAATTCAAAATGCCTTCGTTTCCCCGGAGGAAGTTGAAAGAGTCGTTGACTACATAGCAAGTCAACCCGGGTATGATAGACCCTACGAGCTTCCATCTGTTGTTGAAAGACAAAAGGTTGAGATTAACACAGATGAGGGATTTGATGAACTATTTGAGGAAGCAGCGAGGTTAGTTGTTAGGTTTAGACAGGCGTCAACTTCCCTACTTCAAAGAAGGTTGAGAATAGGTTACGCAAGAGCAGCAAGGATTATGGATCAACTTGAAAGGGAGGGGATAATCGGTCCACAGGTTGAAGGTAACAAAGCAAGAGAGGTCTTGGTTGAGAGCGAAAACGAACTTGAGGAACTTTTGAGGAAAATAAAATAGGTGAAATTTATGGGAATTTTCATCAGGACTTTTACACTTTTGGTTTTAATTTCGGGATTTTGCTTTGCTCAAAGCGGAAAGGAAATAATTGAAAGCTTGAGGAAAAAATACGCTTCAATTGATGACGCCGTTGTCAAATTTGAACAGACGGTTAAATATGGGGTTTCAAAGTTTGAGCAAAGTTTTTCAGGGACATTTTACTTCAAGAAGAAAAATAAATATAGAATTGAAACCGATCAACAAATCGTTGTAACCGATGGCGTGACAAGTTGGCTTTACTCAAAGGTTAACAATCAAGTTATAATTGACAAATATAGAGAGGACAAAGACACTTCATCGCCTGAGAAATTTTTGCTTTCAATTTCAGATGAATATATACCTGTTATTTTGAGGACAGAGAGAAACGAGGGCAAAAAGGTTTACATATTAAAGCTTACTCCACGGGATGAAAATTCATCAATTGAATCGGCAAAGATATGGATTGTTGAAGGCGACCTTCAAATTACAAGGGTTGAAATAACAGACATAAGCGGAACTGTCACGACCTACTCGGTTAAAAGCATAAAGATAAATTCTGGAGTTGAGGATTCTATATTTAAATTTTCCATCCCAAGCGGTGTTAAGGTGGTTGACTTGAGATAAAGTAAATTTGGGGAATTGATGAGAGAGTTTAAAAATTTTTTAAGGTTAATCATCGGTTTCGCAATTGCGGGGTTGTTTCTTTACATATCCTTCAAAGGTTTAAATTGGGGCGATTTCCTAAAAGTTTTTTTAAGTGTCAATTACATTTACATAATCTTAATGTTGCTTTTCATCCTTTTGTCAAACTTCTTCAGAGCCTGGCGCTGGAAGTATCTTTTAAGACCTGTAAAAGAAGATGCATCGCTTATTCACTTTTTTGAGGCGACCATGATCGGTTACCTTGCCAACAATGTTTTCCCACGCTCTGGCGAGGTTCTGAAGGCATATACGCTCAGCAACGACGAAAAAATTTCAAAAGCGTCAACCTTAGCAAGCGTCTTGCTTGAAAGGATAATAGATGTGATCTTTTCAATTTTCTTTTTTGGTGTCGCAATTTTTCAAAACAGAAAGATATTTGATAAACATTACCCATGGCTAGGTGAGGTCGTCTATACGGTTAGCATCGCTATTTTAGCAATCCTACTTTTGATCACTTGCACATTGATATGGAAAAGTGAATTTTTGAGGGTGCTAGGTAAATTTATCGCCTTTTTCAGTCGCTCATTTGCGGATAAAATTGTCAAAACTTTAGGTTCGTTTATTTCCGGATTTGAAGCTTTAAGACACAGAAGAATTTACTGGCAGATTTTTATATTGAGTTTTTCAATTTATGCATGTTATATTCTTGCTGCTTATTTCCCATTGTATGCTTTCAAGATTGACAGGTCAAAGATTAACCTTTTCACTGCGCTTGTTTTATTCGTTGTCTCAACGCTCGGATTTATTTTACCTACACCCGGGGGTATTGGGAGCTATCATTCTTTTATTACTGGTGCTCTTGTTGGGCTTTATGGTGTAAAGCATGAAGTTGCCCTCGGATATGCAGTTCTCACGCACGGTGTGGGATACATTGCCAATGGGTTTCTTGGTTTTTATTTCGCTTTGAAAAAGCAAATAAAAATAGCGAATTTCTCCAAAAGTTCTGATCAAATTTGACACATAGCTTTCCCCCCTTATGTGTCAAGATTGCACCAACCTTATTTTACACCCTTGATTTTTTTCAATTTTTCAATATGTTCACTTTTGGCACAAATTTTGCTCTTATTTTTGACGCTTCATACGAAGATTCATCTATTGCCCAGTTCAGAAACTGTTCGTGGGGATTTCACTCAAGCGGTTTCAATGGGCTCATCTTATGGTAACGCCCAAGTCCAGTTAAGGACTGATGGAACAAAATGGTATGCTAAACTTGTCCCAAGTTCAGGAACGCCAGTTGAGTATGAGATTGCTTTAGTATATGGCTATGGATGGAAACAGAGATATCTTGTGAAGATTGACAGCAGTTATTATATGCTCCCGATTCAGTGGAACATGAAGGGTTATCTTGATAATTCAACGGGGAGTTGGACGACTTATAATCCGGGGAATTGGTTTAATAGCGACGGGACTTTAAAAGCGACTAACACGAATTCATTTAGGAGTAAATCTTATGACAAGAATTGCGCTGGTTGCCATGTCACAGGGCTTAACATAACGAAATATGTAAGCGCTCAAAACGATACATTTTGGATTGCGAAGTGGGCGAACAATAACAGTGTTAGTGATATGATAATCGGATGTGAAAATTGCCATGGACCTGGAGCTGAGCACGCCTCAACGGGAGACAAGACCAAGATAATTAACCCGAAGAATTTGTCATATGAGAGACAGCTTGAAGTGTGTGGGCAATGCCATTTCCGTGGCTCAAGCTCAGGGTATACTTATGAATATGCTTGGGATGAGACAAATAACAAGGCGTATGTCCCTGGTGATTCGCTTGGGCTTTATGTTGTTCACAAACCGGGTTTATGGCCAGATAATTACACCTCGCGTCAACATCATCAGCAATATAATGATATTTTGAAATCAAAGCATTATACTAATCCATACCATAAACTAACCTGCTTTGAATGCCACAATCCTCACAAAGTCACAAGTAATAGCCATCAAATAGTTGATTCGCTTTATGTTAGAGATCAAAGCGGTAATTATATCTGGGTAAAAACGAAAAACGATGACAATACTTTATGTTTGGCTTGCCATGCTGGTTATGGTCCATTTGCAGGTCTGACGAGAGCGATGATTCAAGACCCAGTTGCCAATAAAGACACAATTGCTGCGGTTGTTACCAGGCATACTCATCACTCCTATGACCCCGAGAACAAAAATAATACTGGCGGGGCAAGCAGATGTACAAAGTGCCATATGGCTAAAACAGCTATAACAGCGAAAGCATATGACATTCATAGCCATACTTTTGAAGTTATATCGCCAAAGAAGACGCTGGATTACAAGAATGTTAAAACGCCTACCATGGGTATGATTAACTCTTGTGCAGCGAGTTGCCACAGGAATCCAACTGGAAATATCCCAACTTTTGGTATACCAACAGATGCTAACCTCACTGATTGGACAGAGGCGACGGATATTCAGCTTGCTGATACATTGTGGATGTATTTCAGAAGTTGGTGGCCAACAAAGGTTGAACAAATTGCCGGTATTGTTAGCAAATTTGAACTGAGTCAAAACTATCCGAATCCATTTAACCCGAGCACAACGATTGAATTTTCAATAGCGAAGAGAAGCAATGTTCGGCTTGTAATTTATGACATAACTGGCAGAATTGTGAGGACTTTAATTGATGGTCAAGAGTTTGAACCCGGTCTTTATAGAGTGCAGTGGAACGGGAAGAACGATTATGGTGAGAATGTAGCAAGCGGTATTTATATTTACAGGTTGCAAGCGGGTAATTTCACCGCAACGCGGAAGATGGTGCTTACGAGATAATTTTCAATTAGTTTAAAAAATCAAAGGGCAGGTCAACTGACCTGCCCTTTTTTATTTGCGGAGCCGACGGGGCTCGAACCCGCAACTTCCAGCGTGACAGGCTGGCGTGCTGACCAATTGCACCACGGCTCCCTAAAACCGAGATAAATATAATGAATAGAGCAAAAAAATGCAAGTTGAACAAACTTACCTCAGTGTTTTTTGACTTGACAAAGGGAAAACTTTTCATTATATTTATATAGAAGTTTGTCTATATTTCTAAATAAAAAACAAGGTCAATGGCGAAAACAAAAATTTCAAAACTCGCTAAAGCACTTGCGGATGAAACAAGATGTAAGATTTTTGAACTAATAGCTAAGTCAAAGGAGATAAGTTGCAAAGAGATCACAGAAAAAATCGGCTTAAGACAACCAACAATTTCACATCATCTTAAAATTTTGACGGAAAGCGGTCTTGTGGATGTTAGAAGGGAGGGGCAATTTCATTATTTCAGCGTCAACAAAAAAACGCTCGCTGAGTTTTCAAGTTATCTCGCACAATTTCAAACTTAAAGCTACTTAAAAAGATGATTAAAATAGAAAAATATCGCTCTGTAAAAGGAATTTTCCCGGGAACTGAAGTCAGAGATGGTGCCGGTGTTAGGCTGAAAAGATACATTGGCTCTCCATATTTAAGTTATCTTGACCCGTTCCCCTTGCTTGATGAATTTAAAAGTGACAACCCAGATGATTATATAGCTGGTTTCCCACCCCATCCGCATCGTGGTTTTCAAACTCTAACTTACATGATAAGTGGCGATTTTGAGCATTGGGATAGTACTGGGAGCAAAGGGAATTTAACTTCGGGAGGACTTCAATGGATGAACGCTGGAAGTGGGGTGATTCACAGCGAAATGCCAAAGATGAAAAATGGCTTGCTCTGGGGTTTTCAACTATGGTTAAATTCACCGGCGAAGGAAAAAATGAGCGACCCGTTTTATCATAATTTTAAAGCACTTGAAATCAACGAAAGGAACTTCAAGATAAACCTCTTATCCGGCGAATTTAAAGATATAAACCAAACTAATCTCGCATATTATCCCTTCTTATACATTGATGTTAGAATAAGTGAGGGAGAGAAATTTGAGTTTGAAATACCCGATAAGACGAATTGCTTTTGCCTTGTATCTGAGGGCTTGATTGAATTACCTGAAAATGTCAGAATTAGAGATGGCTTCATCGGGGTTTTATCCGAAGGAAATAAAATTAAATTCACTGCATTAAAAAATTCAGTTGTGATAATTGGTTGCGCACAGCCATTAAATGAACCGGTCGCAAGGTGGGGTCCATTTGTTATGAACACGAAGGAGGAAATTTATCGGGCGATTGAGGATTATCAAATGGGGCGTCTTGTTAAGAAAAAAGCAGTTGACATATAACAAAACTAAAACAAAATAGGTAAAAGCCATGTTGACAAAACTTTCAAACAAAGTTGTCAGCGATATAGCCCTTTTTGTAATTCGGTTGATACTTGGCGTGGTCTTCATTGCCCATGGGTATCCGAAGCTGTTCGTCTGGGGAGTATCCGGAGTAAGTCAATTCTTCGGTCAGCTTGGGATTCCATTCCCTGGATTCTTCGCTGTTGTTGTTTCAATCGTTGAATTCTTCGGTGGGATTGCCTTAATCCTCGGACTTTTCTCACGATGGGCTGGACTTTTGATAGCAATTAATATGATAGGGGCAACTTTATTCGCCAAGCTAAAGGTCGGGCTCATTGCACCGTTTGATAAACCGGGTGTTGGATTTGAACTTGACCTCGCACTGCTTGGATGCGCACTGGCTATTTTGGTCTTCGGACCGGGAAGAGTTTCAGTTGAACTTGGCTTGCTCAAAAAAGAACTATCTTAAAAAAAATCAAGGAGATGAAAAAATGGAAGCAATCTGGATAATCGGCAGAATTTTATTCTCAGCTCTATTTATAATGTCCGGGTTTGGTCATTTTAGAAATCGCAAAGACATGGTCGCTTATGCACAAATGATGAAAGCACCGGCACCGGAGATTTTAGTCCCTTTGACTGGATTAATGATAATCCTTGGGGGATTGAGCGTTTTATTTGATTTCTACACAACTATTGGAGCGATTTTACTTGTGCTTTTCCTGATCCCAACTGCATTTATAATGCATAAGTTTTGGGGAGTTCAAGACCCTGGGCTTTCTGCAAACCAAATGGCGCATTTCTTCAAAAATCTCGCCCTCGCTGGGGCTTCACTTATCATTATTTATTTTAAGAACGCGCAGTAAAAAAAATAACCCCGACCTTGATTCAGGTCGGGGTTTAAGTTTAAACAAGCTCAAAGATTCCAGCTGCGCCCATTCCGCCACCGATGCACATGGTGACCATACCGTATTTAACATTTCTTCTTCTCATCTCATTTAAAAGCGTTACCGTGAGTTTAGCTCCTGTGCAACCGAGAGGATGCCCCAGAGCGATTGCGCCACCATTGACATTGATTATTTCTTCATTTAACCCCGCGAGTTTTATAACCGCAAGCGTTTGAGCAGCGAAAGCTTCGTTAAGTTCAATTAAGCCGATATCTTCAAGTTTTAGCCCCGCTAATTTCAACGCTTTTGGTATAGCTTCAACAGGACCTATACCCATAATTTCAGGTGGAACCCCAGCAACGGCAAATGAGACAAATCTGGCGATGGGCTTTAAGCCAAGCTCTTTTACTTTTTCTTCAGACATAACTACGACACCAGCGGCTCCATCGCTCATTTGCGATGAATTTCCAGCTGTAACAGTCCCACCTTCTTTGAACGCTGGTTTAAGCTGTGCAAGTTTTTCAAGCGATGTGTCAGCTCTTGGTCCCTCGTCCGTGTCAAAAATTTTCTCTTCTATGATTTTCTCCCCCTTGCCATTTATATATTTATTCACAACTTTGAGAGGAACAATCTCATCTTTAAATTTTCCATCTTGAATTGCTTTCAATGCCTTCTGGTGACTTTTAAGTGCAAATTCATCCTGCATCTGGCGAGTTATCTGATATTTCTCAGCGACCCTCTCAGCCGTCAAGCCCATGCTGATGTAAACCTCGGGGTAATTTTCCGCAAGATACGGATTTGCCGAAAATTTATTTCCAGTCATCGGGACCAAGCTCATTGATTCAACACCTCCTGCGATAATGATGTCAGCGTGACCGAGCATAATTCTTTCAGCAGCAAAAGCTATTGATTGCAATCCTGATGAACAAAATCTATTGATGGTTATCGCTGGGACATTCACTGGCAATCCAGCTCTTAAACTTGCTATCCTTGCGATATTTAAACCTTGCTCACCTTCAGGGAATGCGCAACCGATTATGACATCGTCAATTTCAGCGGGGTTTAAATTTGGCGTTTTCTTGACAAGCTCTGAAATGACAGTTGAAAGCATTTCATCCGGACGAAAATCTTTCAATGTGCCCTTTTTCGCCTTTCCAACCGCTGTTCTAAGTGCTGTTACGATATATGCAGACCTCATTTTGCCCTCCAATTTTTGATTTAATTTCTTAACGGTTTTCCATATTTTAAGATATACTGCATTCTCTCCTGCGTTTTCTTCTCACCACACAAGCTCAAAAACGCCTCGCGCTCAAGGTCAAGTATGTACTGCTCGCTTACAATTTGTGGTGATGACAAATCACCGCCAGACATAACATAGGCGAGTTTTTTCCCTATATGAGCTTCATATTCGGTTATATATTTTGCTTCCTTCATCAAATAAATTGCAACGAGGAAATTCGCATAAAGCTGTTTTCCAAGCGCGATTATTTCAGGTGGTAATGGCGGTTTATATCCTTCTTCAACCATTGCGAGGGCGATTTTTTTAGCGTCATAAATGAGGAAATCCTTGTTCATTGATATTGAATCATACTCCCTCAGGTAACCGATCTTTTTAGCTTCAAGTGCGCTCGTTGATACCTTTGCGTAGGCTATTGTCTCAAAAGCTTCTCTTATAAATGGGGTTAAATCAACCTCAACCGATTTTGGCGCTTTTTGAATAGCTCTCAACAACATTTCTTTCGTCCCACCGCCTGCTGGAATTACACCCGCTCCTATTTCAACTAAACCGATATAACTTTCAGCATAAGCGCGAACCCTCGGTGCGTGCAAAACTATTTCACAACCACCTCCAAGTGTCATCCCATGCGGAGCAACAACAACTGGTTTAGGAGCATATTTTATCCGCATGTTCATCTGCTGAAACATCCTAACAGCTCTGTCAATTTCATCCCACTCACCCTCTTGCGCAAGCATAAGTATCAACATAAGATTCGCACCAGCCGAGAAATGCTGTCCTTGATTCCCGATCACAAGAGCTTCATAGTTTTTTTCCAACTCCTCCATAGCATAATTTGCCATCACAAGTATATCCTCACCTATTGCATTCGCTTTGGTGTGGAATTCAAAACAGATAACTCCATCACCGATATCAATCAAACTTGCACCGGCATTTTGTTTGATAACCTTTCGCTTGTCTTCCTTCAAAAGCGCAAGGTTTATAAATTCTGGTCTCGTCCTTAATTCCGAATAATCTTTTTTAGCGACATCGTAAAAGAAAATTTTGCCATCGCTCTTCTGATAAAATGACTTCTTACCGGAATTGACCATATCTTTAACCCAATCAGCAACTTTAAATCCCTCTGCTTCAATTTTCTCAATTGACCTTTCAACACCTATTAAATCCCACAGTTCAAAAGGACCAACCTCCCAATTGAAACCCCATTTCATAGCATTGTCAATATCAACTATTGTATCGCTTATCTCGGGAATCCTATTTGAGGCATATGCAAGGACAGCACTCGTCGTGTTCCAGAAAAATTGCCCCGCTCTATCTTTTGATTCCATCAAAATTTTTATTTTGTCTTTTAAATCGTCAACGGTTTTAGCCATCTCAAGCGATCCGATCTTAACTTTTTGCCTTGGTCTATACTCCATCGTTGAAAAATCAAGCGTGAGAATCTCGCTCTCACCGTCGGCTTTCTTAACTCGCTTGTAAAATCCCTGCCCTGTTTTCTCCCCAAGCCACTTGTTCTCTATCATCTTTTGAACAACTTCGGGGACTTTGAAGTACTCCCTCATCTCGTCATCTGGGACCGCGTTGTAGAGATTATTTGCAACATGAACAAGCGTATCAAGTCCAACGAGATCAAATGTTCTAAAAGTTGCACTTTTAGGTTTACCGGTCACCGGTCCTGTCAGTTCGTCAACTTCCTCAATTGTAAATCCATTTTTAAGCATATAATGCAAAACATACATAACAGCCAAAACACCGATTCGGTTAGCGATGAAGTTTGGCGTGTCTTTGCAATACACTATGCCCTTTCCAAGAACTTTTTCACCAAACTCAGAAATAGTTTCAACAACCTCCGGGAGCGTATCCTTGGTTGGGATTATCTCAAGAAGTTTCATATATCTCGGCGGATTGAAAAAATGCGTCCCGAGAAAATGTTTTCTGAAATCATCGCTAAAACCATCAGCTATTTCACTGATGCGGATACCCGAAGTGTTTGAACTCACTATCGTCCCAGGTCTTCGCACCATTTCAACTCTTTTAAAAAGGTCTCGCTTTACATCAAGTCGTTCAACCACCGCTTCAATCACCCAATCAACCTCCTTAATCCATTCAAGGTTGTCCTCAAAATTTCCTATCGTGATAAGTTTTTCAAGCTCCGGGATGAAAAAAGCGTTTGGTTTAATTTTTTTCGCTCTTTCAAGACCTTCCCTTGCAATCCTATTTCTGACCTCTGGACTTTGAAGCGTCAATCCATTTCTTTTTTCTTCTTCATTTAATTCTTTCGGGACGATGTCAAGTAAATAAGATGGTATTCCAGCATTTGCGAGGTGCGCTGCTATTTGAGCACCCATTACACCTGCCCCAAGAACTGCAACTTTTTTGATAGGTCGCATTTTTAACCCCGATTTGTTTTTTATGTTTCTTTGTAAAATGACTCTATTAAGTCGGCGTATCTTTTCTCTACATTTCTTCGCTTTACTTTCAATGTCGGCGTAAGATAATCAGCTTCAATTGTCAAGACATCCGGGACAACAGCGAACTTCTTTATCGTTTCCCATTGTGAGAGATGTTTGTTCACATCGTCAATTATGTTTTGATATAACTGTTGAACCTTTGGGTGGTTGACAAGCTCTTCGTTGCTGGAGAATTCAATCCCGTTTTCCTTTGCGAATTGTTTAAGTGTTTCAAAATTTGGAAAGATCAACGCCGATGCGAACTTTCTCCCCTCCCCTATTACAACGGCTTTATCAACATAAACGCTGGCAGAGAGGAGATTTTCAATAACCTGTGGGGCGACGAACTTCCCACCGCTTGTCTTGATAAGGTCTTTCTTTCTGTCGGTTATAAAAAGGAAACCATCTTTATCAATATAACCGATGTCACCCGTTTTAAACCAAGTTCCCTCAAAAGCTTCAAGCGTCGCCTTTTCATTCTTGTAATACCCTTTCATAACATTTGGACCATCAACGAGTATCTCTCCCTCAGCCGAAATCTTAACACACACCCCTGGTATTATTGGACCAACCGAGCCAATCCTATTTCTTTCAAGGCGATTAACCGAAATTACTGGGGATGTTTCGGTCAAACCGTAACCTTGGAGCACGGGTATGCCAGCAGCTGTAAATATCCTTGCAAGATCGGGTCTAAGCGCAGCACCACCTGAAACGATAAATCTAAATCTCCCACCGAATCTTTCACGAAGTTTTTTATACACAAGGATATCCGCTATTTTATGCTTTATCCTATAAGAAAGAGGAAATTTCTTCTCCGGGTCATACTGTCTTGCTATTTCCATCGCCCAATTAAAAATTTTTCGCTTCAATGGTGGCATGGTTTGAACTTGAGCGAGCATCCTCTCCTCGGCTTTCTCAAGAAATCTCGGAACAGTTGTCATAACGGTTGGTTTGACCTCAATTAAGTTCTCCGCAAGCTTTTCAATTGACTCGGCATACCAAATTTGAATTCCAATGTAAAGGTAAAGGTAAATTATCATCCTCTCAAAAACATGAGAAAGCGGGAGATAACTTAGAGCAACTTCATCCGGGGCATTCCAAGTGAAAAGCGATGCGCAAGTTATCGCATTTGAAACAAGATTAGAATGTGTAAGCATAACACCTTTCGGTTCTCCCGTTGTCCCAGAAGTGTAAATTATGGTGGCAACATCGTCTGGCTTTATTCTTGACTTTAACTCATCATAAAGGGATGGGTGTTCAGAATTCAACCTGGCTCCAATTGCTTCAAGTTGTTCAAGGGTCATAACACCAGATGCAGGTGCTTCCTTTTCAAACACTATAACCTTGTCCGCAAGCCCAACCTTTTCAAGCACAGGCAAAACCCTTTCATAAAGATGTTTAGTTGAGATGAAAATTAATTTTGACTCCGAATTCGTCAAAATAAATTCAACTTGTGGGAGGGACTGAGTCGTATAGATCGGGACATCAATTGCACCAAGGGATAAAATCCCAAGATCGGTCATCGTCCATTCGGGTCTACTTTCCGAAAGCAGTGCGACTTTGTCACCGTAGTTAATTCCAAGGGAATGGAGTCCAAGGGCGATGTTTCTCACCCTTTTTTGAACCTCTTCCGCAGGGATTGACCTCCAAACCCCATCGCTTGATTTGTAATTTAGGAGTTTGGGATTGCGGTAGGTTTTAACCCCGAATTCAAAGAGCTCAATTAAAGTTCTGATTTCGTTCATAGCGCTCATCCCCGGTAAGTTTGACTTGCACTTGATTTTAAAAAAATTACATCAAAAAGTCAAATCTAAAAATTTTTGCTTTTCAAAGTTTGTTTCAATAAATTTAACTCCAAAACAAAGTCAATTTATGTTGTGTCTGTAAGGACAAGATTTGCGCCAAGCCCAACTGGTTTTTTACATGTTGGTGGTTTAAGAACGGCGCTTTATAATTATCTTTTTGCAAAAAAACATAACGGTCAATTCATCCTGCGCATTGAAGACACCGACCAGACAAGAATTGTCCCAGGCGCTGTTGAAAACCTCATTGAAACACTCAAATGGGCTGGGATTGAATTTGACGAAGGTCCTTTTAAAGGTGGTCCATTTGGACCATACATCCAATCGCAACGGCTTGAACTTTACCATAAGCACGCACTTGAACTTGTAGAAAAAGGTTACGCTTATTACTGCTTTTGCTCTCCCGAGCGACTTGAAAAAATGCGACAAGAACAAATCAAACTGGGACAACCTCCGAAATACGACGGGACATGTAGGCGATTAACATCGGACGAGGTAAAGAAAAAACTTGACGAAGGACTCCCCAAAACAATTAGAATGAAAATCCCTGAATGGGGTGAGCTGAAATTTAACGATTTAATTCGCGGTGATGTGACGATTAATTTCAAAGTCCTTGATGACCAAATACTTTTAAAGTCGGATGGTTTCCCAACATATCATCTTGCTGTTGTCGTTGACGACCACTATATGAAAATCTCCCATGTGATAAGAGGAGAGGAATGGCTTCCAAGCACGCCAAAACACATATTACTTTATGATTATTTTCAGTGGGAGAAACCTTACTTTGCACACCTGCCTTTGCTTCTCAACCCAGATAGGACAAAACTAAGCAAAAGACAAGGTGATGTAGCGGTTGAAGATTACAGAGCAAAAGGTTATCTCCCCGAAGCGGTTGTTAACTTCATCGCTCTTCTGGGTTGGAACCCCGGAGATGAAAGGGAATTCTTCACGATTGATGAGTTAATAAAGGAGTTCTCACTTGAAAGGGTCAACAAGTCCGGCGCCGTCTTTGATATAAAAAAACTCAATTGGATGAACGCACATTATATAAAGAACTCCGACCTTGACAGGATAACTCAACTTGCAATTCCCTTCCTGAAGGAAAAGGGTTACGATGTTTCAAACTTTCAAAAAGTCAAAATAATCGTTGAAGCTGTTAGAACACATCTTGAATATCTCGCACAAATAGTTGAACATGTTGATATTTTTTACGCTGATGACATTGAAATTGAAGATGGTGAGGCAAAGGAAATTTTAAAACTTGATACGACAAAACTCGTATTTGAAAAATTCATCCAAAAACTCCAAAATCTTGATTCTGAAATTGACAGAGAAAAATTCAAAGTTATAGCGAAAGAGGTACAAAACGAAACAGGTATAAAGGGGAAAAACCTATTTATGCCCATAAGAATCGCGCTCACAGGCAAAACACACGGACCGGAACTTCCGCTTCTTGTTGAATATTTCGGCAAGGAGAAATTAAAACAAAGGTTGGAGAAATTTCTCAAGACATGAACGGACGTTTGAGGTTCATTGATGTTTACAGGGGTCTTGCGATACTTTTGATGCTCCACGGTCACACAGCAGATGCGGTTTTATCACCTTCTGAGAAAATGTCAATCGCGTTTCAAATCTACACCATTTTTCGTGGCTTTACCGCACCGATGTTCTTGTTCATCTCTGGCTTTGCCTTTTCAATCACGACATTAAAATACGCCGAGGAATATTTTAAATTCAGCAAAAAATTCATCAAACGTTTGAGGAAGTTTTTCTTTATAACCTTACTCGGCTACTTTTTGCATTTGCCATACCTTTCTCTGAAAAAAATTCTCAACGAAACAAATTTCCAAACCTTAGCTCAACTATTTTCATCAGATGTCCTGCAGGTGATAGGTCTTACGCTTCTTTTTCTCCAAATGGCTTTGTTTCTCATCAAGGACGAGTCTAAATTCGCAAATTTGATGTTATACTTGGGCGCTTCAATTTTCGCTCTATCTCAAATATTCTTCACAATTGATTTCTCAAAATTTCTGCCTCTCCCGATATCGCAGTACTTAAACACCTTCAACGGCTCAAAATTTCCATTTTTCCCATGGTCTGGATTTGTGATGTTCGGTAGCTATCTCGGCTACATATATATAAAAGCGAGTAAAAATGGAACGGTTGAAAAATTCTTCAAAGAAATGTCCATCGCATCCTTAGCGCTTTTCCCAATCGCAATAGCATTGCAGATAATTTACGAGGCAACATTAAAGCCAGATATAAACTTAATTTATTCAAGCCCATTTCTTGCGATTTCAAGATTAGCGTTCGTGATGACTCTATTTTGTGCTATATGGAAGATTGACGCCAAGATGAAATTAAAAGTTCATCCGCTTCAATTTCTCGGCATGGAATCATTATTCGCTTATGTCTTTCATTTAATGGTCGTTTACGGTAGCCCTGTTAATCCATTTCACTCATATTATGCATTGATCGGGAATTCGCTTGAATATCCATTTGCATTTCTCTTATTCATACTTCTCGCTATCGCAACATTTGTGCTTTCGTACTTTTTAAATCATCTTAAACTCAAAAAACCGCAAACCATAAATTTCTTAAAATTCGCTATCGCAAACTTGTTCCTATTAATTTTCATTGCAAACCCACATTAAAAACGGAGGTTGATAATGCGAGCTGTTGCTATAACTGAATTTGGCGGAAGGGACAAATTAAAAGTCATGGAACTTCCCGAGCCGAAACCCAAAGCGGGAGAAGTTTTAATTCAACTCAAAGCTGCAAGTTTAAATCATCTTGATATATGGGTCAGAAACGGGCTTTACAAAATTCCATTTCCACATATACTTGGGGCTGATGGCGCGGGAGTTATAGTTGAAGTTGGTGATGGTGTGACAAATTTAAAAATTGGGGAAAAAGTTTTGATCTCCCCTGGCATCGGATGTGGAATTTGCCAGGAGTGTGTTTCAGGAAGGGAAAACTTTTGCAAACTCTACCACATCCTTGGCGTTCAAAAAGATGGAACTTACGCTGAATATGTAGTTCTGCCGGCTCAAAATGTCCTACCTATCCCGGCAAATCTTGACTTTGAATCAGCAGCGTCAATACCGCTTGTATTTTTGACCGCTTGGCACGCCCTTGTTACCCGCGGAGGGATAAAACCAGGGATGAAAGTTTTAATACACGCAGCTGGGAGTGGCGTTGGAATAGCAGCAATACAAATAGCCAAACTTTTCAACGCATTCGTCTTCACAACTGCTGGAAGCGATGAAAAACTTGAAAAAGCGAAATCGCTTGGTGCAGATGTCTTGATAAACTACAAAAAAGAGGACTTCCAAGAAAGATTGAAAATTGAAACACAGGGAGAAGGCATTGACCTTATACTTGACCATGTCGGTTTTGACACCGTTATGAAGGGGCTTAAATCTCTGAAAAAAGGCGGAAAACTTATAACCTTGGGCGCAACAAGTGGAAGTGAAGTTCCAATTGAACTGAGGTTCGTCTACGGGAAAAATCTTTCAATTGAGGGGATATATATGGGAAGCAAAGGAGAATTAATGGAGGTTTTAAAATTTTTCACAGATGGAAAACTTAAACCCGTCATCCACGCTGTTTTACCACTTGAAGAAGCAAAAGAGGCGCATAGAATTCTTGAAGAAAGAGAGGTCTTTGGAAAAGTCGTTCTAAAGATTTGAAATCAAAAATTTTCAACCTGTGAGAATTCGTTTTTCAAAATATATCCTACCGATACTTCTATCTATCTTCATTTCAAAAACAAGCTCCCAACAACAAACAAAATTAATCCAACTCATACACGCCGACAGCTTGATCGGAAGGAAATACGACTCAAAAGTCGTTCGCGAGCTCATCGGTAATGTCCAACTCAAGCACGAAAATATATATTTTTGGTGTGATAGAGCAATCCAATATGTTGACGAAAATAGAATTGAAGCTTATGGAAATTTGAAGGTTCGCCAGGACACGCTTTTTCTTGAAGCGGATCAAGGTGTTTATCTCGGTGACAAAAAAATCGCCATTTGTGATGGCAATGTAAAATTAACCGACGGAAGGACAACTCTTGAAGCAGAGCATGGAAGTTACGACACACAAAAAAAACTTGCTACATTTAAAACCAATGTAAAACTTGTTGATTCAACGACGGTCATAACCGCAGAACAGCTTTTCTATTACAGAACCGAAAAAAAATCCATCGCCGTTGGGAATGTTGTGATTAAAAACCTTGAGAATAACATCACAATTTATGGCGGTTATTTTGAAAATTATGATAGCACAAAATATAGCGTCATCAGAAATAACCCAAAGCTTGTTCAAATTGACACCACCTCAGATGGGAAAATTGACACTTTAATAGTGATTGGGAAATTTATGGAAGCTTTCAGAGATACAAATGTCAGTATGTTTTCGGCGACGGATAGCGTCGTAATTGTAAGGGGAAATCTATCGGCTGTCTGTGGCGATGTTTTTTATTACGACAAAAAAGAAATCATAATCCTGTGGCGAAAACCTGTAATATGGTATGGGGATAGCCAAGTTTCCGGTGACTCGGTGGTTGTAAAACTTAAAGAAAGAAAAATTGACGAGGTTTATGTCTATGGGTCAGCATTTGTGATTGAACCAGCGGACACATCTTACCCGGAGCGCTTCAATCAGTTGAAAGGAAAATCCATGGTGATAAAGTTCAAGGATAACAAAATTGATGAAGTTCATGTTGTAAAAAATGCGATAAGTTTGTATTATATCTTTGAAACAAGCGATAAAGGCGATAAAAAAGCAAATGGCGTAAACTATGTAAGTGGAGATAGCGTTTGGATAAAATTTAAAGATGGCAAGATAAACAGGATAAAAATCGTCGGCGGGATTGAAGGAACCTATTATCCAGAGGAAATGGTGGAGGGAAAAGAGACAAGTTTTAACCTTGAGGGCTTCAATTATATAAAAAGAAAACCAAGCAAAAATGATAAATTTGAAATCGTTTGGGTTAAATAAAAATAACGAGGTAGGTAACAAAGGCATAAGCGTTTTGCGAGCGGAGTCGCTTTATAAAAGATATAAGAAACGATATGTCGTCAAAAATGTAAGCATAGAGGTCAAACAAGGTGAAGTCGTTGGACTTCTTGGACCAAACGGAGCCGGAAAAACCACGACATTTTATATGATCGTCGGAATGATAAAACCAAACGCCGGGAAAGTTTTCATTGATGACATTGAAATAACCAAGATGCCGATGTATAAAAGAGCAAGATTAGGAATAAGCTACCTACCACAGGAGGCGAGTATATTCAGGAAGTTAACCGTTGAAGAAAATATAATGGCTGTTTTACAGGTTATGGATTTGACCCCTGAGCAAAGGAGGGAAAAACTTGAAAAATTACTTGAGGATTTTGGAATCGCTCAAATAAGGAAGAGCAAGGGTTATATGTTAAGTGGTGGTGAGAGAAGGCGAACTGAAATTGCAAGAGCTCTTGCAACTGACCCGAAGTTCATTTTGCTTGATGAGCCGTTCGCTGGAATTGATCCGATCGCTGTTGAGGACTTGATGAACATAGTCGCAAATTTAAAAAACAGGAATATCGGAGTTTTGATAACCGATCATAATGTCCATGAAACACTTTCAATAACCGACAGAGCGTATCTTCTATTTGAAGGACAAATTTTAAAGGAGGGAACTGCGGAATTTCTCGCAAACGACCCCGAGGCGAGGAAATTATACCTCGGGGAAAAGTTCAAGCTTGACCGCTATTAAACATCAATCGCTTCCTCAATTATACCTCCGCCCACAACAATATCGCCATCGTAAAACACAACCGACTGCCCTGGGGTGATCGCTCTTTTTGGCTTATCAAACTTAACAATGATTTTCCCATCGCGGTAATTTTCAAGCGTTGCTGGACTTCCCTCATCTAAATATCTAACTTTCGCAACCACTCTCATTCCATCCTCAATTTTCTCAACAGAGATCAAATTAACATTTCCCGCTATCAAAGCATTATGATAAAGTTTATCCTCGGTTCCAACCTCAATTGTGTTCGTCTCCGGATGAATTCCGATAACATAAACTGGATAACCAAGCGCCAAGCCAAGACCTTTCCTCTGTCCGATTGTATAGAACGGATAACCTTTGTGCTTTCCAACAACTTTACCATCCATAACAATGTCGCCACCGCTGACCTTTTCAGCAAGTCCATTGACATTTTTCAATAGAAAACCAACATAATCATTATCCGGAACAAAGCAAATCTCAAAGCTCTCTGGCTTGCTGGCTATTTTCAAACTGTATTTCTTTGCGATTTCGCGAACCTCCTGCTTTGTGAGCTCTCCAAGTGGGAAAATGGTCCTACTTAAACTTTCCTGCGTCAATCCCCAAAGAGCATATGACTGGTCCTTTGATTTATCAACACCGCGCATCAAAATATATCTCCCTTTCTTCTCGTCAAAGTTCAACCGTGCATAATGACCCGTCGCTATAAAATCAGCTCCGAGCGAGGTTGCCTTCTTTATCAACGCTTCCCACTTTATCTTTCGGTTGCACATAACACATGGATTTGGGGTTCTACCCTCAAGATAATCCCTGATGAAATAATTTATCACCTCATTCTTGAATTCCTTGGTAAGATCAACTACATAATGCGGGAATCCAAGCTTCGTGGCGACCATCCTCGCATCGTTAATCCCCTCAAGCGAACAACAGCTGTGCTCGTTTTGAATTCCTATTTCCTCGTAATTATATGTCTTTATCGTTATCCCTATCAAATTATATCCCATCTCTTTCAAAATTAACGCAGCAACAGAAGAATCAACACCACCACTCATAGCTACACATATCGTTGCATCCTTTGGAATCGTCCTCATCTATTTTAATTTTCTTTATTTTCAATTCATCGGCTTGCCTTTAAAATAAAACTCATTTTTTGCTCAAAAAATTTCTCACACTTTCCCTATTTTTCAAAGCCAAATCAGAAAGCTCTGACACCAAAAGCCCGGACATCATAAGAAAGGAACCAAGAAGTGCGAATGGGGAAAATTTCTCGTTTAAGAAAATCCTTGCTATGATAGCTGAAAAGACCGGCTCCATCGTGAATATAACCGATGCCCTCGTCGGCGTTGTGTATTTTTGATATTCAGTTTGAATATGGGTTGCAAGTATAGTTGCGAAAATTGATGTATACGCTATAGCGAGGAAAAAGCCAAGGTTCAAATTTAATTTAACATCTTCAAAAAATGGGGAAATAAGAAAAGAAAAAACAGAAGTAAAAGCCAACTGAATGAAAACAAGCTTTCCCGTCTGATGGCGCTTTGAATAAATGTCAATGAAAACAACATATAAAGCGAACATAATTGCACAGAGAAGCGTTAAAAAGTCACCGATTGTGAAATTACCACCAAGGGAATAAATAAAATTTTCAATTGATCCCTCATCCGATGTCAGAAAAAGAAGCCCAAGCATCACGAGAAATATCCCGATCAAATTCCCAACTTTTGGCGGTTTCCTCTCTATTATAAGTTGAGCTATTGGTGTGAATATGACAAGCATCCCGGTTATGAAACCCGACTTTGAAGCGGTTGTATATTTCAAGCCGACGGTTTGAAACGCAAAGCCCGCAAAGAGAAAAAAGGCAACTATCAAACCATCACGCCACACCGAATAGTTAAAATCCTTCAGATTAACCCGGAAGAAGACGACATATAAAATCGTTGAGACGCCAAATCTAACACCAAGGAAAACCAAAGGTGAAACATCTTTAAGGGCGGTCTTAACTATGCTAAATGTTCCACCCCAGATGAGCGTTATGAACAGAAGAAGAAATTCAGCTTTATATTGCTTTCCCATCTATTTAAGGCAAGTTCATTTCGTTTTTAACTGATTTGAGATCAAGATTATCGTCGCCACCGTTGAAGCAACAGCACCAACGGTCAAAATGATATCTTTTGCAAGATTCCAGTAATAAATCGGCTCCCTTACAATTTTTTTAGGGACAAAAATATAATCGCCGGGCTCAATCTCAACATCATCAGCATCGTTCCAAGTGAAAGTTTTTCTCTTAATGACCTTTACATCCCCCTTGCGTGCGAACTGCGTGAAACCGCCAGCTTTTGAAATGTAATATCTGTAATCCTTTCCCTTTTCATAAGAAACAAAACCAGGGCTATTAACCTGACCAAAAACATAAACGAAATTATTCTTCGGCGGGACATAAATCAAATCACCATCTTGCAATTCATAATCTTCTGCGCCAGAAATAACTTTTTCAACATCAATTGAGTTGAACTTAAGCGACTTCAAAAGATCAACTTCATAGGAAAAATAGAGTGAATCAGAACTTGGAAAGACGAAATTTTTCAGCAACAACAATGGAAGAAGCGTATCAATTCGCACAGCTATGGGATTATCAGCCCCACCGTTAATTACCAAGACATTTTGAACATCCGAATACTCAGTCAACCGTGCTTCTTTTAAAATCTGGCTTAACAACGTCCCATTCCTTGAAATAGGATATGTCCCGGGATATTTAACTTCACCAGTGACTGTCACTTTGTAATCCTGTTTCAATGTTCTCTCTTCTGGAACGAAAATTCTATCATTTCTTTCAAGCGATACATCTTCAGCCAAGCCATTTAATATATTTTTGAGATTGACATAAATCTTCTGCTTGATTTTGCCTTGCTCATCAAGTCGTGAAATTTCAACCCTTTCAATATCAGCGCTCTCAAGCGTCCCACCAGCGATTTTAATTATGTCGGTAAGTTTATCACCTTCAACGAACTCATAAAGACCGGGTTTATTCACCGCTCCATAAATTGAAACAAATGAATTCGGGTCTCGCCTCTGTAAAACAATCCAATCACCTTCAAGAAGGTAAGGATTGTATCTATCGTCCCCGGTTGCAAAATACTTTCTCAAGTCAACATTTATAACGACGCCATTCCTTCGCAGTTGAATTTTCCTGAAATTGACACTATCAACCATTGACATCTTTCGCATTATCCTAAAAGTATCCGCGGTTTGAAAAGCAAGCGCTAAAGCATTTGAAACCCTGTCAATTGAGCGAACTTTGTACTTTTCATACCTTGGGGCATAACCAGTTACGGTTATATAAAATGTCCTGGGAGAAACGAGCGTCACTGTCACTTCGCCAGATATATATTTCGTCCTTATTTTTCGTATGATATCTTCTTTGGCATCTTGGAGGGTTCGCCCGGCAACTTTGACCTCGCCAACGGTTGGAATTATTGCAGTTCCTTCAACTGTTACCTGAACGAGAAAATTAAGCGGAGGTGATGTCCATATGTTAACGCTTAAAATATCCCCTGGACCAACGGTATAGGTCTCCGGGTTGATCGGTTTCTCAAGCGTCAAGACATTTGGATCAAAAATCGGGAATTGTAAATTTTGCGCTTGTTTGAAAACATCTCCAAACTTCACAAATCCCTTTTCTTCGCCCATTTTAGTTTCAATCTGACATAAAAGCCCCGCATTAAATAAGACAATTGAAATTATCAAAAGAAGTCGTCGCATCGCTCAACTTTATTTTAATTTTTCAATCTCTCGCCATACCAGAGTTGATAATAATTTTGATACTCCCCACTTATGACTTTCCTCCACCACTCTTCGTTCTGGATATACCAATTTATCGTTTCAGTTATTGCCTCCTCAAAGCCGAAAATCGGCTCCCAACCAAGTTCCCTTTTTATCTTCGTCCAATCCATCGCATATCTTCTGTCGTGCCCAGGTCTGTCCTTGACAAATTTTATCAATGACTCCGGTTTGTTAAGTTTTTTTAGTATCAACTTAACTATATCAATGTTTCGCCATTCGTTACTTGCTCCAATGTTATAAATTTCCCCTGGTTTTCCCCTTTGAATTACAAAGTCAATAGCTCTGCAATGGTCAAGGACATAAATCCAATCGCGGACATTACCACCATCACCATAAACAGGCAGTGGTTTGTCGTTTAACGCATTTATTATCATAAGGGGTATAAGTTTCTCGGGAAATTGATACGGTCCGAAATTATTTGAACACCTTGTTATTATAACTGGAACGCCGAATGTCTTAAAATATGCCCTACATAAAAGGTCAGCGCTCGCTTTGCTTGCTGCATAAGGTGAATTCGGAGAAAGAGGCATATCTTCGGTAAATTTACCTGTCGGACCAAGCGAGCCGTAAACTTCATCGGTTGAAATTTGAATAAATTTTTCAATCCCAAACTTTTTCACCACCTCAAGCAAAACTTGAGTTCCGATGACATTTGTCCGTATGAAAACCTCCGGACCAAGTATGCTCCTGTCAACATGCGACTCAGCAGCAAAGTTTACAATCACATCAACATCAAACTTTCTCACCACATATTCAACAAGCTCTTGGTTACATATATCCCCTTTGACGAAATGATAATTCGGGTTGTCCTCAACATCTCTCAAGTTTTCAAGATTTCCTGCGTAGGTGAGTTTATCAAGATTTACAACCGTTAAATCGGGATAGTTTTGTAACATATAGCGGACAAAATTACTCCCGATGAAACCTGCGCCACCGGTTACAAGGATACTTTGCATTAAAAAAATTCCCTTTTTAATTTTCAATTTGAGGCGACAAATTTCAAATTAATCTATGAAAATGCCACCAAAAAAACAATTATGAGACGACTCATCCTCGCTTTAATTCTCCTCAACACCTTGTGCATGGCGCAGGTGAAGGAAATTAGAATAAAAATTTCAAAAGATGACACACTTATAAACCTTCCGCATAGGTTCATCATCCCCGGAAGCGAAATTTTAAAAATTGACTCAACTTTAATTCTCCCCGGAATTCACTACACAATTGACTATGGAAGCGGGAAGATAATTCTTAACAAAAATCTCTTGCACAAGTTTGAATCGGAAGTTGAAGTGTATGTCCATTACAAAGCGATACCGATTGAGGATAAATTTTTTAAATACAGAAAAATAACTTCATCGGACTCAAATCCGTCAACAGGCGAAACCCATTTAATTGAGACGAAAAATGATGCGTCAACTCCCTATTTCGGCAATATCAGAAAAAATGGAAGCATCGTAAGGGGATTTACACTTGGAAGTAATCGCGACCTCGTGCTTCAATCTGGTTTCAACCTCCAACTTTCAGGCAACTTGACAAAAGATGTTGAAGTCGTGGCTTCTCTAACGGACGAAAACATACCGATTCAACCTGAGGGTAACACACAAACGCTTCAGGAGATAGATAAAATTTTCATCCAGGTGAAATCAAAAAATCTATTTGCAACTTTCGGCGATTATGATATCGGCTATCAATTCAGCGATGAAAAAAATTTATATTTCAAAGATACGCCTGAATTCGCCTCCCTCAGGAGAAGATTACAAGGTGGTAAATTTCAAGGTGAATTTGAAGGAGGATTTTTAAAGACGCGAAATACATTTGCCATTGCTTCTTCCAGAGGAAAATTTGCGACAAATTATTTCAATGGGATTGATGGATTACAAGGTCCGTATAAATTGACGGGTCAAAATGGCGAAAGAGACATAATCATCATCGCTGGAACTGAAAAGGTTTATGTTGACGGGGAGCTTATGATGCGCGGGGAAAGCAATGATTATGTAATTGACTACTCAACCGCGGAGATAACATTCACTCCAAATCGTCTCATCACCTCAGCATCAAGGATAACTGTTGACTTTCAATATACCGATAGAAAATATGCGCGAAATTTTTTCGGCATCGTCTCTGATAATCTATTTCTTGATGAAAAGTTTAATTTTACTGTCTCGTATTTTTACGATGCGGATAATAAAAACGCCCCGATAGATATCGCCCTGACGCAATCAGACATTGAGATATTGCGATCAAGCGGTGACGATCAATTCAAAGCGGTGAAAAGTGGTGTCATCTTCGTCGGATTTGATTCTGTAAAAGGAATTGGCAAAGGTCAATATGTAAAAAAAGATACCCTCATTGATTCAACAAAACTTGAAATCTTTGTTTATTCACCAGGAGATAAAGAAGCGCTATATTCCGTGAGTTTTTCCTATGTCGGACCCGGGAAAGGTGATTACATACGGAAAGGGATAGGGAAATACGAGTTCTCGGGAAAAGGTAAAGGTGAATATCTACCAATTGTTTTCATACCTGCCCCTCAATCTTCACAACTTTTTGATTTAAAAGCGAAATACAAAACAGAGAAATTTGAATTTTCGCTTGAAACGGGAATCAGCAATTTTGATAAAAACCAGTTTTCAAATCTTGATGACGGAGATAATCGTGGGTTGGCGCTCAAGTATGGTCTGGCTTATTCAAGCGGGGAGATATCGGATAAGGGCTTGAGAAAAATTAATTTCAACTTGTTCCAAAGGCAGATAAATAAAAATTTTGTCGGAATAGACAGATACAACGCTGTTGAATTCAACCGAAGATGGAACTTGATGAACGAAAGCGAAAACCTCAATGAATCAATAATTGAATCATCTTTACAAATTGAACTCTTTAGAAAAAGCTTGGTTGTCGGGAGTTTCGGCGTTCTAAAAAACGAGGACAAATTCAAAACCAACAGAACAACATTTGAAGTTAAGTTTGAGGAAGATAAACTTCCCGAGTTTAGAAATGTCGCTGAGATTTTAATTTCAAAATCAAGCGATTTAAACTCTAAATGGCTAAGGGATAAAGGCGGTGCAAGATACAAAGTTGGTTTTCTTTCGCCGTTTGTCAATTACGAAGCGGAGTTGAAAACTGTAAAAAGGGGTGATTCTTTAAGTTATGAAAGTTTCAGATTCACGAGGTTAATACCCGGCTTTTTGTTTTATCTCAAGAAATTAACATTTGAGTTCTCATACGAAACGAGGTTTGATGATGTCGTAAAGGGTGGAACTTTTTCAAGGGCAAGCGTGACGAAAAATCAAAACTATAAGTTAAAATTTGAAAGCGACAGGTTTGGTCTTAACGCTGACTTGACCTTTAACAAAAAAACTTTCACCGGTGAAGATACAAAGAAAGAGATCAACAACGCAATAGCAAGATTGCAGGGCAGAATGGATCTCTTGAAAAGTTCCATAAGGTCTAATTTCATTTATCGGGCGATGACAAGATTGGTAACCCGTCTTGAACCGATCTTCATAAAAGTTCAACCTGGCACAGGAAATTACAGATACCTTGGTGATTTGAACCGCAATGGTATTCAAGACCCAAATGAATTTGAACTGACAAAATTTGACGGCGATTATATCATGCTTACTGTCCCGGGAACCGAATCTATACCAACAGCAAATGTTGAAGCGAGTTTGAATGTCAGATTTAGCCCGGGGAGATTATCAAAAATTTTTTCATTCCTTTCAACCGAAACATACTTTCAAGTTTCTGAAAGTAGCGTTGAACCATGGCAGAGAATTTACTTTTTGAAGTTTAGATATTTTCAGCAAGAAAACAAGACGATAAACGGCGCATTGACAATTAGGCAAGATGTGCTTCTTTTTGAGAACAACAAAAAGTTCAACTTGAGATATAGAATTCTAAAAACCGGGGCGATGTATTCTTACAACATCGCAACGAGGACGACATCAAATATAGAAAATTCGGTGCGGTTGAGATGGTATCCCGAGGAGGAGCTTGGATTTCAATGGGAGGTCTCAAGCAAAGCAAAAAAATCAACGGGCGGTTTTAAATCGGGTGATACTTTTGAGATACAAGGCAAGGGATTAAACCTTGAAATTTTTTATAAACCCTTTAACTTCACTGAGTTAAGTTTAGGTATAGGTGTTGCAAGGAACAATGATTTTAAAAATAATAAAAAAGCCGATTTAAATCGTCAAAGCGTGAAACTCAGCTGGCTTTTCGTCAATAAAGGTAGGATTGATTTTGAAGTTGAAAGAAACGAGGCGGTAACAGGCGGTGTTGGAAATATTGTGTATGAACTTGTTGAGGGAAACTATCAGGGGAAGATTTTAACATTCAGATTGACGGGGTCTTATAATGTTGGCGATTATATTCAAGTTAATGGGAATTACAATGCCCGTTTAACATCGGGTTCAACTGTACACATTGCGCAGGTTGAAGTGAGGGTTTATTTTTAATTATCAAAAGAGTCGGGGCGCCCGGACTCGAACCGGGGACCTCTTGGTCCCGAACCAAGCGCGCTAACCATCTGCGCTACGCCCCGAATTTCAGGGAAAATTTAAACAAAATCAGAAAAATTTTCAAATAAAGTATGCAAAAAGGGGCAAGCGAAATGCTTGCCCCAAAAAGTTAAACCGTGACTTTCTCCTCGTGGATTATTTTAGTCCCGAGTAATTCAAGGAACTTCGCAAGCCAGTCGGGGTGAGCTGGCCAAGCTGGCGCAGTCACGATATTCCCATCAACTATCGCTTTATCCCACGGAAGCTCAACATATTCCCCACCCGCAACTTTAACTTCTGGTCCAACAGCTGGATAAGCGTTGATTTTCCGTCCCTTCACAACTCCAGCAGCTGTTAACACCTGCGCCCCGTGACAAATTGCTGCGATTGGTTTGTTGTTCTCAGCGAAATGACGAACGATTTCAAGAACTCGCTCGTTCATCCTGATATACTCCGGAGCCCTTCCACCCGGAATGACAAGCGCATCATAATCAGCGGGATTGATGTTGTCAAATGTCGCATTAAGTGTAAAATTGTGCCCGGGTTTCTCACTGTAAGTTTGATCACCTTCAAAATCGTGAACAGCTGTTCTCACCTTTTCGCCCGCTTTTTTACCCGGGCAAACAGCATGAACGGTATGCCCAACCATTTGAAGCGCCTGAAAAGGCACCATCACTTCATAATCCTCTACAAAATCGCCAACAAGCATCAAAATTTTTTTCCCCGCCATGTTACCCTCCAAATTTTTGTTTTAACTTTGCAAGTTTAATTTAAATAAATGAAATCATTTTGTCAAGTGGAAAAACTTCAAAAGAGTTCAAGGGTTCTCAAAATTTCATCGTGTAAAAAATCATTCGCAACCAAAACCCCTCTTCTTTTCACATCTTCCTCATTGTAAACGATTTTTTCACCTAATATATCTGTCATTTTTAAACCAGATTCCTCTGCGATAACTTGCGCCCCGGCAAGGTCCCATTCGCTTTTGTCAAAAAAACTCACAACTGCATCAGCCCAACCACTTGCAACACTTACAATTTTGTATGCAATGCTTTCTCTGAATTTCACCGAGCTGAAATTTCCAGCCAATAGCTTGGCTTTGTCAACTTTTTCAAATTCCTTTGCGCTTATCGTCAAAGACGCCTCTTTCATTAATGTTTTAAAACTTGGCTTTAACCTCTGATCGTTCAAATAACTTCCCTCACCACGAACCGCATAATAAAGTTCATCAGCCACAGGATTATAAACCACCCCAACTACAGGAGTTTTATCTTCAACAAGCGCAATTGAAATTGAAAACTCCGGGATTCCCTTTATAAAGTCGTTCGTTCCATCAAGTGGGTCAACGATCCAAAGACGTTCTTTTGAAAATCTCGTCTTGTCATCAACTGTTTCTTCCGAAAGCCACCCATCATCGGGGAAATTTGAAAGAAGCGTTTCCTTTATTATCTCGTTTGATTTAATGTCAGCGTCAGTCACTGGGCTTCCCTTACCTGATTTACTTTTATATTTAATGGAAAAATTTTTCTCGTTGAAATACTTCGTTAAAATTTCGCCCGCCTTTTTAGCTGATTCAATTGCGATTTCAATTTCCTTTTGATAACTCACAAACTTGTTTTTCATTTCATCATTTTTTAAATTTTTTAAGGTGAAATCAGCCCGGGTGGCGGAATTGGTAGACGCACAGGACTTAAAATCCTGTGTCCCCTAAAGGGACGTACCGGTTCGAGTCCGGTCCCGGGCACTTTAAAGGTCCGATGTTTGGGTCAGGTCCTGCGCAACGGGATGTTGCCGAACCCCGCCAGGCCCGGAAGGGAGCAACGGTAGGCAAACTATCCCGTGTGACGCAGGGGCGCCTGCCCATCATCGGACTTTCCTTTTAAAAGATACAACTATTGACTCTTCCCTTGGCCACCTCTCCAACGCCCTATGGTCCTCATAAACATGAATATGAAATTTCACCCTTGACAAATCCCCAGATGCACAAAGCGTCCTGCGACTTATCCCAAACTCAAAAATCTCACCAAATGCATATTTCAAATCAAAAATCTCCTGCCTATCCGTTCTACTAACCTTCTTAACTGAAAAACCCTCGTGATTAAATTCAATCCTTATCTCACACGGCTCAACGAAGTGAATTTCTATGCGATTTTTCTCACTTAAACCCCTTGATGTATCAATACGAATGAAAAACCTTTCTTCATTGTAACCGAAATAAATCCTCTTAACAATACTTGTCACCTGATGCATTGCTGTTCCCGTTTGGGCAACATCATAATAACCTGCCCCCTCCCATTCAAAATTTTTCGTCCTTGTTCCATCAACACTTGGATAAATCAACTTCCTCGGCTCAACAACAAAAAACTTGACAAATTTCCTCTTTATCGGATGATAGAGTTCAATCGGGGCTTCATAACCAAGAATCTCATAAACATTGATCAAATGCTTCCTGAAAAGAAAATCAAATTCATCTGCCTGAGCGCTCACATGTTCATCACCGAACCACCAACACCAATCGCTACCTTCTGCGATGTATATTTCCTCCCAGGCCCTTTTTATAACCTCTTCGCTGTGCTTTCCGCTTGTTATCTCTTTCAGGAGAAAATCTCTCGTGCGCTTCAAAAGGTCCCACGCCCTGTTGTCCTCGTCATGACCCACCCAAATGTTGAAATTAGCATTTATCCAAGAACCAGGGAAAACCCTCTTTAAAGCAATAGCATCGCAACTTTCAAAGAAATCCCCCAATCTCACAGTTTCAATCCTTTCATCATTTGAAATTAGCCAATACAGAGTCCTTAAAAAATCTTTTCCGTCGCTTTGATAGTATTCCCAACAATTTTCACCATCAAGGATAATCCCAACGATTGAATTCCTCAATCCTTCTTCACCTTCTTTCTGAATTATCTCATCTCGTATCCTTAAAATTCTATTCACAAGGTCACCCGCTGCGTCGTCCGGACTCCAACTTGAATAAACAAACCCGATCAAATCGGACAAAATCCTATCCCTGAATACAATTTTAACTTCACCAAACGGAGTAAGAAATTTATATGGTTTGTAAATTCTAATTCTCTCATTTACGCCATTTTCAACGAGAGATAAAGATTTCAGCAATACTTCCTCATCGGACGCTGTCCATCTCAATCCATTTTCAGCCATCAATTGAATTACTTCTTCACTTATACTTCCTTCACTTGGCCACATACCGAGCGGTTTCCGCCCGAAAATTTCCTCATACAGTTTCACTGCCTTTTTGATCTGCGCATCTGCATCCTCGGGATGAGAGAACTTCCCCTTTGGTAATTTAATCTCTGGAGATGAAATTTTAGCTATTGAAATGTCACATAAAAGTGGCAAAATCGGATGATAAAACGGGCTCACGCTTACTTCTATTTGCCCGCGATTTTGCGCCTCAATATGCTTTGGGATTATTCTTCTCAAAATCTCATAATGACCATTGATCAAAATTTGTTTGTCCTCCTCGGTAAATCCGCTACCCTTTTCAAAAAATTTTTTGAAAGGTTCATCATACTTGCTGTATTCACCAACCCAAACAAGATTATACCAAACCTGTAAGTCAAGCCAATCCTGTGAACTAAATCTAATCGCAACCTCGCTGAAAGATTCAATCGTGAAAGAAAAACCACCGCGCTTGTTAAAAAGCTCAAGATACCTCGGAAATGGCTTTATCATCCTATCAAAGTTCGCAAGGAAGAAATTCTTCAAAATCTCAAGTTTGTCGTCCTCTGTTAACTCATCAACCTTTTTCTTCGTCAACTTTAAAATTTTATCCTCAGCCCGATTCTGGACATAATCCAAAATTTGAACAATAAGCGATGGCGCGAGATTGAATGTCTGTTTTATCTTGGGATAATCGTCAAGTATTCGCACCATATCCCAGTAATCCTTCACCCCGTGAAACCTAACCCAAGGCAGTAAGTACTCCCCATCCTGCTTATAATATGGCTGATGCTGATGCCAAAGAAAAGCAACCTTAATTGGCTCCATCAACGATCTCAAATTTTGTTTTCCGGTATATTATCGTCACGAATTTAAATTTACCCAAATTAACGCTCAAATTAAAGTTTGTTTTTATCAACGCAAATTCTTAAAATTTTTCAAAACAAAAACAAAATCATCTTGAAGATTTGCCCTGGGTTCTTAAGATGACACTTTTGCTACTTGGACTTCTCCTTTTAATCCACATCTACTTGTCATCTAAAATTTCATTCGCCTTAAGACAATTTGGATTCAATCACTTGAAATTCCTCACAATTTTCATCCCGGTTTATTTCCTCTCTTACCCATTGATAGGACTTTTCGGCTTCTTGCTTGGTTCACAGGCGATAATCTCAACATTTCGCTTTGGGAATAAAATTTTTGATGCGATTTTCACTTATCCATTCTGGGTTGGTCTCGTCTTTGCGCTTCAAACATTCTTCCCACTTCTTTTAATTGATATAGCAAGATTAATTTTAAAATCAACAGCGCTTGCTTTAAATCAGGTGATGTTAAATATCATTTTCCCCTGGCTGATAATTTTAACAGCCGTCGTAAACCTGATATACGCCGGGGTAAAAACATACATTGACACGAACAAGATAAACATCAGCACAGCGACTTTAAAAGTTGACAATCTTCCGGGGATTTTGAACGGTTTTAAAATCGTCCACATAAGCGATATTCAAGCCGATGAAAGAACCGGAAGGGAAAAAATTGAAAGATACATAAACATTGTAAACTCACTTGAACCTGACATTGTAATTTTCACCGGTGATATAGTCACTTATGGAACTAAGCATATTCCGTTGGCGGTTGAGATGATTTCAAAAGTGAATTCAAAATTTGGCGTATATTCTTGCATCGGTGACCACGATTACTGGGCTGGGGTTGAAAACATAAATACTGAAATGGCGAAATACGGTTTAAAACTCTTTGATAATGAAAATGTGAAATTAAAAATTGACGGCGCAACGCTTGGTTTAACCTTCGTAACTAACATATATAGCGAACGACCGCGAATGGATATACTTGAAAATCTCGCATCAAGTAACGATGCTGATATAAAAATTTTTGTTACGCACCAACCGTCTGAATCCCTTGTTAAATTTGCAAAAGAAAGAAATTACAAACTTTTCCTTTCGGGTCACACTCACGGCGGTCAAGTTGTCATTTCGCTTTTCGGATTTGAGATAATACCTTCAAGAATTGAAACGAAATTTGTTTCGGGGTTTTATGATCTCGGTTCAATTTTAGTAAGTGTAAATCGCGGGCTTGGTTTCACAGCTGCGCCAATACGGTTCAATGCACCTGCGGAAGTGACGCTAATAAAACTCGCCCCAGGAAGTTAAAATGAAGCGCCTTTTAATCGTTCTTTTCACTTTGCTAATTCTTGGATGCTCAAGGGAATTAAATGAAATGACAGGTCCTGACACAACTCCACCTTCACCGCCACAAGGACTTTCTGTTTATTTCGCCGGCGATGGTATGGTTATTCTCGTCTGGCAAAATAACACGGAGCCAGATGTTGATTTCTACAAAATTTATCGCTCAAATGACAGCATAAACTTTTTCAATATAGGTCAATCTTATGAAAACATATTTTCCGACAAAGGGCTTGATTATGATTCGGTCTATTACTATTACATAACCGCTGTTGATAATTCCGGAAACGAGAGCCAACCAAGCTCAATCGTAAGCGCAAAGCCAGTGAATAAGTATCCACCAACTCAACCTTTCGGTTTAAGCGTTGATGCACACAACGACCCTGACGGTATTTACTTCAATTTAAAATGGTACAAAAATCCAGACGGAGATATAAAACTTTACAGGGTCCACAGATCAACAACACAAAATTTCACTCCCAGCGATTTAAATTTAGTTGGATGGACAAAGGACAATTACTTTCGCGATACCGTTAATTTAAGCGTAAATCAGAGATATTTCTACAAAATTGTAGCGGTTGACAAAGGAGGACTTGAAAGCAAACCAAGCTACGAAGACGATGACATAATTTTGAAATGCCCAACTTTGTTAAATCCACAAGACAATGGCACTACGGATTACAACCCGGTTTTCAAGTGGAAAAAAGTTGAAAACGCCTCGGGATATATAATTTTTGTCTCAACCTCAAAATTTGGGAATGAGATATGGAAAAAAGTTATAACAGGCGAAAATTCCGATACATTGAGTGTCACTTATCTTGGTCCATCACTTTATGATGGCAGGATTTATTTTTGGAAAGTTGCAACTTTTACAAAAAGTGAAAACATGATAAATTCAATAAGCGAAACGAGAAGTTTCAGGGTTAGTATAAGATGATTGAAGCAATAAACATAGTCAAATACTATAGCGATAAACTTGTGCTTAAAGATGTAAGTTTTAGCGTCGGCAGGGGTGAAATATGTGGTTATATTGGACCAAACGGGGCTGGAAAAACAACAACGATAAAAATTTTAACTGGGATTATAAAACCGACCTCCGGCTTGGCTTATATTGACGGTATAAATGTGATTGAAAAACCAGAAGAAGTTAAAAAAATAATTGGTTATGTCCCGGAACACGCACCCATGTTTGAAACATTGACGCCGATGGAGTTTTTAAGTTTCATCGGGAAAATCTACGGAATGAGCGATGGAGAGATTGAAAGAAATGTCTTTGAACTTATGGAAATTTTCGAAATTTACGATTTCAAAGATGAACCGATGTTAAGTTTTTCAAAAGGTATGAAACAGAAGGTCATTTTAATTTCAGCCATTATGCACGATCCAAAGGTTTTATTTCTTGATGAACCCCTCAACGGTCTTGACACAAATGCGATTCAAATTTTCAAGGAGATGCTCAAAAAGATGGCGAAAAACGGGAAAACGATTTTTTACTCGTCTCATCTACTTGATGTAATTGAAAAAGTTTGTGACAAGCTCATCATAATAAATCAGGGGAAAATAATCGCAAGCGGTTCAATTGAAGATATCTTGAAAAAAGCTGATGTCTCTCAATTAAACGAAGCGTTCATCAAATTGACTGGAATTGAAACCCCGAGCGAAAAAATAGATAAATTTTTAAACCGCTTGAGATAAGCTCATAAAAATAACCTGTTCCCAATGGCACACGCTTTGCAAAGGGAATTTGAACAGTAAAATTTATAAAGTTGAACTCCGCCCTGATGCATCAAGGCGGAAGATGAAATTTTAAACTTCCCGAGAAGAAGTTCATCCTCAATTTTTGAAGTTATCCAATTCGGTGAAAGACCTGGGAAATTCTTATATATCTCTATGACTCCATTCTCTATCACCCTGTTATTAAAAATTCTTGCAAAGGTCAACATCAACGGCAAAACTCCGTTCACAACAATTTCGCTTGCTTTTGAGGTGCCAATAGCGAAACCGGTTTTAACCCGACTGCTACCGCCAAAATTATAATGGTTCTCCCAATAACCCTCTGACTTCACGCGAAATAGTTCAACAAGATGTTTTGCTTTTTCAATCGGTTTCAACTTTGAGGTTATGATATCGTTCATCTTCGCAAAAAAATCCTCGTGAATTATTTTCCAGACGATTTTAGAAGCACCGCTGAGTTTAAAAATCGGAGAATTGGCTGGTCTGGTAGAGGAAAATTTCCATTCCGAATAGCGCAAAAGTTCCCTGCGATAATTTTTCTTTACCTCAAGCCACTCTTTCTCCATCTCATTAAGAAAAACTTTCGTCTCCGCATCACTTCTTTTCCCTTTGTAATGCTCAATGAAACCAGCTACACCGAAAAGTATAGATTGAATTTTCAAAATTTGTCTTTCATATGTATGAGCGAAGGAATTATCTGCGATGAACTTTAAGGTTAAATTTCGCGCAAGCTTTTGAAATGGCTCTTTGTTCTTTGAATATCCAAGCGCTTCCATAACTTTTTCATAAAGAAGCTGATCCCAAACAAATTTGTGCGAAAGCTGGAAAAGAGAATAACTTTTATGAGTTGGGAAATAATCCGAGGGCGATTCAGCTACAAGAAAAAAATTCTCATCAATTATCTCAGCCAACCTCTCACTTAAGTTCCTCGCCTTGAAAAACAACCTCGTCAGACCAAGCTTCTTAATCCACTTCAATTTCTCGTCCATCGGGACATTTCTATTAGAAGCATAGCATTTTATCCTTTCAACTCTTTTGATCGCTTTGCTAAACTCATTTATATTGGATATTTCAGCCGTGAGAATGCCTCTGCCAGAAACCGTATAAACAAAGCCATTGTCCGTATCGTCATTGGCAACTACATGAAGTATGACCGTGTTATATCTTTCGTCAATGTGATGTTTGTGATTTTTCCAGTCCGACGCTTTAAGGTGTATTTCAACATCGCCTCTGAGAATTTTCCCATTTATCTTTATTCTTGCATCTGTGAAGTCAGCCCCATCGCTTGTGTTCATCTCGCCGGAATTCAAAACTTCAATTTTATCCGAATTTTTCGTTTTAAGTTCAAGCCTATCCCAAAACGAAAGCCAAATTGAGTAAAGATATGTTTCATCTATTGTGCGAGGCATTTGAACTTTTTTCATCTATGTATCTTTTGACCTTGTCAAAAAACTCAACCCAGCGCTTTGGATTCTCGCTGTAAACCCCTGAAAGCGAATCAAACTGCTGGTAGCTCATCTTTTTAGCTTTAAGAAGCGAATCAATCTTTGTCTTTAATAAAAGAGAATCGTTGCTGAATTTTTCCGATAAGAGCAGAACTTCCCCATAAACCTCAACAAATTTATCATCGCTTTTTCCCTTGCCTGAGCGACAGGAAAAAAATAAAATTAAAAAGATCAAGCAATAAACCCACTTGAAACCCATTTTCGCAAGAAATTTACTTAAGTAAATCTTTAAAAAAGTTCGGCAAAGCAAAAGATGCCCAGTGTACCTGCTCGTTATAGTACTTAAGTTGAAATCCAGCGACTTTGTTGGGATTGAAATCCTTCACTGGGTCAAATTTCTTAGAACCAAGGACAAAACTTATAAGACCGCTTGCATATGTTGGGACATTTGCAAGATAAAAACGAACTATGGGAAAGTATTTATTGAAAACGGAATGAATTTTTTTTATCAAGTCGGGGAAAACGAACGGCGATTCCGCCTGCGCGACAACTATACCAAAGTCATTCAAAGCTGAAAAGACATCCTTGTAAAAGCTTTCTTCAAAAAGTCCAACCGCTGGACCTATTGGGTCTGGCGAATCTATCAAGATTACATCGTAAACGCCATTTTTTGCCTTGATGAATTCAACTCCATCTTGAAATATCACCTCAACTCGCTCATCATCAAGATAGGACGATACTTGTGGGAAAAATTTTCTCGCTGCGTTTACAACTTCTTCATCTATTTCAACAAGTTCAACTCTTTCAACTGATTTATGTTTTAAAACTTCTCTTACAACACCGCCATCTCCTCCGCCTATAACTAAAACCCTAACTGGATTTGGGTGCGTAAACAACGGCACATGAGCTATCATCTCGTGATAAATAAACTCATCCTTTTCCGTCAGCATTATAAATCCATCAAGAACCAAAACTCTTCCATAATCGTAAGAGTCAAAAATCTCTATTTTTTGAAAAAGCGTTTCCCTCTCAAAAATTTTGCGCTTTATCTTCAAGGATAAAGCAGTGTTCTCCGGACCGTATTCCGTAAACCAAATGCCTTCGCTGTTACTATTTGGGATGTCAGTATTTACTTCACCTTTCTCCTGCAAGAACTCCCGCCATTATTTTCTTTGTACTTGTGCCAATGATATTCTCTGACAGACCTCTTTTTACCTCCATGATGTAGGAGGCTTTCGCTTTAAATTTTTCCTTCAGATACTCATAGCTAACATACGGGTCAACATCATCCCCACAGGTGAAAACATCAATTGCAGCGTAACCATATTCTGGCCATGTGTGAATTGTTAGATGCGACTCAGCGATCACAACGACACCACTGACCCCGTGGGGATTGAAAGTGTGAAAAAATGTTTTAACGATCGTCGCCCCTGCAAGCTCAGCCGATTTCGTCAGGACTTTCTCAACGAAAGAGACATCGTTAAGGAGTTTCCTATCACAGTTGAAGAGTTCAATCAAAAGATGCCTTCCTAACGCTTTCAATTTCACCTCCTCCTGTTTTTTAGAGTTTGACTCCAAAATGCAATAATTAATAATAAATTTTTTGTTAAGTTTCAAGTTTTAATTCATTTTATCTGCGATATCTCGTAGAAATACCTGACGAATGTTTTCATACCTCCAGATGCTTGACGCCAATCATAGTTTTCATTTGGTTCATGATAACCGTGCTCTGGCAAACTTAAACCAATGAAGACAATTGGAACTTTCAAATGTTTTTTCATTGTGACAACCGCTCCTATTGATCCACCCTCCCTTATAAAAGCTGGCTTCAAGCCGAAACCATATTGAATAGCCCTAACGGCTGCTTCTGCATATGGACCTGTGAATTCGCCATAATATGGCTCAAGCGCATTTTCTCTTATGACTTGAACATCAGGGTTAAGCTTCTTAACATAATCCTTCAAAAGTTTGAACACTTTATCAGGTTTCTGATCTGGGACAAGTCGCATACTTATTTTAACTTCCGCTCTCGGAGGTACAATCGTTTTTATCCCAGGTCCGGTATATCCGCCGACAATGCCGTGAACCTCAAATGTCGGCTCAGCCCATATCCTGCGCAATATCTCAGCTTTATTCTTCGTCCTGACGCTCTTAAAACCATAAACTTGAATCCAACGCTTGACATCAAATCCCGAAGCGAGGAAGTTTTTCAACTCCTCTTTGGAAAGTTTTCTCACATCCTTATAAAATCCCGGAATTTTAACTTTTCCAGTTTTTGCGTCATATAGCTGTGATACAAGTTGACAAAGTTCACCGATTGGATTTCTCGCTACACCGCCAGTTGTCCCAGAGTGAACATCTTTAGTTCCCGTTTCAAGCACAAGACGAGCGCCTTGAAGTCCCCTCAAACCATAAGGTATTGATGGTTTTTCAGGGGAAATCCACAAAGTGTCGGAAACAAGAACCGAATCAACCTTTAAATCCGACTTGTTATTTTTGATGAAGTATTCAAAATTCGGGCTTCCATTTTCTTCCTCAAACTCCCATATAAATTTGATATTTATCGGAATGCCATTTTCAACAGCAAAACGAGCCGCAAAAAGCGCCGTTAAAGCCGGACCCTTGTCATCAGTTGTCCCTCGCCCATAGTATTTCCCATTCTCCTTCGTGAACTTAAACGGTTCTCTAACCCATTCAGGTCCGCCAGCTGGCTGAACATCAAGGTGATTATAAATTGCAACGGTGGGATTTTGGGGATCGGTCACATAAGAACCTAAAACAACCGGGTTCCCGGGCGTCTCACATTTCTTTGCGTCAAAACCGAACTTCTTTAAAAACTCAACCGCAAGATCAGCCCCTTTCTCAATTTCACTCCTATAGGATGGGTCCATGCTAATTGTCGGAATCTCCACTATTTGCCCGAGCATATCTTCAAATTCATTCCTAACATCCTCAACATAACTTGATAGTTTCTCGGATATGTTCTCCCAGTTTGGAAGTCCGTTTGCCATTTTTGCTCTCCTTTTTTGGTTTTTAATTTGACCTTGGATGATAAAGGAAATAAACCTCTTTCAAGTTCTCAATGTTTTTCGCATGCACATAGATTTGAGTCGTTGATATATCAACATGACCGAGCATCTCTTGAACAGCTCTTAAGTCAGCTCCATTCTCAAGAAGATGTGTTGCGAAAGAATGACGCAATGTGTGTGGATGAATTTCTTTTTTAATCCCAGCCATTAGAGCATATTTCTTAACAATTTTCCAAACCGCCATCCTTGTAAATCTCTTTCCTAATCTACTCAAAAATAAAATATCTCCACTTGTAATTTTAACAAATTTCGGTCTAACTTTCAACTGATACTCTCTGATCCATTTGATCGCCGTCTCCCCAATCGGTATCAACCTTTGCTTTGAACCTTTCCCAAAAACTCTAACGATCTCCTTATCTATAAACAAATCCGACTGCTTAAAATTTATTAATTCCGAAACTCTAACCCCAGTTGCATACATAAATTCAAGCATAGCCCTGTCCCTTACGCCTATCTCCGTACCAACATCAGGTTGTTCAAGAAGTGAGAAAACCTCTTCTATCGTTAAAACCTCGGGCAATTTTCTTCTGATCATAGGTCCTTCAATGTCATCAACCGGATAATTTTTCGTGTATGACGCATTCCATAAGAACTTGTGAAATGTCCTTATTGATGATATGTTCCTTGACACACTTGATGGGCTTAATCCGATGCTTTGTAGTTCAGTGATATACCGCTTCACAATTTCCTCGCTTACCCGATCGGGATGTTCTATTCCGTTTTCCTCAAGAAATTTTATATATCTCACCAGATCAATTGAGTAGGAAGATACGGTGTTCTTTGAATAACCCTTTTCAACTTCAATTGATGTCAAAAAATAAGTCAAACTTTTTCGCCAAATCTCGCTTTTTATCTTTTCCCGCTCAAATATAATCACTATTTAACCTTTCTGCTTTTTCTTTGTCTTGTCTTTTCATTTTCCGAAACCTTATCCTTCATCCTCTCTTTCTCCTGTCCGGGATACTTTATTCTTGGATGGTATAAATTCACAAGAATTTGAACAAATGCCTTTTTTATCTCTTCAATATCTTTCAAAGTTAAATTTGACTCATCAAGCTGACCATCCTCAATTCGGTTTTCAAAAATTGCATCAACGATCTTCTCTATACTTTCTGGTGTTTTCTCATCAAGCGAGCGGGTTGCTGCTTCAACCGAATCAGCAAGCATAACGATAGCGGTTTCTTTTGAATCTGGCTTCGGTCCCTTGTATCTAAAGTCCGACTCCTTGATCTCAACATTTTTGAGTTCCCTTCTCTTCAACGCTTTGCCATAAAAATAAGCAACGAGTGTCGTCCCGTGATGCATAGGGATAAACTTTATTATCTCCGACGGAAGCTTATATTTTTTAGCGAGTTCTTGCCCATCTTCAACATGGGATATTATTATTTGAACGCTTTGCTCCGGGGTTATAGAAGTGTGAAGTTTTTCTGATTCCATTTGATTTTCAACGAAGAACTCGGGATTCAAAATTTTCCCAATGTCGTGATAATAAGCCCCGACCCTTGCAAGGATGGGATTTGCACCTATTGCCTTAGCTGCAGCTTCTGCGAGAGTTGCAACTGCAATGCTGTGATGAAATGTCCCAGGAGCTCTTGCCGAAAGCTCCCGCAAAAGAGGATGGTTAAAATCGGAAAGCTCAAGAAGGGTGATTTCAGTCATTATTCCAAATATCCTCTCAAAAAAAATCAATAAACCATAAGTTATGATTGGCGAAAGCAATGCATTTGCCCCAGCAAAACCAAACTTCGCAAGAATGTTGCTAAAACTTTCATATTTTTGGAGCGAAAAACCAGCGATCACGAAAACATAAGCGATGAGTATAAATATGAAACTCCTAAAAATTTGCATCCTATTCCCAATGTTCCTGACGGAATAAATCGCAATTGTTCCGGCTATAAGAGAAGCACTTGTCACATCATAATTGTAACCGACAACGGAGCCAACTATAAGTGAAATCGCAACCGTACCCCAAAAAGCAACCCTTGAATCAAAAATTATCGTCAACAACATTGACGCTGAGGGGACAAGAGCCAGATAATTTATTTCATGCCCAATTTTTATCCTTGTGATCAGAAACGCGATTAAAATCTGAAACAAGAAAATCGCATCTATCAACAGCAGAAGTTTATTGTCAAAATAAATTTTTTTCCGATACATATAAAGATAAAGCCAAAATATGGCGAGCACACTTCCTGTGAAAATGAACAAACCGAGGTCTTTAAGAATTTTACCAGCGCCGATACCACGCTCTTTTTGCGCTTTTTTCAATGACTCAAGTTTTAAATATGCCTCTGGCGTAACAATTTCATGTCTTGAAATTATCTTCTCGTTTTCCCTAACGATTCCAATCGTCTTTAAAATTTTTCCTTTTTCCCGCTCCAAAAGTTCCTCTGTTTCCCCTTGATTGAAAATTAAATTGGGCTTTACAAAGGAAAAAAGAATTTTTGAGATCAAATCAAAAGCACCCGTGTCAACCGAAGCAACTTCCCCAAAATTTCTCTTTGATAACTCCCTTGCCACCTCAAGGCATTCGCCTAAATCGTAAAACTTCCCCTGCCTGTAAATCTCCTCAAACCTTCCCTTTCTCAGGACAATCTCGTTCCTTTTCAAAGATGTCCTCGGTATTGAGATAACCCCAGCAGAGGAATAAATCAAGGACAGATATGTCTCCCCCGTTATTTTAAACTTACCAACATCAAAATATCCAACTCTATTCAAATACTCAATCCTTTCAATTTCGTCCGCCGAAATTTTGTTCAATAGTTTCACCCTTAACCTTTCAATTTCTACCGAATCGCGGGCGGTCGCATGTTTAAATTTTTTTATGTCAAGATATGATTTTAAATCAGTTATAAACGCTTCAAATTCCTTTTTTTGCCTTTCAACCACCGTTGTGTCCACATCAAAAATGAAATAAACCTGTGAATATACCTTGTTTATCTCCTCTTGATATTGTTTCTCGCTCTTGTAGATCGGGAAAGAGAAAGGAGCAACGACATCATCGTAAAGCCAAACGCTTCCAATCTCATACTTATAATCAATTCCGTAAGGGGATGGGAACATTATAACAACGGTGAAAGGGACCAAAAGGAAAATAAGAAACTTTAAAGTTAAAGCACTTAAAAGAATCCCTTTTATTTTGCCAAAAAATTCCCTCATGGGTTTGTTTTTTTCTTTGAATCAAGCAAAATCTCAAGGAACTCTGCTACACCATCTTCATCATTTGTTTTTGTAGTGACATAGTCAGCGTTAAACTTCACTTCTGAAACCGCATTTTTCATCGCAACTGAAACGCCTACGCTTTTCAAAAATTCAACATCATTATAAAAATCACCAATACCAGCGATTTCCTTCCGCTTTAATTTGAAAAATTTTCTGACATATTTCAAACCCGTTGCTTTAGAAATTCCCCTCCGCTTGACCTCAAGATAAGTCAGCCGATCGTATTTAAGAGATGGATAAATTGAAGTTGATATATTTGAAAAAAATGGTGGTTCAAGTTTGTGCGCAACTCTGTAAAGAATGTAATTCCTATCGGAGCTTAAAACAACACGCAAAACTTTATCTGTATAATCGTAATATGAGTCAACCTCCATGGTCTCGGCTTCAAGATTTCCGATATAAGATGGGAAAATCGTGTTTTCTGCTGTGTAGATGACTTTATCCTCCGAATAAAAAAGTATATTGACGAAAAACTTCTCCGCAAGTTCAAGCGCTTTTAAAACTTTTTTCTCAGGTAGATAAAATGCCTTTATCGTTTCGCCTTCGGGAAACTTGACAAGGGCACCGTTAAGTGAAACTATCGGGTCATCAACCCCGAGTATTTTGGCATATTTTACAGACGCAGAGTGAACGCGACCAGTAATTAGTGTGAATTTGACCCCGTAATTTTTCAATTCATTCACAAGTTGAATCGTCCCCTCACCAACTTTATTGTCCGACGAAAGCAAAGTCCCATCAATATCACAAGCAACGAGCTTGATGTTTTTCAATCTTTCTTTAAGCTCGTTAATCTCTACCTTTGCCACAGGTTCGGATAATTTTTTTAAAAAATTTAACAAAAAAGGGGGAATAAAAAAAACGAAGAGGGGGTAAAGCTGGAAAGGTTGAAATGCAAAACTTTCACGATACTTTTTGAGGTTGGCGAGATATGCTTTTCCCTTTTGAAGCTGAACCGATGTATTGCTCTATTATTGAGAGGAGTTCGTTTTTACCAACTCCAGTGATTGCCGAAAAAGTTATAAATTGCTGACAATACTTCAATTTCCCAAACGCACTTTTTATCATCTCCACCTGTCTTGCGACCTTGCTTCTTGCGATTTTATCAATTTTCGTTATCACAATCACATATGGGATTTTGAAATAATCAAGCCAACCAGCCATCATTTTGTCAAGTTCAGTGGGTTCATGCCTTGCATCTACAATGTGAAGGACGAGTTTAAGTTGTTCCCTGCCACTCAAGTAATTTTCAATTAACTTGCTCCAACCGGCTTTAACATGTTCTGGAACCTTAGCATAACCATAGCCAGGCAAATCAACGATATAAAATGACTCGTTTATAAGGAAGAAATTTATCGTCTGCGTTTTCCCTGGGGTTGAACTAACGAAAGCGAGGTTCTTTTTATTGCAAATTTTATTAATCAAGGACGATTTTCCAACATTTGACCTTCCAACGAGAGCCACTTCAGGGAGACCATCTGTTGGGAGTTGTCTTATATCGGAAAGGGACGCTATAAACCTCGCTGATATTATTTTCATATTTCTTTGGGGATATGTTTTTAAACGACAAGCGGGGTGTTCAACCCCGCTTAAAACCTATTGTTGTTGAGTTGCTTGTTCTGTAGGTTGAGCTTCAACTTTCTTTTCTTTCTTCGGCTTGACCATTCCCGTTCCGATGTTGTAATCAACCAATTCAAGGACAGCAAGCTCAGCCGAGTCCCCACGTCTAAAACCAAGGCGGACTACCCTTGTATAACCCCCTGGTCTATCCATAACCCTCGGCGCTATCTCATCAAATAATTCTTTCAACGCTTTTCTATTTCTGATAAATCTCGCCACAAGACGTCTTGCGTGGATATCTCCTCGTTTCGCTTTTGTTATAAGTTTTTCGGCAAATCTTCGCGCTTCCTTTGCTTTTGCAACGGTTGTCACAATTCTCTTATGGAGAAAAAGAGAAGTTGCAAGCGCTGATAAAGTTGCCTTCCTGTGACTATGTGTCCTTTTTAACTTTCTTCCCTTCTTTAAGTGTCTCATTGAAAGTTATCCAAAATTATTTTTTAATCCTGATACTTGTCAACATCAAAACCGAAATAAAGACCATAACTTTCAATCGCGCTCTTTATCTCATTTAAAGCGGTCCTTCCAAAATTTCTAAAGCTTAAAAGTTGATTCTCATTGTATCTGACAACATCGCCAATGGTGTTAAGCCCGTTCTGTTTCAAAGCGTTAAATGTACGAACCGTAAGCCCTATGTCCTCTATCGGTGTTTTCAAAATTTTCTTTATCCTTTCCTTTTCGGGTAAACCTTCGTCTTTTATTATATCTGCTGGTTGTGCTTTCGGATGAAGTTCTACTACGATCTCAAAATGTTCCTTCAAAATTTTAGCTGCAAGAACTAACGCATCATCAGGGGTTATTGAACCGTCCGTTTCCACCTCAATTGTAAGTTTTTCATAATCTCCCTTTTGCTTCAAGCGAACATTTTCAATGAAATATCTGACATTTTTAATCGGCGTAAAAATAGCATCAAGAAGAATTATACCCGGTTCTGGCTTAACGGGTGGCGCTGGCTCAAGCATTTCAATTTCTTCAGAAGGGACATATCCCTTACCATAACCGATCCAAAGGTCCATCTCAAACTCAACATTACCAGTTATATCAGCAATATGATGGTCTGGATTCAAAATTTCTATGCCTGAATTTTGTTTCTGCAAATCCCCCGCTTTAAATTCACCAGGACCTTTTACGAGAACATTTATTTTCTTAAGTGATTTCTCAAGTAGTTTAAATCTCACACCTTTTAAATTCAAGACGATATCAGCTACATCCTCAACAACACCTGGAATTGTTGAAAATTCATGCAATACACCTCCTATCTTGACGGCAACGAAAGCATAACCCGGGATAGAGGAGAGCAAAACCCTTCTTAAAGCATTTCCTATCGTAACGCCATAGCCTCTTTCAAGCGGTTGTAAAATAAATCTCCCAAAAGTATTTGAATAACTCGCCTCATCCATCACCACATTTTCCGGAAAGGTTAACAAAATGTTTGGCATTTCTGACCTCTATAACTTTAATTTTTACTTGGAATAAAGCTCAACGATCAATTGCTCGTTCACATTTACAGGTATTTCGGAACGCTCTGGTATATACATAAAAACGCCACTTAAATTCGCCTTGTTAAGCTGAAGCCAAGGGACAAGCGATGTCTCTGTAACTCGCCTGAGAGAATTATGGATAATTTCCAGTTCTTTGCTTTTATCTCTGACTCTTATCTCATCACCCGGCTCAACAAGATAAGACGGTATATCAACGACTTTACCGTTAACAAGGATATGTCTGTGTTTCACAAGTTGTCTTGCAGCTTTTCTTGAAGGAGCAAATCCAAGACGATAAACGACATTGTCAAGTCGTCTTTCAAGGATTTTTATCAAGTTTTCACCTGTTTTACCTTTTTGCTTGGTAGCCATTTCAAAATATCTTCTGAACTGCCTTTCAAAAACACCGTAAATCCTACGAAGCTTTTGCTTTTCCCTGAGCTGAATTCCATACTCAGACAACCTTGCTCTTCTGTAAGGACCATGCTGTCCGGGTGGATAATTTTTCTTTTCAAGCGGACATTTCTCCGTGTAACATTTCTCACCCTTCAAGTAAAGTTTCATTCTCTCCCTTCTGCATAGCTTGCAAACTGGACCTGTGTATCTTCCCATGATTTTTCAATTTTTAATTTTTTAAACTCTTCTTCTTTTCGGTGGTCTGCAACCATTATGTGGAATTGGAGTGACATCACGGATCGTCAAAATTTCAAGCCCGGCTGTTTGAAGAGCGCGAATCGCTGCTTCTCTACCAGAGCCTGGACCTTTGACAAGAACATCAACTTTCCTTACGCCAAGATTATATGCCTCTTTCGCAGCTGCTTCAGCAGCAAGTTGAGCAGCAAAAGGTGTTCCCTTCTTCGTCCCTTTGTAACCAATCCTTCCACCAGATGACCAAGCTAAAACATTACCATATCTATCGGTTATCGTCACAATAGTATTGTTAAAGGTCGCCTTTATATGCGCTATTCCGTGAGCATCAACTTGAATTTTTTTCTTTTGCTTTTTCGTCTTAGCCAATTTAAACCTCCGGAATTATTTTTTACTTTTTAGCTGTCGCTTTTTTCTTCCCTGGCACCGTTTTCCTCTTACCTTTTCTCGTCCTTGCATTCGTCCTTGTTCTTTGACCTCTGACAGGCAAACCGCGACGATGCCTTAAACCACGATAGCAACCAATATCCATAAGGCGCTTTATATTCATCTGAACCTCAGCCCTTAAAGCTCCTTCAACCTTATACTCGGTGTTTATAATATCTCTAATTTTGCTTATTTCTTCATCCGTGAGCTCACCTATTTTCTTCATCGGATCAACTCCAGCTTTTTCAAGAATTTTAAGGGCTGAGCTTCTGCCTATGCCATAAATATAAGTTAAGGCGATAAAAGCCCTTTTATTTCTCGGCAATTCAACACCCGCTATTCTTGCCATGTTTTAACCTTGCCTTTGTTTGTGCTTTGGATTCTTCTTGCAGACAACTCTAACAACACCCTTACGCTTTATAATTCTGCAATGCTCGCAAATTTTTTTAACAGAGGAGCGAACCTTCATTTTTAATCCAAATTTTATTTGTACCTATAAACTATTCTTCCCTTCGTCAAATCGTATGGAGAAAGTTCAACCTGAACTTTATCTCCGGGCAGAATTTTTATAAAATGGATTCTCATCTTCCCTGAAACATGCGCTATAACTTCGTGTCCGGTATCAAGCTTTACCTTAAAAGTCGCGTTCGGCAACGCCTCCAAAACCACACCGTCAACTTTTATGCCCTCCTGTTTCGCCATCACAAAGTTAAAATCTCTGGTTTTCCTTTTCTAACGACAATTGTGTGCTCAAAATGAGCTGATGGCAAACCATCAAGTGTGTAAACAGTCCAACCGTCATTTCCAAAATATACCTGCCAAGTCCCAGCGTTCACCATCGGCTCAATCGCAAGCGTCATTCCCTCGCGCAATTTTATGCCCTTTCCCTTCTGCCCAAAGTTCGGGACAGCGGGCTCTTCGTGCAATCTTTTACCTATCCCATGCCCAACAAGGTCCCTCACAACAGAAAATCCCTGCGACTCAACATAATTTTGAATTGCATAACCAATGTCAAAAAGACGATTTCCATCAACTGCCTGTTCAATTCCAATATAAAGCGCTTTCTCTGTAACCTCCATCAATCTTCTTTTTTCACCATTCACATTACCAACAGCGAATGTTTTAGCTGCATCGCCGTAAAATCCATTTTTATAAGCACCAACATCTATTGAAACTATTTGACCTTCGCGCAAAACTTTATCGCTTGTTGGAATCCCGTGAACGACCTCGTTATCAATTGAAACACAAATCGTTGCCGGATAAAGATTTTTCTTATCAAACCCGTATCCTTTAAAAGCTGGTTTTGCACCTTGTGAAAGTATAAAATCCTCGGCTATTTTATCAAGTTCATATGCCGACATTCCCGGTTTTATGTACTTGCTCAACAATCTCAATGTATCCGCAACTATTTTACAAACCTCTCTCATCAAATCTATTTCCTTTTCACTCTTTATGCTCACTCCCTTAATAGCCAACTCTGCTTTTTATTCTACCTGTTTTCATAAACCCATCATAGTGACGCATCAAAAGATATGTCTCAATTTGCTGAAGCGTATCAAGAGCAACTCCGACAACTATCAACAAGCTCGTTCCACCGAAGAATGAAGCCATCGTTGGCGATACCCCAAGTCGGATCATGAAACCGGGCAAAATCGCAATTATCGCAAGGAATATCGCCCCGGGCAGAGTTATTTTCGTAAGTATGTTATCAATGAAATCAGCGGTGTTCTTCCCTGGTCTTATCCCTGGGATAAAACCACCTTGCTTTCGCATCGTGTCTGCAATATCTTGCGGGTTAAAAACAATCGCAGTGTAAAGATAAGTGAAGAAAATCACAAGCAATGCGTAGATAAAACTATACCAAAAAGATGTATAATTGAAATTCGCAGCGAACTCCTGAAGCGCTTCGCTTTGAGGGAAAAATGTTATAATCGTGCTCGGTAGAAACATAACCGATTGAGCAAAAATTATAGGCATCACACCCGCTGCATTAACCCTAATTGGGATATATTGCGTCACACCACCATAAACCCTTCGCCCTACAACTCTTTTCGCATATTGAACTGGGATTCTTCGCGTCCCAGTGGTGACAAATATAACAAGAGCCACAACTAAAACCATTCCAGTGATTATAAGCAACTCTTCAATTATACTCCTTGAGCCAGTTTTTATCAGTTGAAATTCTTCAAGCAAAGCGTTCGGGAAACGAGCGATTATTCCGACAAAAATTATCAGCGAGATACCATTGCCGATTCCGCGCTCTGTAATTTGTTCACCAAGCCACATTATAAAAATCGTCCCAGCGGTTAAAATAAAAACCGTGCTTATAACAAACCCGATACCTTTAACTGCTTCTGGAACTATCGGAAGCCCTCCGGGGGTCGTCATATTCATCAACCTTATGCTTACTCCCCAAGCTTGTAAAGCAGCGACCAAAACCGTTCCTTGTCTTGCATATTGTTCAAGTTTTCTGCGTCCCTCTTCACCTTCTTGTTGTAGCTTTCTAAAATACGGAACAACCGCTCCAAGCAATTGCAAAATAATCGCAGCACTTATATAAGGCATTATCCCAAGCGCAAAGACAGCAGCGTTTTGAAAAGCGCCTCCCGCAAAAAGATCGTATAGCGCAAAAAGTGAATTTTGCGATTGACTTCTTATCACCTCAGCGAGAAGCGATGCATCAACACCAGGCAAAGTTATATGAGCTCCAACTCTGACAACCGCAAGCAAAGCAATAGTAAAGAGAATCCTATCGCGAAGCTCTTCAATTTTGAAGATGTTCCTGAGATTTTCAACTAATTTACTCATAGCTTAACCGCCTTTCCTCCTATTGCTTGTATCTTTTGTAATGCTGATTTACTGAAAGCGTGCGCTGAAATTTCAAGAGCTACTTTTAATTCACCATCGCCAAGTATCTTAACCGGAAGCGTTCTCTTTGAAACAGCCCCAACTTCATAAAGCAACTCCGGCGTAACCTTCGCATCCGCCGAAATTTTGCCCTTATCCACCAACTCTTGAAGACGACCTAGATTCACCACTTGATACTCAACTTTAAATGGATTTCTAAAACCTCTCTTCGGTATCCTTCTTATAAGTGGCATTTGACCGCCTTCAAACCAAGCCGGTATGCTATCACCAGACCTTGACTTTTGCCCTTTATGTCCACGAGTTGATGTACCTCCATGCCCAGAACCTTGCCCTCTTCCGATCCTTTTCTCTTTTTTCCTTGAACCGGGAGCCGGTTTTAAATTGCTCAATATATTAGGCATTTTCTCCTCCGTCTTCTATTTCTTCTACAACTACAAGATGTTTAACCTTATTTATCATGCCACGAATCACAGGCGAATCATAATGAATCACCGTTTTGTGCGGTTTTCCAAGACCAAGAGCTCTTATAGTCCTGCGCTGTTTCTCCGGGGTTCCAATTATACTTCTAACCTGTGTTATTTTAAGCTTCTTCGCCATCTTGCAAAACTCAATTTAAATTTTTACAAGTGAATCAGATTCAAAAAGTTCCTTCAATGTCATACCTCTTTTTCTCGCCATTGTGCGGGCGTCAATCATACTGCTCAAAGCTTTAAGGGTTGCTTTCGTTGTATTGTGTGGATTTGTTGAGCCAAAACATTTAGTTAAAACATTTTGCACACCAGCAAGTTCAAGCACTGCCCTCACAGCTCCACCAGCAATTATTCCAGTTCCGGGAGCAGCTGGCTTAATCAAAACCTTCGCTGCGCCAAATTTCGCAACTATCTCATGGGGAACGGTTCCATTTACAATTGGAACTTCAATTATGTTTTTCTTCGCATTTTCGCTTGCCTTTTGAATAGCATCTGTAACTTCACGCCCTTTGCCAAGCCCAACACCTACATGACCGTTTTTATCTCCAACAACGACAATAGCGCTAAAGCGAATCCTTTTACCACCTTTAACGACTTTCGCAGTCCTATTAATTGCGACAAGCTTTTCCTTTAAACCTTCAAGTTCCGACGGTTTAACTTTTTTTACCTTCGGCAATTTTCCAATTTCAATTTTGTTTTAAAATATCAAACCACCTTCACGGGCTGCTTCGGCAAGCGCTTTAACTCGCCCGTGATATTTATAACCATTTCTGTCAAAAACAACTTTAGTGATCCCTTTCTCAAGCGCCTTTTTCGCAAGAGCCAAACCAACAATTCTGCTAACCTCTGTCTTTGTCTTCGCCTCTTTAACCTTATCTCTTATCTCCTTTGATAAACTTGACATCGCAACAAGCGTATGACCCTTCGTATCGTCAATTATTTGCGCATAGATATGTTTTAAACTCCTATAAACCGACAACCTTGGTCTTTCAGGTGTCCCGAAAATTTTTGATCTCACGCGCTTGCGAATTTTCTCCCTGCGAATCTTCTTCTTTTCAAATTCTCGCTTTATCATCTGCTAAATTTAACCAATTTTATTTTAAATTCCGAACGAGGTTACGCCCTGAAAAGGACCCGCCTCGTTCATCAAACTACTTACCAGCTGCCTTTCCTGCTTTCATTCTTATAACCTCACCCTCATAGCGAATCCCTTTGCCTTTGTATGGCTCAGGGGGTCTGAAAGAGCGAATTTTCGCTGCAACCTGCCCAACAAGTTGCTTGTCAATACCACTAACCACTATATTCGTCGGCTGTGGAACCTCAATCTTCACACCATCAGGTGGAATAAAAATTATCGGATGAGAATAACCCAGATAAAGAACCAATGCCTTCCCTTTCAGCTCAGCCCTGTATCCAATGCCGACTATCTCAAGCTTTTTAGTATAACCTTCCGTGACCCCAACAATCATATTATTTATCAACGCTCTCCACAATCCATGAAGCGCCTTATCAATCCTCGCATCGCTTTTCCTTTTAACCAAAATTTGATCAGAACTAATTTCAACCTCTATCCTCGGGTGAACTTGAGCCGTAAGCTCACCTTTGGGACCTGAAACCTTTATAACGCCATTGCTTTTTTCAACCCTGACACCTTTAGGTATAGGTATCGGCTTCCTACCAACTCTTGACATTTTTCTCACCGAAAATTTATTTTAAACCAAAACTTAAAATTGCCCATATCACAGCTACAACTACCGCTGTATATGCAATTGTTGTCCCAACCATCCACTTAATCAAACTCACTTTTGAACTTTCTATTCTATCTATCAACTCACTCCTCAAAGCTTCAATCTCACTCTTCAAACCGCTCCTTGAAGCTTCAATCTCACCTTTTAACTCGCTTCTCACAGATTCAATTCTTCCTATTAAATCACTCTTCATCATTCCCATTCTCTCAATCATCTCGCTACGCAAAGCTCCTATTTTATCCATCAAATCTGTTTTATCTCTTTCTGTCTTTTCATATAAATCAATGAACATCTTCTTCATTTCTCTGACATCGCTTACCATCCCATCATATAGACCCTCAAGTCGCGAGACCCTTTCTGCCAATTCTTCAAGTGTAGTTGGCATTGAAATTTCTCACTTGCTTTTACTTTTCACCAAACATAACAGATAACTTCTCCGCCAACTCTCTCCTTCCTCGCACGCCTATCGGTCATAACTCCCTTTGAGGTTGATAGAATAGCAATCCCAAGTCCATTCAATACCCTCGGAATTTCCTCAACACCAACATAAATCCTTCTTCCCGGTTTACTAACGCGGACAAGGTTCGTAATTGCTGGCTCGCCATCTTCTGTATACTTCAAATAAATTCGCAAAATTCCCTGCTTCCCGTCTTCAATAACCTCATATCCATTTATAAACTTTTGCTCAAGCAAAATCTGAGCTATCGCTTTCTTAAGCTTTGAAGAAGGAGCTTCAACAACCTTATGTCTTGCTCTAACGGCATTTCTAATTCTCGTCAGGAAATCCGCAATTGGATCTGTCATCATAGATTCCTTAAACTGTTAATTTTTACCAACTTGCTTTTCTAACGCCAGGGATTTTCCCCTCAAGTGCTAACTTTCTAAAACAAATCCTGCAAAGCCCAAACTTTCTGTAATAACCTCTAGGTCTTCCACAAATTGAACAACGATTTCTTTTTCTCACTTTATACTTCGGTTCTCTTTTCGCTTTTTGAATTGACGCCTTGCGTGCCAAATTAATCCCTTTAAATTTTGTTTTTATGCAACCGCTTTCTCTTCAACAACAACTTCCCGCTTCCTAAACGGCATACCAAACAATCTCAAAAGCTCATACGCCTCTTCATCTGTTTTCGCAGTCGTGACAATCGTAATATCCATTCCGAAAATCCTTTCAACTTCATCAACATTTATTTCGGGGAAAATTATGTGTTCCTTAATCCCAAGGGTATAATTCCCTCTCCCATCAAACGATTTATCCGACAAACCGCGAAAATCCCTTATCCTTGGAATAGCTGCATTTATCAACCTATCAAGGAACTCATACATACGCTCGCGCCTTAAAGTAACCTTGCATCCAATTGCCATACCAGCTCTTAACTTAAAGTTTGAAATTGACTTCCTTGCTCTTCTTATAACTGGCTGTTGTCCGGTTATCTTCGCTAACTCTTTCATCGCCATCTCAAGCAATTTCGGGTCCTGGGTTGCTTGACCAACTCCCATATTGACGACAATTTTAACAAGACGAGGAACTTGCATCACACTCTTATAGCCAAACTTCTTCATCATCTCAGGTATTATGACCTCCTGATACAATTTCTTCAATCTCGGGACAACTTTTTCCTGAGTTTCCTCAACTTCTTGTATTTCTTGCTCTTGTTTTTTCTTTTTTTCCTTTGCCATCTTTTAAAATTCCTAAATTTTTTAATTAAAACATTTCACCACACTTTTTACAAACTCTCATCTTTGCCTTTTTACCGTCACTTGAGACAAGTTTTGTATGACCAACCCTTGTCGCCTGACCGCACTTTGGACATACAAGCATCACATTTGAAACATGAATTGGCGCCTCCATTTCAATTATTCCACCTTGCGGATATTTCGGCGACTTTCGCACATGCTTTTTAACAATGTTCACACCCTCAACAAGGACTCTTTCCCTTTCGGGAAAAACTCTTAAAACTTTACCGATTTTACCCTTGTAATTTCCGGCGATTACTTTTACAACATCGTTTTTCTTAATGTTCATCCTCTCCCAAAAATTAAATTTTTATATGACTTCAGGTGCAAGCGAAATAATTTTCATAAACTGCTTCTCCCTCAACTCTCTCGCAACGGGTCCGAAAATTCTTGTTCCCCTTGGCTCACCATATTTGTCAAGCAAAACGACAGCGTTTTCATCAAATCTGACATATGAGCCATCCTTTCTTCTTATTTCCTTTTTTGTGCGAACAACAACAGCCCTTGTCACTTCTCCTTTCTTAATTGGCGCTCCTGGGATTGCGCTCTTTACCGAGACAACTATTATGTCTCCAACCGTTGCTGTCAATCTTTGATGTTGACCTATAATTCCGATGCAACGGACCTTTTTAGCGCCCGAATTATCCGCCACCACAAGGTCAGTTTCTCTTCTTATCATAGCAAATCCAGAATTTTATTTTGCCCTTTGGATTATTTCAACAAGACGCCACCTTTTATGCCTGCTCAAAGGTCTCGTTTCCATGATTTTAACAATATCGCCGATATTACACTCATTGTTCTCATCATGTGCCATGACCTTCGTCGTCCTCACATAAACCTTTTTATAAAGTGGGTGCATAACTTTCCTTTCAATCGCAACAACTATCGTCTTATTCATCTTGTTACTGACAACTCTTCCAATTCTAACTTTCCTTTGTCCTCTCTTCGGTTTCTCAGGCTGTGTTTGCTCCTGTTGTCCTTGCTGTTCCTGTTGTTCTTGAATTCTCTCCTCGCTCATCAAGCAACCTTACTTTTTGTTTTCTCTCTTTCAATTTCTCTCTCCCTTAAAATTGTCTTCATCCTCGCTATATCTTTGCGTATCATCTTAAAGCGATGTGGTTTCTCAAGCTGACCCAACGCTTTCTGAAACCTCAAATTAAAAAGTTCTTCTTCCAACTCCTTTATCCTTTGCTTTATTTCCTCATCGGAAAGTTGTCTTATTTCACTTGGTTTCATCTCAACGCTATAAAATTTTATTTTTAACCGCCTACTTCCGTTCTCGCAACAAACTTCGTCTTTATAGGCAACTTATCAGCTGCGAGTTTCAATGCTTCCTCAGCTACATCCCTGCTAACTCCACCTATTTCAAACATTATCCTGCCTGGTTTTACTACAGCAACCCAACCTTCAACATTTCCTTTCCCCTTTCCCATACGTGTCTCAGCTGGTTTCTTTGTGTATGGTTTATCTGGGAAAATTCTAATCCAAATTTTCCCGCCTCTTTTTAATGTCCTTGAAATTGCAACACGAGCTGCTTCTATCTGCTTATTTGTGATCCAAGCTGGCTCAAGCGCCTTCAAACCGTAATCTCCGAAAGCAAGGGTTGAAGCCCGATACGATTTACCCTTCAAACGACCTCTCTGCTGTTTCCTATATTTAGTCCTGCTTGGCATTAACATAACTTTAAAACCTCACAAATTAATTTTAACGAAGTTGAACTCTCTTTCCTAAAACCTCTCCCTTGAAAATCCAAACCTTAACGCCAATTTTTCCATAAATTGTCAGCGCTTCTGCAATTGCAAAATCAATGTCCGCCCTTATCGTATGCAGTGGAACCCTCCCTTCAAGATACCATTCGCTCCTTGCAATTTCAGCCCCAGCCAACCTTCCCGAACACATCACCTTAATTCCCTGTGCTCCCATCCTCATAGCAGCTGTAACTGCTGCTTTCATCGCCCTCCTATAAGAAACCCTGTTTTCAATTTGAGTTGCTATCGCCTCAGCCACAAGGTAAGCATCAAGTTCGGGACGCTTAATCTCAACAACTTCAATTTTAACTTCCTTTTTGGTCAAATGCTTCAACTCCGCTTGCAATTCGTCTATATCTTTTCCACCCTTACCTATAACCATTCCCGGTCTTGAAGTATGAACCTTGATCTCAATCTGCCTTGTCTTCCTATCAATTATAATTCTTGAAACACCGCTTCTTTTGAGACGGGTCCTCAAGTAATTCTGAATCATTATATCCTCTTGAAGCTTTTCAGCGAAGTTCTTATCGTCAAACCAATGAGCATCCCAATCCCTTATAATTCCAAGCCGAAAACCTATTGGGTGTGTTTTCTGTCCCAAGACGCCTCCACCTTGCTACTTTGTTTTTGATTTGTTCTTTTCTTTTTCGGATTTTTCAGCAACAACTATAGTCAAATGATTGCTTCTTCTTCTGATAATATAAGCCCTCCCAAATGGAGCTGGCAAAATCCTCTTCAACATTGGTCCAGGGTCAACATATGCTGCTTTAACATAAAGGTCCGATAGATCAACTCTCCTTTCTGTCTCCTTGTTCATAAAATTCGCAACTGCAGAGCGCAAAACTTTCTCCGCGATTTTAGCTGCGCGCTTTGGAGTGTAATGCAAAATGTTCAATGCCTCGTCAACCGATTTGCCTCGTATAAGGTCAATCACAACTCTCATCTTTCTTGGAGAAGATGGTATGTACCTTGCCACTGCCTTCGCTTCCATTTCAATGTCCGAATTTACTTTTTCATTTTACTTGCTTTTTCCGCCTTTGTCCCAGGATGACCTCTAAAAGTTCGCGTTGGAGCAAACTCACCGAGTTTATGTCCAACCATATTTTCGGTTATATAAACTGGAATAAATTGTTTCCCATTGTGAACCGCAAATGTAAAGCCAACAAATTCCGGGATTATGGTGCAATCACGCGCCCAGGTCTTTATAACTTTCTTCTGACCTGTCTTTAACATCTCTTGAACTTTCTTTAAAAGCTTCTTATCAACATAAGGACCTTTTTTAAGCGAGCGAGCCATATTCTAAAGTTCGGTTTATTTTTTCTTTCTCCTTGCGACAATATATTTATCCGACGGCTTGTTCTTCTTTCTTGTTTTCTTTCCCTTCGTATGCCAACCCCAAGGTGAAACCGGATGCGGATTACCTTGTGGCGCTTTACCTTCACCACCTCCATGAGGATGATCAACCGGGTTCATCGCAACACCACGAACATAAGGTCTTCGCCCAAGCCAACGAGCCCTACCAGCTTTACCTATTGTTATATTCTCATGGTCAAGGTTTCCAACTATACCTATCGTCGCATAACAATTCAAATGAATTTTTCTTAATTCACCCGATGGCAAACGCAACAAAGCATAATCTCCTTCCTTTGCCATAACTTGCGCATATGTGCCCGCACTTCTCGCTATCTGCCCACCTTTACCGGGACGAAGTTCAACATTGTGAACAAACTCACCCACAGGTATATTTCTCAACGGAAGTGCATTACCGACTTTTATCTCGGCATCCGGTCCAGACATTACCATGTCCCCGACCTTCAAGCCATCCGGTGCAATTATATATCTTTTCTCCCCGTCAACATAATGCAGAAGCGCAATCCTTGCACTTCTATTCGGATCATACTCTATAGCCGCAACCTTCGCCGGTATCCCAATTTTATCCCTTTTGAAATCAATTATCCTGTACATCCTCTTATGACCACCGCCACGATGCCTTACTGTAATTCTTCCCTGATTGTTTCTCCCTGCGTGCTTCTTTAAAGGGACAACAAGCGATTTCTCCGGCTCGGTCTTTGTTATCTCAGAAAAATCCGAAACAGTGTAAAACCTTCTTCCCGGAGTTATTGGCTTAAATGATTTTACCGGCATCCTAATAGCTCCTCAATTTTTTAAATGTTCTCAAATATATCAATTTTATATCCTGGCTCAAGCACAACAATTGCCTTCTTCCAATCCCTGCGCTTTCCCTCAAATCTCCCTCGCCTTGATAACATAAACTTCCTTTTCCCCTTAACGATCATAGTACGAACCTTCTTAACCTTAACATTGAACCTCGCTTCAACCTCTTTCTTTATCTCAATCTTATTAGCATCCATCGCAACTTCAAATACATACTGATTGTTCTCCCTCAAAATCGTTGATTTCTCCGTAACTATAGGTCTAATTAAAACACTTGGCATTTTCTCTCAAAAATTAATTTTCATTCGGTAAATGTACTTTGCAAAACATCAACGGCGCTTTTTTGAATCAAGATCATTTGATTGTTCAAAATATCATATGTTGATGCCTTGTATGCTTCAAGGATATTAAGCCCAGGGATATTTCTCCCGGACTTGTAAACATTAACATCCGTCTTCGCTGTCAAAAGCAAAACCTTTTTATTCAAAAGGTTGAACGCCTTTAAAATCTCAACCATTTGTTTCGTTTTTGGCTGTTCAAAAGTAAAGTCCTCTACAACTATAATTTGTTCATCTTTGAGCTTATACGATAGAGCCGATTTTCGTGCAAGTTGCTTAACTTTCCTCGGCAAATCCAGTGAGTAATCCCTTGGAACGGGTCCGAAAACAGTTCCACCTCCAACCCACAAAGGCGATCTTATTGAACCAGCTCTTGCTCTACCTGTGTGCTTCTGTGGCCATGGTTTCCTGCCACCGCCTCTGACTTCACCTCTCGTTTTCGTTTTATGTGTCCCTTGCCTTTGATTAGCAAGATATGCCTTGACAGCAAGATATATCGCATGGTCATTTGGCTTTATCTCAAAAATATCGGGTCTCAATTCAACAAATTCACCCGTCCTCGTTCCGTCAATTTTATAAACCTCAAGCTTCATCTCAATTTTTCACTTACTTTTTAAGTTAACTTAACTACCTTGACATAACTATTCTTCGCTCCCGGGACAGAGCCCTTAACAACAAGCAAATTCGCATCCGGTATCACCTCAACAACTTCAAGATTTCTCACCGTGACTTGCTCGTCTCCCATATGCCCTGCCATTCTTTGACCTTTAAATGTATGTGACGGGAAAGAGCTTGAACCAACCGAACCAGGAGCTCTATGCCTATCACTTTGACCGTGCGTTTTTGGACCTCCACCAAAACCATGTCTTTTGACAACTCCTTGAAAACCTTTACCTTTTGAGCGACCAGTAACCTTAACGATATCACCAACAGCAAAGATATCTTCAACCCTTATCTGATCGCCCGGCTTATACTTCGTTATATCAAAACCCTTAAACTCTTTTAGAACTCTCAAGAAAGGCGCACCTGCTTTTTTAAAGTGTCCTTGCAACGGCTTTGTAGTGTGCTTCTCTTTCTTGGGCTCAAAACCAAGCTGTAACGCCTCATAGCCATCTTTTTCTTTCGTCTTCACCTGAACAACATAACAAGGTCCAACTTCAAGCACGGTGCAGGGTATAGCAACGCCATTTTCACCAAAAATTGTAGTCATCCCAAGTTTTTTACCTATTAAACCGACCATTTTCTCAGAAATCATTAAATTTTTTATGTCTTTATCTCTACCTCAACGCCAGCCGGCAAATCAAGCCTTGTCAAAGCGTCCATCGTCTTAGCGTTCCAACTCAAAATATCAATCAAGCGCTTATGCGTTCTTATCTCAAACTGCTCTCGCGATTTCTTATCAACATGTGGAGACCTTAAAACAGTAAAGACCGAGCGCTTTGTCGGCAGGGGTATAGGCCCTGAGACAACAGCGCCCGTCTTCTTTACCTCCTTAACTATCTTCTCGGCTGACTTGTCAATTAGACGATGATCGTATGACTTCAGCTTTATTCGGATTCTCCTTTGCTGTGCCATCTTTGGAAAATTTTTTATTCAAGTATTTTTGTTACAACACCTGCACCAACCGTCTTACCTCCCTCACGAATAGCAAACCTCAATCCTTCCTCCATAGCAACCGGAGCAATCAACTCTATCGTCAACCTCACATTATCTCCAGGCATAACCATCTCATAACCCTCTGGCAATCCGATAATCGTCCCAGTGACATCCGTCGTTCTGAAATAAAATTGCGGTCTATAACCCTTGTAAAATGGGGTATGACGCCCACCTTCTTCCTTTGAGAGGATATAGACCTCTGCTTCAAACTTTGTGTGTGGAGTTATCGTTCCAGGTGCAGCTATTACCATACCGCGTTCAAGTTCGTCCTTTTCAATACCACGCAAAAGCAAACCAACATTGTCACCCGCAATCGCCTCATCAAGTTCCTTACGGAACATTTCAATACCAGTGACAACTGTTCTCTTATGTTGCCCCAAACCTACAATTTCAACCTCATCACCGAGCTTAACTCTTCCTCTTTCAACACGCCCGGTTCCGACTGTACCACGACCAGTGATTGAGAAAACATCTTCAACAGGCATAAGGAACGGCTTATCAATATCGCGTTGTGGCAACGGGATGTAATTATCAATTGCATCAAGCAGTTGATAAATTGGCTGAAGATCGGGATGATCGGGTGTCGTCTCGGGCTTCATACCCGCCTCAAGCGCCTTCAATGCACTACCTCTTATGACAGGAACCTCATCACCCGGGAACTCATACTTTTTCAAAAGGTCTCTTACCTCAAGCTCAACGAGGTCAAGTAGCTCAGGGTCATCAACCATATCAACCTTGTTCATAAAGACAACGATATATGGAACATTAACTTGCCTAGCAAGAAGGACATGCTCTCTGGTCTGAGGCATAACACCATCATTTGCAGCCACAACGAGAATAGCGCCGTCCATCTGTGCTGCTCCAGTTATCATGTTCTTAATATAGTCAGCGTGTCCTGGGCAGTCAACATGGGCATAATGCCTTTTTTCAGTTGAATACTCAACATGGGAAACCGCTATTGTAATTCCACGGGCTCTTTCCTCAGGCGCATTGTCAATTGATTCAAAAGGTCTGGGCTGAGCAAGACCTTTCTTCGCAAGAGCATAAGTGATAGCAGCTGTAAGTGTCGTCTTACCGTGATCAATATGACCTATTGTTCCAACATTAACATGAGGTTTGTCCCTTACAAATTTCTCCTTCGCCATAACTTCTTCTCTCCTTAATTTTTAGTTTTTAAACATTTAAAGTTTCTTTGGTTTTGCCTTTGACTTTTTCTATTATCATATCGGCAATCTGCTGAGGCACTTCTTCGTAATGATGGAATTGCATTGTATAAATCGCCCTACCTTGGGTAATTGACCTCAATCTTGTAGCATAACCGAACATCTCAGCAAGTGGAACAAGCGCCTTTATGACTTGACCATCTTTCCTCATATTTATACCCTCAATTCTTCCACGCCTTGAATTCAAATCACCAATGACATCACCAAGATATTCATCCGGAGTTACTACTTCAACTTCCATTATTGGCTCAAGTAGCACTGGTTCAGCCTGCTTTGCAGCTTCTTTGAAGGCAATTGACGCTGCTATCTTAAAAGCAAGATCAGAAGAATCAACTTCGTGATAAGAACCATCAAACAAAGTAACTTTAACATCAACAACTGGATATCCAGCAATTATACCGTTTTGCATCGCCTCTCTTATACCCTGATCAACTGCAGGTATGAATTCCTTGGGGATCACACCACCAACAATAGCATCAATAAATTCATACCCTTTGCCACGATTTGGCTCAATTTCAATCCACACATGACCATACTGACCGCGACCACCTGTCTGACGAATAAACTTACCCTCAGCCCTTGCCTTCTTGCGAATCGTCTCTTTATAAGCAACCTGCGGTTTTCCTATATTTGCCTCAACTCTGAACTCACGCCTCAATCTATCAACTATAATTTCAAGGTGAAGCTCACCCATACCACTTATTAAAGTTTGACCTGTCTCTTCATCAACCGTGACCCTGAAGGTCGGGTCCTCATCCATAAGTTTTGACAATGCCTCACCAAGTTTATCTTGATCTGCCTTCGTCTTGGGCTCAATAGCAACTGAAATAACCGGTTCCGGGAATTCCATCCTTTCAAGCAAAATGGGATCATCTTCCGAACAAAGCGTATCCCCTGTCTTTGTATTTCTTAAACCAACCAACGCAACAATATCACCAGCATACGCTTCCTCAACATCTTCCCTATGATTGGCGTGCATTCTTAAAATTCTACCGACACGCTCCTTTTTACCTTGCGTAGAATTATAAACATATGAACCCGACTTCAGCGTCCCGGAATAAACCCTTATAAATGTCAATTTCCCAACATAAGGATCCGTCATTATCTTAAAAGCAAGAGCTGTAAACTTTTCATCGTCCGAAACTTGTCTCACGACTTTGTCATCTTTGAATGGATGATGCCCAATTACCTGTCCATTATTTATGTCAAGCGGTGAAGGCAAATAATCAACAACAGCGTCAAGCAACCTTTGTATCCCCTTGTTTTTAAACGCAGAACCACAGAGGACAGGCACTATCTTAAATTCAAGCGTTGCCTTTCTAATGGCGCTCTTAATTTCATCTTCACTTATCTCCTCACCATCAAGATACTTTACAAGCAAAGTATCATCAAATTCAGAGACCGATTCAAGCATTTTAGTTCTATATTCAACCGCCATATCAACAAGCTCTTTCGGTATATCAAACTCTTCCCAGGTAGCCCCGAGCGTTTCTTCCTTATAGACAACCGCCTTCATTTTTATTAGATCAATTATCCCTGTAAATAGCTCCCCCTGACCCATCGGCAATTGAATCGGGACGGGATTTGCACCAAGTCGTTCACGGATCATATTGACGACATTAAAGAAATCTGCGCCAACCCTGTCCATTTTATTCACAAAGGCAATCCTCGGAACGCGGTATTTATTTGCTTGTCTCCAAACTGTTTCAGATTGCGGTTCAACTCCACCAACAGCGCAGAAAAGCGCAATCGCACCATCAAGCACACGAAGAGACCGCTCAACTTCAACCGTAAAATCAACATGTCCGGGTGTATCTATAATGTTAATCCTATGTCCCCTCCAAAAACATGTTGTAGCTGCACTTGTAATCGTTATACCACGCTCTCTTTCCTGCGGAAGGAAATCCATCGTCGCCGAACCCTCGTGAACTTCACCCATACGATGAATTCTTCCAGTATAATAAAGAATTCTCTCCGTCGTAGTTGTTTTACCCGCATCTATATGCGCCATTATACCTATATTTCGCGTCTTTTCTAACGGATACTCCCTCGGCATAGAATTAATGGCTCACCTCATAAGTTTTGTTTTTAAAATTTCACCATCTAAAATGAGCAAATGCCTTATTTGCTTCAGCCATTTTATGCGTGTCTTCACGCTTTTTGACAGCCATACCTTCATTCCTTGCAGCAGCCATCAACTCCTCAGCAAGTTTTACCATCATCGGCTTACCCTTTCTTTCACGAGCGTATTGAACAATCCATCTCAACGCCAAAGAGATACTCCTTTCTGGTCTAACCTCTATCGGAACTTGGTATGTAGCTCCACCAACTCTGCGTGGTCTTACTTCAAGAACTGGTTTGACATTCTCAACGGCTTTTTTGAAAACCTCAAGCGGGTCCTGACCCGTTTTTTGTCTTATTATTTCAAAAGCGTTATACACAATCTTTCTTGCTATGCTTTTCTTCCCATCGCGCATGACCTTATTTATCAGCTTTGCAACAAGCACATCTCCATATTTTGGATCCGGCGCTATTTCTCTTGGCTCAGCTCTTCTCCTTCTCATGATTTAATCATTGCTTTTGTTGTTCTTTTGGTCTTTTCGCTCCATACTTGGAACGACCTTGTTTGCGCCCTTCAACGCCAGCTGTATCAAGTGCTCCACGTATTATGTGATACCTCACTCCGGGTAAATCCTTAACCCTGCCACCACGAACCAACACAATTGAGTGCTCCTGCAAATTGTGTCCTTCCCCAGGTATATAAGCGATAACTTCAATTCCATTTGTTAACCTAACTTTTGCGACTTTTCTAAGAGCTGAATTCGGTTTCTTCGGCGTAGTTGTATAAACTCTCACACATACACCTCTTTTTTGCGGGCAACCCTGCAAAGCAGGGGATTTGCTCTTCCATTTGACTTTCTCTCTGCCGTACCTTATTAATTGATTGATAGTCGGCAAAACCTACACCTCAATTTTATTTTTACAAGTTTCAAATTTAGTAAAAAAAATTAACATTAGCAAACCAACTACAAGTTAAAGTTCGTGCACCACCCGGGACTCGAACCCGGAACCCACGGATTAAGAGTCCGTTGCTCTACCAGTTGAGCTAGTGGTGCAAACCTCTGACGAGGCGGTTTAAAATATAAAAAATTTTTCAAACAAAATCAAATTGAAATTACACCGCCACCAAAAAGCGCTTCTTGAAAGAAAAATCATTTGTTCTTATATTAAAACAAAAATAACCAAACGCTACAAGTAATGAGCTATCTCGTCACCGCAAGAAAATGGCGACCGACCAAGTTCGCTGAGGTTGTCGGACAAGAGCATGTCACAGCAACACTTCTAAACTCACTCAAACTTGGAAGAATCGCACACGCATACATCTTCGCCGGTCCAAGAGGGGTTGGGAAAACAACAGTTGCCAGAATACTCGCAAAAGCAATTAACTGCCTCAACCCACAAAATTACGAGCCATGCAACGAATGTGAAATGTGTCTTGAAATTTCAAACGGACGCAGCATTGATGTGCTTGAAATAGACGGTGCCTCTAATAGAGGTATTGACGAAGTAAGAGACCTTCGCGAGTCCGTAAGATATACCCCGACAAAAGCAAAATACAAAGTTTACATCATTGACGAAGTCCATATGCTTACAAAAGAGGCTTTCAACGCTCTACTTAAAACCCTTGAAGAACCACCCCCACATATTTTATTCATCTTCGCCACAACAGAACCACATAGAGTTCCACCAACAATTCTATCAAGGTGCCAAAGATTTGACTTCAGAAGAATTGAAATAAACAAGATAATTGAACGTCTGAAACTGATATCCCAACAGGATAAAATTGAAATTGACGACGATTCCCTCTTCACGATAGCCAAAAAAGCGAATGGCTCACTCAGAGATGCACTAAGCATATTTGATCAAGTCGTCTCGTTCTGCGGTGAAAAAATAAAATTTGAAGATGTCTCAAAAGCACTCAACATAATTGACCAGGAAATTTTCTTTAAAGTCACCGATCTGGTCAAAAGCAAAAATATAAAAGCCGGTTTTGAACTTGTTGATGAAATCGTAAAACTTGGCTATGATTTCCAAGAGTTCTTAAGCGGTCTATCGGAACATCTGCGCAACTTTCTCGTTGTCAAGACGACAAACTCATCCGAGCTAATTGAAGCGACGGAATACTACAAGAACCGTTACCTTAAGGAATCTGAAAGTTTTAACGAAGCGGATATATTAAGAATGCTTAAAATTGTGAACGAAGCGGAGATGACTATAAAATGGTCACCCCAGCCGAGATTAAAACTTGAAATGGTTTTAACGCAACTTGCAACATTAGATAGCACAATTAAAATTCAAGAACTAATCTCAAAGATTGAAGACCTTGAAAGGAGGATAAACTCGGGAAATTTTAATTTTCCCCCAAAAGGGGGACAATCCTCGGATGAAGCGATAAACCAACAAAAAGAAAAAACAACCTCCCAACAGGAGATTATACTTGAAGACCCATTATACGGATATGAACTCAAACCAATAAAACCTCAAACATCGCAAGGGCAAATCAAAATTGATGAACAAACAGCCCTGAACTTGCTTCGTCAGAAATGGGATGAAATTGCAAACGAAGCACAGCAATATAACTTAAATCTCGCATCGTCGCTCAAACTTTCCTATCCAATTGAAATAAAAGAAAAGCGACTTAACATCGGTGTTGCTGGTGAAATTTACAGCGACTGGATAAAAAAGAACATAAAATTCATCCGTCAAAAAGTAAAAGAAATATGCGGTGTTGAACTTGAAATAAAAACATCAATATGCGACATTGAAAAGTTCAAAGAGGATGTCGTAAATATCAACCCCGAATTAAAATTAAAAAAACTCATGGATGAATCCCCTATTGTCAAATCACTCATTGAAAACCTCGGTGCAAAACCGATTGATTGATAAATTCATCTATCTTTTTTTTCTATCCCTCACAACTTTAATCGCTGGCGAGTTGAAATTCTCTAAATATGCTGGCGAATTCATGTCAATTGGAATTGGCGGGAGAGCCCTCGGCATGGGGAATGCATTCACAAGCGTTGCAAATGATGTAACCGCAGGTTATTGGAATCCAGCCGGACTTGTCAACCTGAGCTCAACCCAAATAATACTCATGCACGATGAAAGGTTCGCGGGAATAGTAAATTATGACTACATCGGACTTGGGCTCAAACCTTCACATATATATTCATTTGCGCTCTCAATCATAAGAGTTGGGGTTGACGACATCCCGTATACCGGGAACTCGTTCATTGATAATAACGGCAATGGAATTTTTGACCCCGATGTTGACCGACTTGACCCGGAAAAGTTCTCATTCGTATCTTCATCCGATTGGCTTGTTTTGACATCATTTGCTAAACCTATAAACGAAAAACTTTCAATTGGCGCAAATGCAAAGTTCATCTATAAAAAAATTTCAAATAACTCGGGGATTGGACTCGGATTTGATTTCGCATTGAAATACAAAACTTCAAAATTTTCAATTGGTGCAATTTTAAAAGATGCTACTTCAACTTTGGTAGCCTGGGACACGGGAAGAAATGAGCTTGTCGTTCCTTCATTAATTTGTGGTGCGAGCATAGGGCTTGAATTTCTATGGGGGAAATTTACTCCGACATTTGATTTGGTTTTTAGGTTTGAGGGAAGAAACGAAACCGCACTTTTAGGGACAAGATTTGCAAGCGTTGACATCAACGCAGGAGCTGAATATGTCTATAAAGATGTGATCGCATTAAGATTTGGATACACCGAAAATAAGGAACTCACGCTTGGCACCGGTCTTAGGTTGAATCGTTTTGAAGTTGATTATGCATTTGCAAAATTTAACAGTGAACTTGGAAACACGCATCGTATTTCTGCTAAGTTTTCATTGCATTAAAAATAAAATTAACTAAACGATGAAACTTTTTGCCCTTGCAATAGCTGCCCATCCTGATGACATAGAGTTAAGTTGTAGCGGGACGATAATCAAATTAACAGATAAAGGTCTCCCTGTTGGAATACTTGATTTAACACGTGGGGAACTTGGCACAAGGGGAAACGAAAAGATAAGGGAAAAAGAGGCGAAAGAAGCTGCAAAAATTATGGGTGTGAACATACGGGAAAACCTTGGACTCCCAGATGGTAAAATACAGGTAACGATGGAAAACAAAATTGAGCTGATAAAAATTATAAGGAAATTTCAGCCAGAGATAATTTTCTCCCCATATTGGGTTGAAAGACATCCAGACCATGAAAATACAAGCCGACTTGTCCGCGAGGCATGGTATCTTTCAGGACTTGAAAAATTTAAAACAAAACTTAACGGTAAACCTCAGGAGCCATACCGCCCGAAGAAAATCTTTTTCTATGTTCAGTATTTTTACCAGCAATTCATCCCGAACTTGATAATTGATATATCCGAAGTATTTGAGCGAAAGATCAAGGTGATTGAATGTTATAAATCACAATTTTTCAACCCGAATGTCAATCTGAAAGAAAAGGAAACGCTTTTGAGCACGCCTGATTTCAAAGAATATCTTATAGCAAGGGCGAGATTTTTCGGAGAAATGATCGGTAGAAAATATGGGGAGCCGTTTTTGACGCTAAGCCCAATCGGATTAAATGGAATTGATGAGGTCGTTTTGCCAACAAGAAGTTAAACAAAAAAGAGTTTTAAATTGAAACTTGAAGAACTGCTCGGACTTATAAATGTGCTGTTTTACCTTCTCCACTTTACAATTTTTTTCATCATAACACGAAGTAAATACAAAACCGGTGGTTTAAATTCAGCCCTTCTGATTCTGTTCCTCTTGCTTATAATTTTTTTCATCTCGCTTCAAATCGGGACTTTCTTAGGGCAGTTGCCTCTGCTTGGGAAAGATATGACAGCAAGGTTGAAAGCGATACACGATACTTTAAGCATAATGATTGGGACGATAATTGAAACACCAATATGGTTTGTCTTTCTGAAAAAGAAAAAAGAAAAAGCAGATGAAACTACGAACGATAGCACTAATAGCACACGATAGGAAGAAGGCGGACATGGTGGCTTTTGCGACGAAGAATAAAAGAAAACTTGAAAAATTTAAACTCATTGGGACTGGGACAACCGCAAAAATAGTAAAGGAAAAAACTGGTCTAAATGTAAAGGCGTATCACTCGGGACCTTATGGAGGGGATGTTGAGATCGCAGCGCTTGTCGTCAAAGGGAAATGCGATGTTGTTATATTTTTGCACGATCCACTTGAACCTCATCCACACGACCCGGATATAAAGACACTTATGCGCGTCTGTGATGTATACAATGTTCCACTTGCAACTAATCTTGCAACAGCTGAAATAATTTTAAACTCAATCACCAAATAGCCCAAGTTTGATTTTTTTAATTTTGAAAGTTAAATTTTTCTGGCTTAACAAATAAAAACTTGGTTCATTATGAACCCATTAAATGAACTCATCGTTCGCACCTTACCCCTCGTCCCAAGAAAAATTGTCCGCCACTTCGCAAGTCGGTATATAGCCGGGGAAAAACTTGAAGACGCAATTCAAACCGTGAAAAAACTCAACGAACAAAAGAAACTCGCAACAATTGATGTCCTCGGTGAAAACATCACCAACGAAGCGGAGGCAACGGAAGCCCTCAAAACTTACAAACTCGTCCTGAAAACAATAAGGGATTTCAACCTTGACTCCGATTTGTCAATCAAACTCACACAGCTTGGTTTGAAACTTGATTTTGAATTTTGCTACGCAAATGTGGAAGAATTAGTCAAGTTGGCGAAAGAATATAACAACATCGTTGAAATTGACATGGAGGACTCAACAACTACAGAAGCGACGCTTGAAATTTACAGAAGATTGAAATCAAAATTTGATAATGTTGGCGTCGCAATTCAAGCATATTTAAAACGAAGCGAGGAAGACATAAAATCACTTTTACCGCTAAAACCGAGGATAAGGTTGTGCAAGGGAATTTACATTGAACCTGAAACGATCGCTTACAAAAAGAAGGAACTCATCAATCACAACTTTAAACATCTCTTAAATTTGCTCCTCCAAAGCGACGCATATACATGTATCGCGACGCATGACGATGAATTGATAAACGAAGCATATCACTTGATCAAAAAGTATGACCTGAAAAATGAACGCTTTGAGTTTCAAATGCTTCTCGGAGTAAGACCAGAGCTTGGGAATAAAATTGTCTCGGACGGCTATAAACTCAGGATATATGTTCCTTTCGGTGAAAAATGGTATGCTTATTCAATGCGTAGGTTTAGGGAAAACCCACAAATTGCTGGTTATGTATTCAAAGCAATTTTCACAAGAAATTCATTTTAAACTTCAGGAGGTGAAAAACCATGGCGGAGGTTTTAAATCAAATTCAAGAAATTGATGTTAAAAACATCCATGCTCCCCGGGGAAACACTTTGATCTGTAAAGGTTGGGCTCAAGAAGCAGCTCTGAGGATGTTAATGAACAATCTTGACCCAGAGGTTGCGGAGAAACCGGAGGAACTTATCGTCTACGGTGGGACTGGAAAAGTAGCAAGGAATTGGGAATGCTTCCGCGCAATAGTTAACAGCCTGATAGACCTTGAAAATGATGAGACGCTTTTAATTCAATCTGGCAAACCGGTCGGGATTTTCAAAACCCATGAATTTGCCCCGAGGGTTTTAATCTCAAACGCTATGCTCGTCCCAGCTTGGGCAACTTGGGATGAATTCAGACGGCTTGAAGCACTCGGACTTACGATGTATGGACAGATGACCGCTGGAAGTTGGATTTACATCGGGACACAAGGGATTTTACAAGGAACTTACGAGACATTCGCAGCTTGCGCGGATAAATATTTCGGCGGGACGCTTGCAGGGAGATTTCTTTTAACCTCTGGACTTGGTGGGATGGGTGGTGCTCAGCCACTTGCAGCAACGATGAACGGCGCAGCTTTCCTCGGCGTTGAAGTTGACAGAAAAAGAATTGAAAGACGACTTCAAACTGGATACCTTGATATGATGACGGATAATCTTGACGAAGCGCTTGAAATCGTTTTAAAAGCAAAGGAAAAAAAGGAAGCGATTTCAGTCGGGCTCGTCGGAAATGCTGCGGATGTCCTTCCAGAAATTTTAAAAAGAGGCATAATACCTGACATCGTAACAGATCAAACCTCAGCTCACGACACATTGAATGGTTATGTTCCAAATGGTATTCCATACGAAGAAGCGCTTGAGCTTCGTAAAAAAGACCCCCAAAAATACATCCAAATGGCGAAACGCTCAATCGTTGAACATGTCAAAGCAATGCTTGAATTCAAAAGGAGAGGCGCTATCGTCTTTGATTACGGAAATAACATCAGGGGTGAGGCTTACGCAAACGGCGTGAAAGATGCCTTTGAAATTCCAGGGTTCGTCCACGAATTTATAAGACCTTTATTCTGCGAGGGGCGAGGTCCGTTTAGATGGGTCGCGTTAAGCGGTGACCCCGAAGATATTTACGCAACGGATGAAGCAGTGATGAAAACCTTCCCGGAGAATAAATCACTTGTGCGCTGGATTCAAAAAGCGCAAAAGCATGTTAAGTTTCAAGGTCTTCCCGCAAGGATATGTTGGCTTGGATATGGGGAAAGAGCAAAAATGGGAAAAATTTTCAACGAAATGGTAAGAACAGGCGAAGTCAAAGCCCCAATTGTGATCGGACGAGATCATCTTGACACTGGCTCAGTTGCCTCTCCTAACCGTGAAACCGAGAAGATGAAAGATGGGAGCGATGCAATCGCTGATTGGCCAATACTTAACGCTCTATTAAACGCCGTTGCTGGGGCAAGTTGGGTGGCGGTTCATCACGGCGGTGGCGTCGGAATAGGACTTTCAATCCACGCTGGAATGGTCGTGGTTGCTGATGGGACAAAAGAAATGGAAATACGACTTGAAAGGGTTTTAACAACCGACCCAGGACTTGGAATCGTCAGACACGCTGACGCTGGATATGAAAAAGCAATTGAAATAGCAAAAAAATTCGGTATAAAGATACCAATGCTAAAATAACTCGTCACTCAAACTTCTTCGCTTTCTCCCATAGTTCGTCCATCTCAGAAAGATTTGATGAATAAACATCTTTACCGCGAGCCCTGAGCTCGCTTTCTATATATTGAAAACGCCTGATGAATTTGTCAATCGCCTTGTTAAGTGCACTCTCTGGATTCACTTTCAAAAACCTTGAATAATTCACAATCGCAAAAAGCAAATCACCAATTTCCTCCTCAATCTTTTCCAAGTCCTTCCCTCCAACGACATTTTTTAACTCTGAAATTTCCTCCTCAACTTTTTTCCAAACATCTTCAACATTCTTCCAATCAAATCCGACATTTGACGCCTTCTCCTGAACCCTATACGCTTTTATCAGCGCTGGCAATCCCTTCGGTATCCCCGAAATAACCGAGCTTCTATTATTCTCCGTTTGCTTCAACTTCTCCCAATTGTGCTTAACTTCCTTTGCTGTTTCAACCTTTAAATTCCCAAAGACATGGGGATGTCTATAAATCAATTTCTCTTTTATCCCCTCAATTACATCATCCAAGGTAAACTTGCCTTCTTCTTCAGCCATTACCGAATGCATCACGACATGCAAAAGTAAATCACCAAGTTCCTTTTTCAACTCCTCAAAATCGTCATTATCTATAGCTTCAACAGTTTCGTACGCTTCTTCAATTAAATTGTGCCTGATTGATTTATGCGTTTGTTCCCTATCCCAGGGGCATTCTTTACGAAGCTTTTTCACAACCTCGACAAAGCTTGAAAACAACTCATTGTTTTTGTTCATTCTGTTCGTTCTCCTGATTTTTCTTTTCGTTTGCCTTCCCATTCATAGCATTATACTTATCATATGCCTCAATTATATCCTTGACGAGACGGTGTCTCACGACATCATTTTTATCAAGGTAAACGAAGGCAATGCCCTCAATCCCTTTTAAAATTTCCTGTATCTCAACAAGCCCTGACACTGTCCTTGATGGCAAATCTATCTGCGTAATATCGCCAGTTATAATCGCCTTTGAATTCACGCCAAGTCGCGTTAAAAACATTTTCATCTGTAAACTCGTTGCATTTTGAGCCTCATCAAGAATTACGAAAGCATTGCTTAATGTCCTACCGCGCATATAGGCAAGCGGAATTATTTCAATTATCCTTTTATCAAAATACGCTTTCAATTTATCAGCCGGCAACATATCGTCAAGAGCGTCATAAAGAGGTCTAAGGTATGGGTCAATTTTCTCCCTTAAATCACCCGGTAGAAATCCAAGATTTTCACCCGCTTCAACAGCTGGTCTGCAGAGGACAATTTTACTTACCTCATTATTTTTCAAACTTGCAACTGCCATAGCAACCGCAAGATATGTCTTGCCCGTCCCAGCAGGACCTATAACGAAAACGATGTCGTTCTTTCTAACCTGACGGACATACTCCATCTGCCCCGGGGTCTTCGCCTTTATAGCGCCATTCTTGGTGAAAAGTATAATTGAATCAAGGTCATCAACATGTCTTTTTCTTCTATGACTTGTGTTGTCTTCGCTATCAAGTTTAACAAGGTCAATTACTATGTTAACATCGTTTTCAGTCAAATGCCCATTTTTGTTCAAGATAAAAATAAGCTCCTTAAAAACGCGCTCAACCTTTTCCACCTCTTCCTTTTCCCCCTTCAAAATCAGATTATCCCCCCTAACGGTTATCCCAGCATCAAATTTCTTCTCAATGATGTGAAGATTGATATCGTTGTAGCCAAGTAGCGCAAGTGTGTTAACGCCTGAAAGCTTCAATCTACGTTCCACCATAAATCGCTCTATCTTGCTTCCTCCTGATTTTGTTTTTGTTTTTCTACAAAAATAAACTCAAAAAATTTCAAATAGTTCCAACTAAAAACAAAAGCCCCTGGAAGCTGTGCAACTACAGCTTTCCAGGGGCGAATAAACTTAATAAGAGACATCACTTTACATTCCACCACCTGCTTTTTCAGCTTTCTTGCGATAGTAAGAATTAGCTGCTCTCTTTTCCTCTTTTGTAAGTTCTGCTTTCGGCGGAACTTTCAAAACCCAACCGGGATAAATCAAATCCGGGTCCTTTATCTTATCCCTGTTCGCAATCCAAATCTTTGGCCAAAGGAAAGGATTGTCGTAAATCGTCGGCTTCTTAGCTATGTTCCAGAGACAATCACGATCCTTCTTCCAGGTCCCAACTGTATATGTCGTTTCCTTCACGATCGCCTCTGCTACAAGCACCCGACCTTCCTTTGTCTTAACAAGCGCCTTCACCGTGTTATTCAAATTGTTTACTTGGGACTCAAATCCCATAACTTTGTCATAAAATTCCGAAAGCGCAACTCTCTTATCTGACTTCAACGCCTGATAATCGTTATACAAATTCTCCACCTCAGCTCTTCTTTCGTAAAGTTGTTCATTTGAAAGTCGTGAAAGCTCGTTTAACCTTCTCTCAAAATCAGCCACTTTCTGCCTGTACTCATTCACACCCTCTGGCGTGGTGCCAACAAGAGCATAAATCTCATCCTGGGTTCGCTTTATTTGGGCATCCTTGTCAGCTAACTGTTTCTTTAAAGCATCAACATCTTTATTCAAGGCATCAAGCTTTGCCCTCAATTCATCCCTCTTCGCAGTCCAAGAAGCCATCTCCTTTTGCCAGTCCTCATATTTCATCTTAACTTCCTGTGCAAAAACCGATGAGATAAAAACTGAAAGTAAAAAAATCAAAATTAAATTTCTCTTCATCTCTCGCTCCATTTTTATTTGATTTAAAACTTACTTTTGTTGTTGGAGACGCTGTTGAACTTTTTCTTTCTCCGCCTGCAATTCCTTTAGCTTCTGGTCCTTCTGCGATAGCTCATTTTGCAACGATGCCTTCTCCTGCTCCTTCGCCTTGATCTCCTTTTCAAGCTGTTCAACCTCCGCCTTCAAATTGTTAAGCTGCTGAATCTCCTCTTGCTTTGCATATTTAGTGCAACCAACAACAGAAATGACAAACGAAAAGACCAAAAACAATGAAATGATTTTCTTCGTCATTTAACCTTCTCCAATTTTTTTTAATTCAATGGAAATATAACAAAAAACAACTTATTTGTCAAGTGCAAAACATCAAAAATCTACTCCTCGTCTATAACCCAATACTCAACAAGACCATCGGGCAAATCAGCTATAAACCTTGACGGTTTCGTCAAGACGAAGCCACTTCGCGAATCATATATTCCAACTGGGTAACAAATGAAAAGGTGCTCTTTCGCCCGCGTGCAAGCTACATACATCAAACGCCTTTCCTCCTCCATCTCATCATCGTTTTTGGCTGAATGTGAAGACGGGAAAATGCCATCAAGGGCGTGAATTATGAAAACCGTGTTCCATTCAAGCCCCTTCGCTGAATGAATCGTTGAAAGAACGAGATACTCATCATCACTTCCAGGTGGAACAATCTCCGCAACGCTTTCATTCGGCGGTTCTATCGCAAGGTCTGTCAAAAACTCCTCAAGCGAATCATATCTTGAAGCTATGTTCTCAAAAATTTCAAGGTCTTTCTTCCTGCGCTCATAATCATCATACTTGTCCCTCATTATCGGCTCATAATAACGCAAAATTATCTCCGTCTTCTCGGAAACTGAAACATCATCGGGATAAATGGTATAAAGAAGTTTGAAAAGTTGAGACACGCTTTCTGGGTAACCTTTGAACTCAACCCAAAATTTTGGATTCGTCTTTATGTTTAACTTTCCCGAGGTTATATCTTCAATTATTTTCTGAGCTGTTCTCGGACCAACGCCATCAAGCAAAAGCAAAATCCTATGCCAGGAAATGACATCGTTGGGATTAAGTATGACCCGAAGGTGTGCAACTATATCTTTGATGTGAGCCGTTTCAATGAACTTGAAACCACCAAACTTAACAAAAGGTATATTTGCCTTCGCAAGTTCAATCTCAAGATCAAACGAAAGATAACTCGCCCTGAAAAGCACAGCAATTTGATTTAAAGGTATCCCCTCTTCCCTAAGCTCAAGGATTTTTTGAACGACGAACTTTGACTGATGGTTCTCACTTGGAGCTATAACGATTACCGGCAATTCACCCCCTGGCTTTCTCGTGTAAAGAACTTTTGTGTACTTTTCCCTCGCCCTGTCAATTATCTCATTTGCGAGATTTAAAATCGGCTGTGTGCTTCTGTAATTTTCCTCAAGTTTTATAATTTTCGTCCCCGGAAAATCCTTCGGGAAATCCATTATGTTCCTGAAATTAGCCCCACGAAAAGCGTAAATGCTTTGCGAATCATCCCCAACAGCCATCACATTCCTGTGCTCCATCCCAAGCAACCTAACTATATCAGCTTGAAGTTTGTTCGTATCCTGATATTCATCAATCATAATGTACTTGTACTGATTTGAAAGTTTATTTCTCACATCATCAAACTCCTCAAGCAAACGCTTCAAGTTAAGTAGAAGGTCATCATAATCCATCAAGTTATGTTTTGCTTTGTAAGTGTTGTAAATCCTAAACAGTTTGACTATATCCTCAACTTGCTCATAATAATGCGGAAATTCGTTAAGGACGATCTCTTCAATCGGGGTCTCAGTGTTTATACTTTTGCTGTAAATCTCATATAGCGTCTGCTTTCGTGGAAATCTAACCTTCGCCCTGTCGTATCCCTCCTGCGTTCTCAACAAATTTATAACATCTTCCGCATCCCCTTGGTCAAGGATAGTGAATGAATTATCATACTTCAAAAGTTGAGCATACTTTCTCAAAGTCAAATTAGCAAACGAATGGAAAGTTCCTCCTGAAACCCTATCACACCTGGCGTCAAGTAGAAGGGAAGCTCTGCTTAACATTTCCTGCGCAGCTTTCCTTGTAAAAGTCAAAAGAAGTATTGATTCCGGGTTGACGCCGATCTCAACAAGACGGGCAACCCTATAAGTTATGGTTCTTGTCTTACCCGTCCCAGCGCCAGCTATAACAAGCACTGGACCATCAAGCGTCATAACCGCTTCATACTGAGCCGGATTTAACTCGTCTTTATATCTTATCTTTGACTGCTTTATGCTGTGTTCCTCAAAAATTTCCCGCTTCAATATGTATCTTTTCTTCTCCATTTAAGCCGAGTTTAAATTTCACTATGTAATTTACACAGGACAAAAGAAATTTCCGCCACAAATTCAAGGGACAATTTCATACTTAATCCCCTGCCTAAAAGTCAAAAGCTCAAAAACCCTCGGGAGTTCCACAAGCCCGTATCTTCCAGAGATAAGTTCAGTTAACTTTTCAGAATTGCTATATAAAAAATCATAAGCGGTTCTCACATCTTTTGATGTGAAATGGAAGACACCTTTCAAATTGATCTGATCGTAATGTATTCTCGTCGCATCAAAACTCACCTTTGTCCCTGATGGTAATCCACCGAAAAATACAACTTGACCACCTTTGGCTACAACTTCAACCGCTTCCTCCCACACCTCGGGCTTTCCGGTACACTCAATCACCAAATCCGGTCCAATCCCTTCAGTTATCTCCTTTACTTTTTCAGCAAGGATGGCTTCGCTTGTATTGATAACATGATTGGCACCGAACTTGACCCCAATCTCAAGCCGTTGGGGGTGTCTACCAGCAAGTATCAAATTAACATTGAAAAATTCCCTCAAAACGAGGACAAACATCAACCCAATTGGTCCATCCCCGATGACGAGGACATTATCCCCTTCTTTCAAACTTAAATTTCTTATCCCATTCATAACACAAGACAATGGCTCAAGAAAAGCCGACTGAGTGAATGATAGATGTTTCGGTTTTAAAAACATATTCCTTTGGACGATCCGACCCGAAACCTTTGCAAATTCAGAATAAGCACCGAAGAAAATGCTATCAAACAAATTAACACAAAGATTTTCATCTCCACGCCTACAATAATAACATCGCCCACAAGAAGCTGAATTCACAAACATAACTTCATCACCTTCTTTGAAATTCTTCACCTCAGAGCCCACCCTGTAAATCACACCAGAACACTCATGCCCGAAAAGCATCGGAAAGTTAAATTTCGGATGACCACGAAGATACATCTTCAAATCAGTCCCACAAGTAAGCGCCGATTTGACTTGAATGACGACCTCATCGCTTGACGGCTCCGGGATTTGACTCTCTTTTATCTCTATTTTACGAATGCCTGTAAGAAAAGCGCTTAACATATTTTAAACTGCTTTCTTTACCAAAAGAAGAGACGGTCTATATCTCTCACTTAAAAATTCATCCATGGCGAGTTTAAGAAAATCAACCAAATTCTTCAAACCAATTTGCTCCGCAAGTTCAAAAGGTCCGGCTGGAAAACGCACAAGGCGAAATGCCAAATTTATGTCATCTTTACTTGCAAGACCCTCCATCAAAACATTATATGCTTCATTTATGACCATTGAAAAAGTCAAAGCAACGACTATTTTCTGCTCGTCGTTTAAATTATTTCTCTGGGATTGTAACTTTGAGCAAATTTTATCAGCGAGATTTAAAAACTTCCTGCTGAATTTATAACCGACCTTTTCCCTCTTCAAAAACTCCTGGACTTTCTTCTCCTTACCGATATACTCATAAAACCCACCGTTTGTCTTTCTTCCCAAAAGACCAGCTTCAACAAGCTGCGCTTGAAAATGAACAGGTCTAAATCTCTCCTCAAAATTAAACCTCTCGTAAATTGAACGAGAAACGACATAGTTCACATCTACACCGACATAATCAATCACCTCAAAAGGTCCCATCTCAAGCCCAAAAAATTTAAAAGCCGAGTCAATCTCCTCAATCCCAGCAAGACCAATTTCATATGCCCTCAACGGCTCAAGATAAAAATGCCTGGAAATTCTATTCACGATGAAGCCCGGTGAATCTTTAACCACTATCGGAGTATGCCCGATCTTCTTCAAAAAATTAACAACGCTTTCAACGACCTCTTCCGATGTATGTTGAGCTTTGACGACTTCAACGAGCTTCAAAACATATGGCGGATTGAAAAAATGTGTCCCAATGACGCGATACGGATTTTCCGTCGCTGAAGCTATTTTTGTGACCGATAAAGAGGATGTATTCGTTGCAAGTATAGATGAATGCGGACACCTATCATCAAGCTCCTTGAAAATTTTCCTCTTAATTTCTATATCCTCAACAACCGCCTCAAATACAATATCAGCCGTTATGAAATGCTTCAACTTTGTCGTCGGGTGAATCCTCGTCAAAACACTTTGCAATTGTTCCTTCTTGATCGTTCCGACTTCAATCGCTTTTTGAAGATGCTTTTTTATATTTTCAAGTGCAACTTGAAGAGTATCGTTTGATATGTCAAAAAGTATAACATCATAACCCGCTTGAGCCATAACTTGAGCTATACCGCTCCCCATGCGTCCAGCTCCGACTACGCCAACTGTGTTCATTTCATTCTCTTTTTTGTTTTTAAATGAAACTTTCATCAGGGATGCTGTATCTTCTAATTGCCTCTATTATCCCGATTTCGGATTCTTCTTCCGAAGTGCTGACTTTTATCTTTATCTTAGCAAACCTAATTTGCGCTTGCTCCGCCCCCTCAAACTTAACACTAATCTCAACCATGAAATCACCAATGCGCGTCTCAATTTTCTCCGTTTTCTTCCCCGACTTTATAAATCCCTTTTTCATCACCATACCCCAAGCTGTCAAAAGCGCATCCTCAAGCGACTTAACAATATCAATTTTTGATAACCTAACTTCAATCGTCGCTTTATCAACATCGGAATAACCAGTTGATTTAATGTGAATCTCCTCCGTTGAATCCCTTCTAACCGAGACCTTATAAAAAATCTCTATCTTGTCGGGATAATGATTTCTGCTGTCAAAGCTTTTCCTTTTCTTTACCTTCGGAGCGATCTCAACCGCCCTGTCAATCCCCTCGCGAGCAAATTTTAACGCTTCTTTAACTCCGCAATTGACCTCAAGACCTGAAAATAAGAGCAGAAAAATCACGAGATATTTAATCCGCAATTGACGCTTCATATTCCTCCTTAAATTTCTTGACGGCATTGAAAATCATCCGCGCTATTTCCCATTGTTTCGTCTCGCTTCGTAGATACCGTTCATCATACGGATTTGAAAGATAAGCCATCTCAATAAGAACGCTTGGCATTGAAGCCCCAACAAGGACATAGAAACCAGCTTGACTTACACCGTTGACCTTGACATCTAATGCTCTGCGTGCTTCTTCGTTCAAGATCTCAGCAAAGCGCTCGCTTTTTTTCACATAAACATTGTGAGCCATTGCCGTTAAAATATAACTTTCATCTGTCAAATTTTTATATCTTTCCTCGTAATTCTCCTCAAGTTTTATCACCGCGTTCTCCCTTTCTGCAATCCTTATGGCTTCCTCCGTCTTGCCCGGGCGAAGGATATAAACTTCAAAACCGGAGGCATTATGCGGTTTATAAGGCATTGAATTGCAATGCAAACTTATAAATAACTTCCCACCGTTTTCATTTGCTATTTGACCACGCCTGTAAAGCTCAACAAATTCATCACTTTCTCTTGTCATCACAACTTTAACACCAAGCTTTTCAATCAATGCTTTCAACTTTTTTGCAACCGATAGAGTTATATCTTTCTCTTGCGTCCCATACACACCGATGGCGCCGGGGTCTTTCCCACCATGACCTGGGTCTATAACGATGACATCAAGAAGAAATTTCCTTTTGACATCTTCAAGTCGTGAACTCGTCTCATCAACATAAAGCGCTATGAGAATATCGTCGGTATCATTTCCGGATACAACCTCATAATGCTTAACTTTTGGGACCAACTTTAATGATAACTGAACCGATTGACTGTACTGTACAACTTCAACCTTGCTTACAACTTTTGAAGGTGCCAATTTCTTTATCTGTGATATATCAACCCTTGCCCCGGAAATTGTCATGTAAAGCCAATTATCCCGCCCAAGCCAGACCTCATAATCTTTAATTTTTCTCCCGGCGAAAAATCTCAAAAGATAACCGTTGCTTCTTTGCTCAACTTTTGCATCATAAATATCAAACTTGGGCTTTACCGACTCAACCGATGTTTCCTTAACGCTCACAGAAATCAAATTATTTCTCTCATCAAATTCAAAACTTCCTTGAAAATAACGAGCGAAAATCGCCGAAAAATACTTGACCGGGACGAAAATTTTCCCAGCTCCAGAGATGACCTCAAGTGGAAGTTGAAAAACTCTGCTCTCGGTTTGAGAGGAAACAACTATGAAAGGATTTTCCGAAACGAGTTTAAAGTTATAACCAGAGATATTGAAACTCATCCAAAGATTAACACTATCAAGGAGATAATCAACCCTCAAAATCTCAAGCAAATCCGGAAGCGATATATAAAGTGCCCTCGCTTCACGAAAAGCCGGGATAAGCTTAACTTCGTCGTTTATCTTGACCTTGAAGGTATCAGCATTTAAAATCCCAAAGATGAACAAAGTCAAAATGATATATTTTAACCCGCCCTTCATTTAAAACTCAACTTTTTTCTTTCCGGCGTCAACTTCTTTTATAAACTTTATAAGCCCGTTGAAATATGTCTCTTGGTCATCATACATACACATATGACTTCCATTCGGGCAGAGAAGAAAACTTCCATTTTGAACCTGTGTCGCCATCCATTTCATATGTTCGGGGTCCATCGTGTCATATCTTGCGCCGATGACAAGCGTTGGCACCTTAATTTTGCCAAGTTCCTTTGACCTATCCCATTTTTCAAGCCGACCCGAAATACCAAATTCACTCGGACCTTGCATCAAAACATAAATTTTTTCATTCGTGTGAGAAAAAGCCCTTTTAACTGGGTCAGGCCACTCTTCAAGCGGAATCCTCAAAACATGCTTGACATAGTAATGTTTCAACAGCAAGTCCATATATTTTGGATTTTTATAGTCGCCCCTTGCTTCAAACTCACGAATTTGTTTCAAAACATCACCAGGTATATCTTTTGATAAAACCTCCTCAGCATATCTATCGTATTCAGGGCAACTTGACATCATATTTGAGATTATCAAAGCTTTAAGATTATCCTGATACTTAAGCGCATATTCCATAGCGAGTATCCCTCCCCATGAATGTCCAAGAAGATAAAAATTATCTTTATTCAACCCCAAGGCTTTTCGCACTTGTTCAACTTCCTCAACGAATCTTTCCGTCGTCCAAAGTGAACTATCATCTGGCTGATCCGAATACCAAGAGCCAAGCTGGTCATAGTAAATAAACTCTATCCCTTCCTTCGGCAAAAAACTTTCAGCGCATTCCCAGTATTCATGAGTTGAGCCCGGACCTCCGTGCAAGAGCAAAACTTTTATCCTCGGGTTATTGCCAAATCTTTTCGTCCAAACCTTGAAAACACCTTTCGGCGTTTCAATCGGGATTAATTTAATTCCACCCGTCTTGACACCTTTTTCATCATCACTGAAATACTCCCTCAATGACGGGAACTTCCCTTGCTGTGAACAAGAAATCAAGAAGACCGCGAGAAACAAAAACAAAAAAGATAACCTCATGGCAATTTCCGCGATTTTTTAAATAATTTACCAAATATCAAATCAACTATCAAGTTGGAGCAAATCCCCATACCCCTTTCAAAACAAAAAAGGCGGGCTTAAAGCCCGCCAAAATTTTCTTTACTTCAAAAGAAGCATCTTCTTCGTCTTTTCAAAGTTTCCAAACTTAAGCGTGTAAAGATAAGTCCCGCTTGAAACAGCTCTTCCGTTCTTGTCCCGTCCATCCCAAACAACTTTATGCTTCCCTTTCGGCAATTCCTGATCATCAATTAATCTTACGACTTCACGACCCGAAACATCGTAAATTATCAAACTCACCCTTTTATCAATCGGCAAGTAAAATTCAATCGTTGTCGTCGGATTAAACGGATTTGGATAGTTTTGATAAAGCTCGTAATCGTCTGGAGTTATAACCGTCCATTCTTTAACTCCTGTGACTGTCTTTTCATAAATTCTCAAAACTTTATTTTCCGAATACTTATTCAAACTATCTGTTATTCCTTGCAAAAAGAGAATTATCTCTGGCTTTCCATCACCATCAAGATCGTCCACAGCACCAGTTCTCCAAATCCCACCCGACCAACCAGCTCCTTTTGACGAATCTATAGGATTATAGTCAATTAACTTTGTAAATGTCCAATTGCTTGGATCAAGAGGAGAACCGCTACCCTTATATTCACCTTCGTAAACAACATAATAACCACCTAACAAAAGATATTTATTGCCCACATTTTGGAGATTATACAGATAGAGCATTTTGTCCGTTGTGTCAGAAAAGATAACCTTAATTTTCGTTGAGTCAAAATTATCCACATTGTCAAGATTACCGATGACATAAATCGTATTTGGAATGTTTTCTGTTGTTGTTACAGCTCTGAAAAACTGGAAATAAACCTCTTCCTTCCCATTGTTGTCAAAATCTCCCTTTGCAATCGCTTTCAAAGGATAACTATTCGCCGACTGGAGAACAACAATTTTATTCGTATCAGCGACATATGTATTTGGACCTGTCGCTTTAATGAACCAAACTGGCGTTTCATTACCGACGAGATTATTACCCATAAACCAAATCTCCTTCTTACCGTCTCCATCAACATCGGCAACCGTTCCGCTACAAACAGCCATATTTCTCTCAACTCCATCTATTGTAGCAAATTGACCTGTCTTGAAAACCGCTTCATTTACGACTGTTGCAAATCCACTTTCAAAATCACCTTCAATTGACATTATATAAACGCCATCGTCCGTTCCGTTAAAAGCAAATTCAAAATGGATGAGTTCCTGTTTTCCATCCCCATCAACATCAGCAACAATGAAATTCTCTGGTCTAAACCTTGCCATGTTTGTGTCTGGAATTATAACATAGGGACCATCAAACCCACCTTTTGACGGATTCCACTCCCAGACCTGATAACCGCGCTGATTAACATGATTTGTAAAGTCAGCTTTTGTCCTTCCAACAGGATAAATAATTTCAAGTTTACCATCGTTGTCAAGATCACCAACTTCAATATCTCTTGGCTCAGATGCATATGCAGATGGTTGATCGGGGAAGATATACTTCAACTCTACGCTATCATTTCCGACGACTTCAAATTGAATTACCTTGTGCCCTGTGTAAGCTGTTGTGTAAATCTCCTTTTTACCATCTTTGTTCACATCAGCGACAAGGACAGAACGACCCACACCAAGTTGTGCCAAAATAGTATCCTTTGTTCCGACCCCTTTGTTTTTGTAGACAAGTTGCCAAGTTTGAGCGCCGAGAAATTGCGCCATCAAAAGCAAAATCACCGATAAAATAACTAACCTTTTCATCTTCGCACCTCCAAAATTTTGTTTAACTAATTTCGTTTCAAAGTTAAAAAATCAAACTCCAAATGTCAATAAAAAATTGGGAAAATTACACCGATTTTGTGAAAAACAAAAAAGGCGGGCTTAAAGCCCGCCAAAATTTTCTTTACTTCAAAAGAAGCATCTTCTTTGAAACCTCAAAATTACCCGCTTTCAACTTGTAGATATAAACACCGCTTGCAACCCTATTCCCAAAATTATCCGTCCCATCCCACTGCACCTTATATCTACCCGATGAATAACGAACCCCATCAATAAGAGTTTTCACCTCACGACCATCAAGAGTATAAATTTTTAGCGTCACATTTTCTTCTCTTGGCAACGAGAACTCTATCCAAGTCGTCGGGTTAAACGGGTTTGGATAGTTTTGATAAAGTTCATAACCCGCCCAAATTTCTTCGCCAGTGTTAACTTTCACAGGGACATCGCATTCAATCACAAGGAAAAATGCCCTTGATGAATCAGGTCTCTGAAGAGACCCTATTACAACTTCCCTCTTGTAATCACCATCCATATCCCTTGGTGGAATGCTAACATAGTAATATCTCGGTTGTTTAATCGTCGTATCAACTAAGAAAACATCCCAGGTGTAACTTAGCGAATCCCTGTAATCACCTGAGCCGTCGTATTCAATGTGATAAACCATATTATAATTTCCCGTAACGATTATATCCAAATTCCCATCCCCATCAAGGTCGCCATAATCAGCACCTCTTGTATAATCCCAACCGCCAACTTTGTAAAAATAAGTTGAATCAATTTCACTCACATCGGTTGGTCTTCTATTCTCAATGAAAACAAGTTTGCCATTTGTCGCCATCGCTAAACCTTCGGGGTATCCATCGCCGTTTATGTCCATAAATTTCAAGCTACGCAAAGTCCCAACCAATGTACCGGAGCCGATATGCGAATTCGTAACGACTTTTTTAATCACATAATTATCTGGTCCCTCTGCTTCAACTATCACCCATGTAAAGTTCGTCCAGGTTCCAAACCAAATCTCCTTTTTCCCATCCTTGTCAAAGTCAGTAACTGCTATATCAAATGCCCATGTTGCGGTAAGTGAACTATCTTGAAATTCAACCTTGAAAGTGGAAAACGGATCAAGCTCAGGTGAATCAAGCGAAATTATCCACATGTGAATCCTACTTGTCCTATCAATTAACGCTATCTCCTGTTTCCCATCCTTATCAAAATCATCGGCAAGAAGATAAGTCAACCTGAAGCCAGCATTCCCATCAGCTGGATAATCAAGGTTCCACGAAAATGTCGGCTCGTTCGGAAAGCTTTTTGTCACGGGGTCATACTCATAGAAGAAAATTTTATCGGGATTTAAAACCCCCGCCGTTGGGTCAGCATTTGAAGGGTTAACGACACATATCTCGTAATTTCCATCTCCATCAACATCGGTTATATTTACGCCAGGGAAACTATATCCATTTGTATTTGCCGTTAAAGGCAAACCAACAGACCATAAAAGTTTGTAAGAATCATTACCGTCATTTTCAAACCAAAAAATCCATTTCGTTGAATCGTTAGAACTCGGGCTTGAAACGGTCGGGTCATTAATTGCGAGGATTTCAAGCTTGCCGTTTTTGTTAAGGTCAAGCCCGGCTATGACATCATCGCAACCGTCAATTTTTGGTATCACCGGATATTTAGCAACATAAGAGACATGAAAGCCCGGTTTCAAATAATCCAGTGGATATGAAACTTGACCAAATGAAATAGAGTAAACAAAGACAAGAAGCATAACAAGTGAAAATTTCCTCATGGCGCACCTCCTTTTTGTTTGTTTTAAAATTACCTGTTAACCCCTGAGGTGCGTTTAAAAAATTATTCCATCTTTCATCTAAAAAAGGTGCGTTTCGCAGTTCTGATTAAAAGATAAAAAATCCCCTTCAACTTGTCAAGGGAAAAACTGCGAAATTAACAGATTCTAATAATTTACCTCTCCATCAAAAGATACATCCAGTTCTCATCCTTTATCTCTCCAACGAGCGTTGAATGGAGAAGTTCAAACCTGCCGAATCCCCTTCTATCTCCAAATACAAATATCACTCCACCCTGCAAGTTATAATAATGCCATATCTCGTACGGTTTCATATTCTCGGTATATGGATACCTTTCAACTTCATCTGGCGGACCATAAACGATATAAACCCTTCCTCTATCGGTTTTCCATCCGGGTTCATATTTCGTTGTGAATTTTTCATCTGCTTCTTTCACACGCTGTAGATATTGATTTCTAAACTCAACTCCACCCCTTCGCGCCCAAAAAATTCCCAAAAACCTCCTCTTTGCCTCAATCCCTTTCAATTTCTTATAAAAATCCCTCTCCTCCTGCGTCGCTATATAACTTGCCTTAGTAAACTCATCATCAAGCTCACTTTCAGCAAGCGAATAAACCTGTGCTACGACTTTTGAAGTGTCAACCCTTGGAGCAACAGATGGATTAAATATGAAAAACTTCCTCCTGTTCTCAACAAGAATCCTACCTTCAATGTCGGAAACTGCAACATCAAGATAATAAATACCCGTTGGCAAATTAAATATATTAACCGCCCCAACTTCAACGGACGAATCATAAACCTTTCCCCTCACAAATTTCTTCTCTTTTATCTCCTGTATTTTCTGCTGATAATTGTCAAGCACATTGACAGTCACCACGAATTTATCCCCCCTAATTCCATTTAAAATGTTGTAAAGTTCAAAATAATAATAAAGCACCGGGACATTCTGCCCGAATGTAGCAGTCGGATTTGGGACAACTCTGAAAGAATTTTTATAAAAGACATCGCTTGTATCCATTGACCTTTCTATTGAATAGCAAAACTCTAAACTGCTTATCAAAAGTTTGTCTCCCTTTACAAAAGCAGGAACATTCACATCAAAAGCGACGCTGTCATAATTTTGAGTGTTGAAAAGGTCTATCCCTCGCATTATTACCCTGTATCTACCCGCTGGAACATAAAACCTGAGGACATCAACAACATCCTGACCCGCTGTCCCAACTGTATCGGGAAACCCGGTTTCAATCTTCCAACCTTTTCTGATGATTAGGGAATCTTTATCAAGATTTACCACATCAAGACGGAAAAAAAGAGAAATGTTATACTTGCCATCTTTAAATTGATAGGTGAGTTTTGATTTTTGCACTGAGTAAAAAATCTCAAGATAGTTTTGTTGGTCGGAATGTCTGAAAACCGCATAATCAACATTCAAGCCGAGTTTTCCTTCAATTAGAAACGATGAGATTAAGTTTGCAAGGGCTAAAATTAAAATTTTCATCTCACAAGGTGAAAGTTTTTGTTTTCAAAATAAAAAAGGGTGAACCCCATCAAATTGAAAGGGCTCACCCCGAAAATTTAAACGATATCGTACAGGGACAAGTTTTTACATCGCAAATCTGAGTGTGAGGAATTGGTTGTTATCAAAGAATTTAACTTTCCTGTAGGTGTATTCAACGCTTGCTTCAAGCGTTCCGCCAAGCGGTATATTGAAACCAACCCCAAACGACGGGGAATTGAAGACATAATCGGTCTCATTAACATAGGAATATCCAACTCTCAAGAAAAGCATATTTTTAAATGAGTATTCAAGACCGCCTTTATATTCGTCAAGTGTAAAGTTATTGTTCTGGAAGCTCCCTGCAAGCGTCAAAGATGATTCCCCAATTTTGAAGCTATAAGCGAATCCAAGTTCAAACGCAGCTGGAAGTTCAAATTCCTGCAGTGGGACTCTCAACGATCTCACAGGTGAACCTGGCTCTGAACCCGGTATCACAACGCCCCATTCAAGGTCTGGTCCGTCAAATTTCATATTCCCACCGACATTTTTCATCACAGCGCCGAATTTCAAACCGCTTTCAAGACGATACTGCAAACCGATGTCAACAGCAAAGCCAGTTGCCGATTCCCTCAAAATTCTCTCGCTTATAAGTTTCAAATTCGCACCGACATAAATCCTATCCGTCATCCTTCTGCTGTATGAGACCGCTGCTGTAAGAAATGTCGGGCTAAACCTTTCACCTGTTCCATCCGGTTCGTCAACCGTCGTAACAGGAATCTCACCGAAGTCAAGCGATTTCAAACTCACACCGAAAACACCAACCCCGCCAAAATTAGCGATAGCTGAAAGATAGTTAACTTTTATATCTGCAATCCAAGTCACATGGGAAAACATCGCTTCAGCTGACTTATTCGTGAAGCTTGCCCCAGCTGGGTTCCAAAACAAAGCGTCAACGCCATTAACTTCAGCCACAACTCCACCACCTAATGCAACTCCTCTTGAACCAACGGGAATTCTCAACTCCTCCGCTCCAGCTGTTCCCTTCCTCTTGCTTGTTCCAGCTTCAAGCGAAGTTAAAATTAATGCCAAACCTATGAGCGATAGTATTATTTTCTTCAACATGTCTTCCTACTCCGTTGTTTATTTTTTATTTTTGAATTCAAGAACGAAGACCCGGCGCCAGAGAAAGGCGCCGGATTTTCTTTAGAAGTATCTCAATCTCTCCTCTCTCTGGAAGACGACCACTTTCAAAACCTTGCTCCCAATTCCTGGTGCCTCAACATGGACGATGTATATTCCACTTGCAACTGGAACACCAGCTTCATTCCTGAGGTCCCATCTCAAATATGGGCTGTCATCATTCTTCTTCAATGTCCTGATGAGGTCACCAGCGACTGTAAATATCCTTATCGTGCATTCTTTCGGCAAACGAGTAAATGTTATGAACGCCTCGGTGATTTCTTTTTCAAGCGGTGAAGCACCAAAATACGGGTTCGGAACCGCATTCACAAGCTCAAGATCGCTCTTCGCCGTCTCAACACTGTAAGTAGGTGCAGAAGGCGCCGTTATCTCAAAGACATCGTTAACCGTGTTCGGATGATTTGCATAAATTACAAGCTCATCACCATCGCTAAAGGCAACATTTCCCCTACGATTCCAGGTAGCCATATACATAACTGGCAAATCATTGCTCAAAATATCCTTTGAAAGATCTGCACTTTGCGTTGTGCTGTAATCCACATCAAATATAAACAACCATTCACGAGGTCCACTTGTTGCAACATTATCATAAACGTTGAAATCCCCAGGCCAATACTTACCATCAACCAAACCAGCTGCGACATTATTCTCCAAGAATCCAACAGCAAGTCGTCTATTTCCTTCAATATCATAAACAGCAAGTGGAACATTTGGTTGACCGTTAAGACCGAATTCCTGGAATGCATATCCACCAGATGGATTCTTTATAAACGGAGCAAATTCTGGCTTAGCTGGGGCAGCATTTGCCCTTCTTAAGTACCTATATCCCAAAGATGCATTCTGATGAGTCGGGTCAAAATTGCCATCTGTGTCAGTTGTTGCGAAAACAATCTTTATATTCCTCAATTTATCAGGTGTGACAACATCGCTGTGTTCATTCCCACTGACAAATATGCCATACGGTGAAACATAACCAAATGCGCCATTAAATGTGAATAGATGTGATGGGAGTCCGAAACTTGTCATAATATCAGCGTTTGCCCAAGTTAATTTCCTTGTTCCCTTTGTCCAAGCCCAATCCTTCGGACCTGGCGGAGGACCAACAACTTTAAATTGTATTCCATCAACGACTGTGTAATTTCCGTCGCCACTTTGATTTGTCTGACCTGTGAGTTTTGTTTGATTCGCTGTTTTATCAATTAGTTTCCAGGTGATTTCACCGCCAACTTCTTCAAATCTAACCTCATAAGTATGCCCTGTCAACTTAGTTGGGTCAACTACAAGTCCAAAGACCTCACCATCACTTACTCCTGATTTATGGACACCTTTAACAGTATCACCAAATGTTGATGTATACCTTATGCCAGGGCTTACTGGCTTAGGTGTAACAGTGATTATATTAACAGCGCTCTCATAAAATCTTGGAACTCCATACGGATTATATGCATATGCCGTAACTGCAAAGTAATATGGTCTGCCATTGACGAGTGGTTTATCGTTAAGATAATCCTTTTTGATCCTGAACACCCTTTCAATTCCACTGTCAGTTCCCTTGACAACAGTTACTTCAATATTTTCTCCTCTTGCTGGGTCAAACACCCAGTCCTTGATCTCCTTAACATCATTCACCACATCAAACACTGCAACTCTGACTGATTTCGTCGGCTGTGTCGGCGAATCAAATTGATAGATTATATATCCCTCAAAAGCATATTCCGTTGGATTTCCATCCGGGTCACGATCAATAAGGTCAACCTCTCTGTATTCATCAATCCTCTTGTCATATGGCCAGTAAAGGACAATTTCCTTATCAAGCTCGGCAACTTGGACATTTGGAGATGGTGGCGTCGGAGGAAGTTTGAAATCAAGATCGTAAGCAAGTTGTGCGACCCTGTCTACCATTTTCAAAATTGTAACGCTGTTGACATTGCTTGTACCACGGGCGATCAACAAACCGAAAACAATTTCCTGCGTATCACCCGGAGCAAGCGTGAAAGGTCCGTTTGACATAAGGAATCTCCTATCGCCTGGGCTAAGTGTTGTAGGACCAACTCTCGTCCCATCAAGCCAACCTGTTCTCGTTTCAGGGTCGCCAGGGAAAACATATCTTGTCGGTTGATTTGTATTCGGGTCAATATAAGGCGTACCATCACCGAGAAGTCCTTTCATAAAGTTATACGCTTCATCTGCAAATTCAGGGTCACGATAAGGGTATGGAGCACCGTTCCAATAGAACGAGAATGCATACATCGGGAGGTTCTTATAACCCTTCCACCATTTCCCAAATGCCTTTGCTGAATCATTCGGATTACCTGTGTAAACCTTTACCCCCTGGAAGAAATCCCTACCTATAGCAGGTGGAGCAGAACCATAAACATTGTCAGTATTGCTCGCATTATAACAAAAACCAAGGCTAAGCGTTGTATCGCAACCAACAAAATCATCACCTGCATAACCAAGGTCAGGGTCATCCCACAAAGCAACAAATGTTGAATCGTATGTCGTGTTGCTCTTGTTGATTATCAACGCCTTGACAAAGAACATATCTCCAAAAGCATCAACCCTATTATAACCCCAAATCGTCATTTGAACTTCAAGCCCCATCGGAGCTGTCTTGAAAATGTTATGCTGGGCTGGGTTTGCATCGTTAAACACCATCCAAAGTGTCTGGTCTCCCAAAAGCAAAGGTCTATCAACTCCCCTTGTGAAGACACCATCACCATTAACATCCTCCCAGGGAGCACCATCCTCAACAGGCCAATTCAAATAATCATCGCTCGGATTGAAAAGGTCTGTCTTGTTTATCTTCCAAATCTTATACCTCGGGTCCTCTGGATTATCAGGTGTCCTGTCAGGTTTGATCTTGCCGGGTTGAAATTCAGGTTGATACTCTGCAGCTGCTGTTCTTATTGTGTCTGTCCCTCTAACTTTTCCAGCAATCCAAATACCAGCTGCGAAGTCAGCTGTCTTGTGCGAACCCTTTGGCCACTCAAGCCCAGCATCGCCAGTTCTGTGATAGCTTACATATTGACCCGTGTTCTCAACATCAGCTGAAATCCTGTTGCCGTCAAACTTCTCAAGAACCAAAACATTTGACTTCAAAAGTGACGATATCCTGCTTCTTTCGGTGTTTTTCTCCCTTGCATTAAGCGAGACAGCGAATAGGAATACAAATAAGGTTAGAAATGCAATTATTCTTTTCATCTCCGTCCTCCAGAAATTTTATTTTTGAAAAAACAAAGAACAAGTGGGCGCCGTTGAAGACGCCCACTCTAAAAATTACAGGTCAATCCTCAAACCTAACCTAACTTGCCTTGGTTCACCCCAGTTATATGGATGAGCCAGCATGTAGTTATACAACTTCACAGCTTCTGGACCGTTGCTCTCCGCCCAAGCCATACCCTCAGACGTTCTGAACCAACCATCAGCATCCGGTAAACCAGTTGAATTATAAACACTTAAAACATTCTTTGAATCAAACAGGTTGATCACCCAGAGGTAAATATCAAAGCTCACCCTGCCAAATCTTATCGCCCTGTCAATCTTCAAATCAAGTTGGCTTGTCCACGGACCGTAGCCAGAATTAACCGCTGCTGTTGGTATCTGCCAACCGGGTCCATAGATATAACTTCTGTACTGAACTGGCGTATATGGCAATCCACTTCCAAATCTGAACAACAAGTTTACGCCAAAATACTCAAACGGTTTAATCCCAAACACGGTCGGTCCATCGCCTTTCTCGGTCCTGAAGTCAACATTTATACTTCCGGTATGTCTTTGGTCAAAGTCAAGAGGAGCGACAAATGTTGGGAAGTTCCCACCAAGCCAAGCGATGTTAAAGTTCGTCGTTGCAGCTGAACCAGTACCAGCTGCATACTGGAGCGTGTAGTTGATAAACGCTGCAACTCTGTTCGTCCTTCTCAGAGTGAAGCTAAATGACAAACCTTTAATGGTTCCATAGTCGCCGTTGACATACATCGCATAAGCTGTCGGTCTGGCAAGTATGTTCTGAATTTGAATCAAATCCCTCGTCTCCTTGTAATAAGCCGTGATGTCAAAGCTTGCGTTCCTTGTGATTTGCTGAGCGAAACCAACCTCATAAGCGATTGTCTTCGGAGGTCTCAAGTTCGGATTACCAGCGCGGATATAGTTACCAGACCTGATATACTGGGCGAACAATATCGTGCTCGTGTAGAACAAGTTCAACTGAGGCGCCTGGCTGAAAACACCATACTGGGCATGGAATACCGTCCTATCAGTGACCGGGAACGAAATTCCTAACCTTGGAGCGAAAATGTAATACGGTTTTGACGACTTGAAGTTCGCATCCGCAAAGTCATACCAATCACCCTTTGACTCAAGGATGATGTTCGTCGGATCAACAAGTTGGTCTGTGTTTGGATTGATATAATCAACACGCAAACCGAGGTTCAAAATCAACTCGGGCAATTCAATCTTATCTTGAATGTATGCTGCACCAACGATCGGATGCTTGGCACCATTTCTCCCAGTATTGACCTCTGTCTTACCAGTCACATCATAACCAAGGGTATTGACAAATGCCGTTTGATAAATGTTCTCGTTTGAACCCGTTGGGTTTGTCCTTCTATTCTGAGCTATATCAAGCGCCCTTAAACCATAAACCCTGATCGTATTATACCTGAAATCAAATCCCGCTTTGATCTCATGAACTCTTCCAATCTGATGCAAAATGTCAAATTTGAGCCCCCAATAACTTGACAAGTTTTTGCTGTAGTTTGGATAAACAGTGTTTTCCTGAGCGAAAAGTGAAAACGGTCTAAATGGCTGATTTCTTCCCCAATCCCTAAGCTGTGGGTTCTTATTCTTGTCCCCGTACGACTCAATATCATCCCACCAGAAATGATCGCCTGATTCGGTGAATGTCCTATACCAGCTGAACATCAATGTGTAAAATGTCCTTGGGGAAATTGTATGCGTTAACTTCGCATAATAACCATGCGTTGTTTCTTCAGTCCTCGGCATCCTGTTGTAGTTAAACGCTGAATAAGAGTGGATGTATTCCCTATCCGTCCTGAAGAACGATGTTCCACCTATTCTTAAGTTAAACGGTTTGAAATCAAAAACGACATTCCCGTTGAAAAGCCACCTTGATGTTGAGTTCCCTCTTAAAATACCCGCTGGTATATTGATGTTAAAGGTATCTCTTCCTTCTACAACCGTTGCTTGAACTCCGTTATAGAAAGAGGGTCGTCTGTTCCTCATGAAAGTTCTCTCAAGCGCAAAGAAGAATCTTATCTTATCAAAGCCCGGAAGAACTGGACCACCCAAGCTCAATGAATACAAGCTGTAACCTTGTGAATAAGCCCCGGTGAGAGCGTTTTTCTTGTGGAAGTTCGGGTTACCCGTCTCTTTGCTCCTAAAGAAGCCACCATACTCGTCAGTTATCATTTCAAGCGTCGCTGAATATCTTGAACCACCTGTTTTTGTAGTTGTCACGACCACGCCCGACATAGCATATCCATATTCAGCATTGAAACCACCAGCTTGATATGAGACCTCTTCAATTGCGGTTGTGACAACCTCACCAGTCCTCGCATAGTTATACGGGTTGTTGAAGTAAACACCGTCAACAAAGTATGCAACTTCTTCACTCCTTCCACCTCTTACATAAATCGTCCCGCCAACTTGAACTACACCGGTTTGAATTGCAACCACGCTTGTATAACCACGCAAAGGCATGTTTTGAACATCTTCCGCACGGACAACTCTTATCTCATTCGTCGCGTTCTTTTGAACGAGAGGTCTTTCAGCGACAACCTCAACTGTTGGAACTTGAATCGCCTCGCTTGGCAATTCAAAATTGACCTCCGTTGTCAAACCGACAGTGACGCGGACATTTCTAATGGTTATCGTTTGATATCCAACATAACTTGCTTTTAATGTGTAAATTCCAGGTGGGACATTAAGTATCACATAGTTACCGTTTAGGTCTGTTGACGCACCGAGCGTTGTTCCCTCAATTATGACATTTGCCCCTATCAATGGCTCTTTCGTCTCTCTGTCAACAACTTTACCTGCAATTTTACCGACTTGCGCCAACAACAACCCCGGAAGGATAAGCATCACGGTGAGAATTAACAATTTGCGATACATATCTTTACTCCTCCTGATATGTTTGTTTTAAATTTGGAAAGCCGTTAAGCGGGAATTATCATCACAGAAGCAACGCAAAGACGAGAAGACAAACAGTAACAATTCACTCAACCTCGCTCAAAAATTTTTTTTTAAATTCTCGTTCTCATCAAACCACTTAAAATATAACACATAAATTTTTCTTTGTCAAGTTTTTCCAAGCCCCTTCTTTACGAACGCTATCAAAAATTGTGCCACAACTACAACTTCACGACCCTAACATCAAAAATCCCATCAACGGATAATATCTCTTTCAAAACTTCCTGAGGTATTTCGCTATCAACGCTCATCACCGTTAAAGCCCTTTGACCTATTCCATACCTGCCAAGCGAAAGACCTGCAATGTTAATATTTGAACGAGCAAGGATTGAGCTTACCGCAGCGAGCATCCCAGGTCTGTCAATGTTTGAATAAACAAGTAGAATGCCCTCTGGCTTGAATTCAAAATGAAACTCATCCATCCCGACAATCCTGACATCGCTGTTCCCGAAACAGGTTCCCGAGATTGACCTCGTTTCCTTGTCCGTCTTAACTTCAAAACTTAAAAGATATGTGTAATTGCCCCAGCTTTCCCCTGTCTTCTCGCTTATGTTAAGTCCCATTTCCTTTGCCAAAACGGGAGCGTTTATGTAATTTATCGGCTCACTCATCAAATAATTCAACAAACCCTTCAAAAATGCCGAGGTCAAAATCTGCGAAGAATTTTTTAAAACATCACCTGTGAATGAAGCCCTGATACTTAAAAGTTTGCCCTTTAAAAGTTGCGCATGCAAAAGCCCGATCTTTTCAGCAAGCAAAAGATATGGTTTTATCTCTTCATTCATGGCAAGTTGCAAAATTTCCGCATTCACAGCCCCAACAATAGCACGACCTTTTAAAGCATCCGCAATTTGATGCGCTATCTGAATTGCAACCTTCTCCTGCGCCTCTTCAGTAGCTGCCCCAAGATGCGGAGTTACTATAACCTTTGGATGCTTTATCAAAGGATGGTCCTTCGGCGGTGGCTCCTCAGAAAAAACATCAAGCGCAGCACCTGCAACCTGACCCGATTCTATCGCCTCAAGAAGAGCCATCTCATCAATTATCCCTCCCCTGGCACAATTTATAATCCTAACTCCTCTTTTACACTTGGCAAGCTCTTCACGCCCAATCATTCCTCTTGTCTCATCATTCAAAGGCACATGAACAGTTATAAAATCGCTCCGCCTGTAAATTTCATCAAGATTTGAAACAAGTTCAACCCCAAGCTTTAACGCAACCTCCGAGGATAAAACAGGGTCATATCCTATCACATTCATCCCAAATGCTTTACACCTGATTGCAACCTCACGACCTATCCGCCCAAGCCCAATTATACCGATCGTCTTACCATAAAGTTCAACCCCTATAAATTTTCTTCTCTCCCAATTTCCCGCTTTAAGGTCGTTGTTTGCCTGAGGTATATTTCTCGCAAGTGCAAGGATTAAGCTCATCGTGTGCTCAGCGGTTGAAATCGTATTCCCACCTGGTGTATTCATAACGATTATCCCCCGCCTTGTAGCTGCTTCAACATCAATGTTATCAACCCCAGCCCCAGCGCGCCCGATTATTTTTAAATTCCTCGCCTCATTGATTATATCCGATGTCACCTTCGTCCCGCTTCTTACGATCAAAGCCACATAATCGTTTATCACCTTTTTTATCTCATCACGGGATAACCCCGGCTTTAAATCAACCTCAAAACCCTCATCTTTTAAGATGTTAACACAGCTTTCCTCAATTGGGTCCGTTATTAAAATTTTCATAGCCGACGAAAAATTTATTTTTAATGGCAACAATTCGGGAATTCATCATCTTCATTTCTCTTTTCAGCAACGCTTTCAAATTCCTCAAAAACTTTTTGAACTGCGCGAACACCATCCCCGGGATTAAACCCTTCATAACCTACATCTTTCAGCGCCATCTCAAGAGCAGATATAACACCAACTATATCAAGCTCATCGTAATATCCAAGGTGTGAAATTCTAAAAATCTTATCTTTCAGGTGTTCCTGTCCACCAGCAACCGTTATCCCATACTTATACTTCAAAACCTTTTGAAATTCTTTTTTATCAATCCCGTCTGGGAAATAAACAGCCGTCACAGCATGCGAAGGCGGATGTCCGAACAATCTAAGCCCAAGTGCTTTGCAACCTTCTCTGACAGCAAGCGAAAGCTTTTCATGTCTTCTCCATATATTCTCCAAACCTTCTTCCCTTATCATCTTCAAAGCGACATCAAGTGCAACTATAAGCGCAATGCCTGGGGTCCAAGGCGTATCACCATTTTGAAGCGCCTTTCTTGCCTTTTTCAAGCTAAAATAATACTTCGGCAGATTTGAGCGCTCAACCATTTCCCAAGCCCTTTCGCTTAACGCTATGAACGAAAGCCCGGGTGGTATCATCAACCCTTTTTGCGAGCCCGTAATAACAACATCAAGCCCCCACTCGTCCATATACAGCTCATGCGCACCAACAGAGGTTATACCATCAACGACAGTAACAGCGTTTGAATTCTCGCGGACAATCTTCGCTATCTCCTTAACATCGGTAAAAACCCCAGTTGATGTCTCGCTATGCGTCAAGAAAACTGCTTTGACATCTGGATTTCTCTTTAATTCCGTTTCAATTTCCTCAGGCGTGACAGCCCTTCCCCATTCAATTTTAATTTCAATTGCCTCTACTCCATACGCCTTGCATATTTCCCCCCATCTTTCCCCAAATTTTCCGCCATTGACGAATATCGCCTTATCACCGCTTGAAAGAAGATTTGCAACAGCTGCTTCCATAGCCCCTGTCCCACTGCTCGTCAAAGTATAAACATCTTGCTTCGTCTGGAAAAGATATTTTAAGTTTTCATTGACCCTTGAAAAAATCTCAATAAACTCCGGGTTTCTGTGATGAATTATCGGTTGCGCAAGTGCAAGAGCAACTTGTTCAGGAATAGGTGTTGGTCCGGGTGTAAAAAGTCGCTTTTTCATCGCCCTGCCTTTTATCTTTTTTGTGAAAATAAAAATTTTGCAAACCATTGTCAAGAACTTCTTTAATTCTTGATATTTGCGAAAAAAATTTTTTATTTTAAATCAAAAAGGGCGAAAAATGATTGACCTAACTGGACGAGTAGCGCTAATCACAGGTGGTTCAAGAGGAATTGGAAGAGCAACCGCAATTTTGTTCGCAAAAGCAAACGCAGATGTAGCAATCACATATCACAAAAATGAAGAATCAGCAAATCAAGTCGTAAATCAAATTAAAAACCTCGGGCGAAAAGCAATCGCCGTAAAAGGAAATGTCGGCAAAAGCGAAGATGTCAAAAGAATGGTCAAAGAAGTCCTTGATTACTTCGGAAAAATTGATATTCTTGTTAACAACGCCGGGATATGGACATACGGAGCTATTGGTGAGATGAGCGAGGAAACCTGGGATGAGACGATTGAAGTGAACTTGAAAAGCGTTTATCTATTCTCAAACGAAGTCGTCCCGATAATGAAAAAACAAAAATGGGGAAGAATAATAAACATTTCCTCAACCGCTGGACAGCGTGGAGAAGCTTTCCACTCGCACTATGCTGCTTCTAAAGGCGCCATAATCGCCTTTACAAAATCACTTGCTGTTGAACTTGCGAAATATAACATACTTGTAAACTGTGTCGCCCCTGGCTGGGTAAACACTGACATGTGCGCTGAGGTCTTCAGCGATCCCAATTTCGTTGAACAAGTAAAAAGCACAATCCCGCTCGGAAGAATCCCCGAGCCAGAGGAAATAGCCGGACCCATAGTTTTTTTAGCTTCTGAACTTGCAAACTGGATAACGGGCGCAACGATAAGCGTAAACGGTGGCTCCGTACTTTGCTATTAAAAATAAATGACCCCATAAAAATGGAAAAATCAAAAACGAACCCGAATAAGGATTTTTACGGAAAAACTTTGATGGGAATTGAAATTTTCGTCCGATCATTAATTGAAGAAAATGTTGATGTCGTCTTCGGTTGCCCCGGGAACGCAGTCCTTGGGATATTTGATGCCCTCCTTGAAATTTCCGGGATCAAAATCATACTGGCAAGACATGAATTCGGGGCTGTCCTTTCGGCAAGTGGCTACGCAAGAGCAACGGGAAAACCCGGGGTCGTTGTGGCTTCCTCAGGACCTGGAGCGTCAAATCTCGTAACTGGAATAGCCGATGCAAATATGGACTCAGTTCCACTCGTTATATTCACAGCTCAAGTTCCGACAAAATTGATCGGAAACGAGACATTTCAAGAAGTTGACATAGTCGGGATAACAAGACCCATAACAAAACACAATTTCCTTGTAACTAAAATAGAAGAGTTGACAAGCACGATAAAATCCGCTTTTCACATCGCAACAACTGGCAGACCCGGTCCCGTGCTGGTTGATTTGCCAAGGGATATACTCGCTGAAAAGTTCACATTTGACTATCCCGAAAAAGTGAACCTTCGCGGTTATAACCCAATCTATTCGGCACACTCTGGGCAAATAAAAAGAGCAGCGGAGATAATAAACAATTCGTCAAGACCTGTGATAATAGCTGGAGGTGGAGTCACCATAAGCAATGCCTTCGGTGAATTGAGGGAATTAGCAAGGAAAATAAATTCACCTGTTGCGACGACCCTTATGGGGCAAGGTGTTTATCCCGAAGACGACCAATTATCACTTGGGATGATCGGAATGCACGGAACTTGGTATGCAAACAACGCCGTAAATGAGTCCGATTGCGTAATTGCCATTGGTTCACGACTTGATGAAAGAGTTACGGGGGATTTCAATAAATTCGCACCAAAAGCAAAAAAAATTCACATTGACATTGACCCATCTTCAATAAGTAAAAATATCAAAGCAGATGTTCCGATCGTCGGCGATGTAAAAGATGCGCTTAAAAAATTAATCCCACTTGTGAAAAATTTAAATAACGAAGAATGGCTATCACAGATCAAAAAATGGAAAAACGAACACCCGTTGAAATATAAATCAACCGATAAAGTCAGCGTCCCTTTCGTAATTGAAAAGTTGCGAGATTTAACAGGCGCAAATGCAGTTATAGTGACAGATGTCGGACAGTTTCAAATGTGGACGGCACAATTTTTCAAATTTCTATACCCAAGAACACATATAACAAGCGGTGGACTTGGGACGATGGGCTTCTCGCTTCCAGCTTCCATCGGTGTTGCAATTACTGTGAAAGATAGACCCGTAATATCAATCAACGGAAACCGAGGATTTCAAATCAACTTACAGGAACTTGCCACAGTCACAGCATACAACCTCCCGATTAAAATTTTAATTTTCAACGACGGACACATTGACATAACAAGACAATGGCAAGAATTACAATGGCGCAAAAAATTTGACGAGATTCTAATTGATAGCTCCTGCCCGGATTTTATTAAGATAGCAGATGCCTACGGAATCCAAAGCTTCAGGGTTGAAATGGCGAACGAAGTTGAACCCACATTGAAAAAAGCGCTCGCGCTTAAGGATAAACCAGTGTTAATTGAGTTCAAAACAATCTACGAAGAAAACATCTTCCCATATATTCCACTTGGAGGAAGTGTAAACGACATAATTGAACACTAAAGGAGGAAAACAAAATGCGACATACAATTTCTATCCTCGTTGAAAATAAATTTGGCGTCTTGACAAGAATTGCAGGTCTTTTCAGCGCAAAGGGATATAACATTGAAAGTATATCCGTCGGACCAACCGAAGACCCATCAATTTCAAGGATGACGATAGTAACAAATGGCGATGATGATCAAATTGAGCAGATAATTAAACATCTGAACAAGCTAATTGACATACTCAAAGTTGTTGACTTGACGAATGAACCTTTTGTTGAAAGGGAACTCGCTTTGATAAAAGTTAAAGTTAACCCATACACGAGAGGAGATGTCATTGAGATTTCAGATATATTCAGGGCGAAAGTGGTTGATATAGGACCGACGACTTTAACGGTTGAGGTCACTGGCAAAAGCGACAAAATAACAGCGATGATAAACATGCTCGCTCCATATGGAATTGTTGAACTTGCGAGGACTGGGGTCGTCGCCTTGAAAAGGGAATTCAAAGGCGAGGTTTACACTTCAAAAGAGATAAAACTGATAAAGAAGAAATCACGACAGAAACAAGTTGAAGATGATGAAAAAGGTTAGTTGTTTTTTAGCCCCCTCGGACTTAAATTATCTTGACAAAAAAGCCAAAAAATGTGAATGCAAAAATTTTCAAATATACTCGTCTGCAGGACTGACAAGATCGGTGATTTGGTTTTGACCTTGCCGGTTGCGAACGCATTGAAAGATAATTTCCCTAACGCTAATATAACCTTTCTTGTCAGCAAGTACGCAAGCGAAATCGTTCAAGGTCACAAAGCAATTGACGATGTCATGATTTATGAACCTGAAATCAGCGTCGTTGAACTTGCGAAGGAGATAAGAAAAAGAAACTTTGACCTTGCGATAGTGGTTTTCCCCGTCTTCAAAATCGCCCTCGCGCTTTGGATCGCCCGCGTGCCCATCAGAGTCGGCACGGGATACCGAATTTACTCGTTTCTTTTCAATGAAAGAGTTTACGAACACAGAAAATATGCACAAAAACACGAAGTTGAATATAACTTGAACTTAATAAAGAAAATCGGAGCTGAGGTTAAGCAAATAAAGTTTGATATCTTCATCCCGGATTCGGCATTTGAGAAGGTCAAAAACACTTTATATGAACATGGTTTAAGCGAAAAAAACTTCATCATAGTCCACCCCGGAAGCAAAGGGTCAGCAAGGGATTTGAAGCCGGAGAAATTTAAAGAACTCGTCAAAATTTTAAGCCAAGATGGTTTCAACATCGTCTTAACAGGTAGCGACCAAGAAAAGGAACTTGCAAATTTCATTGCGGATGGTTTTAAAAATGTCCACAACTTCGCCGGGCTTTTCAACTTAAAAGAACTCTCTGCGCTTATCAAATTGTCTTCCCTTTTCATATCAAATTCAACTGGACCTCTTCACATCGCTGGAGCCCTTGGCACACCCGTTGCGGGTTTTTATCCACCGATAAAAGTTATGAGCCCAAAGCGATGGGGTCCTTATACAAGCGAAAAACTCATATTCACACCAAATCTTCCATTTGAATGTCAGAAATGCATCGGAGAAAAATGCAAGTTCTTTGACTGTATGGATTTGATAAATCTAAACGAAGTCGCAAAATCAATAAAAGAAAAACTCGGTGTTAATGTATAGCTTTTTCATAATTTTCGCCATTTTGAACTTTTTCACGCAGGAGATAAAACTATTTGAAAGCAGAAAAATTGAACATAACGCTTTTAAAGTCGGCGAAAGATTGCTCTACGATGTGAAATATAAATTCATCAAAGTCGGTGAGGCGGAGGTTTCAATTCCAGAGATAATTGAATACAATGGACGCAAATGTTACCGTGCTGTGTTTCGCGTCTGGTCCTTGCCCTTCTTTTCTGTGTTCTACAAAGTTGACGACAGGTATGAAAGCTACATTGATGTTGAGGGGATTTATCCTTGGAGATTTGAACAAAGGATAAGGGAAGGGAACTACAAACGCGACTTCTTCGCTGAATTTGATCATATAAATCTCCTTGCAAGAACCTCCGAGGGCGTCTACCCTATTCCACAATACGCTCAAGATGTCTTCTCGGCTTTCTACTACGCCAGAACACAAAACTACTCGGATAAAAAAGTCGGAGAGAGAGTTAAACTTGAAAACTTCTACAAAAACAGAACTTACCCGCTTGAAATAAAATACCTTGGGAAACAAACAGTCAAAGTCAAAGCCGGGACATTTAATTGCGTCGTGGTTGAACCGCTGATAGTTGAAGGTGGGTTATTTAAAGCGAAGGGGAGATTTCTGCTATGGATCACAGATGACGATAAAAAAATCCCGGTGAAGATGAGCGCCGAAATCCCAATTGGTAGCATTGACGGCGAACTGAGGGAGTTTTACGGGATTGAAAAGATAAACGCAAAAATTGATTGATGAGATCAAAATACGAGAAAATTGACCTTTCAAAGGTAAGGACGATTTCAATACAAAACAGGCGAAGCAAAGTCAACACCTCTGAATTTGCAAAGGTATTTGACCCGAAGACGCAAAGTTTTTTGGATTTTATTGACTCACTTCCTGATATATTGGTTGCAAAGGACTTGAAAACGCTCGTTGATAGAATTGTGAACGCATACGAGAAAAATAAACTTGTCGTCTTTTTAGTTGGTGCACATGTGATAAAAGTCGGGCTTGCACCTTTGTTAATTGAACTTGGGAAAATCGGCGTAATAAAAGCACTTGCGATGAACAGCGCAACCGCAATCCACGATGTTGAAACAGCGCTTTTCGGGCAGACATCTGAAGATGTAGCGGAAAATATAATGGATGGAAGCTTCGGAATGGCAAAAGAAACGGGCGATTTTATAAACTTAACGCTGAAGGAATACTGCGAAAATTCCGATCTCGGCTATGGCGAAGCGCTCGGTAAAAAACTAAACGATATAAATGCACCAAACAAAGATTACAGCGTCCTTGCCTCATATTACAACTTGAACATCCCAGTCACGGTTCACGCAGCAATTGGAACAGACATAGTTCATCAACAACCAACGATGGATGGCTCAGCAACGGGAGAAATGAGTTTCAGGGATTTCAAAATCTTGTGCAATGTTCTCACACAGCTTGATAGCGAAAGCGTCGTCGTGAATATCGGCTCGGCAGTGATAATGCCGGAGGTTTTCCTCAAGGCATTAACCGTTGTCCGAAACCTGGGATATAACGCTTTCGGCTTCACCACAGCAAACTTTGATATGATTAGACATTATAGACCAACTGTCAATGTAGTTCAACGCCCAACTCAAGGCGGTGGAACTGGTCTCATGATAACAGGTCATCACGAGATAATGATACCTCTTCTTGTCGCAATGATAAAAAGTAAAATTTAATCCATAAATGGAAGAAAAAGAGCGAATCACTTTAAGGTCATCACCCATAACCATGACATTTATAGCGCTCGGGACGGTGTTCGTCCTTTATCAATTTTTCGGATCTGGCTTGACATTTCTTTTGTTCGGCGGATTGAACGAAGGGAATGCTCAAGGGTTTCGCCTTATGACGATGCTATCCCAATTTCTTTTTATATTCGTCCCGACATTGTTCTTCGCACGATGGCAGGAAGTTGGATTCAAAGAAATTTTTAAGTTAAAAGCGCCGAATTTATTTGAGCTTCTCATCGCAATCGTTGGAACGCTATCGCTTCAAAGCATCGCCCAGATTTATCTCTACATCCAAGAGTCAATCATTCCAATTGATAAATTATCCCCTATATTTGAAACCCTACGCAAAATGATGGAACGAACATATTCAATTTTAATATCTGCGAAATCACCGCTTGAATTTGCCTATGTTGCCCTCGTCGTAGCCCTCACACCAGCAATTTGTGAAGAATTTCTATTCAGGGGTCTCGTTCAATACAACCTCTCAAAAGCAACAAACCATAAACTCGGCTTTATAATAACCGGTGTAATTTTCGCAATGTATCACGCAAATCCATTCAGCTTCATACCATTGATAGCGCTTGGGATTTACTTTGGCTACCTTGTTTACAAATCTGGAAGCATATTTCTTGCAATGCTTGCACACTTCGTAAATAATTTCACCGCTGCTTATTCATATTTCAAATTCGGTCGTGAAGGTCTCGTCTTAACCTCGGGCTCAATGCTTTTTATGACGGCTTTCTTTTCAATGGCAATTTTTATTGCGTCAATCTATGCGCTTGAAATTTTAAACCAAAACAAAACCCAAACTTAAAAATGCCCAAGTGCCCCCTTTGCGGTTTCACTTACCCCAATGGAGTAAATGTGTGCCCCGACTGCAACATAAACCTGATTGATGAAAAACCCGAAATATGCATATATTGTGGCGCTGAAATTGAACCAGGACTTCTATATTGCCCTGAATGCGGTAAAATTTTCACATCAAGGATTTTTGACCCCGAAGATGAAATTGAATGCGAGGAACACATAAATAGACCCGCTGTTGGAATCTGTGTGATTTGTGGTAAACCTGTATGTAGCGAGTGCTCAATTGAAGTTGACGGAAAAATTTATTGCAAAGAAGGAAATCACAGACAATACGATGAGGACTGGGTTGTGATTTACACAACGCAATATGAATATGAAGCGGAAATGCTCAAAGCAAACATAGAAAGTGCAGGTATCCCTTGTGTTGTCTTCTCAACGAAAGACCATTCATACTTCATGACAGTCGGTTTTGGGATAGTGAAAATCCTCGTCCCAAAAAACCAAAAAGAAATCGCATTGAAAATTATTGAAGACCTACGCTATAGAGATGAAAACCTTTACGAATAAAATAGGGCATGAAATTGAATAACTTAACAGTAAGGGTCATCGTCGCAATCTTCGGTATCCCGCTCATACTTTTTGTGACAATCGCTGGGAAATACCTTTTTCTTGCTTTCGTCTTCATAATCTCTTCCCTCGCAACATTTGAATATTACACACTTGTTGAAAAGAAAAATTTCTCACCGATATTTTATATCGGCATCATCTCAATTTCCCTGATTGACCTGGCATTTTATGCGGGTAATCACGAACGAATAGTGACATTTTTAATCCTTGCTGTCTTGTTAACCGGGCTAGTAGAACTATTTAGAAAACCATCATCTCAAAATTGGTCCTCCATCTCAAATCTTGCCACCGAGATATTTCCGATACTTTACATCGGATTATCACTCGGAACTTTAATTGGGTTGAGGGAATTGAAAAGCGAAAACTATCTTGAAAATGGAATTTTTATAATTTCAATCCTTGCGATAATTTGGATTTGCGATACTGCAGCGTATTTCGTCGGAAAATCAATCGGCAAAAGAAAACTTTACGAAAGGGTAAGCCCGAAGAAAACCGTTGAAGGATTCATCGGCGGTTTAATCTTCGCACTGCTTTCCTCCTTTGGAGCAAAACTTTGGGTCCTGAAACAAATAAATCACTTTGACGCTTTTGTCATCGGTTTGATCGTCGGAATCTTCGGACAACTTGGTGACCTCGTTGAATCCTTGATAAAAAGAGACGCACAGGTTAAGGACTCATCAAATTTAATCCCAGGTCACGGCGGTGTCTTTGACAGATTTGATAGTTTGATATATGTCGCTCCGCTTGTTTATCTTTATATGACGAATTTCAAATAAACCGAATAATACAAGGTGAAAAACGGAAGGAAAAAAATCCACATTTTAACGCTCGGCTGTCCCAAAAATCTTGTTGACTCCGAAATTTTGATGAGTAAATTGAAAAATAAATTTCAAATCGTTGAGAAACCGGAAAAAGCCGATCTTGTGGTTGTAAATACCTGCGGATTTATAGATTCGGCGAAGCAGGAATCTATAGAGAAAATTTTTGAGATGGTTGAATTAAAAGAAAAGGGCAAAGTTGAAAGCGTCTATGTGATGGGTTGTTTATCGGAAAGATATAAAAACGAGCTTGAAAAAGAGATTCCGGAAGTGGATAAATTTTTCGGAGTTGAAAAATTTGAAGAAATACTCAACACGCTCGGCGTCCCCGATAGATATGAACTACTTGGCGAAAGAGAACTTCTCACACCGAAACATTACGCTTATCTTAAAATTTCCGAAGGATGTGACAACCCCTGTTCTTTCTGCGCCATACCACTAATTCGCGGGAAACACATAAGTAGACCAATTGAAGAAATAATAAAAGAAGCGAAAAAACTCGCATGGAAAGGCGTCAAGGAAATCATCATCATAGCTCAAGATACTACTTACTACGGACTTGACATCTACGGAAAAAGAAAACTCCCTGAACTTTTAAACCGTCTCTCAGAGATAGACGGAATTGAGTGGATTCGCTTGATGTACACATTCCCTGCCAAATTCCCGACTGAAGTCCTTGACATAATGGCTCAAAATCCAAAAATTTGCAAATACATTGATATACCAATCCAGCATATATCAGATAAAATTTTAAAGTCAATGAGGCGCGGGATAACAAAAAGAAAAACGATTGAACTCCTTGAGAAAATAAGGGAAACGGTCCCAGAAGTAGCCATGAGGACGAGTTTGATAGTTGGTTATCCGGGCGAAACGGAAAAGGAATTTGAAGAGCTTCTTGACTTCGTTTACACCTTTAAATTTGATCGCCTTGGCGTCTTTACATATTCTCAAGAGGAAGGGACAAAAGCTTTTGAGCTCGGTGACCCCGTTTCGCCAGAAGAAAAGGAAAGAAGAATGGCATTGATAATGAACGCACAGCACGATATAATCGTTGAAAAGAACGAAAAAATGATCGGAAGGAAATTCAAGGTTTTAATTGATAGAAAGGAAAGAGATTTTTACATAGGGCGAACTCAATGGGATGCCCCGGAGATCGACCTTGAGGTTTTGGTAGAAGGTAACGGGATCAAGATAGGAAACTTTTACGAAGTTGAAATTTACGATATTTTTGAGTATGATTTAATAGGCAAGGTCGCAACAGAAACAAAACCAATTTAGATTTTGTTGAATTTTTTGGAATAAAAATTAATTTGCCGATTTAAAATCGGGTGGAAAAGATGAAAAAGCTAATTTTAATTTTGAGCGTTTTAATATGTGCTGTATCATTTGCGCAGGTTGAGACAAGCTCGCCGAGGAGCTATTCCGAACCGCAGTTTTATTTCAACGCCCTAAACTTCGCCGGTGACCTGAACGAAAATGAAAGCAGGGTTGATATCTATGTACAAGTCCCGTATGAGTTCCTTCAATTTACAAAGGGAGACGATTATTACAGCGCAAAATATGAAGTAACAGTCAGCATATTCACATCCAAGGGAAAACTTGTAACTGAGAGAGGATGGACACACGAGGTAAAGACGAGCAATTTCAACGAGACAATATCAAGAGCTTACTGGGATGTATCAAGTTCTTTTATAAAACTTCCGCTTGGCGATTACAAAATTTCAGTCCAAGTTGTTGACCTTGATACGAAACGCGGTTTTAGGAAAGAGGGATTCGTGACAGTGCGTAACTTCGCTAAGAATCCCATAACGATGAGCGATATCATGATGGTTTCATCCGTAAAAATTGAAAACGAGACGAAAACGATAATCCCAAACATTTCAAAGACGATCACATCTACAAATCAGAACTTTTATCTTTTCTTTGAGGTCTATAATAACACCGACAAAGGCGATTCAATAAACATCACATACAAAATCAACCGCATAAAGAAAAAGAAGAAAACCGAATCCATAAGCGTTTACTCCGGTGAAGCGACTGAATTCGTAAAACCAGGGAAAAATTCAATCATAGTTGAAGTTAAAAATCCGAACCTTGGTTTTGGAGATTACATCATTTTTGTTGAAGCTCGGCTCAAATCAAACTCCGATAACTACTCCATCGCTCAAACGCCTTTCTTAGTTAGATGGCATGAATTCCCCGAGCTGATCTCAGATCTTGACAAAGCAATTGAACAACTTGTTTACATCGCAAAGCCAGAGGAAATCAATTACATAAAGTCAGCCCCAGACGAAGCCGAAAAAGAGAGAAGATTCCTTGAATTTTGGCGCAAAAAGGACCCGACGCCTAACACTTTGAAAAATGAATTAATGGAAGAATACTACGGAAGAGTTAAGTATGCTAATGAACATTTCAGTCATTACATTGAAGGATGGAAAACCGATATGGGAATGGTCTATATAATTTTCGGTCCCCCAAGCAGTGTTGATAGACATCCCTTTGACATTGACAGCAAACCGTATGAGATATGGTATTACTATGAGATAAACAGAAGGTTCATCTTCCTTGACGAGAGCGGATTCGGTGATTACCGTTTGATAACACCTCTTTGGGATGAATGGACAAAAAGCATCTGGCGTTAATCAAAGAAATTCCAAACAACGCCAAATCTTAAGCTTCTATCCTGCATCGGATAAAACGATGCAGTCATATATCTAACATTTGTCACATTTGCAAGGGTCAAGAACAACACCGCGCTTTTGACCCTCCCACTTAAAAATAAGTCCAACACAGCAAATCTTTTTAACTTGATATCGCTTTCTGCGAAAATAAAATCACGATTAATAAATTTATACCCCCAAAATTCCGTTGATGATTTTAACCTCGCTCCAGCTTTCAATTCAAGCGTCCTCGTCAACTTACCCTCAAAGAAAATCTCACCCGTTAGAAAATATCTCGGATAAGGTTTTGTCACCTTGTTGAGCGAAACTGATTGCTTCAAATCAATTCCAAATTTCCAAATCTTAAAAGTTGAATTAAATTGTAGAAATGTCCTGCGCAAATTCGCTATGTAAAATGTTGAATCGTGAAAAATTATCCCATTTGAAATTGACCTGTTTTGAACCTTAAAGCTCAAAATCACACCTTTCGTTTCATATTCAGCGCTGACCTCATATATGCGATGCCTTTCGGCTTCAGAAAGACCAGTCACGCTTTGTTCAATCAAAGTTGGAACTCTATATGAAAGCGAAAATCCACCCATAAACTTGAAGCTTTTAAAATTGTTCCCAAACCCAGCGCCATAGTTTACAAGAAATTGCCCATTAACATCGTCAACCTTAACGAAAAGAGAAGGTTTTAAACTTTGAAAGTTTCCTTCAACTTCAAGCGACGAAGAAAAAAGAAAAATTTTTTTCCTGAACCCTGATGATGGAATAATAAGTCCGTTTCTTTGTACTTCAAGCCCAGCGTTTAAATTAAAAAGCCGAACTCGTTTTGAAAAATTCAACTTCAAACCGTATAGAGATGAATTTCTTTCCCTTGAAACACTCTTGGATGAAAACTCATCAGTTTGAATGGTATGGTAAACAATCAGCGATGTATTGAGAAGCGAATCAATTATGTAATTTAATACGAGTGTTAAGTCATTTCTTTCAATTGCGAGGTTTGCAACGCTATCAACAACAGGTGCGAGCCTCTCGTTATAAAGCGTTTCATCGCCAATGTTTGAAGGATTTTGAACATAAATCCCACCATTCAAGGCGGTCTTCGTCGTCGTATAAATGTTAAGAAGGGACAAACTCATATTTTTAAGCGGTGTCCAAAAAACATTTCCAAAGATGTTCCAAGAATCATATTGTGAGTTCAAAAATCTCCCAGCTGATGTCCCTCTTCTAAATCCAACTGCAAAATTTAAATCCCGTCGGAAATTGTGGGTAAAACTCCCATCGGTTACAATCAAGTCATAAGCGTCCTCAACATATCTTATCCTTGTGATTGGTCTGGGCGTGAATATATTCTTAAACGAAAAATTGACAACGCTTGAGTTTGCGTTTTGAAACATTGGCGCTTTGAAATCATCAATTAACTCAATGAGATAAACATTGTCAACAGGGACCATGTTAAGAAATTGGTATGGATAAATGTAGCCGTTCAAGGTTCTACCATTAAGGAAAAATTGACAAACTCTCATATCCATAAAGTTGAAGTTGAGATTTACCGGTTTTCCGTTCTCCCCGAGTTCATTTGAAAAAGCGCCGAATTTCAATGTCAGAATATCAGTTGCGAACTTATAATCCATCATCTCAAAAAGCCCGAGGTTCAACTCTTGTCCCGAGCCGATCTTTCCGATAATAAATGTAGAGAAGAACTTCGTTGTGTCAGTTTTTGTTTGAGATATTAAACTTTGAGACAACAGAAGAAACAGAAGGAATAAAACTTGCATTTTACAAAACTTTGTCGTTTATTATCTTTGAGAATGAATTTATGAAACGATGCCAAAATTTACAACGAGTTTAATTTGACAAAATGGATTTGAATTGTTTATATTAGGTTAAGGGAAGTTGTTCTTGAGGAAAAAAAGATTGAACACAAACAAAGGAAGATAAATTAAACCATGGAAGGCAACTTTTCTAATCGGGTTCAGGAAGTTATAAGGTTAAGTCGTGAAGAAGCGTTACGACTTGGACACGACTACATAGGAACGGAGCATCTTCTGCTTGGGATAATAAGAGAGGGTGAGGGTCTTGCGGTCAAGATACTTCGCAATCTCGGATGTGATCTTTATAAGCTCAAAAAAGCGATTGAGGACACGGTTAGAACTCCCGGAGGGACGCTTGTCATGGGGAGTTTGCCATTGACAAAGCAAGCGGAAAAGGTTTTGAAGATAACTTATCTTGAGGCAAAGCTTTACAAGTCGGATGTGATTGGAACTGAACATCTCCTCCTTTCAATTTTAAGGGATGAGGACAATCTCGCATCCCAAATTTTGAGGCAATTTGGCATAACTTATGAAGCTGTGCGAAATGAACTTGACAATATATTGAGCGGAAAATCCAATGTCACTGAAAGGGCAAGATATGCGGAAACAACAAAGGCACAGGAACGGACGAAAACGCCCGTGCTTGATAATTTCAGTCGTGATTTGACGAAATTGGCTCTTGAAGGAAAACTTGACCCTGTGATAGGAAGAGACAAGGAAATAGAGAGAGTGGCGCAAATTTTAAGCAGAAGGAAGAAAAACAACCCGGTTTTGATAGGAGAACCAGGGGTTGGGAAAACAGCTATAGTTGAGGGGCTTGCCCTTAGAATAGTTCAGAAGAAAGTTTCAAGGGTTTTACAGAACAAAAGAATTGTCCAGCTTGATCTTGCTGCGCTTGTTGCGGGTACAAAATACAGGGGTCAATTTGAAGAAAGGGTCAAAGCAATTTTAAACGAGCTTGAAAAAGCAAGGGATGTAATTTTATTCATTGATGAGCTACATACAATTGTAGGAGCTGGTGGAGCTTCTGGCTCGCTTGATGCTTCAAATATGTTCAAACCCGCTCTCGCAAGAGGTGAACTTCAATGCATCGGTGCAACGACACTTGATGAATATAGACAATACATTGAAAAGGATGGGGCGCTTGAGAGAAGATTTCAAAAAGTTATGATTGACCCGCCAAGCGTTGAAGAAACAATCTACATCTTGATGAACATCAAAGACAAGTATGAAGAACACCACAATGTCAGATACACCGAAAAGGCAATTGAAGCAGCTGTTAGATTAAGCGACAGATATATAACCGATAGATATTTGCCCGACAAGGCAATTGATGTCATGGACGAAGCCGGCGCAAGGGTTCACCTCTCACACATAGTTGTTCCAAAGGAAATAGTTGAGCTTGAAGAGGAGATTGAAAAAATCAGACAAATGAAAAATCAAGTCGTCAGAAATCAGGATTTTGAACAAGCTGCGAGATTGCGCGACCTTGAAAAGAAACTTTTAAGCGACCTTGAAATCGCAAAGAGAGAATGGGAAATAAAAGCCCAAAGCATGGTCTTTGAAGTCACCGAGGAAGACATAGCAGAAGTAGTCGCAATGATGACAGGGATACCTGTTAATAAGATAAGTCAATCTGAGTCCGAGAAGTTGATAAACATGGCTGAGGAATTGAAAAAACAAGTTGTAGGTCAAGATGAGGCGATTGAGAAACTGACACGCGCCATAAGAAGAGCAAGAGCTGGTTTAAAGGACCCACGCAGACCTATCGGCTCTTTTATATTCCTTGGACCAACTGGGGTTGGGAAGACAGAACTCGCAAAAGCCCTTGCAAGATATCTCTTTGACACAGAAGATGCCTTGATAAGAATTGATATGAGCGAATATATGGAAAAGTTTAATGTCTCACGCTTGATAGGTGCTCCCCCCGGATATGTCGGCTATGAAGAAGGTGGACAGTTAACCGAAAAAGTTAGAAGAAAGCCGTATTCTGTTGTTTTGTTTGATGAAATTGAAAAAGCTCATCCAGATGTTTTCAACATATTGTTACAGGTCCTTGACGACGGACAATTGACGGACAGTTTGGGGAGAAGAGTTGATTTCAGGAACACGATCATAATAATGACATCAAATATTGGAACGAGAGATATAAAGGTCACTGGCGGAATTGGTTTTGGGATTGGAGAAACGCCCAAGGATAGATTTGAAGCGATGAAAGCCACGATTGAGGAAGCTGTAAAAAGGGTCTTCAGCCCCGAGTTCCTGAATAGAATTGACGAGATAATTATATTCAAACCGCTTGAGAAAGAACACATAATGCAAATCGTTGATATAGCGGTTCAAGATATTTTGAAACGTCTAAAGACGATGAACATGACGCTTGAATTGACCCGAAGTGCGAAAGAATTTCTCGCGGAAAAAGGTTATGACCCCGCATTTGGTGCAAGACCTTTGAAGAGAGCAGTTCAAAAGTATCTTGAGGAGCCATTATCCGAAGAGATTTTAAAGGGTAAATTTGCCTCCGGAAGTGTCATAAAAGTTAAGTTATCAAAGAATCGCGATGAGCTTGTTTTCTACGATGCGAGCAAACAAAAAGGAGAGCCAGAAGAACTTGCGGAAGAGGAAAAATAAACTTTCCTAATTATGCAGTTTTCCCAAATTTCAACCGAACAAGTTTTAAACATCTTCAAGGAAACGGGGGCTCTACTTGAAGGACACTTTTTATTGACCTCGGGGCTTCACAGCCCCAGGTATTTTCAATGTGCAAAAGTCCTTCAGTATCCGGAATATGCGGAAGTTCTGTGCAGACAAATCTCAAGACATTTCTATACAAGCGAAGTTGAACTTGTAATCTCACCAGCTATAGGCGGGATAATTGTAGGGTATGAGGTTGCAAGACAACTTGAAGCAAGGAATATATTTGCTGAAAGAGAAAGCGGGGTTATGAAATTAAGGCGCGGTTTTGAGATAAAACAAGGTGAAAGAGTCCTAGTGTGTGAAGATGTCGTCACAACCGGGGGAAGCGTTTTTGAAGTGATTGATCTTGTAAAAAGCGCCGGCGGGAAATTGATCGGCGTTGGATGTATAGTTGACCGAAGCGGTGGGAAAATTGACTTCGGGACAAGATTTGCAGCTGTGATACGACTTGAGGTCCCATCTTTCAAACCAGAAGAATGTCCGCTCTGTAAAGAAGGCGTTGAACTAATAAAACCAGGTAGCAGAGGAATTTATTAAAAAATCAACCCAAAATTTCATCTATGACGGGGGAAAACATCAAAGGAAACATGAAACTTAAAAAACGCAATATAATCTACCAAGGAAAGGTCTTCAACATAATAGTTGATGAACTTGAATACTTTGGCTCAGGAAATCACACGATACGCGAAGTTGTTGAACATCCAGGGGGCGCTGTGATCTTGGGTGTTCTACCGGACGAAAAAATCATCCTAATAAAGCAGTATAGATATCCAATTGATAAATTCATATACGAGCTTCCAGCTGGAAAACTTGATCCTGGGGAAGACCCAAAAATTTGTGCCATAAGAGAGCTTGAGGAAGAAACGGGATTCAAGCCCAGTGATATTGAACTTTTAACATACATTTATACAAGCCCTGGTTTTTGTAGCGAAAAACTTTACATTTATCTTGCAACAAATCTTCAAAAAGTTAAACAAAATCTTGAAGAGGGGGAACTCATATCCGTTGAATTCAAAACCATTGACGAGGCAATTAAGATGATCTTGAATGGTGAAATCGTTGACGCAAAATCAATCGTCGGTATAATGATAGGCGAAAAAATTTTGAAAAGGAAATGGGAGAAGAAATAAAAAATGGAAACAGGGAATACAATGTTGAAATGAAAAAATGCATCTTTAAGGGCTGTCAAGGGGAGCTTGAAGAGATAAGTTACTATGAGCGAAATAATTGGGTAACGGTTGAATACCAATGCAAAAAATGCAAGAGAAAATTCACAGTGAAGATAGAGACATAAAGAAGTGGGCGGTAGAGGATTCGAACCTCTGACCTCTTGCATGTCAAGCAAGCGCTCTAACCAGGCTGAGCTAACCGCCCAAAACTTACACTATTAATATAAAAACTCGGGGCATAAAAATCAAATAAAAAGCGTTAATTTGACTTTCAAATTTGAAATCACTATATTTACATCGTGGACTTGTAATGTCCAAAATTAAGAGTTCAACTTAAAATGATAATATCAAAGACATTAGATTACGCAGTCAGAACATTGATGTACCTTGGGAAACAACCCGAGGGAAAAACAATTTTAATGAAGGAAATCGCCGAGAACCAGAGGATACCCCTAAGTTATCTGGCAAAAGTAATGAGACAGCTTGTAAAAGCAGGAATTGTGTGGTCAGAATTTGGACCAAATGGTGGTTATTCCCTTAAAAAGACACCATCACAAATAACCCTCAAACAAGTTTATGAAGCTGTTGAGGGAGAAATAAAAATGATAGATTGTTTTGATAATCCGACTTATGCTTGCATCTTCACATCTTGTTGTGGTCAAGCGGATATATGGCACGAGGTTGAGATGAAGCTTGTAAACATACTTGAAAGCATAACCATTCAAGATATAATTGCTCGGGATTGCACATACCCGACAAAACTTTTAAAAACAAAAATAAATAAACAGGAGAAAAAGCATGCCAACTCTTGAGGTAAGGGACTTGTATGTCAGCGTTGACGGCAAAGAAATTCTAAAGGGCTTGAATTTTTCAATCAATAAAGGCGAAGTTCATGCGTTGATGGGTCCGAATGGCTCAGGTAAAAGCACGCTTGCGTATACGATCATGGGACATCCGAAGTATAAAGTTGAGAAGGGAGATATAATTTTTGAAGGTAAAAGTATACTTGATCTTAAACCCGATGAACGTGCACGACTTGGGCTTTTTCTTGGGTTTCAATACCCTGTTGAAGTGCCAGGTGTGACATTATTTAATTTTCTTTGGAAGGCAATCCAAGCGATAAATCAGGACTCAACCCTTCAAAGAAATTTAAATTTGCCAAAGTCGGTGCTTGATTACAAAAAGGAGATAATTGACAAAGTGAAAAGATTGAACATGAATGAGATTTTCATATATAGACCCATTGGTGTTGGTTTTTCAGGTGGAGAGAAGAAAAGGATGGAAATTCTGCAAATGGCTATGTTGAAACCAACAATTGCTTTTCTTGACGAACCCGATTCAGGTCTTGATATTGATTCATTGAAGATCGTTGCTGATGTCGTTAATTCAACACGCAATCCAGACATCGGGATAGTTATGATAACGCACTATCAAAGAATTTTAAATTACATCCAACCAGATTTCGTTCATATAATGCTTGATGGTAAAATTGTAAAGTCGGGTGGTCCCGAAATAGTTGAAAAACTTGAACAGGAAGGTTACGCTTGGATAAGAGAAACCGCAGCGGAAGCTGCTGATTAAAAAATTAAAAAGGAGATGAACCAATGGCAGAAGTGAAAACTCAAAAGCCAAAAATAGATCTTGATTACACCAGGTATGACTTCAAAGACGAAGTCAAATATGTCTATCAAGCTAAGCGTGGTTTAAGCAGAGAAGTCGTTGAGGAAATCTCGTACTGGAAAAATGAACCCGATTGGATGAGGAGATTCAGGTTGCATTCGCTTGAGGTATTTTTTAAGAAACCGATGCCGACTTGGGGTGCTGACCTTTCGGAGATAAATTTTGATGAATACATCTACTATATCAAGCCGACAGACCGAAAAGGCAAATCCTGGGATGAGGTTCCGGAGAAGATAAGGCAGACATTTGAGCGACTTGGCATACCTGAAGCGGAAAGGAAATTCTTAGCTGGTGTTGGGGCGCAGTATGAGTCAGAGGTTGTCTATCACAGTTTGCGTGAGGATTTGCTGAAAAAGGGAGTTATTTTCACCGATATGGACACCGCTGTAAGAGAATACCCAGACATCGTTAAAAAATACTTTGGAACGGTTGTCCCACCGGAGGATAACAAATTCGCAGCTCTTAACAGTGCTGTTTGGAGTGGTGGTAGTTTCGTATATGTTCCAAAGGGTGTTAAGGTTGATTTTCCGCTTCAAGCGTACTTTAGGATAAATGCGGAAAGCGTTGGACAGTTTGAGAGGACATTGATCATTGCAGAGGAAGGCGCTGAAGTCCATTACATTGAAGGTTGCACCGCTCCAATCTATCGTGAGGATTCGCTCCACAGCGCCGTTGTTGAAATAATCGCAATGCCCGGCTCACATGTGAGATATACAACTGTTCAGAATTGGTCAAAGAATGTTTATAATCTCGTTACGAAAAGGGCTGTGGCTTATGAGGGTGCTTTCGTTGAATGGGTTGATGGAAACCTCGGAAGCAAGACAACGATGAAATATCCCTGTGTTTATCTTTTGGGCAAGGGCGCAAGAGCTGAGGTCTTGTCAATTGCGTATGCTGGCGCTGGTCAACATCAAGATACAGGCGCAAAGATAATACATGTAGCGCCTTACACAACGAGCAACATCGTTTCAAAGTCAATAAGCAAAGATGGCGGAAGGACAAGTTACAGAGGTCTTGTGAAGGTTCAAAAAGGCGCTGTTGGTGTTAAAGCAACCGTTAGGTGCGACGCTTTGATGCTTGATGAGTTCTCAAGGTCAGATACTTATCCATACATGGAAATAGAAGAAGAACTTGTCAGCATCGGACACGAAGCAACCGTTGGGAAAATAAGCGAGGAGCAACTTTTCTACTTGATGAGCAGAGGTCTTACGGAAAGTGAAGCTTTAACACTTGTCGTGCTTGGATTTATTGAACCGTTTGCAAAAGAACTACCGCTTGATTATGCTATTGAACTTAACAAGCTTATCAAACTTGAAATGGAAGGAGCGATCGGTTAAAAGTAAAAAATCACGGATGGTGAAATAAAATGCCATTTTTTATAGTGCAACATAGACATGAACCAAATAACTGCCCAGCTAGAAATCCAGAGCTTGGGCAGATGCTGTTGAAACATCTCGCATCAGCGAGCGATTATAAAGTTGAAATAAAATCTGAAGGGGTTATTGACGGCTCACATAGATTAATTCTTTTCATAGAGTCCGAGACGAGAGAAAATGTTGAGAACTTCATGGCTCCGTTCAAGCAATTTGGGGAGGTTGAAATTTCTCAAGCTTCGCTTTGCGAGTCGGTAGTTGAAAGAGGCGGTTGTTAATTTTCAAAAATTCTTAAAAATTTTTTAACTTAAAAACGAAAACTTAAAGCAAAGGAAAATGTCCGAAATAACACTGCCAAATTGTTTATCAACCGAAACCATAGATAAACTTTCAAACGCACGAAGCGAACCCGAATGGCTCATAGAAAAAAGAATCCGAGCATTTGAAATTTTTGATTCCCTTGACCTACCAGAGTCAAAGTACACGAAAATAAAAGGATTTAACCCCGAAATTTTAGACCCGTTTGCACAAGGGGAAACCTCCAAAGTCGTGTTTAATATAGACAAACTTGACATCTTCATCCTTCAGGCAAATACATCTGTAAAGTATAAAGTCCCGAAATCACTCTCAAATAAAATTGTTTTACTACCCCTTGCCGATGCCTTAAAAGAATACGAGGAATTAATTCGCGAAAAAATTTTCTCAAGATTTAAGTTTGATAAAAATAAATTCACAGCGCTTCACCTTGCACTTTTGAATGCTGGCGTTTTTATATATATCCCCGATGATACCGAACTTGACCAGCCAATTTATATAATAAATGAAGTTCAAACAGAGAACGCTGGTGTATTTTCACACAATCTTATAATCACTGGGAAAAACTCGCGCGTCACAATCGTTGAGGAGAACCATTGTTGCCTTGGGGATGAATATGCTTTCGCCTCAAATGTAAGTGAAATTTTCAGCGGTGAGGGGAGCAATGTTAACTTTATAAGCGTAAACAATCTCGGTTTTGGCACCTACAATTATATTGAAAGGATATTTAACCCCGCTAAGGACTCAAAAATCAACTTCACGAGCAATTGGCTCGGCGGTAAATATACAATAGCCAGGCATGAAGGAATACTTGAAAACCCTGGTTCTGAGTTCAGAGATATTCAAATTGCATTCGCAAGTGGAAATCAACATTTTGATTTAACAAGTTACGCTCAACATATAAGTCCATATACAAAGAGTAACGCAGTGATGAGAGGTGTAGCAAAGGATAAAGCGAGATTGGTTTTTTATGGGCTTGTTGACATTGAAAAAGATGCGCACGATTCCGACTCTTATTTAAGCGAACATGCGATGCTTTTAAATCCCGGGGCTCGTGCAAACGCCATACCATCGCTCCAGATCAAAAATGCCAATGTGCGAGCTGGTCATGGGGCAACGGTTGGTCAAATTGATGAAGAACAAATTTTTTATCTTATGACTCGTGGATTGAACGAAAGCGAAGCAAGGAAAGCAATCGTTGAAGGTTTCCTATTACCTGCTTTTGATGAGATAAGAATTGACTTCGTACGCGAAAGGATTCAAACGATGATACATCAAAAATGGGATACACAAAAATAAAATTGAATCTTGCAAATGGACGAACTTCAAATGGAAATTTTACTTGACCACTATCAGAACCCGCGGAACTTCGGACATCTTGAAAATCCCGACATAGTTCATGAAGAGGGAAACCCATCTTGTGGAGACCAAATAAGGATTGAAATTAAACTTGAAGACAACAAAATAGCCGACATTAAATTCACTGGAAAGGGTTGCACGATAAGCCAGGCGTCAGCTTCAATTTTGACCGAGATCGTCAAAGGCAAATCGCTTGACGAAGTTAAAAATTTCAGCAAGGAAGACATGTTAAATGCACTTGGAATTCCGATAAGTCCGATAAGATTGAAATGCGCTCTCTTAGGGCTTAAGGTTTTAAAAGCAGGAATATACGGCATAAAAACCTGGCCTGGGGAAGAGGATTGAAAAACAAAAATTAAACCCATGATGACGATAACGGGTCAGTTCATTGAAGTCGCAAGTGTTGATCAAATCAAAAACGGCGAATTAAAAGTTTTTGATGTGAATGGTGAATCAATAATTTTGATAAATTTGAACGGTCAATTTTATGCCTATAAAAATCAATGCTCTCACATGGAACTTGAATTAACAGATGCTGAGATTGAAGGTGAAATTTTAACCTGTCCGTGGCATGGGGCTCAGTTTGACATCAAAACGGGTGAGGTTGTGCGACTTCCGGCGTCAGAACCACTTGAAAAATACGAGATAAAAGTTGAAGGCGGAAAAATTTTTATAAAAATTTAAAGGCATTGAACGATATGCAAGAACAAAATAATGAAATTTTAACGGCAAAAATTGACTTAGAAAAAATCAGAAGCGACTTCCCAATTTTAAAACGAATCGTGAACGGCAACCCTATAATTTACTTTGACAATGCAGCTACAACGCAAAGACCTCAGCGGGTGATTGACGCAGTTAAAAACTTTTACGAAAAGATGAACGCAAATATCCACAGAGCTGTACACACATTGAGTTACGAGGCAACGATTGCTTACGAAGAAGCACATAAGAAAGTGGCAAAGTTTATCAACGCGAAGTCATGGCGGGAGATAATTTTCACACGAAATGCAACGGAGGCGGTAAATCTTGTGGCTTACGCCTGGGGATTGCAAAACCTGAACGAGGGTGATGAAATAGTAATTACAATAATGGAACACCATTCAAACATAGTCCCATGGCAATTTCTGAAAAAGATCAAAGGTGTAAAACTTAAATTCGTTGATATAACCGATGAGGGTTATCTTAAAGTTGAAGAGTTTGAAAAGTTAATCACCGAGAAGACCAAGCTTGTTGGTGTCGTTCACGCTTCAAATGTTCTTGGAACGATAAACCCGGTGAAAGAAATAACTCAAATTGCGAAGTCAAGGGGTTGCTATGTTTTAATTGATGGGGCTCAATCAACTCCACATATAAAAGTTGATGTTCAGGATATTGGTTGCGATTTCTTCGTCGCCTCCGGGCATAAGATGCTTGGTCCAACTGGAATTGGTTTTCTTTACGCAAGGCGTGAGATACTTGAAGAGATGAACCCTTTCCTCTACGGCGGAGATATGATAAGCACTGTGACAACTGAAGGGGCAACTTGGAATGAACTACCCTGGAAATTTGAAGCCGGGACGCCAAATGTCGCCGGTGGGATTGGGCTTGGAGCAGCGGTTGATTACCTGCAAAATATCGGGATGGACAAAGTTTTTGAGCATGAAAAGGAACTTTTAAATTATGCTTTTGAGAAGATGAGGGAAATCCCAGACATTGAAATTTATGGTCCGAGGAAAAACCGCCTCGGTGTGATTTCATTTAACATCAAAGGGATTCATCCACACGATGTAGCGGGGGTTCTTGACCAAAATGGTATTGCTGTCAGATCGGGAAATCACTGTACCCAACCACTTCTTGCACGCCTTGGCGTTGAAAATACAGTCAGGGCAAGTTTTTACATCTATAACACATTTGATGAAATTGATAAATTCGTTGAGGCATTGAAGAAAGCAGTTAAAATTTTCAAAAGATAGAAATTAAAAAAATGGCGATTCGCTTCCCGATTTACCTTGACAATCACGCCACGACCCCCATTGATCCGAGGGTACTTGATGCGATGCTTCCATATTTTACCGAGAAATTCGGCAATTCAGCAAGTCGTCAGCATCAATTTGGATGGGAAGCCGAAGCCGGAGTTGAACTTGCAAGAAAACAAATCGCCGAGCTTATAAATGCCAACCCAAAAGAAATCATCTTCACAAGCGGAGCCACGGAATCAATAAATCTCGCCTTGAAAGGTATTGCCCTCGCTTACTCCGAAAAAGGAAAACACATAATAACAACTCAGATAGAACATAAAGCTGTTCTTGACACCTGTAAACGACTTGAAAAGTGGGGATTTAAAGTTGATTATGTTCAAGTTGATAAATACGGTCTTGTTGACCCTGATGAGATCAAAAAAAGAATCACAAAGGAAACAATCCTTGTCAGTGTAATGTTCGCAAATAATGAGATTGGGACAATTGAGCCGATAGAAGAAATTGGCAAGATTTGCGCCGAGATGAATGTTTTATTCCATACAGATGCTGCTCAAGCTTTGGGCAAAATCCCAATTGATGTGCAAAAGATGAACATTGACCTTATGTCAATGTCAGCTCACAAACTTTACGGACCAAAAGGCGTTGGTGCTCTTTTCATAAAAAAGAAAATGCCTAAGATAAAAATCGTCCCGATAATTGACGGCGGAGGACATGAAAACGGGCTAAGGTCTGGAACACTCAATGTCCCTGGGATAGTTGGATTTGGAAAAGCTTGTGAGATAGCGAAAAATGAGATGAAAGAAGAATCTGAAAGATTGAGGAAACTTCGCGATAAACTTCAAAACGAAATAATGAGCAAGCTTGATGACGTTTATTTAAACGGTCACCCTGAGAAAAGGTTACCGAATAATTTAAATTTAAGCTTTGACGGAGTTGAAAGCGAAGCAATAATGATGGGAATGAAGGAGATCGCAGTTTCAAGTGGTTCAGCCTGTTCGTCAGCAAGCGTTGAAAAATCGCATGTGCTTAAAGCGATTGGCTTAAACGACGATTTGATAGCCGGAGCGATAAGATTTGGGCTTGGAAGGTTTAATACAGAAGAGGAAATTGACTACGCAATAAATCGCGTTGTTGAGGTTGTAAATAACTTGCGAAATATATCCCCAAGATATAAATTGAAAAAAGAAGCGACGAAAATTTAAAAATAAAAGTCCACGGGAAATGAAGGAGTTAAAAGTTTTGCAGGATAACTGGCAAGATTTTCTGAAATTTATGAAAAACCGTTATCCACTCTATCACCTTTCAAATGTTTTTGTCAGGGACATTGAATATGCGATAATTGATTATTTTTTGAACAAAGGGATCAAGTTGAGCTTTTCCGAAGCGGAGTATTTAGCACAAAAATTTTCGGACTTTATGGTTGAAAAAGGGATTTTCAAACCGATCAAAAATGAGTATAACCGTGTCTGGACGCTAAATTACCCGGAGTTTAAGAAACCAAGTGTGCAAAAAACAGGTGAAACAAAAACTTAACAAAGGAGGATTAAATGAGTCAGATCAATCAGGAGCAAATTGAGAAGATTAAAATCACAGATAGAGCAGCTAAAGAAATAAAGCAAATTATCGCTGATAACGATATACCCGGTGAATATGCTCTAAGGGTTGGGGTTAAAGCTGGTGGATGTTCCGGCTTTTCGTATGTTTTGATATTTGACACCGCCAAAGAAAACGACATCATATTTGAATCAAATGGCATCAGGGTTGTAATTGACCCGAAAAGTTTATTTTATCTTGAAGGGACCGAGCTTGACTTTGTTGATAGTTTAATGGGTCGCGGATTTGTGTTCCATAATCCAAATGCTACGAGAAGTTGCGGTTGCGGTGGTTCATTCTCTGTTTGATGTTTTAAAAATCAAAAATTTTAAATCCATGGTTACAAGAAGACAATTTTTGAAAGGTATTGGGTTGTCTTTACTTTCAGTTCCATTCGTAAAATTTTCAAATTTTTTCCCACAAACAAAACAAAAAAAGGAGGTTCGGATGCCTTACGAAGCAAAAAACTTTGATCATCTTCTTGGGACGCCTGGATTTAGCGACCAGCTGCTTAAAAATCACTTCACACTTTATCAAGGTTATGTGACGAATACGAATAAGCTTGCAGATACACTTGCGCAGATGTTAAAGGAAGGTAAAGTAGGAACACCAGAATACGCTGAGTTAAAGAGAAGGTTCGGCTGGGAATTTAATGGAATGCGCCTCCATGAATACTACTTCGGGAACATGATCAAAGGCGGGAAAGAACTTGATAAGGGCTCGGCGTTTTATAAAAAATTGACAGATGATTTCGGTTCATACGAAAACTGGGAAAAGGATTTCAAATCAACCGGGACGATGAGGGGAATCGGTTGGGTCGTCCTTTATCTTGACCCGATAGCGAACAGATTATTTAACACTTGGATAAATGAGCATGACCTCGGGCATTTGGCTGGCTCAATCCCGCTTCTCATTATGGATGTCTTTGAACATGCGTATATGATTGACTATGGTCTGAAGAAGGCGGATTACATTGAGGCATTTTTCAAAGCTATTGACTGGAGCGTCGTCGTTAACAGATTTAACAACGCACCGAAAGTAACTTTATAAAAAATTAACGGGAGCGCCCATCCGCTCCCGTTTTCGTATTCAATGGATATCTGCCTTGTAAAAGTTGGCGAAGTAGATGAACAAACGATAGAAATAATTGAAAGAAATTTCCCGCGCCATTTCAATTGGAACATAAAAGAAATCCTCAAACTCCCCATTCCGATTCAAAGCTTTAACCCGAAACGAAAACAATTTCATTCCTCAACGATAATCTCATTTATATCAAACACACTTTCAGAAAAACCATGTCAACTTGTGCTTTCCGTTACCGAGGTTGACCTATATGTTGAGGGTTTAAATTTCGTCTTTGGCGAAGCAAGACCAGACCTTGGCATTTGTATAATCTCAACCCATCGGCTAAAACCCGAATATTACGGTGAAAGGAAAGATTTGAAAATTTTTGAAAGGAGAGTTTTAACTGAAGCTGTCCACGAAATTGGGCATTTGCTAAATTTAAAACATTGCAAGAACCCAAATTGCGTGATGTTTTTCTCAAATTCTATATTTGATACTGATAGGAAAGGTTTCTTATTTTGTGATAGATGCAAAATTAAAATTACCGAGATCAAATGAGCTATATTCACCAAAAACATTTCACACTTGAATCAGCAAGGGAACTTCTTGAACAGATAAAACCGCTCGTTGCGCGCCTAATTGAACTAAAGAAAACCCTTGATGCAAAGGGATATGATATCTACAGGCATAAATACTTCACTGGCGGTCCAAATGGACTGAAAAACTATCCCCCGGAGCTTGAAGAGCTTGTAGCAATAATTGAAAGGATTGAATCGCTCGGAGCACTCGTCAAAGGAATTGATCAAGGTCTTATAGATTTTCCATACATAAGGAAAAATGGAGAAGAGGTTTATCTTTGCTGGATGTTTGGAGAGGATGATATTCAATACTGGCACACAATTAGCGATGGTTTTATGGGTAGAAGACCGCTTGACGAGATTTAACCGCCCTTAACTGCCCTCTCAAGCCATAATTTTGCCTCAACCGATTCAGGTTTAATCCTTAAAGCTTCCTCAAAATAAAATTTTGCTTTATCCCTTTTGCCATGCTTAAACTCATAAATTCCACGATTCAAAATCATTTTGACGATCAAATTTAAAAGGTTATCAAAATACTTATTATAAATCCTCCCCCTGACTTCAAACCCAGCAAAATTATAATCTTTGTAATCGTCATCTTTATAAAGCGCAAACATAAAACCTTCGGGAACTCTATTGTACTTCTTCCCTATCTCTGGTTCAATTTCAATCCCAACATAAACGGGTCTTTCTTCTATGTTTTTGTCAATAAAACTATTAATCATCTTTATGAATTTTTCCTCAATCACCATCGGATCATAAGGAAGGTCGTGTTCAAACTTATAAAGCTCAACGAGAAATGCATTGACCTCTTCACTTGATTTCTGAATTAACCATGGATAATTTTTTTCAAGTTGTTTAATATACCACGAACGACGGAGAAGTTCTTTATCAATTACAACGACATCTTTTCTTATACCTTCAACAAGTTGAAAGTACAAAGCAGGCGAAACGAAGTAATCCCACTGATATGAAATCACAATTGCGTTCCTTTTGAGATTGTTTAAAATGTTGAGCGTGTAATTTTCGGGAAGGAAATTTTCGGATTTATTTACTTTTTTAAAGTTAAATCCAATGGTTGAGATTATACAGACAACACCAAAAGCAACGACAAACGGTTTTGGAATTCGGCTTGGTAGATGCGTCATACCGTGAAAAATCCACACCGCAAGGATAAAATACGACACAAGAAAATATGCGTCTATATCGTGTATATCATAATTTGAAGAAATTAGAAGGCAAGTGATAAAAGCGATGAGTGTAAATCGGGATATTTCTTTGTCAAACTTTAAAATTTTCACAAGCCCGATTAAAGCCAATAAAATTGCAAAATATCCGAAGTTTTCCGGGAGAGTTGAAACATAATATGAAATCTGGCGCATCATAACCTCAAAAGAAGAGAAAGCCCAAACACGATATTGTTTACCGGTGATATGGTTTAAAAAATTTTCAAGCGTTGACGGGTCACCCCAATTCAAGAAAGAGCCAGTTTTAGCTCTTATAGGCAGATAAACGAAAGGCGTCAAACCGATTAAGAAAAGAACAAGGGAAAAGAGGGAAATTTTAAAATTTATTTCCCTGCGAAATTCAGAGATGAAAATATATATCACAGATGGTATGAGGAAAATTATCGTAAGATGGTTTGTGAACGAAAGACCGAGAAGGAAGCTAAAAAAGAAGAAATATCGCAAGTCACCCGTTGATCTAAATTTAAAAAGAGAGTAAAGGACCAGAGAAATCAGGAAAGATTGAAAAGAATAAACCTCAAAAGACAGCGCTTGTTCCCAGAAAAATAAACCGAAAGAAAGGGCAAGGGATGCCAATGAAGCGAAAAGTTTTGTGTCTTTTGCTTTTTTATCAGCGATTGAAATTAAAAATTTTGCGAAGAAGAAAATGGCAAGCGAAGAAGACAGGGCTGAAAACAAGTTCGCCTTTGAAATCACACGCAGAGGCAAAGGAAGAAGTAAAAAAACGCGAGAAATAAATGTAAAGAGAGGATAACCCGTCGGATGTGCTATGCCAAGCGTAAATGAAACCGCAGTTAATTCGCCAGAATCTATGAAATCAACCGATGGACTCAGTGTATAAAGATAGACAAGAAAAGACACAAGTGCTGGAAAAAGTGAATAACTTTCAGCTTTAAGTTTTTCAATCATAGTAAAGCAAGTTTTCGCAGTGTTTTAAGGTTCATCAGATCAAATCTATCATCATTTCCTTTTGGTGTTTCTATAATTTTCGGTATCACTGTAAAAATTGGATTTCGCATTATGTAAGCAAAAGCTTCCTTTCCGATAAATCCTTTGCCTATGTGATAATGTCTATCAACGCGAGAATTAAATTCACGCATTGAGTCGTTGAGATGAAAGACCTTTATTTTTTCAATTCCAACTATAGCGTCAAACTCCGAAAAAGTTTTTTCACATCCTTTTTCGCTTCTGATGTCATAACCAGCTGAAAAAATATGACATGTATCAATACAAACCCCGACTCTTTTTTTATCTTCAACAAGTTCAATTATCTTCGCTATCTGATCAAACCTATATCCAATTGTAGAACCTTGACCTGCTGTAACTTCAATTACACTTAAAGTTTTGAAACCTTTTGTTTTTTCGTGGATTATGTTAAGTGATTCAGCGGTCAACTTGATCCCATAGTCAAGTCCCTTCCCAAGATGTGCCCCCGGATGAAAAACAAAATAATCCGCTCCTATACTTTCGCATCGCTTCAACTCATCAACAAAAGCGACTCTTGATTTATTCAGAACTTCCCTATCTGCTGAACACAAATTTATTAAATACGAACTATGCACGATGACAGGATGAATATCGGCTCTTTTCAATTCAACTTTAAATTTTTCTATCTCGCCCTTTGTAAATTTCCGCGCTTTCCATTGTGCGTTGCTTTTTACGAAAATCTGCATCACTTCACAGCCAATGCCTATAGCTCTTGAAACCGATTTGTAAATACCACCCGAAATTGAAACATGCGCACCGATGTTCAATCTTCGCCTTTCCATCAGCCCCTTTTAAGTATGAAATAAAGTCCAAGGATAATCAATAAAATTGGCCATAATTTTTCCGTTTTTTCCCAAAGCTCAAACGAGTATATGACCCCGAGATTTGTAAGAAGAAACAAAACACCAATACCCGTTAAGGTAACGGCTGGCAATAGCAAAGCTATATCTCGTGGACGATTCACAAAAGCCATTAAAAATGACAAACCGACCGTAATTAAGACAACTGGCCAGAAGAAATGCACCTCTGGGTTTAAAAGACCGGATGAGTCAATAAAAAGGTAAATCCCGAAGAAGAACCAGATTGAACCCCAAAAGACCTTCCTATTTGAGTCAAGACCAAATCCCATATAACCCAAGTATGCACCATAGATTACAAGGAGCACCGATACGATTTTTTTCCAGCCGAAAGTTAAAATGCCAAATTTATTCAAAAGTAAAGCTGTTCCAATGATTACGAAAGCAATTCCAAGCCAAAGTTTATTTTTGTGAGAATTCATACGCCTCGTTCATTATTTTTTCGCTAAAATAGTTTTACTTAACAAATCGGAAAAAGTTTCACGACTGCGTATAAGATAATAATTTTCCCCATCAATTAGAATTTCTGCTGGTCTTAATCTTGAATTGTAATTTGAACTTGCCACAAAGCCATATGCACCAGATGTCAAGACAGCGAGATAATCACCTCTTAAAACTTTGTTAATTTTTCTATCCTTGGCTATAAAATCGCTCGTTTCACATACTGGTCCAACGATATCGGCTGTTTCAAACTCGGTTGATTTGATCTCAACGGGAACAATTTGATGATAAGCCCCGTAAAGAACGGGTCTTATAAGCTCGGTCATGGCAATGTCAGTGATGATGAAATTTTTATCTCCGTTTTTCTTTTTATAAAGGACCTTCCCGACAAGGATACCCGCATTTGCAATGATAAATCTCCCCGGTTCAAACATTATCTCACAACCCGAATTTTCAAGCAATGGCAGAACTTCCTTGCTAAATTCTTTAAGATTTAACTCACGGTCTTCATCATTTTCAAGTGGCAATTTTTCATACCTCAAGGCATTTTTATATTTCACACCAATCCCACCGCCAAAATCAATATGCGAAATTTTTATCCCTTCTTTTTTCAGTTCCTCAATATACTTCAAAATAAACTTTGCCGTCTCAACAAACGGTTCAACATCCGTGATCTGTGAACCGATATGTGTGTGAATGCCGATGACTTCAACCCAAGGTATACTATTTGCACTTTTGAACACCTTGAGTGCTTCACCTGGGTTGATTCCAAATTTACTGTTTTTAATTCCAGTTGAGATATAGGGATGTGTCCTTGCATCAATGTCAGGATTGATGCGTATTAAAACCCTAACTTTTTTATTTAAATTTTCCGCTAACTTCGCGATGATGTAAATTTCTTCTTCGTTTTCAACATTAAGCGAGAAGACATCATTTTCAATAGCAAATTTTATTTCTTCGTCATATTTTCCCACCCCAGCGAAGGATATATCAGAAGGTTTAAAGCCCGACTTCAAAGCGATGTATATTTCACCCGCTGAGACAGTATCAGCGCCAGCGCCAAGCTCCTTCAAAATTTTTAAAATCTCTGGATTTGAATTCGCCTTCAAAGCATAAAGGATTTTGTGACCGCGAAGAGATTCTTTCAATAAATTGAAATTTTCAATTATCTGCGCTTTGCTATAGATATAAATTGGCGTTTGGAATTCCTCAACGATCTTTCTAATTGGAACATTCTCACAGTAAAGTTCATCCGCTTTGTAATAAAAGTGCATTTTGGAATTTCCTTTTTTAAAAAAATTACTTTTCCAAGTTGAATTTTTCAATGAAAATTTTGCGAAAAAGCTCTGAAAATAAAAAAGGACGCCACAAGGGCGTCCCTAAAACTTAACGGAATAAAATCTCACTTCAAAAGACCCAGACGGCGATATTTTTCAACATATTTTTCGTAAAGCTTGACCTGCCTATTACTTAAATCAACTTTTTTACCTTGGATGAACTCATACACGACTTGCGTTGAAATCTCAAGCGGGTCACCAGTGGTGACGATTAAGGTTGCATCTTTACCTGGTTCAATTGAACCGACTTTATCAGCAACACCAAGTATTTCAGCAGGGTAAATTGTGATGGCTTTTAATGCCTCTTCCCTTGGAAGACCAAACGCAACGCAAGTTCCTGCTTGATATGGGAGATTTCTCTCATTGTAATAACCACCTTCTCCACCTATACAGAACTTAACACCAGCTTTATAAAGTTTATAGGCCACGGTGAATGGCTCATCATAATCAGAATATCTTTTTGATGGGAGGCGGTGAATGTTCGTTAAAATCACGGGTATGTTTTTATTTTTCAACACATCAGCCACCTTCCAAGAGTCAGCGCCACCAACGATTACAATTTTGAGCCCCTCGCTTTCAGCCCATTCAATTGCAGATAAAATTTCCTTTGAAGAATTCGCGTGAATGAAAACGGGAACTTTACCTTCAAGGACGGGAATCATCGCCTCATACTTTAAATCAGTATCGTGATATGGAACTCCTTTTTGAATTTCCGATTCTTTTGCTTTCTTGTAAGCCCTTGCTTTTTGGAATGTCTCCCTGATAAGATTAATGCGCGTTTCTACCTCTTTTTTCAACTCTTCGGGGCTTCTTCTCACAAACATAAATCCCTCAGATGGCAAAGTCATCCTCGGCCAATAAATATGAAGACCGACGGGTGCTTTAAGCGTCATTTCTTCCCAAGTCCAGCCATCAAGCATCATCAAAGCGGATTGTCCGGCTATAAGTTCACCGGTTGGAACAACAAGAGCCATTGTTATACCATTGGATCTTGTTACTGGCGGATGTTCGCTGTCGGGATTAAAGGCAACCTCAGCTCTTACATTTGGATTCACAAGCCCAACTTCTGTGACATCACGTGTTGCCCGCACAGCGCCTATCTCTATTAAACCAATCGTCGTGAAAGCATTTATAAGTCCAGGGTAAATGTGTTTCCCTTTCACATCTATAACTTCGGCATCCCTTGGTATGTTAATTTCTCTCCCGACGGCGACAATTTTACCCTTGTCAAATAAAACAACACCATTCTCTATTGTCCCTTTCGTTACCGTGTGGATAGTTCCACCAACCAGTGCGATCGGCTTTTCCTGGGGTTTCCCAGGGATTATATCCGAAGAAAACGCGGGCGATGTAAACAGAATGCTCAAAATCAAAACGATCATTTTACCTTTCATTTTTAAACCTCCCTTTTATTGTGTTGCAAATTGTGGTTGTTGTCTAACTGATTGCTTAACTTCAAAAATTTTCTGAATGATGAAGTTTCTCATCTTCTTGATCTCTTCACGCATCTTCAAGTCCTCACCCCTATCAAAGTATTTTCTTCCCTCAATCCATGTCTGTTCACAAATTGAATAGGTTGAGAGTGGATTTCCACTCCAAATTACGAAGTCAGCTTGCTTACCAGGTTCAAGCGAGCCAACATATTTATCAATTTTCAATTGTCTTGCGGGATTTATAGTGACAAGTTTCAGTGCTTCTTCCTCTGACAAACCACCATATTTGATCGCTTTAGCTGCTTCAGTGTTAAGACGTCTTGCAAGTTCATCGCTGTCTGAGTTAAATGATGTCACAACCCCAACTTTTTCCATAAGTGCTCCGTTGTGAGGTATGGCATCATAAACTTCAAACTTATAAGCCCACCAATCGCTAAATGTTGAAGCACCTGCACCGTGCTTTGAAATCGCCTCCGCAATTTTATATCCCTCAAGAACATGCTGAAGTGTTGCAATCCTGAAGCCGAAATCTTCGGCAACTCTTAACAGCATCAAAATCTCATCTTGTCTATATGAATGAGCATGAACGAGCCGTTTACCTTTCAAAATTTCAAGCAAAGCTTCAAGCTGAAGGTCCCTTCTTGGTGGGATTAAAATCTTTTTCTTGCTTTCAGCATTGTATATCTCCCACGCTTTTTCATAGTCAAGAGCAGATTTGAAAGCGTCTCGTATAATTTGCTCAACTCCCATACGCGTCTGCGGATATCTCGTTGTGTATCTGTCACCCCAGTTGCTTTGTTTGACATTTTCACCAAGGGCAAATTTTATCCCTGGTGGAGCTTCTCTGAAGATTAGTTCGTCAGGAAGTGAGCCCCACTTATATTTTACAACGGCATTTTGACCTCCGATCGGATTAGCTGAACCATGGAGCAAATTAGCGCAGGTAACTCCACCTGCAAGTTGTCTGTAAATGTTTATGTCATCGCTATTTATAACATCTTGAATTCTTACCTCTGCAGTGATAGCCTGGGTTGACTCATTTACACCACCTGTTATAGCGGTATGAGAGTGGGCATCAATAATTCCAGGAGTTACATGTTTCCCGGTTGCATCAATGATAAGAGCGCCTTTGGGTGCTTGGAGATTTTTTCCAATCTTCTCTATAATTCCACGACGAATCAGCATATCAGCATTTTCAAGCTTTCCAGCGTTTGAACATGTCCAAATAGTTGCGTTTTTGATCAAAATGTATTCAGGTTGTTCTGGTAATTTTTTGAAGCCAAATTCACCATCGGGATATGTAACTTCCAGCGGTTCAAATTTAACTTTTCTGACTTGCCTTTGCTGTTCTTCTTTTGGTTCTCCAATTCTGACAGCGGTAAATTTTAACCTCCTCCCATCAAGGATTTCCGCGTAACCTTCAATTTTATCCTTTCTGACGAATGCAGAAACCCTGACAATTCCATTTATTCCAACAGAATCACCATTGAAGGCAAGCGTTAAGTTATTATCAAACAAACTCACCCTAGTAAGCCCTGTTGATTTATCTCCTTTTTTGATACGACCTCTCAAATTTTTCAACTGTCCCGAAATACTTAAGCTCAAGGTATCATCATTCAACTGAACCTTCCAGTTACCACGCGGGTCAAACTCTGGCATTCCTTCCACATCGTATTTTTCTCCATCAATCCAAATCTGGAAGATTTTGGCGTCATCTTGAAAAACACTTTTATTAACTATCATAAAGTTAGCCATCTTCCCAACTTCAAGAGTTCCAAGCAGTTTTTCCATTCCAAGTAGTTTCGCTGGCGTCACAGTTAAAGCTGAAAGCGCCACATCTTCAGGTAGTCCTCTTTCAATCGCTTCACGAACTTTTTGCAAAAATTCACCCACATTTTCAAGCCGATATGTTGTAAAAGCGAAAGTTACACCTGCTTCGCTTAATCTCTTTGGATTTTCAGGCGCATTATACCAGTGCTTTAAAGTTCTAAGGTCAATCTCATCAGCATCATCTGGGTTCTCAATATCAGGTGGCTTGGGGAAGTTAACTGGCAGTATAACTGGGAAACCCGCATTTTTGATCGCATCAATTCTACGATACTCATAACCGCTTCCAACGATCCAAGCGTTAAGAGAAAATTCTTTCGCTATTTTAACACATCTCAAAAAGTCAAGTTCATCTGATGTTTCAAAGGTTACCGGTTCACCTTTCAGCGTGACTTGAAGCGCCGAAAGAGAAGAGTTTACCTCAGGTCTTTGAAGTGAAGGATTTTTTGAAAAAGCATCCCAAGCCGAAGCATACCATTGTGCATCAAGAAATGTTTGACGAATTAAAGCGATGTTGCCCATTAAAGAGTTCGGATAAACATCCCTTCCAAATCCTCTAATAAAACCGATGTGCTGTGCTACCTCTGGCTTGACAATTACATCATTCGGGTCTTTCCCATCAGCAAGTGTGACAAGAACGCTTTTCCCTTTGAAAATACCTTCTCTCGGGACAGATAAAACTATTGCGAAACCTTGTGATCTTAATTTCTCAGCTTCTTTTGGATCGGGTGTAAATTCATTGACTGCAAGTTTATCAGAAAAAACATTTGGATTCCAATTAGTTGCGCCTTTTTTCTTTGCTTCAACTTGCTGAGGAGCTTGACCCATTCCCATTTGTTGACGCTGAGGTTCCGGTTTCGGCAGACCATAATTTGTGTAAAGGTCAATAAAAGCGGGATAGATAACTTTTCCTGAAAGGTCAATTACACTGGCATCACCTGGAATTGTAACATTTGCTCCGACCGCTTCAATTACACCATCTCTTACAATAAGCGTTCCTTTTTCAATAATTTTACCCGGGGCTTGAACTATCCTTGCATTGACAAAGGCATAAACCTTCGGGGCGTTTTCCCGCAAGCCCTCAACCGGCTTTGTTTTTTGCTGAGCAAATAAAACTTGGATAATGCAGATCAAAAAAATTAATGGGAGAAGTTTTCTCATAGCTCTTTTACGATTTTTTCTTTTTTAGTCGCTTTCTTTTCAAGAATTGTTTCAAAAATAAA